>Ga0180301_10000107_pt1 | contig 57321 bp, 43 predicted proteins | sample GuaBasSediGuay16_FD_121797 | JGI IMG/M metagenome (GOLD analysis project Ga0180301, IMG submission 121797) | Subseafloor sediment microbial communities from Guaymas Basin, Gulf of California, Mexico - Guay16, Core 4569-2, 12-15 cm | ecosystem: Environmental > Aquatic > Marine > Hydrothermal...
ATACTACTCAACCGCTCTGTATAGTACCCTCATAAGTGATTTGATCCGTCAAGGAGTTGTTGTGGAGAAATATAATGCAAGCGAAGCTCTACCTAGCTTAGAAGAGCTCTTACAATTCGATGTCCTAGTGATTCCTAATCCTGGAACCCAAGACTTTAGTTCTGAGGAGCTGGATCTTATTAAACAATTCGTTGATGCGGGGAAAGGAGTAATAATCTTGGGAGATGTGGCGTACTATGGCAGCACCTATGGAAAACCAGATTATTTGAATAATCTACTAGCCTCTCTTGGTGTAGTAGACAAGGTTATATTCTGGGGAAGCAATAATAATGGTGATGAGTTATATGATGATACATCCAATGTTGCTGGAAGACCCTGGCAAGTAGTTGTTACAGCCGACTATTTTAAGCCCCACATTATAAGTGTTGGGATCGAAGAAATCGTTACAACTAGCGCATCACTAATTGTGAAAGATCCGAAAATTATTGTAGCTACGACTCCACCAACATCTTATGCTGCGGATGCCAATGGTAATCCCCACGCGAGGGGTTCTCTTCCCTGGCTCGTCGCAATAGATACTGGAAAAGGCAAAATTATCGTATGTGGAAGCTCAAGAATGTTTAGTGACCGTCCACTCTCTGGTCTCGGTTCCGCCTATATTCAATATAAGGACAATGAGAAACTGTTCTTTAACTTTATCTGGTGGCTAACTGGGGTTCAACTTAAAGCACCCGTGAGAGTAAGCATCTTCATACCAATAATGGATATCTTTGGCTTATTAGCGGGAATAGTCGCAGCTTACGCTTTCCAAATGAACCCCCGTAAAATATTCATATTCTCCTTCATTAGCGGAGTATTCTTCGCGTTAATAGCTGCTTTACAGACCGCGTTATTCGGTGCAACAATAGTAGGAGTGGCATGGCCAGGATGGGGCTATGTCTCCTCTGGTCTTACCGCAGAGTTTACAATATTTGGTGCTTCTGGACAGTATGAAATACCAGCATGGCAAGTAGCTGCGATGAGATACTTCCTGACGGGCATACTTGAGATTTTCTTTGGAACCTTCTTGTTCTGGATCATACTCAAAATCGATAAATACTTTGACTTAGGAATAGCACGTAGAATTCAGTATGAGTAAGTTCTAAATTTTATTTATTTTTGTTATTTGAGAATGTTTTTATTTCTTACCAAGTATTTTTTCCTCCGAAACTAGAGAATAATTCTTGATCACATCGTTCAGTATTCTGAATCTCCAGTTAGTGCTAAAAAACACTCTTAAAGAAAGATCGGTTAATCCATTAGTAAATCCATATGATTATTTTTCTTAGCTTGATAGAGTATTTTTGGGGTGTTTTAGGGTGAAAATTGAATGTGCAAAGGATTCATGGTTATTTGTGGTCGGTGAGGTAACTATCGAGGTACTCAATGGTTCAATAGAGATATTCGGCGCTGATTATAAGACGGGATCAGTAATTAGTGTGCCTAAGTATCGATCAGCGCCTGTTCGTGTGTTAGAAAATGCGTTATTAAATATTGATTTTGAAGATGGCTATATAGCGGAGAGCAAGGAGAGTCTTATTCCGAGGGAGTGGCGAGAACTAGGAGAAAAACTACTTAATAGGGGCAATGGATATACCGTTATGACTATAGGGAACGTAGACACAGGCAAGACTGGTCTGCTTACTTTTCTAGCCAATTATTTGCTCAAGTCAGGGAAGAAAGTAGCTGTTATAGACGCTGATGTAGGCCAGAGCGATATTGGTCCGCCAACTACCATTGGTTTAGGACTTGTTGAGAAACCTATAATCCATCTTTCAGAGATACCCCTACAAGACGCTTTTTTCGTTGGCTCTGTCACGCCTGCAGGTGTGCTTAATAGGTCAATTATCGGAACTTATAGGATGGTTCAGAGAGCGAAGGAGCTTGGGGTAGACGTAATCCTTATAGATACTACGGGGTGGGTAGGTGATCGATGGGGCCGGGAATTAAAGATCGGAAAAATAAGTGTCGTCCAACCAGATCTTATTGTGTTTATTGAAAAAGATGCGGGAGAACTCTCTTATCTCGAAAAATCACTGATAGGGTATAGCGGAGAAATATATAAAGTTCCAGCAGCCCCTAGATTGAGGGTTAGGAATTGGGAAGAACGGAGAGAACTTAGAAAAATGATGTACCTAAAAGAATTCACAGATGCTAGAGAGGTAGTAATTGATCTAAATGATGTCAATGTTTCTTATGGCTTTTTAGGTACTGGAAGAAGCCCTACAGAGGAGACTTTAAATCTTCTTATGGAGCTTCTGGGAGATATTCAAGACATTTACATTGAGGAATCTTGGGATTCTATTCTGATAATAACTGAGAATAAACCAGCTCCTAAGGTGCTTGAAGAATTAAAGAGACGACTTAATAAGAGAGAGATTTTCGCAGTAACCCCTGACAATGTTAGAAATTTATTAATCTCTCTACACGATCGCGCTGGGAAATTCTTGGGTCTAGGGATCATTCTTGATTTTAACCCAAGAGAGAAAAAGTTATTAGTATTTACTAGAGCACGTTTAGACGCTGTTACCAGTATCCAATTTGGTCATATGAAGTTGAGTATAGATGGGGAAGAACTAGAAAAATTTGCTCCTTGGTTCATATAATTTTCCATATTTTATCAATTGTGATTCGGTAAATTTATCAGAGCCTTTATTTTAGATAAGCCCTTAGCAGTAGCTTCATCATCTGGACACTCGCTTGGGAGAAGGTTAGTACCGCTAATTCCTCTCCCGCATCCATTAATCCCACCAACACTTCCTCGTCATCACGCAGAATTAGTGCCACGGGTAACTCTCTCTCTATTACGCGAATAATTATGTTCTCATTTAGTAGTTCTTCCGGCAATTCTAAACCTTTGGGGATCATTATCTCGATAACTGCTCGTTCACTAGCTTTTTTAACGGCATCGATTATTTGCTGCGTGAGAACTGGAGATGCTATGGCTATCTTCTCCCTCACTCTCGTTATGATATCAATTATTTTAGTGACAATGCTATCCTTATCTCTTATGATAAGTGCTTTACTCGCATTCTCTTTAATGATTTGTATGAAACTTTGAGAAAGATCTTTAGCATAGTTAAAATCATTCTCTATTTTCTCTAAGTGGGCACTTAAATGCTCTTGGGAATCCTCAATTTTTGTCTTTAAAGATTTTTGGAACTCATCAAGGCCCTTTTCAATGATCTCCTTCAACAGATTACGGTATATATTATAGTCTTTGTATAAGGTTTCTCTTAAATTATTGGTTAAGGCGCTTAATTTGTTCTCCATATTAGTGATAGAGTTTAGGAATTGTTGATTTAGTTGTTCTTCGTTTTCGTCAAGTACCTTATTTGTAGTTTCTAGTAGATTCTCCATTTCATCGTATTTTTCAAACATCTTCTCAATTTGTTCCTTAAGGGCTTTAAGAGCTGTATCCATTTTCGCTTTTACGTTTTCATCAAGAGATTTTCTTAACTCACTTAACTGTTGATTTATGCTTTCCTTTGCTTCTTCCCATTCCTGCAGAAATGTGCTTTCTCTCTCTTTTAAGCTTCTTAAAGCTTCATTTATGTCACTCACTAACTCTGAAATTCTGTTGGCTATTCGATCGTTTAGCGAATTTATTGGTTGCTTGATTTTCTCAAGTATCTCATTTACGAGAGCCTTCTGATCCTCTAAGATCTTGTCAAAGCTATTCTCTATAGTATCTTTAAGCTCCGCTAAGCTTCTATCCAATTTCTCCTTAAGTATATTCGTCTTCTCATTGAATAAGTTCTCAAGATCTGTCCTACGATTCTCGAGATTTTCCCGAATAGTTTGATAGTTGGCTGATATTGTTTTATTAAATCTTTTAATGCTCTCACTTATCTCTGATTCAGCAACTTTTAGGACGTTCTCTATGTTCTCAAGAGCATTTTTTATGCGCAAAATATTTTTCTCAATAACCGAGTTTACTTGCTTGTAATAATCTCCTAATTTATTTTTGACCTCCGTGACTTCTTTTTCAAGACTCTGTTTAAGTTCTTCGATTTCGCGCAGGATTTCTCCTTTCGTTATTCCTTGAGATTTTAACAAGTAATCTTCAATCAGAGAGCTTAGCTGTTTTCTTGTCTCTTTCAATCTCTCGGTAATTATTGAATTCAATTCCTCAGCAGCTTTGGATAGATTACTAACTAATTCTTTCTGAAACTCCCTCTCTCTTTCTAGAAGATCTTCTAAATTTGATGTTGTGTTTCTTATATAGTCTTTTAAATCAGAATCAATTCTTTTAAGCGCTTCTTCAGAAATCGTAGTTAAAAGCTGTAGTTGTGAATTAATTTGATTTTTCATTCGCTCAACTTGTTGATTGTAATTGTTTTGAACTCTAGAAATACTAAATGATAGACTTCGTTCAAGAGATGACAGCATGTCCTTAGATAGTTCTTTTAGATATTCTGAAAAACTTGCTGAGAACTTGTTTATTTCGAGCAATATTTCTTCGGTCAGTCTAGCTAGGGATTGCTTGTACTCGTTGAAAAACTTATTTACTAACGAGATAATACCTCTGTTTCTGTAAATCATGGATCTCTTTATCTTGTTTAGATACTTTTTCTGCTCGGAGGAAAACTCTATTCCCTGCGATTCTAGGAATTTTAATGCGTTGTCAAGTTGAGTAGCATCCTCCCTGCTTAACTCTCGGATTTTCTCGAGAAGCTCTTTATGCAATCTTTCAGCTTTAATAGAGCTTGAGCTTATTATACTCGTGAATTTTCGAGAAATGTTCAAGAGCTTCGTTCTTAACTCATTATTCGTCGCATCTATAGAACGCGCTACATTATCTTCAAGTTCAGGTAAGACCGCTTTAACGCTATTATTAAAATCTTCAGATACTGTCAAGGCTAATTCATTTATTGCTTCTAATGCTTTCTTGAGAGAATCTAAACTAGCTTTTACGCTTGATTCATAATACTCTTTTATCTCCCCTACTAGTTTCTCTTGGACATTATTTAGATCCTCGATTAGGTTGCTTATTGATATTCTTAAGTCATCGTAGCGTTGAGAAATATAATTCGTTGCAGTAAGTTGAATCTCTTGGTAATATTCAAGCCATTCGTTTCTTACTCTATCGAAGTACTCAATTAGAGTAGGCTCTAATCCTCTAATTTCCTCAATAAGTACTCGAAAAGTCGAATCCATTATGTTTCTTAGCTTCTTCTCTTTAGTATTGAAAGTATTTAGTATCTTGTTTAGAACCTCGAAAAACGTCTCCTCCTCTTTTTTAGTATCTTTCCCTAATTCATTAAATGCATTAAGGGAAGAGGTTAGTAACGATTCTGCTTGAGTTCTTAAAAGGGTAGTTATACTATCCCAACGTTCTCTCATATCCTCAACAAGGATTTTAGCGGCTGTTTCGTACTGGCTGAGGGCCACAGTAAATGAGCTTGTGATAGAATCTATGAGTGCATCAAATGTTGTGCTCAAAGATTTCTCTATTGATGGGTAAAGGGATGTTGCGATGTTGTCTAAAAATGAGATTGTAGATGCTCTTGCCTTGCTTAACGCTTCATGTAACTTATCAAAACTCTCCTTTTTCTCACGCTCAAGCGATCTTAGCAATATGTCAGTATTGCGACTAATTAGTACGTTAACATCATTGATTCTCTTAGCTGTTGTGTCTAGTAGAGAAATTGTACCTTCTAAATACTCCTTAGCCTTCTCAATAATTGGACCAATAACGGATTCACTATCTTGGAGATAATTTACAAAAATGGAGTGCATCGTATCTTTGTAAGTGGTTAATATATCTTCGGATAACTTCTTTAACCTAGTCGATAATGAGGTAAAACTTTCGTGAAATTCTCCCGCTAGTTCTCTAACTCTCTCTAAATTGGTTCTTGTCTCTTCAAAAACGTTGAGAACTTTCTTTAGGTTTGTTTTTGTTGCATCGATGAACGTTTTTAATTGCACATTAATTTCTCGAACCTCTCTATCTACTCTCTCTTTAATAACCCTCTCTTGCGTATCAATTTTCTCAATAATAGAAGTCTCCATTTCCTGAATAGCGGCAGATGTTGCTAAGAGGGCATTGTTGAACCGGTCTCTGATATTCCTAATAAGCCTTATAGCTTCGCTTAGATAATATAACACAGCATTTGCAGGCGGAATAGCTATTAATTGCGTAGTGGGTTCTAGAAGTCTTAATATAAGACCATCTTTCTCCAAGGTCGTTAAATAATGTTCTAACTCGGTAATGCTTCTTCCAGTGAGAATAGAGAGTTCGTTAATTGTTTTTGCTCCTTTTTTAGCCAGTAATAGATAAATCTCCCTGAGATTCTTATCCATTCTCATTACCACCTGATAAATTTGTCATAATTTTAAGAATTCCTAAAACATTTGCAAGATCAAAGGGGGGAACGGTATCCATAGGATCTATTAACTTGAAGAGAAGATGCGTTTTACCATTAGAGACTTTCACACTAAGTAGTCCATGCTCCTTTAGTTTTTCCAGAGTTTCTTCTGGAAGATCCTTCGTATTATTCAACTCAATCCTCAGGAAGAACTCTCCTTCTATTAACTGGATTACTTTATATTCAATCTTTACAAGCTTTAGAGCTTTTTCGAGAAATTCAATATAATCGTCCGCGGTAAATAGGAAACTCTTCTCCACATTTATCCTAACTATATTGCGCGTCGGATCTATCAAAATCAATGACTCAAATTTTCCTAAAATGAGGCATATAAACCCTTTCGATAATCTAAAAAATGATACTTCTCCCCAAAATTCCTCCAATTTCTGCTTCAAATAATTTATTATAGCGTTATAATCCCCTTTCTCGAAATATCTTCTAAGATTTCTCGAGAAAAGATCTAGAAAATCTGAAAGATAATAATTAGCGTCTCTAACTGGTAGGGGATTAGGCTTTTTGCTGAGAAACCTAGTTATTTCTGTGCCTCTCCGTTTAAAACAGAAACGTGGTAAGTATTCCTTAGGTACCCCCGCTTCTATTAAGATGTTAAGATATCCTCTCTCCTCGCATAGGGGCTCAAAGATGTTTATATCTCTCTCTTCCATACATTTCTCGCACACAGATTTCATAGAGCTGACTAGTGTTCTTACGATAAACTCTAATCTTGGATCTCTCTCCACTTTAAGCCATTCTAATAATTTCTCCTCGACTTCTCTCATGTAAACCAACTCTTAAGATAATGTGAGTAGAAGTATCATAATAATAGATTTATGGATTATTGAAAAACATTTTTCAAGCATTGAGAATCTGATTGTGAAATATTAAGGATTATAGGATACATTGTTACTTAATTATGGAAATATGTGATGAAGTCTGTGCCCACTGAGGAACGAGATGATGAATTATTAATCAGCTGATAATGGAGTTTCCTAAAGATTCCAGAGGCTAGCCCACACTAACATACTAGGTTTTTAATCAATAAATCAGATAGGATAATGTAGTATCCAGAGGGAGTTTCTTTGAGTCTCATAGGGATCATAATACTAGCAATCTTCGCTACCGTCATCATAATAGCTACTCTTGAAAAAATGAATAGAGCTGTAATCTCATTGTTAGGCGCTATAGTAGTGCATGCTCTTCTTGTTCTTTATCATGGTTTATCACCAGAAGAAATACTCCAGTTCATAGATTATCGTGTTTTAATAGCTATTATAGGAATCTCCATCATTGTTGAGGTAACTAGAGAATCTGGATTATTTCAATACATCGCTATAAAAGCTGTTAAATTATCAAAAGGAGAACCCATCCCATTACTTATAATCCTATGTTTGATGTCTTATGCCTTAGCAACCGTTGCAACAGCTATTGTTGCGATAATAATTATGGGGACATTGACTATAGCAATTTCTCGTATTCTCCGTATCGATCCAGTACCTTATTTAATAGCCGAAGCCATAGTAGTTGATGTTGGAGGAATGACCCTTTTATTCTCGAGTATTCCAAACATTATCCTGTCGCAAAGCGTTGGTTTAGGATTAGATGTTTTCATTAAATACGCTGCACCTTTCTCTATTGTTTCCCTTACAATTTCCATAGTTATTATCTATAGCAAATTTCGGTACACACTTGATCAACCAGATGAATTACGCAAAATGTTATTATTGGAGTTCGATGAGTGGGCTCTTGTCAGAAATAGATCCGTCTTCTACCGATCCGCGGTACTTTTCTCCCTCGTAATTATGGGGTTATTACTCTACCGGGATATAGCTTTCGTAGCTATTACTGGAGCTGCCCTCATGCTAGCCATTACTGGAATAGAGGTTGATGAGGTCTTAAAGCGTGTTGATTGGGAAACAATACTCTTCTTCTCGGGATTATTTGTCATTGTAGGGGGATTGGAACATGAGGGTCTTCTTGAAGCTCTCGGACATTCCTTGGGAGAATTAACGGGTGGAAATTTGCTTTTCGCAATGCTCCTTACACTATGGCTTGTTGGGATATTAAGTGGTGTGATCGATAATGTGCCAATCGTACTAGCTTTTATTCCCGTCATAAATGCTTTAATAAAGACTTCTGGTGCAAGCAATTTTGCGGAGATCTTATGGGTTACGATGATTCTAGCAACGAATCTTGGCGGGAATTTTCTTCCCTATGGCGCACCCACCACAGTACTGGCAATGGGAATTGGACGGAAGGCTGGGAAGTCTTTCCGAGCTAAAGATTTCATAAAAATAGGGCCCATATGGACTCTCTCAAATCTTGTGGTAGCGACATTTTATTTGCTAGGCATAGTCTCTATGAGTTATATCATTGAAAAAATAGGTTTTGTCCCCCTAATATTGCTTCTCACTTCTCTTGGAACCGCAATTATTCTTATCACAGTCTATAAGTTTGTTGGTTTCGATAGGTTGTACCTCATTCTACAGTCATTAGGAAAAAAGATACGCGACATATTCCTAGAAATCCCAAAAATCTTGTATCGAACGATTAGGCTTATCAGGAAAAAGTTGTCAGCGTTACGGACAGGATCTAGCAGTGCATATTAGTGGGGGATAGAACATGGGAGTAAAGTTAGGGCCTCTAATGAAAGAATTTAATATAGGAGTGCTAATAGATCCTGATAGCCTTGCAGGGAAAATCCTCGTGATTGATGCTCTTCCCACTCTTTATCAGATGCTAGCCATGATTCGGGACAAAAGAGGTTTATATCTTGTAGACTCTAAGGGCAGAGTTACTAGTCACCTTGTTGGTTTATTTAACAGGACTTGTAGATTACTAGCAATGGGTATTAAGCCCGTTTATGTTTTTGATGGCCCTCCTCATCCTTGGAAAAAAAGCGAATTAGAAGCCCGTAAAAAAGAGAGACTCGAGTTCCAGAAAAAATTTATCGAAGCTGTTATGGCAGGTCGCTATGAAGAGGCAAAGAAGCTGGGTAAAAGGGCCATGATAGTGACTGATGACATGGTAAAGAGTGCTAGAAAGCTTTTAGAGCTTATGGGAGTTCCCATTATCGATGCTCCTCATGATGCTGAGGCACAAGCGGCTTACATCGTTGCACGAGGAGAAGGATACGCCGTTGCTAGTAGGGATTGGGACGCTTTCTTATATGGAACTCCCAGAATAATAATGGAGTTCAAAATCACCATTAATCCATATGAAAGACCTATTTTGTATGAATTAGATAAATTCTTGTCGAAAACTGGGATAACGAGAGAGCAATTAATAGATCTAGCATTAATTCTTGGTACTGATTATAATCCAGGAGGATTCGAAGGTATAGGTCCTAAAACAGCGCTTAAACTAATAAAAAAGTACAAAAATATCGAGAACTTGATAGCTAATCGCAAGATTATATGGAAGTGGGATATTCCACCAGAGAAGTTGAGAGAACTATTTCTTAATCCTCCAATCAATAAAAATTACGAAATAAAATTTAGGGATCCCGATATTGATGGAATCATCGAATTTTTAGTCGAGGAACACGATTTTAATAAACAAAGAGTTCTTAACGAGCTTAGAGAGGCTCTTAAAAGGTTAGAAAGGGATAAAAAAGGGCTTAAGCAAGCATCCCTTGATCTCTTTTTCAGATAATTAATGGTTGATCAGAATGAAGAACAGTTATCATATTGTTGAATATGATATACCTTTCAATAGATTCTGGGTAATAGAAAAGAGAACGGGCTCAGTCTTTAACATCACGTTCTTAGATTATTATATTCGAGTTACCTTGTTAATCATGGCGTTTATTAGTTTAGTTACACTATTGATAATACACTTATGGTTAATAATCTCAGCACTCGCTATATTTGCCCTAATAATTCTCGCTCTACTATTACTAGCTGATTTATTCCTAATAAGGAGCATCAGGAAAATCAGAGGGAAAAATACCGAGGCGGAGGAAATAATTGTCATCACACCCAATAGTATCTCTCCCGAGGCTATTCAGAAATATATTACTCTCTTCGAAGAGAACAAGGTCTCGGAGGAATTTCTTTACGCCATTAGGCTTCGATACCCTTTTCTCTACCCGCTATCATTACTACTAGAAATAGCCTTCCTATTACTATTATTGAGAGGCTTACTAATTACTAGCCAGTTTTGGAATCCCCTGGTCTATATAACGGTTATAGTGCTCTACTATGTGTTAAAGGAGATGATAAAGTTTATCGCATCTGTCATCAACTATTACTTATACTCTAGAGAACATTATTAGGGTTGATAATATGGTTCGCAGATTATTATTCTCCATGATAACTTCTCTCGCATTGACAATAGCCTTGACGGGGTTAGGAATTTTCCTCCTAGCTAATCTAATTGGTGGATTATCTCTTATATCAGCATTCATTATTGCGATAATAATGATTATTCTTCAATGGTTAATCGCTCCTTCACTCATTCGTTTCATGTATGGATTAAGACCAGTAAAGAATACTGAGCATGCTTGGTTAGACGATATAGTTACAGAACTTTCTATTAAAAGTGGGTTAAAAAAGAAGCTTGAAGTTTATATCGCTCCAATAGAAATGGCTAATGCATTCGCTTTCGGCAATGCTTTCACTGGGAAGAAAGTTGCTGTAACTACGGGTCTTCTAAGGATTTTAACTCCAGAAGAAATTAAAGCGGTTCTCGGGCACGAATTAGGACATATCAAGCATCGCGACGTAGAGGTTATGATGGCTCTCTCTGTACTTCCAGCTCTCTTTTACTTGATCGCACGATGGGCATATTATTCTGGATTATTTGGAAGCGGAGGAAGCGAGGAGAGAGCTAGCTCATCAGCTGTTTTACTGGCCATAGCTGGATTCTCAATGATTATGTATTACATATTGTCACTATTCATGCTATGGGTCAGTAGAACAAGAGAACACTTCGCGGATCTTCACTCAGCAAAAATAGTCGAAAACGGATCAATAAATCTAGCAAGAGCCTTAGCTAAACTTGAGTTAACCAATACAAGAATATTCCGTACACAGAGAACTGCGTACAAAAACATGTTAGCGTTTAAGGCTCTAATGATTACAGATCCCGAGAGAATGCCAGAAATCCCCTATTATAGCAACATCGATGAATACGTGATGAGTCTTGCTAGAAAAAGAATAACTCTAGGAGAAAAACTAGCGGAGCTGTTCTCCACGCATCCCCTCACTCCAAAGCGCATTCGGTTGCTTCTCGAAACCTCTTCATAATAAAAGAGGTTTAATCAATGCAACCCTTACCCAGTTTTTCTCGCACCTTTTCACAGAAATAATTCTTGGCTATGGATAATCTTCTCCTACACTTTTCTTCATCTTTATCAAAAACAACGATTTCTACTGGTAATTTTCCCTTTACACATTCTCCCACAATTGCTTTGGCATAAACGTCATACTTCTTTATTATTTCCGCCAAGATATCCATGATCTCAGCTTCCCTAGCCTCAACATAGAACCGAGAACCACACTTTGCTCTCTTACCAAAAATATCAGCAATATCATCTAGGATTCTGGGTAATAGAGATCGAACTTCCCTTGGCGGACCTGGTAGGACTAGAATTAAAGATCTACCTAGATTCAATAACTGTGCTGGGGCCAATCCTAGGGGGCTCTCATAGATCTTTGCCCCCTCTAGTCTTCTAGCCATTTTTAGAGCTCCTTCCGGGATTTCGCCCTTATACGCTTTCTTAATCTTTTCTACGCACTCCTGATCAAGTTTCAGTTCAATATTTAAGGCCTCAGAAATAGCGTCTAACGTCAAATCATCTTCGGTAGGCCCTAGGCCTCCCGTTGTTATTATTAGATTTGTACCTCTTCTTAGAGAAGCTTGTATCGATTCCTTTATCTCATTAATATTATCTCCGATTATGAAAACTCGTCTTACTCGAAAGCCTCTCTTAGTCACCTCTTCAATTATGTAATTAGCATTTTCTTCCTTTACTATTCCTAATAGAACTTCATCTCCGATAATTATTACCTCAACACTCACAAGTAATCACTACCATTTATCTAATTACCTAAACTTTTTAGGGCATTTTCGAAATTTTAACCAAGGAGAAAGTCAATGACCCAAACAAGAGGCGGAGTCCGAATCCTTTTCAATCTACCTAATCTAGTCACATTAATAAACTTATCATTAGGTATGCTCGCTCTAAAGGCAATAATCAACTCAAAATTTTTAACCAGTTTCTTCTTTATAACCCTCGCAACTATAGCTGATTTCTTCGACGGACTTGTTGCTAGAGTAACTAAGCAGGAAAATCCGATCGGTAGAGAATTAGATTCGCTCGCGGACATAGTATCCTTCGGAGTTGCCCCTTCTGCAATGCTCCTTTCCACCAATAGTTCTCTGTTCGCGATTAGTGTAGCAATAATATATACTATGTGGTGCTCTTAGATTAGCACGCTTCAATATCTATGATACCAAACTTTTCTTCGAAGGTCTTCCCATACCAGCCGCCGCTATATTAGTATCCTCTACAGTAACTCTATTATCAAGCTCTATGATAAGCCTAACAATAATCTTGTTCACCGCTATCTTAATGATAAGTCCAGTAATTTACCCATCCGCGAAAATCAAGAGAGAAAGAACCACTATTCTCGTGACAATACTACTAGCTATGCCTCTAGCTATTCATATTTTTCGTATCTTCTCAGGAGACATAAGGAATTTACTGGTACAAATTATATGGATCTTTGCTCTTTCTTATGCCTTCATATCACCAATCATAGCTTACATTATGCGACATTTTCATTCGTCTCAAACATCTTAAAGAAGCTCCATAACTTACCAAGCATTTCAGAAATCCCCTGCTTATTAATCAAGCATTTATTACCCACTTCAATAACGATTTTATAGCTTTTTGCCTTCTCTAACCATCTCTTAAAAATAAGTTGACTGGAGACAACATTATATCCTTCCTCTAGATCTATTGTTTCCCTTATGAAAACATCTTTAATCTTTTCCCCAATCATCGTAAAGAGGGATAAAAAATCACCAACAAATCTCACAGCTTCATCAAAATTTTTAAAGGGTTCTCCTAGAGAAAACTCCCTCGTACCCGTTATTCTTTGTAATATTGTTATCAGTTTTGAGCCAACAATTCCTATGTCAGCTCGATTTATGGAAAAATACCTAATTCCCCGAGCATCTATTGTTTCTCTAATAATTCCCAAGTCTATCCCGATGAAAATCCATTTTCTAACCATTGGTATCGGTATGTGAGAAAAAATGCTCAGTTCTCTAGCCGTGAATTTTCCAAGCTTAAGAGCCTTTAGAAATAAGCCTCCATATCCAGTAAAAAATAGGGTCGCTAACTCGATGAGTTCTAGTCCCTCGGGCACTCTATCTGATTTTCTCCTAGCCAAAACCTGATGGACTATTCTCGAAATCTTTCTGATCTGCTTCTTGGTCTCGTCATCAAGCCCTTTAACTCTATCCTTAATACTTTTCCAGGTATCATCAGAAGACATAGTAATCCCAATAATATGGATAGAAAAACAATTTTTAACCAATATGGCTATCGTTGTTTTTACATACAAGTAATGTTCCAAAAAATTAAAAATAGAAATGAAACTAAAAATGTGTATTTAGGAGAGATTGATTTTGATGTGTAGAGTTTATGCACAGAGAAAAAACTAGACAGATGATCGCTAGTAGAGAAACCGAGAAAGCATTAAAAAGATTAATAATGCGCTATCCAGAATTAGAAATTGCCAGCAGAATGTTAGGTTATATATCCCTCAACGACTTTATTAAGGACTTAGAAGCAATCATAGAAAATCCTTCTTTAAATGATATCCTTAAAGTAACCTTAAAGAGTTTGGGTGAAGACCCTAGAGGATCACGAAGCGAATTATTAGAGAAACTTAGAAAAATCATTAAGAAAAGTGTTGAGAGAAACAGATTAATTAGTGCTTACGCAATTGAGAGCTAGGATTATGTTTTGTCAGACCGTGACTCTTTCTTCATTATTGTTCAGTAGGATTCATCATCATCCACACATTATTAGTGAGAATACTTTGCTTTTTTAACAATATTCTCGGGAACACAGCATTATCTCTCTACGTTAGTTAGGACGTCTTTTTTTAACGCTTTTTCTTTTCACTAGATGATATGCCTATATTGATCATAGATTCGTCGATACTTTCGCTTTCCTCTATTATAGTATCTCGTTTAACAATGATCCGGGGCGCGTCATTGAAAATTTTTACATCAACACCTACTAATCTATATGTCAGACCTACTCTAATTTCGTTCTCATTATCCTCCCACAGTACTAGAGGAATTAAACCAGTGTCATCACCAACGATATATTCCGTAAATCTATGAAACTTGCCTGTTATCTTTGAAAAGACTTCATTATCTCCTCTTTTTTCCATTACTCGCACTTTTACAGTAATATTTTTCATTGGTCTTCGGAGCTCGAAGATCCTTTTGAATCTTTTTTTAGCCAACTCAATCAAGCCTCAAAGCTCATTTATTAAATAATAGAATAATAGAGAGTAAAATCCTATATAAAAATTATACGAATTTAGTTTCAATTCTATACCATACTGAACGCATGGAAAAATAGTAACAGCACATTAGTTATATTTCACAATTATAAATTTTTTACTTATCCAGCACAATGTTTAGAAACTTTTACACTCAAAAATTTTATTTACAATTTTAGCCCGGTTAGTCAAGATACCTGGGCAAGCATCTTATCGATTATTCTTTCTATGAGAGTTCTAAAGAGTTCTCGTGCTTTCTCAATTTCCTTAAATCTAATTTCATGAAGCAGAATTTTAGCTTCTTTTTCAGAATCTATTTGAATCCCGTACATCGTTGTTATCTCTCTTAAAATACTTACCAAGAATTGATAAGCCGCTTCCTCCCCCAGAAATTTAACTAGGGTATTTAGAAATTTCTTCGGAGTTTTGAAAAGAACCAGTAAGGGATCTTCTCCAAATTGTTTGAATAGAACAAGCTCTAATGAAGTCATGAATGGTGGGGCGTATTTTTGAGCGATCCTATTGAAAACTTCACCAAGAAAATCAGGTATTTTATCCAGTTTTCCCAACATATCCTCCGCAACATCTTTTACAGCGTCCATAATGTCATCTGTTATAATCCCCTCCCCTATATCTATCCTCTTTTCAATTTTTGCTAAAAGATATAGACCTTTGATATAGGCTTCGTGATCAACTTTATCAACGAAAAAACTAAGCAACAATGATTTATTCTTGATGCCCCTAAGAACTATCAAGTAAACATCTTCGAAACTAACATGGGAAATACTTCCCACACCTATCTCCCTCGCTAACCCAATAATAGCTGCCAAAAGAGGCTCGATGGGTCTCTCTTCCCACTCAATAAATTTTCTGTAAATTGCTATTCCAGATTCATGAAGAATAACTACCGCGTATATCTTCATAGTTAGGAACCTCTATACATCACCTTTTGAGAAGACTACTCTAAAGACTCAATTAATTATGCATTTTTACTTCTCTTCACTCTATATAAAGTTACGTGTTATCCAACATGTATAGGTATTTTCGTTTACTTACTTAGACCAAAAGATTGACTGGCAAGAACTAGGCTGAGAAAAGAGATAAATTTGAAACAAAGCCAAACGAAGCAAGTATTTTTTATCAACTTGGCAATTACACTTGTTGTAACTATCATAGCTTCTCTTCTTTTACAATTCTGCCGTCTCTCAAATGAAGAATTCTATCGGCATATTTTTTAAGAAGGAGATTATGAGTCACTACTATCGCCGTAGCTCCTTCTTCTTTAATTACGTCTTTAAATATTTTCATTACTTTTTCACTATTTTCCGTATCAAGCTCCCCTGTAGGTTCATCTGCTAGGATAATACTTGGATTGTTGGCAAGGGCTCTCGCTATGGCTACTCTTTGTTGTTCTCCTCCACTTAATTCATGAGGTCTATGGTTCATTCTATCTTCTAGACCCACTAGTTTTAGCAAAAATTTCACTCGCTTAATCCTCTCTTCCCTCGGTACTCCAGCTAAAATCATTGGTAACTCAACATTCTCAAGAGCCGTCAATACGGGTATTAGATTATGAAACTGGAAAATAAAGCCAATCTTATTTCTTCGAATTTTTGTTAATTCTTTTTCGCTTAAAGAAGTTATTTCTACACCATCTAAGAAAACTTTTCCTCGCGTAGGTTTGTCGAGTGTTCCAATTATGTTTAGAAGAGTTGTTTTTCCACTTCCGCTAGGCCCCATTATGCATAATAGTTCGTTTCGATAAACCTTCATAGATACTCCTCTAAGAGCATGAATCTCTATTTTTCCTAGGTGGTACACTTTATGGAGATCCACTGCTTCTATTACTATATCCACATTTGACACCACTGCTTTTTCAGAGAACCGACACTTTAAAAAGTTTTATTACATGTGTAATAAAAAAGTTACATCATTAATATCTGGGATCATAATGATGTTTAAGCTAGCGTACAGGAACCTATCTAGACGCAAAACGAGGACTCTTATCGCGATTTCTGCTGTGCTTATAGCAGTTTCTCTCTTCACCGCTCTGAATATTGCTAATAACGCAATAATGTACTCATCCTATAAAGCCTTCACAGAGTACCTAGGGGACTTTGACGTACTCGTTTACAAGTCTAAAGGTTCCCCTTTCTTCAACGCAACTAATGTTTCTCAGGAACTATCCCTGATAGATGAGGTATCGTCTTTTAGCATTAGACTTGTTTTTGGTAGTCTCTTATCGGCAAATAATAAGACCCTAAGGGCTGCTGTGATTGGTATTAATTTGACTCAGGACTCCCGTATTGGTCGTTTCGATATGATCTCTGGTGAATTAGCTCTTGGCGATAATAGATGCTTAGTACTCAAAAGTGTTAGTGATTTTCTCGGTATTAGTGTGGGGGATAAAATCGTCGTATATTATTTGTCAATAAAAGGTGTACAGAACGCAACTCTAACTGTTTCGGGTATAGTGAATCAGTATGGTAAACTTCCAATTGATATGAAGAGTGCAATCTTTGTAGATATTAGTGATACTCAAAGGCTCCTTTCCCTAAATGATTCAGCAAATATTGTTTTCATAAAACTTGATCAAGAATTAATAGATCCATTAAACCCAGATAAGAGTGTCGACAATATCGTAAGAATGTGTGAAAAGATACAAGAAGTACTAGGTTTTGACTATACAGTGAATCCAATAAAAGCATCAATACTATTGCTGGTTTCAGAAAATCTCTCTGCCCAAAAGACCGTGCTTTATACTTTTTCATCAGTAACTATCCTGATGGCGATAATTCTCATAGTTCTATCAACTACCATGAATATAAACGAGAGAATTCGTGAAATTGGTATCCTCCGCGCTATGGGTGCCACCAAAACAAGCATATTCTTATCTATTCTTTTAGAAGCTATGTTTATCGGTTTAATAGCGTCCTTGCTCGGTCTTATTATTGGCTCAGTTATAGCATATTGTTTATTCAAAATATTCGTACGAGAACCCAATCTCGTTTATCAGTTTGTAATAACTCCAACAACAGTTCTAGAAGCTATAATTATGGGCACTGCAATAACGGGTTTTGGAAGTCTGTATCCGGGGATAAAGGCTAGTAGGATGACCCCTGCTGAAGTATTACAACCAGCGGCTCGAAGAGTTAAGTATCTGGAGGAGATTCTGAGGAGAATTTCTCCCGAAGCACTAAATAGGGAATACATCTCGATTGGAGTGGGAATATCCCTAACAGCTTTCCTCTTTACGGGGCTTTTACCCACTCTTAGTATTCTTGATAATCCTGGAATAACTTTCTTGGCCCTTTTTGTAGTGCTTATGATAATGCTTATCGGGATTATTCTTATTTTTGCAGGCGCTTTTTCCAAGTTTGCTAAAAGTGTCGGTGCACTATTTATTCCTCTACGAAAGATCCTAGCAGATGTGGCGCGAGGCAATATTCTGAGATACAAGCAACGTTATGTCATTCTATACGTTATGTTAGCTCTTTCCGTATCAGCACTATTAATAGTTGGTATAATAGTAGAGACCCAAATTAAGACAATTGAACTTTCAATGAAAATTCAGGTTGGTGCAGAGATAGTTATTTATGGTCAGGAACCACTCCCACAAAATATAACATCTCTTCTCAGAAATATAAATGGCATAGCTGATATTTGTCCAGTCACTACCTCCCTTAATACAAAAGTTGGAGATCTTATCTTTTGGAAGCGAGCTAATAGCAGATTATATGGTATAGCACCAGAAAACTATACACGGGTAGCGTTCATAAAGGATTTTGGTCTGGATCCAAGCGTCTTCACTAAGCTCGAAGAAAACAACTCCGTGATAATTAGTAAGGGATTGGCGGACTTACTTAGCGTGTCTGTGGGAGATACTATAAGAATAGAATTGCTGCAGCGCACGTTTGTATTAAGAGTTGTTGGGGTGTTATCAAAAGCTCCTGGGTTCGTCTTCACAAAGTTCAAGAACAAAGCTACCACGGGAACAGATATACTCGTCTCTATTAACGCGTATGAACACATAACGAATTCTGACCCCAACTTCTCTCGCATACTCATTAAGGTATCTCCTGGCTATGATCCATCGAAAATCACACAAGACATTCAGGAAAAAATAGGAAGCGAATACGATATACAAACTATATCAATTAAGGACTATATGGAAAGAGTAAGAACAAGTCTAGAACAGTTAGAACGCGTCTTATTTACATTACTTCTCTTCGCTGTCATTGTCTCTGTATTGGGAGAGGGGCTAAGTGTAATTGCTTCTATTAATGAAAGAGTGTGGGAATTAGGCGTTCTAAGAGCCATAGGAGCTTCTCGCATTGATGTCTCTCTTATGTTTTCATTTGAAATTTTTCTAGTCTCCTTACTTAGCTTCGTTACTGGAGTATTAAGCGCAATAATCGTTTCTGAAGAAATCATTTGGACGAATAATTTGTTAAGTGAGATCAGTGTACCACTTATTATTCCACAAGACATGATCATAAGCACTTTGTTGATAACTGTCGTGTTTCCTCTAGTATTAGCTGCTGTTCTAGCTTATAAATACTCCGGAAGAAACATAGCGGAGATCTTAGCTAAAGCGGAAAAGATATAACAAAAATATTTCCCCATTCTTATCTATGAGCAAGTGCAAAAGGTGTCTGTATGGGGCTTTTCAAGAAGAAATTAGAGATAAATGAGGCGAAGAAAGTATTAGAGAACGTAATAGCTGAGATAATTAAGCAGTCAGGACTCACCCTTAATGACTTAGTAAAAAGCATGGCTGAGAAAATAGGGTTGGCATCAATACCTATAAAGATTCCCGAAATAAGCGATGTTCATAAAGTATTAGCGAAGACAATCGTAAGCGGAATAAAGGATGAGCGAGCGTATGAGGCATTGAAAGAAATAAAGAAGCTCCTCGATAAATACAAATTATAAGATTTCAATCTCTCCGCATTTTTGATTTTATTTTCCTCATATTATTACTCCTTATAAATCGTAATATTCTACACCTCGTTCTTCTGAGAGATGCTATTGGTGATTTATTGACTATTCCGTCGTATCGCTCAGAAGAGGATGAAGAAGATAAGCTGATGGGCAGGATAGAGATTCAAAAAATGTATCCTGACTTACTAGCTCAGTTAGTTGCTTATGCTCATAGAGAAGCTAAAAGACTTTATAGTGATCTACGAAAAGTAAAAGATACAGCTTCTAAACTCATTAAAAATGGATTATTAAGATTCGTACCAGTGGATAAGAGGATAATTCTTCCCGGATCCGTCTGTGGTGTTGATGGGAGTTTTTATATTACTAGGAGTTTGGGTCACAGATTTCTTGGTCTTATCGGCTTATCACTAGTCTTTTTTGATAAAGGACTTGAAAGCATTCGTCACCCAGAAATAAACGTGCACGTCTTTGTTGAGAGAATAAAGGAAGAGCTAGGAATTGATCCTGAAAAAGTCGTCATTACAAATATGTTATTAAGAGAGAGCATGTTAATAAATGAGGCCTCTCAGAAGGGAGCTCGTTTAATATTCATCGATGGACCTATAATAGATCCCCCAGATTTAATCGATAAGGAATACGTTAGGAAACGAGTAGATAATCTTGTCGAGAGCTTGAGAAGAGAAACAATAATCGTTGGTATTGTTAAGCGTTTTAATTCTTCAGTAATAGCCAGTATGTCCTCTATCAAGCATGACTTAACGGATCAAGATGTTGTGCCAGTGCTCTTTAATACTATTTATAAACTTGGAAAATTTCCGCTAGAAGTGGGCTTATTCACCAACCCTATCTTGATAGCGGAGGAAAACGGTGAAAGACTGAGTTCAGCATTCAAAGTATACGCCTCGGAATTCTCGAAGAAGGGTTATGAATTTAGGATATGGACGAGTTTTGCACAAGCCGGCTATGCTCATAGACCTTTCCGGGTCGAGATTCTAGCCTCAGATGATGAGGATATCCATGCAATACTTCAATATATTTTCCAATGGATTTCGCCAGGGATGAGTATTCCTCTTCCGATATATCTGGCTCACTACTCTTGTTTAATCCGGAAAAGGGCTGCTCAGTTAGTATTCTCTGAGGCCTTATCTCGATTAGCCAGTTTGGTTGGAGAGGAGGACGATCTTCTAAATATAAGGAACTTGATTCATTTTGGTGAAACCTCATGAAACATGCTATTGGCATCATACTTTCTGGCGCCACAACTACCACAGCGACGTGCCAAATACTTGAGGAAGCCGAGGGGAAAATCCATGAAGGAATGCTTGTTTTGGTGAAAACTGCTTTATCTCAGGGCGAAAAAAGTATTCTGGCACGTATAGCTAAGATTGAGACATACAACGAGTTTTTTGAAGTAGGCGATGTCTGGAGTGAAGCTAGAAGAAAAAATAGACCAATACCAGTTAATGTTGCTAGAAGATATGTTATTTGTCGGCTCGATTTATTAGGTGTTCTTCCTAGACTTGATGATGTCCCCTATCCTCCTACACCTGGAGATTATGTATATTTACTGGAAAAACCCGATCAGATTTTCGCGGCCTTGAAGCGAGACGAAGTATACATTTCTTTTGGCTCATTATATGGCTACTTAAATGCTCCAGTTCCTCTTCGTATTGAAAGTTTACCGATGCACATAGCTATACTAGGAGTAACTGGTAGCGGAAAATCCTACACTGTTGGCTATCTTATCGAAAAACTCTCTAAAGTAGATGTGAATGGTCGTCAGATAGCTTTTCCCATGGTGATAATCGATGCTAATGGAGATTATCTTGATTATTATTTCGCCTTTAAACATGGAGAATTCTTACCGCGCTTTTCAAATATTCTTCGATTAGTATTTCCTAAATCCCTAGCAGGGATGACAGATGAGAATTCTATACCTATAGCGATCGATCTAAATATCTTGGATCCTAGAGACCTAGCCGAAGCGATTCTCGAGTACTACGGAAGCGTTTCACGGAGCGAGTTACAAGCATCTCTTCTCGAAACATTATTTGAGAAGCTGAGAAAAGAGGGTTATCGGGATTTTAATGCCATTTTTTACGATGATAGTCAATTCGAGAGTATTATTTTGGGAACTATTGAGTCCATCGAAGCTCACCGCCAGACCAAGGAGGCTGCTAAGAGAGCTTTACGAGTATTCAGAAACGATCTTCTCAAAGCAGGCATAATTCCATTTTCTGAAAGCGCAGCGAAACTTAATTATAATTTCGTTGATGAATTAACGGAAAATGGCTTAATGGTTATAATTGATTTCTCCACAGACGGTGCCACCGGCATCTCTCTTAAGATGAAACAGTTTGTAGTTGCGTATTTAACCAAACTCTTATACAACAGATTCGTTGAGTATAAGATCGGTGCTGTCGCGACAAAAAATGGATACATAGGTACCCGCTATGCTCTACTTATCATAGAAGAAGCCCAGAATTACTGCCCGAACCTAGATACTTACCCAGTAGGATCAAGTATCGCTAGAGAAAACCTTGCCTTAATAGCGACCCAAGGGCGAAAATTTGGCTTGGGATTGGTATTAGTTACTCAGAGGCCATCATTTGTTGATCCTATAGTTTTCTCTATGATGAATTCTTACTTTATTCATAGAATAGCCCCAGATGATATAAATTATGTACGGAGAGCTCTAGGAGGACTACCAGAAAGCATTCTCAGAAAACTGCCCAATTTAGAGACCGGCACCCTCGTCATTAGTGGTCAGATCCTCCCTGTTCCCTTTCCCTTATTGGTAAGAGTTCCTCGGAGAGAGATCGAGCCTACGATAGGTTCCACGGATTTATCCAGTTACTTAAGGAAGAATTCTAGGTGATGTATAATGGGATACGCGCCTATGTGGAAAAATCCTCTCCCCTCCATTACGGGTCAGGATGCTTTAGAGTTGAGCAAACACATAGATCTCCCGTTTTGGCGCATGATCAGGTCACAGTATGATGAATTTATCGAATCCGCTCTAGCTTCTAATGAAGTGAAGTTATTAGCCATAATTGGTGAATGGGGGGTCGGCAAGACAGCTAGCTATAAAGCTTTTCTAGAACCTCTTGTAAAGGAAAAAGAAGGCTTTTCTATAATCTTAAAAACAAGTGATGTAATGGCTTTCTTCGAGAAACTAGCAGAGGCACCTCTCTTCTCTGCTGAGAGAACATTAAAGGCTCTATTACTAACTATCTGTAAAAAATTGAGAATTCGCGTACCAAGACATATTCGCACTGAGAAACTTCTTTCAACTATTCTACATAAGACTAAGAAACGCTTCCTAGTAGTATTCCTCGATGAATTCGAAAGCATCCTGGGCATGAGCTCTAAAATAACGTTTACATTTATCGATGGATTAGTAGGTCTAGTGAATGGTGAATTTCAACCGCTCTCTAAAAAAGGAGACCTCCGAGGAACCCTCCATATAATTCTCTCCTTAACACCTCAAGCAAAGGCTAAGTTTCTCTCCGATTCCTCCTTAGTGGAAACAATTGGCCGACACTTGCGGCGAGTACAAGCTATAGAGATGAGACCGCTCAATCGAGAAGAAACATATCTCTTTCTTATAGGTTGCCTGGAATATCTTTACGCGGGTTCTCTTCCCGACGTTCTTCCCATACCAACTATCTCGGTTTTTGATGCATATTACCTAGCCACACGCGGTTATCCTGGATATCTTGTTGCTGTCTTAAATAACTTATTGTCAAACCTATTATCGAAAAGAAAAAACAATAGCATACCAGTAGCTTCTAGCGAAGATTTACTAATCTCTATGAAAGGAATAATGCTTGAAGAAATCGGTGAAATCAAGATAGACCTCATCAGTGATGGCTCATTGAGTTTTTACATTAACCTAGTAACTGAAGGCTCCTCAGAGAAGGAAAAAGAATGGTTAGAGAAGACTTTAAAGGCACTAGTAGTACTCGCGGTCCCCGCTACTCTAGAAGAAATCTCATCACTCACTTCTTTACCATTAAATATTTGTAAGTCCTGCATTGAAGTTATTGAGGAAAAATTCTCGAATATGATCCAAAATCCTATACTGCGTTTCAAAGCTATTGAACTTAAGGACTTTTTCAAAGAATTTCTTAAAGAAGTATTTGAGCAGGCTATTGATGATTGGAAAGACGTAGTTGAGGAAATCTTAAAAAAACTTACAAAGTTTACACTCGACAACAAATTACTAAGAAAGAAATTGTTAGTTCCTGCAGACGACTTAACTAGGAGGGTCTTGGAGAACTATCTCGCTTCAATATATCCCCAACATAAAATTCTGATAAAACAAGTATTGGATATTCTAAGGCAAAAAACGGAGCCTTCGGAGGAAATCTTATACTCTTTGAACCCCTGTATCTTAAACGATATTTATCCTCCTCCCTGCCCTATTTGCGATTTAATAGATGATAAAAACTTAGCATTAACTATTTGGCGCGAAACATTGAGGCAAGTGACGGGCGGGGATTATGATTTTTTCGAACTTGGAAAGGCGATGTTACCTCTAATAATGGAGGAATTTCTGCTCAACGAAGCCGACTATCTCTTAGATAAATTCGTTGTGAAGAAAATCTGGCGATACGGTAATAGAGATATCCCATTAAGATTTATTCCAGTAGCTATACTGCTTAGAGGACACGTTATTGAGGCTCTAAAGATTCTTGAAAGAGAAGGTCTCCTCGAAAAAATACCGATAGTAATGCTATTCGTTAAAGAGGATCTGTATGATTATGCAAAGAAGATTGTTGAGAAAGCAGATATGAATAACCTAATAGTAGTACTTCCTCTCCACACAGTTGATATAGCTATTATGTACGGCATAAGGAAAATAGTGCAGAAATGCGCCTCAAATATCCATAAAGAAATAATGTTTGAAATCCTTAACCGTGTACGAAGAAGATATGACCACAACCCTAGAAAAATATTCGAGGAAAAAATCATTCAGGAGGGGCTTCGTAGAGGCTTAATTATATTACAGCCTCCTTGGAGCAAGTCTCCAAGCTTATCCGCATTACCCAGCGTTTATGATTACTACTTGGTATACCCCAAACAACTTATGAAAACTCATGAAGTATTTGAGTGGGTCACGCAACACGTTAAGTCGCAGTTCTTTTATGGGTGGAAACGTAGGGATCTATTATGTGGAGCTGACATCGAGAGTAAAGATAAACTGAAAGAATTAGAGAACTATCTCATCGAGTCTAAGTTCTTAGAGAGGGTAGGGGAATTTGTGCAGGTAAGAAATTCTCCTGCAGAGGAACTGATTCTCCAAATTTTATCTCGAAAAAGTTGTTCTCTAAGGTCGGTGAAGGAATTCTTCATTATTGAACGCGGAGCAGAGACGTTGCTGGAGACCATATTTCTTTCTACCTTAGAGAGAAAAGGATTGATTAGGTACGTTAAAAAAGGTGATGAGGTATACATAGAGAAAATATCTCTTGGCGAACTCTTAGAGTCCTTCAATAAAAAGCTGAGGAATATTGAGAAACAAATAGAGCACCGGGATCCGATATGGCGAACATTCTCTATATTTATTGTTGCAAAGGAAAGAGAGTATAGAGTGATCTCAATAGATAAGTTATTGGAATTAGCAATTTATCTCAGAAACTCAGCCGTCAATGTCTTGGATGAAATGAATAAGGCTCGACAATTATCTGCCGCACTTAGATTATTGGGAATAGCTGAGGAGTACATCAAGTTAGCGAATATCGCGTATAGACGCTCTAGCGAATTAATAGATAAGATATCCGTGAAAATGAGGCATGTTCGAGAACTCCTTAAGAACATTTCTCGTGATTTGAGAGGTATTGGACTCAGAGTTATAGAACCCTTCCAAGAAGAGATACTGCTAGAAAATTTATTAATCGAGGCAAAAGAAGCTTTTGAAAAACGAATTTCTGTAGAGGAGGCACGAAAACTAGTCGAAGAATACTCCCGAACCAAGGACATTAGTATTAAAGACCTGTTTGATTTTAGATACTACAAGATTGGAGATGAGAAAATATTAGAAAAGGCTTATTTCTTCAATCCGAAGTACTTGAAAATAATGGAAATATATAATCGCTTTGAAGAGATTGTGAAGGGGATAGAAAGAGATAGAAGAGAAATTCAGCGAGTTATTTATTCCTTGTTAAGCGGTGTGAAGAGATTAAGAAGCGATATCGAGGGTTCTATAAAAAGTATCCTGAAAACATTGCGGGCTCCCTCATATACGAATTTTACATTATATGTTTCTTCCCCCCAATTCGGCCAAGAGATAGATGAATTAGGTAAAGCACTTCAGGCTATAAGAGCTATTGAGAAAATTGCTGAAGCAACAAGAGAAAAACTTTACAATATTAAGGATGCTCTTACTTTCGTCGAAAAACTTGCCCAAAAAACAAAAACCATGAGTACTAGTATAGATTCATTAAGTGACCAGTATGCTAGAGAAAACATAGGTGACGAATACCGTTTGCTTGAGAATTATTATCAGGCTATGATGAAACTACTACAGGAATTCGTTGAAACAATTACAAGTTCCCCTGAATTAACCTCTCTCGAAAATTTCTTTTCAAATAATCTTCAAGCATTAAAAGATCTTGCAAAGAAAGTAACTTTTCTCATAGATAAGCTTGAAAAGGAGAAGAATGATAGAAGAAGGAAATGCGGGAAATATATTCAAAGCATCCACGAATGGCTAGAGAAGGTACCGATTCAGGATCTTAGTAATGAAGATATAAGAACTTTTGAGAGCTTGAAACATCGTTTCAGAGATTTAAAAACGCTTGTGGAAAATGAGAAAAATCTCATAAAGGCGGAAAAAGAGTTAGAGGAAATATTTCATCAACTAAAGGATTTATTAACTAAATACGCGGATCCAATAACTCTAGAATTGATTAGAATTCTCTCTGAAAGAAGGAAGAGAGAGTATTATCTTGAGGAGATTGCCAAAAAGATGCTTGGAGATGACTATAGTGAGGAAGATCTCAGGAACCTCGTTTCGAAACTGTTGAGGCTCAGGGATAAAATGCGTATAAGGATAATTATTAAGTGTGACTAATTCTTTGCTCAACAGTAGCTTTTACCTTTTAATTCCCTCTATGAAATCAATCACATCCAGTTCTATAGCAATAAACTTTTTCTCGTGTAGTTCGTTCTTATCGATCATCCAGTATATTTTTTCTACCTCTTTTATGAGATCCTCCACACTTTTAGCTGTTGGTAGAATTTCTTTAAAATTCTCTGATTTCAGTAGAGATTCTAGGGAATCATAAATCCTTACCGCCTTAACTATAGCTCTAACAATATTTGCTCTGCCATCAAATAGTAAGAGAATGTCTCCTGGTTTTATCTTTTTTAACGCTCTAGAAAATATGTGAATTTCTATTCTCTTTTTGCCCTTTGCGATCATCATTAAGTACTTATTTTTCACTGGAATACAATGAATCACTCTATAACACCGCTAATTATTCTTTCGCACCTTTACTATTTAGGGATTAACACATGTTAATCATCCTTAACAGCAATACTTAAACGGATAACACGTAGGAGAAATGTTATAGTGCCTTATATATGTTCATGATTACTTGGAGAGAGCATATATGATCCAAGGAGTCTTGGTAATGCTTAAGTCTGGATTATTAATCGCCCAAAAAGGATTCGAAAATGCTCAGTCCTTGGTTTCTTCTTTAATGGCGGCAGCACTGGGTTTATCAGAGGCCTTGGCTGAGGGAGGATTAAGAAGCCTAGAACTAAGCGGGAGGAAAATCTATGTTGTATCAAGCACAATAAATCCAGATGTTATTGTAGCTGTAGCAAGTGATACTGAAGACCCCTCAATCGAGTTAAGAGCTAGGGAACTATTATCTAAGATAATAGACGTTATTCCTCCGGGAACTGAGATTGTTACAGATGATATTCAGCAACAAGTTCAGAAGCTTCTAGATTCTTTCTTAGAAGAAAAACCAGTCGAAATGCCTTACTTCGATAGTGTCGTTGATATAGCTAAAGTAATTTACGGAAATTTACCACCCGAGATAATCATGAAAACAGAGGAAACCATCAATAAGTTAATTAAAGAGGAGGAATTAAAAGAGAAGAAACTCGTTCATAAACCACGCAAAATCACTATTAAGTCTGCTGAGGAAGCACTCAAAAATATTCTCGATAAAGTTTACTCATGGGACCTAATAGCTGGTTATGATATAGCATACTCATTGGCAACAAGTGATCTAGAGAAGTCGTCTCTAGGTACATTATTAGCAATAAAAATAGGTCTGTTAACACGAATGCTTCCATACAACCATCCAGTAATACCAACAGAGGTGATCAAGGACTTTCTCAAAAAAGTGGAGGAGGAAAAGGATCTCCTGGCACAATTTGTGAAATTAGAGATTTTGAATCTTTTAGAAGATAGGCCCTCTGAGTGGCTAAAATTTATAAGAGAAAACATCGACGAACTAGTGAAAATCTTGGATAATACCCAGGACGATATTCTACGCAGCATCTATGCATTCTTATTAATGTCTACTGGGAGAAGCGTAATCTATAGTCCACTCGGAGAAAGACTATTAAAGATTTTCAAAGAAAAATCTTCGTACCTCTATGAATATTTAAACTCAACGTATAAGGTAAATGATCTCTTCCAGATCCTTTACACTACCAAGAATTGGTCTGATATAGAGAAGGATCTAGCAGAGATAAAAACAGCTTACCTTAAAATGAAAAAGCGCTTCCATGAATTGCTTAAGCGACGGTTACCTATATTCAGAATGTTGAATCGTGAAAAGATTATAGAAATTAGTTACTACGTTCTTTCAAGAATAATACCTTACCTCCTGATAAGCATGGCAGCCATGGAGTCTTATGGATTATCGATTAAAGATAGACACTTGCTTATTGAAGAAAGTTATCGGGTAGCGATAGAGGATGCGTACAATATTATGAGAGAAATGCCACCACTAGAAATACGCGCATACTTCAATTTCTACCAATTACTTCTCCACATTATATATTATTCGACAATGTTCGTAACAAAAGAAAAAGCGAAGGAAATGTGGGAGCATGCTCTAAGAATTGCGCAAGAGGGATTATTATTCTTTGCTCGCCTATGGGCTCGTCGCAGAATATCCTATTATAGATTCCTTACGTTGTCATCTCCAATAATCTTCGTTCTCTCCAAAGCAATGCTTCGGCTTGGTACACAATCTGATGAGATAATAAGTTATTTACGCCAAATAGCATTTATCCCTCCAGAAATCCGTAATGAAATAAACAATGAGAGAGATATAAACAGAGCTCTTTACTTAAACACTCTTATGGCTTTCTTACCAATAATCAGGCATATTCAAGCTCCCGGAATCCGAGCAAGAATTTTAGAAGATATACTTAGGATATTTGATCAAATCGGTGAAAGAGATATTCACAAGAGAGAGGTCACGAGAGAGTTTATCGATGATCTTGCTGACGCTGTTTTAGCATGTATAAAGTATTCTGATGATAGGAAACTATGCCTATATGGGCTACAACTACTTAAGAAATATTCAACCGTTATTATTAGAGATCTAAAGGAAAATCCATTCGAGGCGACGATTGCTTTTGAGCGTCTCGGTGAAGCGAGTGCTAGTTATCTCAGAAAATTTGGAGACGACGAAGTCGTTAAGAAGCTTGCATTGCTATCCTTAGAAAACGCTAGGAGAATCTGGTTCCATGAGGGATACACCGATAAAGTAAGGGAGATTGATGAATTAATACATGTAATAAGAGAATAGATACGGTGGTTTTTAGATTTTCTGAACTTTTTCTTTACCACCCTTTATTAAAATAACGATTAGGATCGCTATTATAACTATTATCGTTCCGAAGAGGTATATGAAGTCATTTACTGATACGCTTACCCATATCGTTTCTGAAATGCCAAAAGATGAATCATTTGGTCGGTCAGCATCGTTATCAAATGCAAGGATTCTTATAGCTATTTTAGAACCGATCCATGCTGGATTTAGTAGCATTTCTATTTCATAAGTATTGGGCTCACTAGTTTTCTTCATGAAGAGTTTCCCATTATAATCATCTTCGGTAATCTCTCTATTGACACCAAAGAGTAATGCCACGTAGAATACTCCGCTCGGATCCTCCACTTTAGCAACCACCTTTATTTTAGGGAGAACACCTGTTAGTTTCTCCACACGCAGTATAGTTATGAGTGGAGAATCAGGATCATCATCAATTATTTTTATCCCACTAATTGTGACTTGACCACTTCTGATAATGTAAGAATCTCGTGGGTAATAAGCAAGTAGTGCCACAGCTCCTTCTCCTAAATCCACTGGTTTTAAAACAAGGTTTAAGCTTACTGTTTCGTTAGGCGCTAAATCTCCTACCATAATTGTTGTGGAATTCATACTCTCAAGGATATCATTTGTTGTAACATTGAGTCGAATCCCAGAGATCGTACTATTTGATATATTTGTGACGCTCGCTTCAAGCTTTAATGTCTCTGAATCGTATATTTCCTTTTTCTTCGCTTCTGCATTAAGCGTCAAACCAACCCTAATATTTCCTAGAATTATCTCAGAAGTCGACGCTATAGCGAAAACATCACTACCTAACCTAGGATCTATGTAATCAGCTACTACTCGGATTAAATAATAACCAGATTTATTGACCAGGAATTTGAGCTGTCTAACATTGTCACGAGTAATATTTGTTTCCCGAATCACTTTCTCTGCAGAATCTAATAATTGAACTTTTAATCTGCTCACATTATAAAAGATATATCCCGTCGCAGACTCTCCTAATACTCGTCGGTTCCATACAATGGTAATTTTCACGGTTTCATTTTCTTCAGCATACACGGAGAAATCGACAGGAGAATTCTGAGAAATTGCTGACGTTAAAACATAAGCCTTCTGTTTCCAAGCATTTAGTAGATTGATGTAACCCCAACCAGCTCTACCATCCGGTCCCGGAGCCGCCCAATCATCAGCCGAGTTTATCAAAAGAGCTTTAGCTGCTAATACCCATTCGTCCCCAAATCTCGGGATTAGGTAAGGAGCCATTAAGGCTATAGCACCGGCTACCATAGGGGTAGCCATGCTGGTTCCGCTCCAGCTTATAAATAATGTTGACCCTATGTATGTCGAGGAGATATCAACACCAGGCGCAACTACATCGGGTTTTACTCTACTATCATTTGTAGGCCCCTCGCAACTAAAGTCAGCTATTATATCATCATTTCTACTCACAGTGTTTCGATCATTTACCGCTCCAACGGTGATGACATTATAACCATCGCCCGGAAGATTTATTGTAAATACATTGTTCTCATAGTCCTTATTACCAGCCGCTACTACTATGGCTACATCATACAGATCCGCGATAGCATCGATATAACGAGTGAAGGAATCCTCCCCATCTGGTACGCCAAGACTGCCAAAACTCATGTTTATTATCTCAGCAGTATCTGTTGCTCCCGTCACCGCCCATTCCAAGGCCTTTATTACGTCTGCTCCTACCCCCTCTCCTCGACTATCGAGACATTTAGCATTAATAATGTTAGCTCCATGCGCTACCCCCTTATAGACACCATGAGTGCTAGCTATAATTCCCGCAACATGTGTACCATGGCCATGTTCGTCGTTTGGATCTTGCTCATCTCTAACAAAGCTCTTCGCGTCTATTATCCTATCTCTTAGATATGGGTGATCCATTTGTATTCCTGTATCCAGAACCGCTACTTCTACTCCCGTAATGTTGTCGTTGAAGAAGTTAGAGCCGTTATAACCGTTTATCCACCATGTTGTAGCGTTTATAGCCTTGGTTGCTACATCCAGCATAATGCGTACTTTAAAATTCTTGAAAACTGATAGAACTAATGGCTGTTTTTGTAACCAAGGTATAGCGTCTTCGGGTACTATGGCGTGAAGCAGTGGAAGAATATAAACTGTGTCGAGTACTTTGATTCCTTTTTTAGAAAGATCCATTACGAATTTCTCTATGTAAGGTTTTGTTGTCGTTACTATCTCTTCATAGATTGTCTTTCGCATACTATCTAGCAACATATCTATTGTTGCGAGAGAGTTCGCTTCGTGGATACGTGAATAATAGTACTTCTTAATCTCTATAATCTCTGCAATATTCAAGGGAATTCTTAACCAAATCAAAACATCAACGTTTTTTCCTTTAAATTTTGGAGCTTTATTAACAGTATTTTGTTGAAGAGGAGTATTGCTACATGTTGTTAAACAAATTAGTAGGATTAAGAAGAGGCTGTATAATTTCTTTCTCAAAAGCATTTCCTCCTCTTTTAATCCTCCTCTGCTACCGTTATATAGCTCTCAACAAGCATTTCTAAATTATTGATTCTTATTTTTTCTCTTATGGTAGTTTCTCGTTTTATTTTATCCTCCATATCGATTACTTCTGTTGGTGCGGCTGCATAGACCCATTGGAAAAACCACACGTTTAAGCCCTTTTTCTCTTTGGATACGCCGTAGGCACTGTCTAATCGCTCTTCTGACAGTTCAAAAAACCATAGTTCCCTTAACCATTCTCCAACAAGTCCTAGCTTTCTTAATTTGTTCAAGCATTTTTCCACAAGACCATGCCTAAATATTATGTTACGGAATTCTAAAGCCATCTTGTTGATTTCCTCGCTCTTAAGTTTCTTCGCAATATTCCAAGGAATTAGAGCTTCGGCATAGAAAGTAATTCTTATACGGGGCATCAAACACACCCAAAGACTTCCTAGCTTATAGCATTTGATTATGCAATATGAGCCTTATCCTATTTTATCAAAAAGTATACTAAAAGCTGATAGATTTAGTATCTCTGGTTCAATATCAGTTAAAATTCTTTTTAGAAAGCTTTCGGAGGTTAAGAGTTTTATTTTTTCTTTTCATGTCTTGGAAAATCAAAAAGTTTTAATTATTTTATCATGTTTTTTATTTCTACTTTAAATTATTGTATTCTATGCTGAAATGTTCAAAGTTCTTCAATTATTTTTATTCAATGAGGCTAGTATTAATTTGGTTTAGAAGCGATCATAAGCATTAAAAAATAATAATTGGGACGAATTAAAACATTAACAGGATCTCGTTCAAGAAATCCATTGTTATGGTGAGAGATGAAGTATTCGGGAGGTAGTAATATCCGCTGAGGGCTCTTTTAGAGTCGAAAATATTGGTGAACGACAATGAAGGATTTTAAGCAGATTATCAAAGAAGTTATACGGAAGAAAATGCCTGCCCATTTCGTTCATAAGGCGGCATTAACTGTTCTAGAAACTTTCCCGAATCAAGAAGTATACGTTAGTGAAGCTGGCTTTACTCCCTCGGGGAAAATTCATTTAGGGAATTTTAATGATTTCTGCATAACCTATGCTATTACTCAAGTTCTTGAGTGGTGGGGGTACAGAAGTAGGGCCATTGTGGCTATAGATTCTCGGGATCCCTTTAGGCAGGCCCCAGTATTTGCTCCAGAAGATTTTAAAGCAAAGGAAAACGAGCTGAAAGGTATCCCGTTTGATGAGATCGAGGATCCTTGGGGCTGTCATGGAAATTATGCGGAGCACTTTGTCGATCCAGTTGCTAGAAGCATAAAGGACTATGGTATAAAGATAGAGTTTATTTATGCTAAGCAAATTCACACAAACCCGAGATATATTGAGTTGCTAATGCTTATTCTAAGAGAAAGAGAAAGAGTTAGGGAAATTTTCAATGATGTACGAAGTAAAGCGGGTCATAAGAACCTGCATCCTCCGGGTTGGATTCCATATAGACCGAAGTGCGAAAATTGCGGAAGAATGGATGAAAACGTTGTAGCTTTGAGTGTCTCGGAGGACGGACGTTATGTCTCCTATAAATGTAATTATTGCGGCCATGAAGGGATAGCAGATGTTACTAAGGCGCAGGGAAAACCGCCATTCAGAGTAGATTGGCCATTAAGGTGGCTACTATTTAATGTTCATTTTGAGCCAATGGGTAAGGATTTGATGGCTAGTGGAAGCAGCTTCGATACTGGAGCAGCTTTGTTGCGCCGAATGTTTAATCGCGAACCGCCTATTAATGTTTTCTATGACTTCCTATACTGGATTCCTCCAGAGGATAAGACAAGAAGTACTAAGCTCAAATTTTCTAAGCGAAGAGGAATTGGATTTGGGGTAGATGAATGGTTAAGGTATGCTCCACCAGAAGTATTGAAGTATATCATCATTCGTCGTCAAGTAGCAGATATAAGGAGAGAGAGCCTTAAGCACATAGATTTCTCTCCACTGGATATTCCATCGTATGTTGATGCATACGATGCTCACGAAAAACTATTCTATGATATCATTTACGGAAGAGCTAAAGATTTGGCTGGGGCAGATAAGGAGAGAGCCCTTGTTACATACTTGCTATCCCAGGTTGATATCGAAAAGCTTCCTGAGACACCTCCTTTGAGGATTCCTTATAGCCTATGCGTTAAGGTAGCATTATGGATGGAGAATATAGAAGATGGTCTAAACATGCTTATAAGAATGAAAAAGATACCCCCTAATGCCGATAAACAAATAATCGAAGATGCTAAGAAACGGCTTGAAATGGCTCATAATTGGGTGCAATCATTTCTCGCTTTTGCTCTACCAGATCCCAATGAAGCATTATCAGAAATAAGCTATGAGCAAAGAAAAGCCCTAAAATTGGTCTTGGAGAAGGCACTGCAACTGGAAGATTCTGAGATATCAATGGAAAGGATCAGACCTATTGTGAAAGATGTTGCCCAACAGTTATCTATTCCTACTAAGCAAATCTATGAGGCCATATATATGGTAAGTCTTAATGAGCGTGAAGGACCCCCCGTTGTCCGACTATTTCGGAGAAAAGAGATTAGGGAATACTTGAATAAGGTTCTAGAAATACTCAGGAAAGAGGTTCCATAGAAATGTCTTTTGATGATCTTGAACGTCTAAGCAGAAGGATAGGAGTGTCCAAAGAATCCTTGAAACGTTACATTTTTTCTCTAATCAGGAACAATCCTTTTATAATATCTGAAATCAGAGCACTCGATTTCTGTGAAAAATTCTTCAGAAAAAGATTTCTTCGCACAAATTTCTTCGAGACTCCCGACCTCGTAAGTAGTGACGGAGATATATGGGTTGAGGTTAAGGATTTACGGGGTTTGGCTCCTGGTACGTCCACTCTCAGTCTAGCCCAATTAAGTAGGTTAATTAAAGGTATTAAGGAAGGAAAGAATGTCTTCTTAGCGATTGTTAGTGACGAGAAGGTATATTTATTGAGATTAAATGAGCTAAATTTAAATCACTCAGGATGGGACGTTAAGAAAAATTATCTAAAAGTATTGTCAGCTCTTAACAAGCTTGTTGAGGAGAAAATATTACGAGACATGATGGAAAAGAGCTCTTCGCCCAAGTAATAAAGATTTATTATTGAGACTCCCCTAGTTAAGTAAGGAGTTTGGTCACCAAAAGTTTGAGGAGAAGGAATAATGAGTCATGCTCAGATATTGCTTCCTAACGGAGAAATTCTTGAGGGAGAGATAGGGAAAAGGATCGTCGACATTATTCCTAGAGGCTCTGGTATCGTAGCTAAGGTTAATGGGAAACTAGTGGATCTCGCAGAGGTTATTAGAGAGCCCTCTAAGATAGAGATTCTTGGTTTTGATTCGCCAGAAGCTCGTTTCGTTTATTGGCACTCAACAGCGCATATTCTAGCATACGCTGTTAAGGAACTTTATCCAGACTTCATGCTAGGGATTGGACACCCATTTGAACAAGGCTTAAACAAGGGTTTCTTCTACGAGTTCTTCACCAATAACTATTCTTTCACTGAAGAGGATTTGGAAAAAATAGAGGCTAAAATGCGGGAAATCATTAAGCAAGATATCCCATTTCGACGGGAAGTAATCTCCAGAGAAGAGGCCATTAAGATATTTTCGGAGAGAGGAGAGAAATTCAAAGTAGAGTTATTGAATGATATTTCTGAAGACCTAGTATCTGTATATTGGATTAGAGATTTCGTTGATCTGTGCAGGGGTCCTCACGTACCATCTACTGGTGTGATAAAGTATTTCAAATTGTTAAACGTATCTGCCGCGTATTGGAAAGGTATTGAAGGAAACCCCGTAATGCAACGTATATACGGAATATCGTTTCCAGAGAAAAAAATGTTAAGAGAATATCTTAATTTGCTAGAAGAAGCGAGAAGAAGAGATCATCGGAAACTCGGCCCTCAACTCGATCTATTCGATTTCTTTGAGGAAGTAGGACCTGGATTAGTTGTCTGGCTGCCTAGGGGGGCTCTGATTCGTAGAATCGTTGAGAACTATTTAATAGATATTCATCTAGAAAATGGCTATCAGATACTTTATACTCCTCATATAGCGAGAGGAATGCTCTATGAGATCTCTGGTCACTTGAAATACTATCGAGAAAATATGTTTCTCTTTAATGTTGATAATGAGTTATACGCTGTAAAACCGATGAATTGTCCAATTCATATCTTGGTTTATAAGCGAAAGAAGCGGAGTTATAGGGAGCTCCCAATAAGATACTTCGAACTCGGCACTGTGTATCGATTTGAGAGATCTGGTGTATTGCATGGAATTTTGAGGGTTCGAGGCTTTACTCAGGACGATGCTCACATATTCTGTACTCCTGAACAGATAGAGGATGAATTAATTAACCTTCTTAAGCTCACTAGAAAAATCATGATGCGATTCGGTATAACAGAACTCGAAGCAGAACTCTCTACACGTGATCCATCAAAACCGGATAAATACATGGGTTCGCCAGCTGTCTGGGATATCGCTGAGGAAGCACTAGCGAGGGCGCTTGAGAAGGAGGGAATAGATTACAGGGTTATGTCTGGCGAAGCCGCATTTTATGGCCCAAAAATAGATATAAAAATCACAGATGCTTTAGGTAGGAAGTGGCAGTGTACAACTATTCAACTAGACTTTAATCTTCCGAGAAGATTTGGAGCAACCTATGTTACGCCCGACAATAAAGAAGAATACGTGGTTATGATACATCGAGCATTGCTAGGTTCCCTTGAGAGATTCTTGGGAATACTTATAGAACATTATGGCGGTGATTTCCCCCTCTGGATTGCCCCAGTACAGTCAATTATTATCCCCGTGAGTGATAAAATCTTGCCATATGCTCAAAAGATTTGTGAAAAACTACGAAAAGCCGGAATAAGAGTCCTCCTAGATACTTCGCATGAGACCGTTTCAAAAAAGATTCGTAACGCAGAATTAAATAAAATTCCCTATATCATCGTTGTAGGTCAACGCGAAATGAGTAAAGGCACCATAAATGTTAGGAGAAGAAAGGTGGGGATTCTTGGTGACATGACCATTGAGGAACTCCTAGAAAGACTGCGAAAGGAAATCTTAGGTGAAAATACTTCAAAGTGATTTTTTTCTTCCCATAAAATTTGATTGAATTCTTCATTCTTGTTTCTCTATTCTCCGCTTATTATTTGACTCGTAATATACTTTACTGAACTACCTTTTTGAGATATCTTCTTGGGTGTCTTTCGAATGAGCGCTATCAGAGACGCTTATTTAGCAAATCTATCACAGGTTCAGAATATACTGAAAAAGTTGTTGTTTGTGAATAAGGGGATAAAAGCTATTGTAATTAGTAGTTTCGATGGTACTCCCCTCGTATCATCAACCTCGGATCCCAGATCAACAGCATTGCTTGCAGCAATCGCTGCCACACTTCATAATGTTGCTGAAAAAGCTGGTAATGTAGCAGGATCTGGCGGTTTAAAGAAAATTGTTGCCCACTATGTAAATGATAAAATAATTGTGATCGCGGTAAATCATTCCTATAATGTTCTTGTAAGAGCTAGTGAGGAGACCCCACTCGGTGTAATTCTCCGAGACCTCTTCATGCTAATAGATAAGATTCACAAATTAGTCACTTCTATTAGTAGGTGACATTATGTTGCAAGCTATTAAAAAAGTTGTATTTTTGGGAGATGGGGGTGTCGGGAAGACCTCACTCATAAGAAGATTTTTGGAAAATAAAACTTCTAACGAAATTACTGTGGGTGTTGATTTTCGCTATGTTAAGTTAAATGATACAATTGTTGTACTTTGGGATTTCAGTGGCCAAGAAAGATTCAGAGCTTTAATAGAAAATTTAGTCTCTGGTGCTTCTCTAATCGTCATGGTCTTTGATTTAAGTAGATCAAAAACTTTCTTCAATCTATTCAAATGGGCTGAAATCATTCAGAGATACCTAGGAGACGTACCCGTAATCATCGTGGGAAATAAAAAGGATCTAGACGCTAGGCTTGAGGAAAATGTATTAAAGGATACTCTATCCCAACTTCCTCTAAGAGTCGTTGCTTATTTAGAGACGTCTGCAAAAACGGGTGAAAACGTTTCAACCCTCTTCTCAATGATTAGTAAGTTTTTACGTACAAAGAAAGTCACAGCTCCAATTTCATAACCTTTTGTAAAACTTCAGAAGAAAATGTCTCCAGAATCTTCACACTAGAGCTAGCGCCTATAACATCAGCACCAGCCTTCAGCATCATAAGAGCTGTTTCTGCGTCACGAATCCCTCCCGCAGCTTTTACTTTTGCTCTATCTCCTATAGCTTTTCTAATTATTTTTATATCCTCAATACTCGCTCCACGCGGCCCAAAACCTGTGCATGTCTTAACGAAACTTGCTCCAGCATCTACAGCTATTTTTGCCGCTTGCATTATTTCTTCCGAAGAAAGATAACCCGTTTCAATAATTACCTTAACTGGTTTTGGACTTACTGCATTCACGACAGCTTCAATATCCCTCGTTACAACTTTGTATTCCTTGCTCTTAAAAGCTGATAGATTCATTACCATATCGATTTCATTAGCTCCCATCTTAGCTGCCCATTCAGCTTCTGCTACTTTTATCTCAGTAGCATTATAACCGAACGGAAAACCAACAATAGTAACGATTAATATTCCCTTTCCATGCAATTTCTCTTTTGCTAATGGAACCCAGATAGGGGGAATACATACACCCCTAAAACCATATTTTATAGCCTCATTTATTGTTCTAAGAATATCATCGCGAGAACTGATGGGTTTTATATTTGTGTGATCAATTCTTTTTGCTAATTCTTCCACTGTCTGAGGAAGCTCCAAAAGGATCACCTATTATTAGAGAGAAAATGAGTCTATATGAAGAAGAATAAATATATTTAAAAAATGTTTATACCCAAGAATTCTTGTCCTTCAAACGACTTCTTAAGCAAGCAAAATAACTACAGTAGACTCGCATTTCTGGAAAAAGGTGCCCTAAATTGCATCAACAAACCTCAGAAATCCGAAAGTACTCGCTAAAGAAGAAAATAGGATTCTTTAGTGCCTTGATGTTTGGCATAGGAGGAATGATTGGAGGAGGCATCTTTGCATTATCTGGAGAAGTAGCGCTAAAAGCTGGTTTAGGAGCGTTCCTTGTATTTACAATAGCGGGACTAATTGCGTTATCTTCTGGTCTAGTATATGCCGAGTTTTCAACTAAAATAGTCGGTTCTGGTGGTGGTTATACTTACGTAAGCACTATTTTTCCCGATTTTTTCGGTTTCTTGACTGGATGGTGGTTCTTTTTAGCATATACATTAGCTGGCGCGTTTTATGCTGAAGTATTTGGAAAATATATGGAAGCGCTTACCAATACACCATTCCTGTTGTGGAGTATATTACTAGCTGTTTTCTTCGCTTTAATAAATTTTATAGGAATAAGAGAAAGCAGTATCGCAGAAACAGCGTTAACCCTCTTCAAATTATTAATAATAGCTATTTTCATAGTAGGAGGCTTCCTCACACTAAACATTAGCACAGTGATTCAAAGAGCAGAGATAAGAATGTATGGCTCATTAGTAATGCTAGCTACCGTTTTCATATCCTTTGAAGGCTTTGATATAATCTCCACACTCTCGAGCGAAATGATAAACCCTACAAAAGCCGCCCCCAAAGCTGTGGTGTCCTCTATCCTAATAGTTACTGGTCTCTATATATTAACCGTCCTAATGGTGCTCGCTACAATAATTCAGTACGGTCTCCCCGCAAATATAATGCCAGAAGAAATCATCCTTTATGCAGCTAAGAATGCGATTGGCAAAACTGGACTAATCCTTTTAGGCACGGGAGCAATAGTCTCAACTATAAGTGCTTACAATGCCACGTTATGTGCTGCTTCGCGTGTAGGATTAGCCATGGGCGAAAACAAAGCCTTACCACGAATTTTTAAATTATTGCATCCCAAAACAAGAACTCCTCACGCATCAATTTTCTTAAGCACATTCATTATTATTAGCTTATTAGTGATATCTAATATGTTCCTTCCGTTTGAAGAAATAAGCATTATCTTCGGTCAGCTAGCCAGCTTATTTTTTGCTTTCTCATTCTCCATGGTCGATTTCTCTCTCATAATTTATAGAAACCTCTCTCATAACGATTCTAATAGTTTTAAAACTCCTCTATACCCCCTCACACCCCTTTTTGGTTTTATTGGTGCACTATTAATAGGTGGTATACTCGCTATTCATAACCTAGAGATCTTTCTCACGTTCTTATTCCTAACAATAGTAGGAACGGTAGTCTATCTGTTCCTACTTAGAAAAGCAAAGAGCCCTGAGGAGGCGTTGAGAATAGTCTTAAATGATATAATTAGAGCAAAAGAAGCACTATCTATCCGAGAGTTCCTTGAGTCGCTTCATGAGAAAAAGAAGTAATGCTAAAAGCTATTCTCTCTTAAACCTTAAGTGAAAAGCAGACTCAGCTAAAACTTCCAGAATCGGAGAATCATAGCCGTCTCCCTTACGAACATCGTAAACATCATATACCTGAACTCTTTTTCGTGCTCTCTTAATCGCGCTATTGGTTGCTGCCGCAGCCACTATTATGCAAACAACTCCGCGCCCATTACGAGAGTCATCATTAAAAACTGCGTCATAAGGCATTAAGAAGTCCTCATCAATAATATCTGGCACAAAGACATAGGCTTCGGGAGGGCCTAGAAACGATCCTTTAACTTTATAAATATCAACTCGTACCCCATAGAGTTCGACATCTTCTTTAAACTCTATTCCCTTCTTCTGGAACAATTCTTTTAACGAATCTCTCAATAATTTGACAATACTCTCCGCCATTCTTATCCAGGGTCTTTTTAATTTTTCAATACCTATTCTTAAAGCATCAGCAGCCTCTGGAGAAAACTCCACCTCTATTTCCTCACCAGTCATAGTTACGCATCTGAGGAGAAGACTACCATCATCTGCTCGTGCTACCCTCTTAATCTCTTTTATAAGTACCGTATCCACTCTTAATCCCTTCTAGGAAACAACTATCTTAATAAATTGCTGTGATAAGTAGTCATATATTGAGAGCTTCTAGTGCTTTCTCCCTTAGATCCGCCATATATTCCTTTAGATCTGGTAGCCCCTCTCCCAGAAATATCTTAATAGAGTTCACAATTGCTTCGTACTGTTCCTCAAAGACATCATAAACAAAGCCATCAGCATGTATTTCGTTACTTACTAATATTACATCTCGCATCTTGTCATATTGGAAACTAGTATCTGCGTATTCATTGTTTAGCCATAGGAGGATCTCGAAAAGCTTCATTTTTATATCATCTCTAAGATCCCCCACCTTAAGAATTGGAGCATAGATAAAAATCCATTTTTCTGTCACGTTTACAAAGATTTTCCAAGAGAGTTTGTTATCTATTCTCTCTCTAACAATGAAAACTCTACGAACTTCATCATATTCAAAGTCTTTTCTCATTAATTCCCCTAAGTATCTCCTAATCTTGTCTTCTAAGTAATCAATTAGAGAAATCGACATGAGTATTTTCCCCTCCAGAATAATGGTCAGCCAGGGTCAGCTACATCATGTGTTTCAGGACGCGAAACCTTCATCATTTTCAATACAAACAATATCTCACCGTTAATCATAAAGATAAAGTTTTCGTCTCCAATCTTAATAACAGTTCAAGTTAATAGATTTTTAAGGAGGATGCCAGTTTGCAAAAGCCCGATTATTCAATTGGGCTCTTTCGATTATTGCCAACCATAATCTCAGAAAGCCTGAAAATTGATATTGAAGAGCCTTATAGTGAGTGGATCTTAGATAAGAGAACATATAGGAAAAAATTTGAGGAAACCGATTACGTCGTTTTATTCATCATAGACGCATTAGCTATTACTCAGTTACAAGGCATGCTAGAAGAGCTCTGGAAGAAGAGCGGAAAGATGAAACTGTGTTCCGTGGTACCAACAACAACTAGTAACGCAATAGCTTCGCTCTACATAGGCCTCCCACCAGAGATGCACGGAATTATCGCTACGAAATTCTATCTCCCTCAAATAGGGAATTTTATTGATATACTTTCCGGAAAAGTCCCAGGAACCGGTTTTCGAGATGCATTAGCTCAAATCGGAGTCAGATTATCTAGTTTTCTTTGGCATCTACCAGTCTATCACGCAATACCTCAAGAGAAACTGGTGGTAGTCGATTTATATCCGAAAGAGCTTGAGGGAGGATTAAGACATGTTTATGAGGAAAATACTGTAGGCGTTCCTTGCGCAACTATTGCAGATCTTGTTTACTCCATTCCAGAAATAATAAGGCAATTACATAAGAGAAATCTTCCAGGGTTACTGATAGCGTATTCAGCAGACATAGATTCTGTAGGCCATATCTTTGGCGCTTCGGACGCTCTTAAACTTACTATTAATTTCCATAACGAAGCCATAGACGCTCTGATAAAACTCCTAGAAAAAACAGCCAAAGAATTAGGAGTCAAGATTAAGATAATAATAACGAGTGATCACGGCCAAACAGAGCTTAAGAAAATCATAAAGATCTCCGAAGAAAAAATGAATGAACTTCAGGAAAAAGGAATACATATCCAGCAATCTGGAAGATTCGCATTCGTTTACACAAGCAACAATGAAATAGATAACGTAAAGGCTATGTTAGAGGATATACTAGGGACAGAAGATACTGATATTCTAACTCTTGAGGAAGCTGTAAAGCTAGGTTTCTGGCCAGCGTTATCTGATGAAATTTATGAAAAATTTGCTAAGAGAGCTGGACAGTTAATAATACTACCCAGAAATCATGTTGATATCTCGAAGGAAAAGAAGAAAAAAGAGAGCATTTTAGAGGATATTGGCTACTACTCACGTGAATTTAGAAGTTCTCATGGAGGTATCTCGAAGGAGGAACTAGAAACCCCACTCATAGTCTTAGACATTCAATAACTCACACAAGAAATATTAGGGAGTAGTGATCTATTTCTCATGATTACCACCGTGAGTTTAGACTGAAATTTATAAAAATTTTTTAATTCATTATTTTGCTAAACTTCTTGCAAATGCTTAACATTCGCATTCTCACTAGCGAGGGACGTCCGAATGAGCGAATCTAGTAGTGGAGAGACTTCCTTAAAGCGAGCACTAGGTCTCGGCTACACAACATTTTTTGGCGTAGGATTGATCTTAGGAGCTGGAATTTACGTTCTTATAGGACGCGCTGCCGCATTTGTCGGCGATGCAGTATGGGTTAGCGTACTTTTTGCTACACTGATAGCATTGACAACTGGATTATCATATGCTGAACTGGCTTCCATGTATCCTTTTGCATCAAGTACCCATAAATATGTAGAAGAGGCCTTCCCTAAGATACCTACCCTAGCATTCGTCGCTGGGTGGCTTATTGCGTTTGAAGGAATAGCTGGAGCTGCTACTGCCGCGATAGGCTTTGCTAGGTACTTTGTCTCACTTATAGACTCTATTAATGCCCCTGGATTCCCATACTTGACGGAAATGATGATTCCTTGGATTGCTATAATTATGATTATTCTGCTATCCGTTATTAACTGGTGGGGAATAGAAGAGTCAGCGCTTCTGACTTTGATTTTTACAATAGTAGAGGCGGGAGGACTTGTCCTCGTAGCAACACTTGGATTCCTTCTTCCTCAACGCGAACCTCAGTACCTACACATACCAACCGGATTTAATCCATTTCTAGCAGTTATGCTGGGGGCCGCAGTTTTCTATTTCGCATTTACTGGCTTCGAGCTTCAACCAACTCTCAGTGAAGAAGCTAAAGATCCAGAAAGAACAGTACCTAAAGCGATAATACTTGCTCTCTTGATTTGCTCTCTACTGTACCTATTAGTGAGTTTAGCCGTCGTAAAACTCCTTCCTTGGGATGTACTACGAGACTCTAAAGCTCCCTTAGCTGATGCTGCTAGAGCTGCTTGGCCCGGTTCGTATCTCGTTCTAATGGCAATAGCGTTATTCTCGACAACAAATACTATACTAGGTTTCCTCGTATCTTCCTCGAGACTAATTTATGGGTTAGCTTCTGAAGGTGTACTCTATAAGAAACTATCTAAAGTTGATAGATGGCGCAGAACCCCTTATATCGCTGTTGCAGTGACTGGCATAATATCTGTTCTTGTAGTTTTAATAACTCTCTACGTTCCAATGATTACTGGATGGAAAGTAGTTGTTGGTAATGTTGAATATGAGCTCATAGACTTAGTTGGTAAGACCGCATCATTATCTTGCTTAATAGCATTCATAGTAGTGAACATCAGCGTAATAGTTCTCCGGTACACAAAACCAAATCATCCAAGAAAATTCCGAATACCACTATCGATCAAAAACTTCCCGATTCTATCAGCAATAGCGGCGCTTCTAACACTAATGTTTATCTTAACAAGTTTCCTGGACTGGATCGTCTGGTTAACAACATTAATAGTCCTACTAATTGGTCTAGTATTCTATTACCTAGAAAGAAAATAGTTTAGTCCTTGACAATTTCTTTCACTAATTTTTATTCTTTATAACTCTTCTTTGAAAACTACTTCACTTATCCTATGAAGATAAAAACTCTATAATACTAATGAAAAGTTATCTCAGTGAAAACATCTTTACAACAGTATTCGGCTAAGTATGTGTAGTGGATTATAGGTGTCTATTTGCGTCCTCTTCTCGAAATTATTGATTTAAAAGTTTATTATCATCAAAGGGGGGCTGTGGTAAGAGCTATTGATGGAATCACGATTAAAGTGTTCTCGGGTGAGATCTTAGGAATAACTGGAGAATCGGGTTGTGGGAAGACTACCCTAGCTAGGACCATTCTTAGAATTCTTCCCAGTAATGCAGAAGTAATAAGTGGAAAAATTTTGTTTCACGGGAAAAATCTTTTAGAATTGCCAGAAGAGGAAATGCGTAAAATTAGGCAAAAATCTATTTCAATAATTCTTCAAGGAACCCACGAGACCCTTAATCCATTAATGCTCTCTGGAATTCAAGTAGCTGAGGCCATTGAGTATCATCTTGAGAAGGATACCAGTGAAGCACTCGAAATGACCGAGAAAATATTTAAGGACGTAGAATTGGGACGCAGCCATATAATAACGCTTCCTAATGAACTCAGTACGGGAATGGTTCAGAGAGTAAAAATTGCACTAGCATTATCAACAAGACCAGAACTAGTAATTGCTGATGAGCCATTTGTTGGATTGCATACAATTTTGCAGGCCTCGCTAATCGATCTTTTAATAAGACTCAAGAAGAAGTATGACGTTACCTTGCTATACTTTTCGCATAACTTGGCTAGAATGATTGAAATAGCCGACAGAATCACTGTAATGTATGGGGGTAAGATAGTAGAGATAGCCCCAGCTAAAAATATTTTCAAAACCCCGATTCATCCATATACTAAAGGTCTCATAGGGGCTATTCCCTTGCCAAGAATGATCAGGAAACAGAAGAAGTATGGACTAATATGGATACCTGGTAACCCACCCGATCCATCAAATCCCCCCAACGGGTGTAGATTTCACCCTAGATGCCCCATAGCAAAAGAAATTTGTAGAAAAACTGAGCCATCTCCTTTACTTATCAATGAAACGATCGTATATTGCCACTTTGCTAAGGATTTAGTAGACATTTCCCCATACGATTTCTGGTCAAAACATTTATCCTAAGAAGACAAGACTATTCTTGAATATTTTTAGATGATGTGCTTTGGTAAGGCATTTTGGGGAATTTTCGATATGATGAGAGAGTTGTTAGCTGATTCTATGATGAGCTAGGCCTACGCTGATACAGTTTTATACTCTTCACCAGATTGTATAATAAGGTAACGTAAATCATCTTTGCAGATTTGGTGATGAATTATGAGTACAGTAGAAGAAAAGAAATTTTTAATGGAGACTCCCTTACCACAGCCATTACTGGACACGTTTAAGAGAATGGGATATCAATTAGTTGGTAGATTAGCTGGATATAAACCATGTTATTACTTTAAGACCGCCCTAACTGATAGAATAATGTGCTATAAGTATTGGTTTTATGGAATACCAACGCATAGATGCATCCAATGGACCCCTATACTCGAGTGTAACCTTAGCTGCCTGTTCTGTTGGAGACTTCATCGAATGGATATAGGCTTACCTCCTTTCAAAGGTGACCTCCGAAAGGTACCTTGGGATGATCCCGAGGAATTGATAGAGAATGTGATTCAGGCTTATTTCCGAATCTTGAAAGGGTACGACCCAAAGCATAGATCGAAAACCGATCTTGATATGTGGAAGGAAGCAATGCTAGGACCCAAGCATTTAGCAACCTCCCTTGATGGGGAACCCCTGATGTATCCATACATTGATGATCTAATGGAAATAGCCAAGAATAAAGGAATGACCACTTTCATCGTATCTAATGGTACTTTCCCCAAAACTTTGGAAAATATGCACACACTACCAACGCAGTTATACATAAGCCTAGTAGGCCCTGATTACAAAACATGGGCAACCGTAACTCGTCCCTTATGGAACGCTAAGGAACAATGGAATAATCTCCTAAAAACATTAGAAATACTCTCATCACTTGAGATACGCACAGTGATAAGAATTACAGCTGTTAAGGAATTGAACTTAGTGAATCCCGAGGGATACGCCAAACTTATAGAAATCGCACAGCCATCGTTCATTGAAATAAAGGGATATACATGGGTAGGGAGATCTAGAGATAGGCTACCCAGAACTGCTCAACCATCAATGAATGATATCGACACCTTTGCTCGACGATTAGCAGAGCTTACGGGTTATAAATACGTTGACAAAGTGGAGAGAGCAAGAGTTGCTCTTTTATGGAATGAAGAGACTCCACTAAGGATTCATCCATTAATAGTTAAGAATGCTAAGAGATAAGTCAGCCGCCTGGAACCTCTTCATCCGTCTCAGATCCCCATAGGTTCATCATTCTCTTAATGTCTGGATCTGTACTTATGAGCATTCTTAAGAATTTGAAGATTTGGGGAATGTCATCTAATAGAGCTAATACGTAACCAATAGTGTTTAAAGCGTTAAAATATCCTCCCGCCCTCTCTAAGGAATTAATAGCTTCAATAATAAGTGCAAGAATATCATCTGAAAAGCCGTTTCTTAACAGAGAAATGCCTATATCACTCAAAATCTTAGCGATTTTCCCAGATTCTCCCCCTAATATTCTCAGGTAATTAACTAGCTCTAAAGCAATGTCTTTGAAACCATAGTTCGCCAGAATCATCGCTAGATGAGCTAATAATTCACTGTTCCTGATTTCCTTAAGTACAAACTCTATCACTTTCTTATAGTCATCTACTCCTTTCATACTCAGCATTTTTTCAAAAACTTTTAATCCCTCAAACCATCCCCGCTCGTACTGGAAAATCCTCTTTAACCTTTTAGTTGCTTCCGAATAGTTATTATTTTCCAGAAAGTTTAATGCTGCCTCCGAGAGAATGGCTGCTGCGAACTCAAACTCGCCTCTTCTTTCGAGCTCCAATACTCTGTAGTCTATTTCTTTAAGAAATTCTGGATTACCTACACTAATAATGACTTTAAGTATTGGCGAGTATACGAGGCTAGCTATTAAGAGTTTACTTGTGCGTGGATACTCATTTAATGTATCCAATAAGTGCTTAGCATTTTCATAATAGCCCATCTTTATTAACTCTGAAATGATAGTTCCGTAAAGTTCATAGATCCTAACATAATCTCCTACACTTTCCAGAAAATATATCGCTGTGTCCATGGATAATAATCCCTGACGTATCATGCCATTTTTGAAAAGTGCTTTTACGAAATCAGCCATGAGCACTCCTATGATTTCTTGTTTTCCATGTTTATCGAGATTACGAATGGCTTGGAGTATTTTATCCTCTTTCAAAATCTTGTTTTTAGTTAGTTGAAAAATAGCTTCGAGAAAAAATACGATACCATTCATGTAACCTAGTTTATCATCCCCTCTTACGATGCTCTTAATTAGATTCATTAATTCCTCAAAATCATTTGTACTCAAATGTTCGGAAAAAGTAGAAATAAACTGCAAAACTCGCAAAAGGATATGCTCTTTTTCCTCACTTGAGAGGGAGCTCCTAGGAATTCTATACAAAAGATCTTTCATGGCACTTAATTTTTTCACTTGATCCAAAGCTTCTTCCAGAATTAGAAAAGAGACCTTCTCAGTAGATAAAATTCCCGTAGTTTCCTTTATGAACTGCTCCAGCACTTTTGTGCCTGTACAGTGCTTTACTAGTCTTCTTAAGGCGTTATAATAAAGGTTCTCATAATAGGATTGGGGAATTCCTAATCTCGTTAAGATTTTATGAAAACTCTCGATAAAATCTTCACAACCTTTTTTCTCTAAAATTCTCTCGAGAATTTCCATTAGACTTTGAATAATTATTGGTAATCGTTCCTCTCCTCCAATTCTTTTCGCTGCTACTAAAGCATCAAGTGCCTTGTCTAGTAAATTCTCATCAACAAGATATTGGGCTGCGTAACCTATTACACTTAAAAGCGTTGAGTAATCATTAATCGCTGCGAAACTCTTGATCGCTTCTCTTAAGTAAAAATCAACGTATTTAACATCAAATTTAGCACTCAGGATCCTCATCATGTAGTAACGAGAAAGAACGTGATAGTCCATGAAAGCGGATGGATGGAAAATAGATAAATCTTTGTAATGATTACCAAATTCGCATGACCTCGTATCCCACTCTAATGGATTCGATAATATTGATGCAAAAATAAGATATTTCGCATATTTGTACTCTCCTCTTTTATCTTTTCTACATTTGCTAAATTGTCTCAAAACTTCTTTGAGAAGATCGATCACCTTCTTATTTTCCATAATTTATAACCCTACTTAGTTACAACGATCGCTAAAGCTTTCTCGCCCTTCTTACCCACTATGGCATAGCAATCAATTTCTCTAGCCCTTACTCTAAATATTTTACAGCCCGGAACCAATAAATTAGCCAGAATACCAAAACTTGTTAAGAATCTCTCCAGCTCCTCCATCTCCTTGATTCTTAATTCTTCTCTCGATAAAGATTTGTTCTTCTCTTCTAGACACATATCTGAAGCGCTAGTGATGAGGAGAAGCGCTAGATTGGATAAGGAATCATCAATACAAGCAGATCCAATATAGTCATCTACGTATTTACCTATAGCTATCACGAATTTATACTCTTCGAGATTTCCTTTCACGACTGCTACTTTCCCATATTCATTCACTGCACCTTTTCTACATTTCAGAAGAAGTTCATTAATGTCCAGATCAATATTAGTGAAAAAGATTCTAATTTTTTCTATTTCATTGTCAAGACCTATTTTTCTCCAACTAAGTTCTTGTTTCACGCGATCAAAATCTACTTTAACGGGGTTATAGGGAATCGGTTTCACACCGAATTCGATCCTTGTTCTCCAAGCAGTGACTATAGTTTTTTCGTCCTTGATGACGAATTTTGCTCCAGCTCTTATCAGGTCTTCCAGCTTCTTTAGAGCTATACGGGCTAGCGGAGAAGTTCTCGCTAAGGACAAACACCCAACAATTCTCCCTTTATACTCAATAAAGCCTTCCTTTTTGTCAAGCATTGAAAAAAGACTAGCCTGCCACACGTCAGCTACACTCATTTTCTTGCTTTGCTGAGGGATCTCAATATCAATGCTACCACGACAATTTGTTATAGGAGATATGAGAACCACGAGATCGTCCGTCTCCGCATAATATCCTTTACAATCAATTCCAAGATCTCTTATTCTTTCGGGCAAGTTCTCAAACACATAGTATCTTCCCTTATCAACGGGTTTTGGTGCGATATCTTTTGGCATAACAAATGCAATACCATTAGTAAACTGGACAATCAGGAAGTTATCAAAGACTCCAACTCTTTCGATTCTGATGCCTCCTATGATATTTTCTAGAAAATCAATACCCTTCAGTAACCTCTCTAACTCTTCTATCTTCATTGTGTGCACCTTTTCAGCCGAACATACTATCCAAAAAATGTTTTTAAGAACTATTAATATTCTTAGGCATAATAAGCCTTGTAGTGAAAATTAAATTACTTTAATAGTGGTTATTAATGTATGTATCAATTTTAATTCCATTAACGATCATGATCAATGGATTGGGTGTTAGTACTGAATAAAAAAGAGGATCTAACGATAGATTCCCTAAAGAGCATTAAAAAAGCAACAAAAGATAAACTAAAAAAAGCTGGTATCTTCTTTCTTAAAGATGTCTTAATGTTTAACCCGTTAAGATTATCAGAAACCGCAAATATAAGTCCCGAGACGGCCGAAAAAATCATCGAGGAGACACTCGATCTCCTAGAAAAATCTGAAGAAATGGAATATGGTTTTGAAAAAGCTTCTAGGCTTCTTGCAAAGGAAAATTTAGAAAAGAAAACTCTTCATACTGGATCAAAGAACCTAGACAATATTTTACAAGGCGGATATTCGGTTGGAGAAGTTACTGAATTGGCTGGAGCTTATAGAACGGGAAAAACCCAAGCTTGCCTTACAGCATTGGCAACAGTTTTTTTATCTGAGGAGGAAGGGGGACTAAATGATGGGGATGTTTATGCCGTCCTTATAGATGCTGAACATACATTCTCTCCCAAAAGAATGGAACCAATCTTTCAAAGGTTTGATATCGATCCCCGATGGGCTCTAGATAGAATATTAGTAGGGAAACCAAAGAATAGCCTGCATCAATTAAAAATGATTGAAAATCTCGTCAAATTGGTTAAGGAGAAGAGAATAAAATTGGTAGTTGTGGATTCCTTAACGAAGCTTCCTAGAGCAGATTTTTCGGGAAGAGGAGAGCTCTATGAGCGTCAGAGAATAATTTTATCAATAGTTGAGAAATTGAGAAGAATAGCTGAAGCTTATAATATCGTAGCCTTGGTCACGAACCAAGTAGTAGCTGTCCCAGATGCCTCTCCTTACTCCAAATTGGTAGACAAGGAAAAACCCATCGGAGGACATGTTCTTGCCCATACCGTAGATACTAGATTATATCTCAGTTTTGTTAAGGAGGATATCCGAAGAGTAGAGATAATAGACTCGAGCCGACTACCGCCAGCAGTTACTAGAATAAGGATTAGCGAAGCTGGAATTACGGATCCTCTTGAGAATACTTGAGAAGATGCTCGCTACTTCTGCGATTTTAACTTATTTTGAACTGCCTTCCTTAATATATCATATCCAAACTCTTTCAACATCTCATAGAGCTTTCTGATGGGCAATCCAACTACATTGTAGTAGTCTCCCTCTATCTTCTCGATAAATAAGGCTGCTAACCCCTGAATTCCGTAACCTCCTGCTTTATCAAATGGTTCCCCACTCATTATGTATAGAGAGATTTCATCCTCCGTGAGTTCTTTAAATTTCACTCTAGAAACCTCGTGATCAACTCTCTCCTTGTTGGTAGCGGCATCTATAATAGCTAGACCCGTAATTACCTCATGAGTCCTCCCACTTAGTTTTTTCAAGAAACTCTTAGCTTCCTCGGAGGATCTGGGCTTTCCGAGAATTTCACCATCTATTACAACGATAGTGTCTGCGGCTACAACTAATCCCTCTGTAAAAAACCCCGCCACACTCCTAGCTTTTTCGAGAGCTGTATACCTAACTACTTCTACTGGATCATCACTTACAATTCTAGTTTCCCAAGGAGGCTCGAAAACCCTGAAATTTATTCCTAGTTGTTTAAGGATCTGGATTCTCCTAGGAGAAGAAGATGCCAGTATTAGCATTTCCAATAACCAACATGAGTCTTAAAAATACTTCAATGGGGAAATAGAGGGGGACATTTATAGTTCTTATTAATTTACGAGACTCTCTTCAATGCATCAATAAGAGCATCTTTTAGATCATCGAGCGAGGAAATGCTCTTGTAAATAGTCGGTATTCTAGTAGCTTTTTCTAATTCTTCGATGGAAGTTTCAGAATCCACTATTATTATCTTCGCAGAAATAAGCATTCCTTGAAGCTTCTCTAAAAGACGCACTAGAGATTCCGTACTTCTAACTGGAAAAGTCACAATTATACCTATAGATTTCTCCATAAGTTCCCTAAGTACGTCTTCAGAAATTCCCGAATATAAAGCTTGTATCTCTATCTCGTACCTCAACTCCTCATCGGGTGTTATGCTGATTCTCCAACGCATTCCTTTTTCATCAACTATGTGATCTCGTAACATATCTGAAAGTTTCTTAGAATTACCAATTGCAACGAAAACGTATCTTTCTATTTTCTCTGGTCCAGCTTCTGGCATGCCTAGTTCTTGCTCTAGAGACCTAAATATCTCCTCAACTTCAACTACGCTTTCCTCGGAAGGCTTTGTCTTTATTGGGGGGACTGGCGGCGGTTCCTTTATTTCTTGACTAACCTCTTCTACTACCGGTGGAGGTGTTACTCTCTTTTCCTCTTTAATTCGCGGTACTACAGCCTCCTCAGCAGTCTCAGTAACTGGTGGTCTTACTACTTTCTTCTCCTTCACCTCTTTTATTATAGTTATGAGAGATGAAAGTTCTTCTTTCAAGCCTTTAATACTCTTATTCAATTCATTTAATCCATATTCTACAGAGTCAGAAATCTTGGCGAGAAAGACTAGTGAGGAGGTATTCTTTATTAATTCATCGAAAAATTCATTAAAATCTGATTTCAAGATGTCTAAATCCTCTCGGAACTTGATAATTAGATCTTTGATCTCCTTGAGCTGTTGCGCCATATTCTCCAAAACCTTAGCTAGTTCCTCCACTTTTACTTTTTCGATCTCTGGGGCTTCCACACACTCTTCCTCTTTACGCTCCTCTATGGTTGCTTCTGGCTGAAGTGGAGGAGGAGGCGGAGGGGGTTGAACCTGCGCTTTCATTCTTTCTTGTAATACTTCGAAAGTCTTCTCCTGCTGTGCAGAAATCGCGGACTCTATCTCACTCTTAAATATGTTTATTGCATAAGATTTTCTGAAATTACTTAGTTCTTCTATAGCTTGAAGCAATTCCTTCCCAGCGTTTTTCCAAGCTACCTCTAATAAATCCTTTCTTACCCAGTCGCGGTCTACTGCAATGTATAAAGCCTCAATAGCTTTCTCTTTAAAACCAGGATCAGAGCTTATTAGTGCTAAAGCCTTGCTAAAAGCCTCATCCATATTTCCTATATACCCTAAACCGAGCATCCTTCGCAGAGATAATGATAAGGGTTTCGTCGAGTCTACACAAGACCATGCTACCACAAATGCCGATAGTATATCTAAAGGCTTATACGTGCCCTCTTTAAGTTTTGCCACCAAGAATTCCACGTACTCACGCACAGAAACACCTTTGATTCCTAAATAATCAAATCTATCTAGAAGTTATTTTTGAAATAATTATTTTTCGATTTCGAATTTTCTATAAACATATAATGTCTTACAGCTATAGTTAGATGTAGCTCTTTAAACCTCCTATTCTATTATTCTATTATTCTATTCTTGTCGAGAATTGACATTATTTCTGATAAGTCAATTTCCCCAAACCCTATCGCTATATCCGCCGCACCATAGGATATCAATACTTTATCATCAATCTTTACAGCACCACAAGGAAACACTACTAATGGTCGATCACCATACTTCTCATACGGTTCTTTGGGCTTCATTACGTAATAAGGCGTTACAGCTACTATCTCTAAATTCCTGTTTATCAGAACCGCGAATACTTTATACTCTTTTGTCTCTTGATCAACTCCATGCAGGAATAGGAGATATTCTTTACCAACTTTTATTGGAGGCGTGCCCCATCCAATCTTTTCCTCAAATGGAGCAGCTTTAAGCACTACCTTTGTACCATTCACAAGAAACTCCTTTATCTTCTCTCCCTGAATGATTGTTTCGGAGACCTCAGTAACAGTACATAGAAACTCCTCGGTGTGATCATAAGTGTGCGGTCTATGAAAGAGTACTAATCTACCATCAATATCTACAAGGAAAGCATCCTTATCACTAACAATCTTCATCTCTCTTAGTCGCACGACAGCTAGTTTTTTCCAAGAATCTCCTTTATTCTTGACCGCTATTATTGGTAATGTCCGTTCAACTCTAATAGAAGGGTCAAAATAGTTAACCGTTCGACCAGTATACGTCAAGACTTTCCGATTACCGATTTGGGTAGCTCTTGGATCTTCTGTACCCCATATATCATATTTATTGTCTGGTGAAATGATTATCCTCGCATTAAAAACTGATTTAGAGATATCGCTTATTTCCTCTAATGGTATGACAAAGCTAACGATAGCACTTGCATAGGTGTAGTAACCAAGAATAATTCGTGCAAAAACCTCTACCAAATCACCATTGAGCAATATACTGGCATTAAAAGCTACGGTAGGCCTATTAATCGGAAAATTAAGCAATTGTAGCCTATCACCAGTTACTATACCGATTCTCCTGATAATATCTTTTGTTTCATTTCTCCGGAGACTAATTATTCTCTCAACAGTTTTTTGCATTATTTAATCCCCCGATGCGGGATAAGGCAAAGGATATTTAAAAATATTATAGATCCCCATAAGTAAACCCCACCTCGCACAGCAACCCGTTAAACGCAAAAAGATTAACCATACAGCTGAATTACTTAGCCCCTCTAGAAAATCGGTAACCAGAAATATATTAAGATCATTCATAATATCTTCATCACACTCCGTGGCAAGGAAAAATCTTAAAAATGAGGAAAGCGATTATTGCTCAAACAGCTTTATAAAATCCATAGCTATTCTCTTATGGCTTCTTTCTTGCACATACTTCTCAGCGCTAGCTATTACTTTTTTCCTAAATTCCTCATCTTCTATTAATTTGAGAAGCTTGTACTCTAGATCTAAGAGATTTCTATACTTAACAACTGGGCCAACTCCATACTCATCCTCAGGAATAAGCTCGAAATGTCTTGTATTGGGAACCACCGTGGGAACCAAGGCAGTAAGACTTTGAGCGATAGTAGATGAAACAACAGTCCTAGGAACCTTTCCCTTTGGAAGGAGATGAATATCTGCCGAGATTAAATAGTTAAGGACTTTTTCTATTGATGGCCGCTCTATTTTCTGCTCTACCCAAGCAAAGTTGGCCTCCTCAATTAAGCTATCTGATCTAATTATCTTGTAGACAGCTTCGTAACCATAAACCTCCCTTATCTTTTTAACAGCCTCTATGTAATCAAAGTACTCCTCTTTAGGCTGTCTTCCATAACTAATGAAAACAATCTCTGGATCGCCAAAGATCCTTTTCTTGATCTTCTTAACGTCTTCCAATCGATCATAGCACGGGTAAGGAATAATATGAACCTTCCTTCTTATCCGGGAATAATACGCACCCAAAACCTCTGTAATAAAGCGATTATCAAAAACAATAATCCCATCGACAACATCAACTATTTTTGAGAGCCTACTAGCCTCTTCTCTAGAAGACTCATGAACAACAATAAACGTCTTTACGGATCCTCGAACCTCTCTAAGAATATCGTAGATATCCTTATAAGGAATAAAGGGATAAGACTCTACCAAGATAGCATCAAAACTCCGCAAATCTATCTCTGGCGGAATTTTAATATTCCCGCTATCATTCTCCTTAGTCTCCATATACACCCGATAAACCCACGCTTCGTCCTCTACATCAATCTTCTTATGATGCCAATCAATAGGTTCCTCCTCTATAACCGGTGCAAAAACGACGACCTTATGGCCCTGACTCGCCCATTCCCTAACAATCAACTCTGCATGAAGAGATACTCCGCAGGTAGCGTTCCATCTAGAAAAGACCGCAATCCGCATACTGCCTCACCTCTGAGTACTAGTGGATTTTTGCGGGAAGATTGAAGAAGAGATTCTGTAAAATCTTGTTGATTATCTCTTCCTAGGTGATTATTGAAAGAAAGAAAAGTTCCCAAACTAACCTATTAGATAAATTCAGTATTTAAGGAATAGATAAAAATATTTGATAATTAGTATTGTAAGAGAATAATTTTAGAAAAACGAAGATCTTATAACAGATCCATAGCACTTAGCGTAGAAACAAGAATAGAGAATAAAACAGAAATATCCTAATCTATCCCTTCCAAACAGCTATTGGGCGCATTTTAACCGCTTTTCTAGCAATACCAGCACCAACAGCAGCGTTTACAACTTCATCTAGATCCTTATAGGCCTGCGGAGCCTCCTCTGCGAGAACTACCTTACTCACTGAGTCTACTAGAATACCTTTCTGCGCCAACCATTCTTTAATCTGAGTACCTCTAAATCTTCTAGTAGCCGCAGCTCTACTTAGAACCCGCCCAGCACCATGCACAGTTGATCCAAAAACCTCCTCCATCGCGGTTTCGGTTCCTAACAAGATATAGCTTCCTTGTAACATGTTACCGCCCACTAGAATGGGCTGACCAATATCTCTGTAATCTGCTGGAATTTCTGGCCTTCCAGCAGCGAAACCTCTAGTAGCACCCTTCCTATGCACTATAAGCTTCTTTTCAACGCCATCCACGACATGAGTCTCTATCTTACCAATATTATGAGCAACATCATAAACTACTCTAAGCTCAACCTCTTCACCAAAGATCTCATAGAAAGCTCTTCTAGCAAAATGTGTTATCATCTGCCTATTAGCGAAAGCATAATTAGCAGCAGCCTTCATAGCAGCGAAGTAATCCTGTCCCTCTGGAGAATTAAAAGGCGCATATATCAACTGCATATCCCTAGGCCTAATATTGTACTTCCTAGCGGCCCTTCTAAGAATCTCCAGATAGTCAGAAGCTACCTGATGACCTAGTCCACGAGACCCCGTATGAATCATAACTCCTATCTGTCCGACTTCCTCAATACCCATACGCTTAGCGGCACGCTCATCGAAAATCTGGTCAATAACCTCTACCTCTATATAGTGATTTCCAGACCCCAAGGTTCCCAACTGGGGTGCGCCACGCTTCTTAGCCTTACCACTCACCTTGCTAGGATCAGCACCCTCCAACCGCCCACCATCCTCAATATGATCAAGATCCCTACGATCACCATAACCACTCTCCACAGCC
>Ga0180301_10000108_pt1 | contig 57186 bp, 55 predicted proteins | sample GuaBasSediGuay16_FD_121797 | JGI IMG/M metagenome (GOLD analysis project Ga0180301, IMG submission 121797) | Subseafloor sediment microbial communities from Guaymas Basin, Gulf of California, Mexico - Guay16, Core 4569-2, 12-15 cm | ecosystem: Environmental > Aquatic > Marine > Hydrothermal...
AAGGGGGTTTTCCTAGAGTCCCTTCATCTAGCAGCTTCTTTATTTTCTGAAAACCTGGATTGAATCTTTTCATGAAGCCTACCATCAGCACTACTCCTGCTTTTTCACAGACTCTTATCATTTTGTCGCACTCGTAGATGTCTCTAGCCATAGGTTTCTCTACTAGCACGTGCTTTCCTTCTTCAGCTGCTCTTACTGTCTGCTCTGCGTGTAAGTGAACAAGAATACATATGCTTACGGCATCTATGTCTTTGCGAGAAATAAGCTTCTCGTAATCTGTGTAGAAATAGGGTATGTGAAAGTACTCTGCTGCCTTCCGGGCTTTATGTTCATCAATATCGGCTACGGCTACCAGCTCTACGTCAGGATTTTCTTTATACCATGGTAAGTGACCTATCCAAGCTACTCCGCCGACACCAATGACGCCTACACGAATCTTACTCATTCATGCTCCAAGTCTCGCCCCCTGAAATAAATGAGTTCACTGTTTCCTAGAAGTGATAGCTTCTTCGAGTACTTTCTGAGCCTCTTTGAGCTTGGCTGGTATATCTATTTTTATAGGACAGACTTGTACACAGCTCTTGCACTCAATGCAGGCGTCGGGTTTTACTTCAAGACTCTTGTAGATTTCGAGGCCTAAGTGCTTTAAGTTCTGCGGATAATTCATGTAAATACGGTATGCTTTGAACACTTCTGGTATAGGTATGTTCTGAGGACATACTCGCCTGCAGTAGCCGCACTGGAGGCATGCTTGAGCGAGCCAGCCGCGCTCAGCAGGCCTAGCTACTTTTGATATAAGCTCATATAGCTGCTTTTTCTCCTCTTCTGTTATTGGCAAGGGCTCGTCGCCTACTCTAGCATTTTCCTCAATTTCGTGAAGTTTCTTCATGCCGGGAATTACTGTATCTACATTAGGGTTCGAGATGACATACTTCAGGCTTAGTCTGACTAAAGGATCTTCTTTTCTTAGTCCTGCAGCTGTTTCAGGTAGAACCAGCTGTCCTCCTAGCAACGCCTTCATAATAATTATGCCCATTCCATGCTTTTTCGCGAGCTCAAGTATTCCCTCTCTATTGACTCCTTCGTGGTCAAGAGGACTGTACGCTAGCATTATTACCTCAAATTCGTTTGAATCAATGGCTTTCTTCATAGCGTTTAGGTCAAAGTGCATTGTTATACCTATGTGGCCTATCAGTCCTTTTTGCTTAGCTATTTTAAGTCCTTCGAGTGCGCCACCTGGTGCCAGTACTTTCTCCAAGGTCTCCATATCATTTACTGCATGAAGTTCGTAAATGTCAATGTAGTCTGTCTGTAGTTCGCGCATACTTGTTTCAAGGTCTTTGAGTATGCCGTCGCGGTCTCTTGAAAGACTTCTAGACGATAAAATGAACTCGTCTCTCCGCTTGCTTATTGCCTTGCCTATCTTAGTTTCACTGTCTTTGTATGCTCTAGCAGTATCTATGAAGTTTATACCCAGGTCGAGTGCTCTGTTTAATATTTCGTCGGCTTCTTTCTGCGAAATCTCGGGGAGCTTTATTCCACCAAAACCTATTACCGAAACTTTTAGCCCAGTTCTTCCTAGAACTCTATATCTCATAGCTGTATTATACTGGCTTAGGAAATAAATATCTTAGCTACGTGGATATCTTGTGCTTATTTTAGGCATTGATGGAGGAGGAACTAAGACAGAGGCAGTTTTACTCGATGAAAAAGCACGTATTTTGAACTACCGAAGAGGAGAGGCATGCAATGTAGCTACTTTAAGCGAAGATGCTATAGCTAAAGTAATTTGTTCTCTTTTAAAGGACTTAAGCAAAGTAGATATAGCAGTACTCGGCTTGGCTGGAGCTGGGAGAAAAAAGCACTTAGAGAAAGCTACTAGAGCTGTATCGAGAGTACTTGAAGCGAAACAGCTTATTATAATGCCGGACGCTGAAATAGCGCTTTATTCTTCAACGCTCTTTAAGCCAGGAATACTAATTATAGCTGGTACAGGATCAATTGCCTACGCCTTAGATTCATCTGGAAATACCTATAGGTGCGGTGGACTGGGCTATCTACTCGACGACGAAGGCTCAGGCTACTGGATAGGACTTAGAGTTCTGCAGACTGTAGCAAAAATGCTCGATAGCAGAGAAAAGCCTTCTCTTCTTTTAGAAAAGACTCTAGAGTTTCTTAATGTGAGCACGCTTGACGAGCTCGTAGAGCTGACTTATAGCCGTCTTACAGTATCTGATATAGCTTCTCTCGCAAAAATAGCTTTAGAGCTATTTGAAGAAGATGTCTATTGCCGCAGAATAATCGGAGAGGCTTGTAGAGAACTAGCTCAATTAGCTAAGTGCGTTGCTATTAAAGCAGGAATATCTTCCTCTACTATCTTTTGCCAAGGAGGCCTCTTTGATTCAAGTACATTTACGAAATTAACCGAATTAATGCTGAGAAAAGTTTTTAAAAAGAAAATAGAGCTTAAGAAACCTTTATTTAAGCCTGTAGTAGGGGCTCTTCTTTTTGCATGGAAAAAACTTGGATGGGATTTAGATTCACTGCTAGTTTCGCTGAAAAACTACTCTTTCTTACTAAATGAGTAGCTATACTCTCGAAGCCCATATCTTTATGAAGAAATTATCTTCTCCTGTAAGCTCTAAATGCTCAGCAATTAGCATGAATTCACCCCAATTCTCTCTAAATACTACTGTTTTCTCTTCCCACGTTCTCTTCAAGTCAACTAGCGAGAGCACTGCTAGAGCTTCTGTTGCAAGCAGATTTGACTTAAAAGACCAGTCTCCGTCCGACCTCTCTATTAAAAGTAAATCTTTGTATAGCATTTGATAAAGGTTATATAGTCTTCGCAAAGTTTTACTGCGCTTTATTCTACCTTCACTATATAGTAGACAAGATACAGCATACTTCAGTGACCTGAAAAAAGTCCGCCACGAAACTTCCTCTCTGAGAAGATTTTTCGCCATGTTGTAAGACAACTCTACTAACAACATTATGTCGTCTTCGCCAAATACTTCGACATATTCTCGGTCGGCTATTAAGTCAGTATATGCCAAATAGAGCTGTTCAATACACTCATCGAGTAAAGGTACTCCTGTCTTCTTGAAATCTGTACCGTATTTTCCTGATAAAATGTCTAGAACATGGAGGAATTCGTGTCTAATAAGATATCTCGCGTATCTCCTTAAAACTCTCGACTTTAGGACACGGGGATCCAAGTAGACAACAAAACTCTCGTTTTCCCTGGCAGTTACTGCTAGAAAATCTCCAGTATTCTTCAAGAAAATTCTTGTCTTGCCGAGCAATCCTAGCTCCTTTAGCTCTTTTGTATAAAGGCTCGTTATCTCTACTTTACACATACTTAGCGGAACCTAAGTTATTAACACGTAAACCATTTATTTATTTTAGCCGACCTTTATTCGTGACTGAGCTCCTATACCTTAAGGATAGTTATGTAAAAGAGTTTAAAGCAAAAGTAGTTAAAATAGCTGAAAATAAAGTAGTCTTAGATAAAACTGCGTTTTACCCAGGAGGAGGAGGTCTACCCTACGATACAGGTGTAATTATTCATGAAGATAAAGAATACCGTGTAATTAAAGTCGGTAAAGAAGGAAACGAAGTAGTACACTTCCTCGAAAAAGAGCTAGATTTTAGCGAAGGAGACATAGTGAAAGGAGTGCTCGACTGGGAAAGAAGATACACTATTATGAGAATGCACACTGCAGCCCACATCTTAGCGGCAGTAATGTACAAAGAATATAATGCACTGATATCGGGCGGAGCTATAGGCGTAGAAGAGTCTCGTTTAGACTTTACAGTAGAAAAATTCAGTAGACTACTAGCTGAGGAAGTAGTGCTTAAAGCAAACGAAATAGCCAAGAAAGGCATAGAGGTTAAAATCTACTTCCTTCCAAGAGAACAAGCCTTACAGATACCAGGAGTAGTTAAGCTGCTTTCACGCATGCCTCCTCAAGTAAAGGAGCTTAGAATAGTCGAAATACCCAACGTAGACATTCAAGCAGATGGAGGACCACATGTAGCGAATACAAGTGAAATAGGTGAAATAATTTTACTCAAATACGAGAGTAAAGGTAGGCTTAGAAAAAGGATCTACTATACTGTGAAAAATAAAATCAACAATATACAACAGTATTAACTAGATAAAGCATGAAATACACTAAAGCTTGTTCTGAGATTAATAGGTCTCTAGGAACCTCAGGTCTCCGCCGTATACGACCTTAGCCAAGTAATCCTAGGAAATAAGGACAGCTAGTGTCACGTAAGCTATGTCTTTAAAGATAGAAAAGCCTCGAAGCTCATAAACCCTGAACACTATGCTAAGTCCTAGACTTCTCATTCTACCGTTAGAGCTATCGTACTTGTAAGGGGATCGTAATCTGGTCACGATTTTCACACTTGCTTTGAAAACATGTTAGAAATAACAAGGATCTATATACCAGAGCACTAAGCAAGTCTGAGACTAAGAGTAAGAAGTACGACATAAAGTTTAGTATTGTACATGGAAAAAGATATAAATAAGCTCAAGCTATTCAGTGCCCCTAAGACTCAAGAAGCTGAGCTGTTTTTCTACAAGCTAAAAAGTTATACACTTGCGCTTTTGCACCTCATAGAGGAAATAGAGTAATACAGGTATAGATTAAGCATCGAGAAGACTGCAGTAATGTATTTTACCGGTCGAGTTATTGACGCTAGTAGAACACTTATACTACCTGCTCATCTGTGAAAATTAGCTCGAGCTTTGAGTCTCTTAAATATAAAAGTACATAGACGTTGCATGGAAAGTATTCTATCTAAAACCAAGGAAGTTAATTATATAAACTAGTCCAAGAATTTTTAAAAAATGGCGTTATGTGAGTGAAAGTGCTGTTGATCGAACCTCCAACAGCAACAGATATAAAAAAGGTACTTAACACGGTAAGTCCTCCGCTTGGGCTTGCTTATTTAGCATCTGTAGCAAGAAATGAGGGATTTGATGTAAAGATAATAGATTCATTGGCTGAAAATCTTTCTTTTAATGAACTTGAGAAAAAAATAAAAGAATATGATCCAGATGTTGTGGGAATTACTTCAACCACAACGTCAATTCCTGACGCCTACAAAGTTGCTGAAATTTCTAAGAGAATAAATCCTAACGTTATAACAGTGATAGGAGGACCCCATGTAACATTTGTACCAGAGCTTACATTAAAAGAGTCACCCTATATTGATATAGTAGTAAGGGGTGAAGGAGAAGAAATATTTAAACAGCTTTTACATAATTTGGATAAAGGAAAGAAATTGTCAAATATACGAGGAATAACATATAGAGAAAATAATAGAATTAGAAGTAATCCTCCTATGCCTTTAATAAAAGATATCGATAATATACCTATTCCAGCTTTTGATCTATTGCCTATGGAAAAGTATCAGTTCAATAAAAAAAGATTTGGCGTAATTATTACCTCTAGGGGATGCCCATTTCAATGTATATTTTGTTCTTCTTCCCTACAATTTGGAAAGAAATGGAGAGCACATAGTGTAGAAAGAGTTGTTGAAGAATTAAAAATCTTACATGATGAATTTAAAATTAGAGAGATAGAATTTTTAGATGATACGTTTACTTTAAGTAAAAAGAGGGTACAAGAAATATCTAAAGCTATAATACAAGAAGGGCTAGATATTTCTTGGTCAGCTTCAAGCAGAGTAGATACTTTCGATTTAGATACTGCTGTATATATGAAAAAAGCTGGTGCTCATACTATATATTTTGGAATAGAATCAGGTTCGGAAAAAACATTAAAATTTATAAAAAAAGGCATAACGCTTACTCAATCAATTGATGCAGTGAAAATAGCTAAAAAAGCTAAGCTTAGAACATTAGGCTCATTCATAATAGGGTTTCCATATGAAAAAGAAAAGGACATGAGGAAAACCATACGTTTTGCAAAGTTTCTAGATGTAGATTTTGCTCAGTTTACTATAGCTACACCATATCCAGGAACAGAGTTATGGAATATTGCTGTTACAAAGAATCTCTTATTAACTAAGAACTGGCGGAATTATACTACAACAAAAGTTGTAATGAAAAATATGTACGTTCCTCCTAATCGAATACAATATTTATTAGAGTGGGCATACTTCTCATTCTATCTATCTCCAAAGAGAGTAATAAAAGATATTGTAAAAAATAAAGGAACATTAACCTTTAAAGCTCTAAGAGCATTACCAAAAATACTAACTCATTTCAGTATAAAAGCTGACTGATCTTAAAAGCGGTAAGGCCTTAGAGATAGTTGAACGTGCATATAGATAAAATAGTGTATGTTATGTCAAGCAAGGGACCTTCCTTTTTCATCGCCTAATATTTAGAGAATTTTTAAGAAAATGTACTATATGTTGATATATCGTTATTATAGTGTTTCTCGAGATTTCTTAGCTACGCTAAAGTTATATTTAAAGCACAAGTATAAACTTTAAGTTCAGGAGGTAACTAAGCCCTCTTCTGGCTACAAAGAGTCATAATTAACAATAAAATCGTAGTGAATAATCCTTACAGGCAAAGCAATACTTCCTAGATTTTATAGCTAGAGTTAGGCTTATGATATTTCTAATAGCAAATAGTATATGATGATTAGTTATAAGCCCATAAATAGAATTAGCTTTAGAAATTTATGAAGAACATAGCTATAAGAGAAGTTAGAGTTAGCCTTTAGCCACTATCCTATGTTAAGTAGACTTATTTGATAATAAGGCCAAGAAGTGTTTTATGCATATAAGTTCTGAGATGGAGAGTTCTCTCTTACAGCTTTTTAGGAATAAGGGAATTTTCTAAGCCTATAGAGGGCTGTATAGATACTCCTAATCTATGCCCTTCAGATTGAAGCTCCTTAACGAAAATAAATTAACTGGTAGTTCTTTTTCGAGTTCTTTCTCTGTTTTCTCTAAGAAACCATAGATATTTCTCTCTGAGGCGCCAACTGGTCTTCTCCTATTGTAATCTCTTAGGGAAAGCACTAAGCCTCTACTATCAATGATTGTTGTCATGAGTGATTTACTTTAAGTATATGCAGACAAGTCAAGTTTTGTAAGCTAAGTGAAAAGCAAACAGAAAGAGAGTCCAAGGACTATCGCTACTACCTGAAATACTCAAAGGCAGTGCTATTGGAGTAGTACTAAATGATTCTTCGCCTCACGAGACTTGTGAAGAAGAATAAAAATGCATGGAATGTGCGAATGTAAATCTCTAAGTCAATGTTTTTACTTAGAGTACACTATGAATCTCTAGTAGAGGACATTGACTGATACTTGAAGTACTCGCAACTCATAGACAAAGACAATGTAGGCTTCATATATGTTAACCTCTTTATAGCAAAGCTACATAAACCTGAAGTAGACTAAACAAAGAATTCGTCAAGAAGACTAGAAACATGATGGAAAGCAAAAAGAAAAGACTTTGAACTGGCTTATCTCGATAAAGGTTTCTTTAATTTTAAAGAGACTTCTTCGCTCGCTTAAGGATGCAAGCTGTAGAAATCATTTTTCCATATAATACCATGTGCTTAATAAAAGCTTGCAAAAAGAAATTAATTAAAGACCTTCAACCGTTAAAGAAGATACTTAAAAAATATGACGCGGAGCTCTTCATCATGGAGTCTCAGACCCTCCCCCCACCTATCACATTTCAAGAATCTGTACCAATGAATCTAATACATAGGTAGGCTTTAAACTTGACTCTTTCAAATCTTTCATACGAGTAGCTCCTGTTAAAACAAGAAGAGAATCGGCACCTATGTTCTTAGCAAACATTACATCAGTGTCTAGTCTGTCGCCTACTACGAGCACTTTCTTGTATTCACCTACTTCACTACATATAATTTCATAAAAAAGAGGACTCGGCTTGCCTATAATGTAATCCGGTTTTTTAGCTGAAGCTACTTCCACTGCAGCCGCTATTGCCCCTGCTCCCGGATCTAGCCTGTTTTCTACAGGTAATGTTGTGTCAGGATTTGTTAGCACGAAGAGCGCTCCCTTCCTAATAGCATTAGCTGCTGCAGATAACTTGAGGTAAGTTATGTTCCTGTCTATGCCTACTATAACTACGTCGACTTTTCCTGTAAAGCACTGTTCTTCATTTACTACTAGAAGTCCTTTACGCGATAACTCATAGAAGAGTCCTGCTTCGCCGACAACATATACTTTTCTCAGATTCTTTTTTTCAAGAAAAACTGCTGTAGCATACGCGCTTGTAAAAATATTCTCTAAAGACGCGTGAACACCAATTTCTCTAAGTCTCTCTAAGTACTGTTCGCGACTCTTAGAAGAATTGTTAGTAGCGAAAACGACTTTACTCGTTTTCATTAGCTTGTTGACCGCCTCAACTGCTCCTTCTATTACCTCCTTACCTCGCCAAAGTACGCCGTCTAAATCTACTATAATTAAATCGTATTGAGTGAGCACAAGCAAATAATTCGACAAAACTATTAAACTTTAGGTTTTAGAAAAATTTTAGGAATTTTTTTGCTATTTCACAGTACTCTAAGTAAAGGCGTCTATATTCTTTAGCTAAGTCTGCGCTAGGAGACATTAATGACTTTAACTGTACTTTCGAGAGATATTCTTCGAGGCTACTTATCAAACCGGCTGCTTTAGCTCCTAAAACAGCGGCTGTCAATGCTGCCGCGTGCTCGGCTTCAGGTACGGCTATTTTCTTTCCGTAGACCGCTGACTTTATTTTAAGCCACTCCTTGCTACGAGCTCCTCCTCCAATACAGCGAACTTCACTTACTTTAACTCCAAGGCTCTCAACGATATCTAGTACTAATTTAACTTCATAGGCTATAGCCTCCATTAACGCTCTAACTATGTGCCATCTCGAGTGACCTAAGAGCAAACCTATTAGTCCTCCTCTGGCTACAGGCTTCCACCAAGGTGCTCTAGCACCTATGAAGAAAGGCATTACCTTTACTCCTTCAGAACCTGGGGGAATTTTAGACACCTCTAGGTCTATTTTCTCGAAAAACTCGTCTCTGTTAAAGTCCCTGAACATGTTATCTATTACCCACTCTAAGAGAGACCCTGTTGAAGAGAGACCTGTATCTAGTAGCCAGCGCCCGGGAGCCATGTGTACTGAGACAATTATTCTACAGTTAGGGTCTAAGAGAGGTTTAGAGAGAACCGAATTTACGCTAGTCGTCGTGCCTGTAGACTCTACAACTATTCCCTCCTTTACCGCGCCTGCTCCGAAATTTTCGGCGGGTCTATCACCTGCGCCTGCAGCTACGGGTACTCCTTTAGGTAAACCTAGCTCGCGTGCAGCATTTTCTGTTACTTCTCCTACAGGCTCACTAGACCAGTAGAGCCGGGGAAACTTGTTTGGAATATCGTATTTGCTGAAAAACTCATCTATCCACTTCAGTTTGCTGATATCAAACATCATTGTTCTGCTAGCCAAGGTATAGTCTGTAGTATACTCGCCTGTCAGTCTATAAACAAGGTAGTCTTTAGGCTGAAGATATACTTCAGCCTTCTCTAGAATTTCCGGACTATGTTTTTTGAACCACAGAAGTTTTGGAAAAGAGAAAGTAGCATCTGGCCTCAGCCTCGTTCTATAATATATCTCTTTTAGCCCATATTCTTTCTCTATTTCGAGAGATTCTTGGGTACAGCGTCTATCCATCCATATAACGCAACGGTCTAATGGCACTCCACTTTTATCTATGAATACTATTCCTTCTCTCTGACTAACTACTCCTACTGAAACTACTTTCTCTAAGTCTTTCCCCGGTACTTTCTTCAAGCATTCCGCTAGTACTCTCCACCAGTCCTCAGGGTCTTGTTCAGCCCACTGCGGCTTAGGTCTATAAGTGCGATAGTATCCTTCTACGACTCGAATAATTCTAAAGGACTCTATGTCGAGCAAAAGAACTTTAAGTTTAGTTGTACCTAAGTCTACTCCAAGAGAATACATGGAGGCTACTCGATTACCTTGACTTGACCGAGAGGTCTTATTTTCTCTACTTCTGGGTTAACTAAGTAGAGCGGTTTCTCTCCTTTAAGGACCCACACTAAGTTTTTGGCAGCTATTTCAGCCATTTTCGATCTCGTTTCGTGGCTGGCGCTGCCGATATGCGGCGTGAGAACTACGTTGTCTAGCTTTAGGAACGGGTGGTCTGGAGGTATGGGCTCTTTCTCGAATACATCTAGTCCTGCTCCAGCTATCCACTTTTCTTTAAGTGCTTTGTAGAGAGCTTTTTCGTCTACAACAGCTCCTCTCGCAGTGTTAATGAGTATAGCTGTCTTCTTCATTAACTTGAGTCTTCTCTCATCTATCAAGTGATATGTATCCTTAGTGAGCGCTACATTTATGCTCACTATGTCTGCTTCTCTTAGCAGGTCGTCGAGCTCTCTATACTCTAGTCCAAGTTCTTTCTCGAGGTCTGGTTTGCGTCTGCGGCTCCAGTAAATAACCTTCATGTCGAATCCTTTAGCTCTTCTAGCTACCGCAGCACCTATTCTGCCTAGTCCTACTATTCCGAGAGTTTTTCCGTAGACATCGTATCCCAGCATGAAACAGGGGTGCCAGCCTACTTTCCATCCACCGCTTCTAACAAGCTTGTCTGCCTCAACTACTCTTCTAGCTACAGCCAGTATCAGCGCCCAAACTAGATCTGCGACAGTTTCGGTGAGCACGCCGGGCGTGTTTGTTACGTATATTCCTCTGCGCGTTGCCTCCTCTACGTCGATGTGATCATAGCCCACGCTGTAAGTACTTATTACCTTGAGGTTGGGCGCAGCATCCATTACTTCTTTATCTATCTTATCTGTAAGCAGGCAGAGAAGACCATCTTTATCTTTAATGTGTTCTATTATCCACTCTTTGGGAGGAGGTTCTTCGCGAGTCCACCATTCAGCTTCACAGTATTCTTTAATAATAGAGGGGCCGGGCTCAGGTATTTCTCTAGTGACAAGAACTTTAGCTTTCCTCACAACTATGCTCACGAATAAAAAATATAAATAAATTAGCTCGAGACTACTTTCCTCGCTCTTCTAGAATGCTAATAGCCTTAGTGTATAAGTCTACTAAGACTTCTTTCTTCAGCCTCTTGTCTAGTTTCGCAAATAGATCCCACATGAATCTGAGGACACTTGCAGCGGGCTCCCTTAACCCAAGCTCCTCTTCAAGTACTATATACAAGTAGTAGAAGTATCGGTCGTAGTCCTCTACTTTACCTTTCTTAAGCTCCTCTTTGAGAATTTCTTCAAGTACTTCGCTAGACTTCCTTTCGGGAAGAGGTATGCGCTCTTCGGGCGGAGGCATTGTCGTAAACTCTATGTGAGGCTCTGTCTGATACCAGTAAGCTACACTAGATATATCGTCGGCGCGGTCATTTGCATGACCATGCTCAATGGTAACTTTAATGGATTTTTTGAAGACTACTGGCTCCTCTAAGTGAAAGCGGTACATTGTGTGGTAGCCTAGCCAACTTCTCTTGCCCCACAAGGGAAATCCGTGGTAGGGCCCCCAGTATTCGCGGTTAAAGCCCCATGCTGAACAGAAGTAGTCTTCTGTTCCTGTGCCATGGAGACTCGGAGGCCATTTCTCGCCGTCAACGAAAATCATATCGTCGCCTTCACCCCACCATCCGGGTCTCAAGCCGTGTACACTTAGGACACAGCCTATGTAGTGTCCTCTGCCTTCAGCATAGAGTATGAGGTAGTTGTTTTCTCCCGTTAAGTTCACTTTAGTTTTCTGAGCTACTGTTTTTTCTCGCCGCCATTTTGCGTGGAACAGTCCTATTTCATCTTCAAGCTTGTCGTAGAGCTCGTAGTCAATGTGGTAGTAGAATGCTCTGACTTCAGTATCGCACTCATTTACTACCTCTATTTCGGCATAGTCGAAGAAAGGCATAGGGAAATAGCAGTTAAAGCCTTTGTCGCAAGTCATGGTCAAAGGAAGTGAAATATAATGTTTGGTTATTCCGTGTCCCATTCCAAAGAAATCGCCTATAGGTGACTCAACGCTAGGCTTATTCTCATGATCCCAGTACATTCTCAGGAGAATTTTCCTCAAGTAGTATTTGTCGGGACAGGAAATCGTTATCCATATGTGTCTTATTGCGCCCGGTCCCTTGATTTTGGCTAGTGTAGCTGTGTCTCCGGGCTTTATTGTTATGTAGTCTCTATTGCCTCCTGTTCGATCCCAGCTAGACTCTCTTTTAGTTACAGCGTTCCTTAAGTAGGGGAGACTCCACAAGACTCCTCTTATAGTGGGAAGACTCATGTCTTTTTAGCGAGCTGGAAATATAAATCAGTTAGCTCAATTAATGTGTGCATAGCCTAGTCAAAATACTCCATGAATTCCTCGTTTACTTTATTTCACGTTACTGGGTTTTAGGGATTGTTGCTACTATGGCTCTTGAAAGCACTTTAGTGCCTATTCCTAGCGAAATTGTAATGCCATATTCGGGTTATGTAGCCTACCTTAATAGTTCTGTGATTATGGTCGTTGAAGCAGTAATTGCCGGAACACTAGGTAATCTTCTCGGGTCTCTGCTAGCATACTACCTTGGATTAAAGGTAGGTAAGCCCATGCTTCTTAAATACGGTAAGTATTTTCTAGTAACTCGAGATAAACTAAAGTACGCGGAGAAGCTTTTCTCGAAGTACGGAGATTACGCCGTGTTCTTTGGAAGACTTATGCCTGCTGTACGCACAGTTATTTCTTTTCCGGCTGGAGTTTTTAAAATGAATCTCAGTAAGTTTATTCTACTTACAGTAGTCGGGTCTATTCCGTGGAACACTGCTTTAGTTCTTCTTGGGTACTGCTTAGGGCCTTCTTGGACTATTTTAGAAAAATATTTTCATTTACTGGATATCGTTGTTATCGTAGGAGCTCTAGTTGTGATTGTCTACTTCCTATATAAGTTGAGGTCTTCGAATGCTCATAGCACTTAAGAGGAGATTTACATTAGTAAGACTTATATTGTGTAGCTCATTTGCTAAAGAGGCTTTTTAGGGGTGATAATATGGTGAAAGTTCTCGGCATTAATGGGTCTCCGCGTAAATATGGTAATACTGCTAAACTGTTGTTGGTCGCGCTAAAGACGGCGGAAAAGCTGGGTGCTGAAACAGAGCTCGTACACTTGTACGACTATGATATTAAGCCCTGCGAAGGCTGTCTCTGCGACGAACAAACTGCCTGCGGGTATCCCTGCGCTATTGAAGACGATATGAAGATTTTATACGACAAAGTACTGAAAGCAGATGCCTTAATAATTGCTACGCCCATATATTGGTTCAACATGTCTAGCGTAGTCAAGACCTTTATCGATAGATTGACTGCTTTTGAGAACATGATCTTTATTGACGGCAAGAGCTGGGTTGAAGGAAGAGTAGCCGGCGTAATAGCGTGTGGAAACGACAGCGGCTGCATACAGGTAATAGCAAATCTTTACGCGACTCTAGTCTCGATGGGCTTCGCTATACCGCCCTGGGCTTTAGCTTACTTCAATAAGAAGGGAGACGTGCTAGAAAACGAAGACGTACTGTTAGACGCCGCGAATGTTGGTAGAGCAGTAGTTCTCGCGGCTCAAGCTCTCAAAAGTCTTTATAAGAAGTGGTACGACGCCGAGTTAATAGATTTTGTACGTGAAATCAAGCCAGTAATAGCAAAAGTTTCAGAGGAAGCTAGAATTAAGCAAAAATCATGTAGAGATGAATTAATAAAGACTATAAAAGAGAAATTAACTTTGACGAAGTGAATCAACCACGTATACTCTTCAAGTGAGCTAAAAGTGTTTTAAAAGTGTTTTCAGAAATAGTTATGTGAAGAAAATTTTGTGGATGTTTGGTTTGCCTTCAGAGAATCCTGAAAAAGCTTTAGATCTACTTAGTAGAGGAGGTTTTACTCATATAACTTTACCTCTGAAAGAAAACCTCATTAAACTCGCTTTAGACCATGGGTTCAAAGTCTTTATAGTCTTTAAAGCATTTGATATTAGCAACAAACGCGGAGAACCTAGTCTACTTGCAGAAGATCCTTATGGAAGAAAACACGTATGGTTTAGCTCAGGGTGCCCAAATAACCCTCTTTTAAGAGAAGAAAGACTAGAAAAACTAAAGGAAATAGCCACTAAGTACGACATACATGGAATATCGCTTGACGGTATAAGATTCGCTTCGCCTGGAAGCGGCATTAACGCTTTCATGACATGTTTCTGCAGGAACTGCAAATACAAGGCAGAGGAATTAGGCTACAATTACTGGAGAATGAAAAAAGACGTTGAGAGACTGCATAAGAGTCTACAGAATCCTAGTTTTATAGAATACTTGAAGAAAACAGTAAATGATTTCTCAATGCTTATAGACTTTCTGCTAGACTATGAGGGAGTATTAGAGTGGCTGAGCTTTAGGGCAGAATGTATCGCCGAGTATGTTAAAGAAACTAGAAATCTTCTGAAATCTATTGACCCCAAGCTAGAGCTAGGAGCCTATCTCTTCACTCCGACTTTGTCGAAACTAGTGGGACAGGACTACAGGAGGCTAGCATGGTACTTAGATGTTTTTCAGCCGATGATATATAGGCTCGGCGAGGGAGTAGCCTGCTATAACTACGAGTTAGCTGTCTGCGCTAAAGATATTTCAGAGCTCTCGGGTAGTGCTGTCTCGGATATACTGCTCCTTCTCTATAGGCTGTGCGGCTTAGATACTTTGAGTCCTCCACTCAAGCTGGAAGACTTATTTGAGAAAGGTTTACCTCTTGAAGCAATTCACGTAGAGTCTACTAAAGCCCTGAGACTTGCTGAAAGCAGTAGAGTAGAGCCCATTATAATACTTAAAGATCCTCAAGTAGTCTTTGCGGCTCAAAAAGTAATCGAGGCCGGCTGTAGTGGAGTAAACTTCTTCATTTACACCAATAAACTTCACGAAACTGTAGAAAAACTATGCGAAGTGGTGAAAACTCTTTGAAGTACGGCTTCTATCTGACGTACAGCGATCTCGAGAATGATTTCGATGAACTAGCCGAACTCACAGATAAAGGACTAGAAGTTCTTCATGTCAGTCTTCCCCTACCTAGAGTAGAAGAGTATTACACAGACACTAGAATTAAGCCTCATCATGTTAAAAGAAGCCTTATCATTAAGCTAAGAGAGCTTGTTAGAGACGCTCAGAGTATCGGTTTAAAGGTAGTACCTCCGCTAAAAGTCTTTCACTTCAGTCAGCTCGACGAAAATATAGACTTAGCTTCAGTAACAGTCTTTAACAAGAGGAATAGAGAGTGGGCTTGCCCCGTGAATAACGAAGTCAGACACAGAGTCGAAGCCGACATGCGTAATCTCATAGAGACATATGATGTAGACGGTATTCTGCTCGACTTTTTGAGATACGGTGGTGTTTTCTATGGACTAGAAAATTACCTTGTTTGTTTCTGCGAAGAGTGCTGCAGAGACGCCAAAGAAAGAGGCTTTAACTTATACCTCATTAAGTCAGATCTAATTGAGCTGTATGAAAAAGTAGTCTCAGTAGACGTAGATATCTTAGTCAACTTTCCTCAATTAACTTCGCTCTTCGAGTGGGTCTACACTACAATCGACTATCACTCGCTTACAGACTGGCTAGCTCTACATAGAGAAATAATTAGCGAGTACACATATTATCTCACTAAGCTAGCTAAGAGTCTTGGCGGACCCTCACTAGCCGTCGGCGCAACTCTCATGGCTCCTATGTGGAGCATACTAGTAGGTCAAGACTACAGAGACTTCAGCATAATTGTCGACTTCATAGAACCTCTACTCTATTTCGACCAGATAATATGGGAAGGCTTACCCGTAGTAAAGGAAATAAGCGATAAAAGCGGCATAAATAAAGACCTCTTGACCAAAATATACTTTAGGCTCTTAGGACTAGACAGCAAATACACCAAACCATATAATGTTCTTAAGGAAGAAGGACTCGATATTGAAGCTTTAAGCGAAATAGCTGAAGCTTGCATTGAACTAAACGTAGAAAATAAGCCACTTTACGCAGCTATCTCGTGTAGTAAAAAGTGCTTCGAAAACAAATATTCTAAAGAAATATTTTCTAACATCAAAGTTTTATCAGAGGACCTTGTAGTAGAGACTGTAGAGAAAATATCAGTACTTAGTCCCGACTTAATAATATTCAATGCTTATAGAGAATCAAAGGAATTTCTCTTTAAATACTTTAAATACATTGCCGTCTAGTCCGACAACAGATATCTATACTGTCTCAACTATTTTGTTATCTCCGCTGGCATGTAAAAATAAGCGACGCTAATTTTATAAAGTGTTAGATACGTCTAACAGTAGAAATGTACTTAGAAAACTCTCTTGAAGATTATTTAGCTGAAATATATAGACTAGAAGAAGCTTACGGATACGCTAGAGTAGGTAGACTGGCAAAAGAGCTAGGCGTATCTCCAGCTACTGTATCTAAAATGATTAGAAAACTTGAAAAAATGGGTTTAGTTAAGAAAACTGTAGAAAAGAAAATTAAGCTTACTGAGAAAGGTAAAGAAGCCGCCAGAAAGCTAATAGATAAACACCTGGTTGTCGAAGAAGTCTTAATGGAGGTTTTGGGAATAGATTATGCTGATGCTCATGCAATAGCACACTACTTGGAGCATATACCTGACTCCCTTTTAGAAAAAATTAAGGCTAAAGTACCTGAAGCTTCCCACAGAAGCGCTATCGAGGGAACAAAGTTAAGTGACGTTGGCGAAAACAGCGCATGTAGAGTAGTAGCTTTTAATGACTTAAAGTCTTTATTCAGGTTCCTCTCTAAGCACGGTATTTCAAAAGGCTCTAGGCTCTTCGTTAAAAGCAAGACTGCTTACTATCTTGAAGTTTTTCACGAAAATAAGAGTCTTAGAATTCCTTTGGATATAGCTAGGCTTATTCGCGTAGAGGTGATTAGGTAATGATTTCTTTAGAGAGCTTGCCTCCAGGCACAAGAGCACGTATTTTGGGAGTAGCGGGAGGCTACGGTTTAAGTAGAAGACTTATGGAAATGGGATTTACTCCAGGAACTATAGTAGAGGTAGTTAACAGCGGACCTGGACCTCTTTTAGTTAGAGTAAGAGGAGTAGTTATTGCTCTCGGGAGAGGAGTTGCGAGAAAGATTATAGTTCAGCCTATAGGTTGAGCTAAATGTCGGAGAAGAAGGTAATAGTTGTAGCAGTAGCAGGAAATCCTAATGTAGGCAAGTCCACGCTATTCACTATTTTAACTGGAGAAATAGCACATGTAGCTAACTGGCCTGGAACAACTGTTGAACGGAAAGAAGGCTTTAGAGAATACCGAGGAAAAAAAATAAGATTTGTTGATTTACCTGGAACATACTCTATTTCGGCTACTTCACCTGAAGAAATCGTTGCCAGAGAATATATTGTCAGCGGAGAACCCGATGTAGTTTTAGTTTTAGTAGACTCTACAGCTCCTGAAAGAACACTAAATTTAGCTATACAGGTTCTTGAGTTAACACCTAGAGTTGTCGTAGCGCTGACTAAAGCTGACTCTGCTCACAGTTTAGGAATACACATACACGTCAATAAACTTGAAGAAAAGCTTGGTGTCCCTGTAGTCTTAGTTTCGGCTCTAGAAGGTACAGGACTGAGAGAACTTCTCGATGCAGTAGTCGATGTAGCTGAAGGGAAAAAAGGCAGGAAAAAGCCCTTAAAAGTAAACTATTCGTGGCTAGAGCCCCATATAGCTGAAGTAGAGTCTCTGCTGAGCAAGTATAATGCTTTACCTGAGTACGATCGACGATGGGCTGCTGTAAAGCTTCTTGAAGGAGACTTGAGGCTAGAAGAAATACTTGAACAAAGAGGCTTTGAAAAGCTAATAGAAGAAATAAGGCGTTTGAGAACCGCTATTACTAGAAGCACTGGAAAAGACATAGGCGAACATGTTATTACGTCTAGATTTAATCTCGTAGACTCTATTGCTAGAGAAGTTGTTGTGAGAGTCAAGACTTCTGCAGTATCCGAGGAATCTCTACTCGAAAAGCTTTTAATACACCCTGTTTACGGCCCCCCACTAGGGCTTTTAGTTCTTCTTCTAGCTTTTACAGCAGCCTTTGCGCTGAATACGGGCTTTCCGCTGAATATATTACTCGACTTCATGGGATTTTCTGAAGCCGCCGAAGTAGTAGAAGAATACAGCTTAAGCGGGCTAATAGACACTGTCTTCAACTACTTGAGCGACATTTTAAGGCAAATAATGGTGCGGGCTAAGCTACCTGACTGGCTAGTATCGCTTGTAGTAGACGGAATAGTACCAGGTGTAGGCAGCGTACTTTCATTCTTCCCTCTTATCGTAGTAATATACATCGCTCTCTCGATAATAGAAGATAGCGGTATAGGTCCCCGTATAGCTGTATCGGTAAATAGATTCTTCAACTACTTCGGGCTTTCAGGCAAAGCAATATATCCCCTGATAATAGGCTTAGGATGTAATGTTCCCGCAGTAATGGCTTCTAGAGCATCGATAGAAGAAGAGGAAAGAAGACAGATCATATTTTCAGCACCTATTATACCTTGTCAAGCAAGACTATTAGTTATCTTAGCTTTTACTACAGCTTACTTTACTTCCCCTCTTCACCAAGCTTTCGCTATAGTCAGCATATACATCATAGCCATTTTTCTCACACTACTTACGTCACTTTTAATGCGAGCACTTCGGTTTAAAAAGAAAGAGCCTCCCGAACTAATTCTCGAAATACCTCCAATACACAAGCCTTCACTCAAAGTAGTTTGGTGGCTCACATGGGATTACAGCAAGCACTTCCTGAGAAAAGCAGGTACAATAATAGTGGCTTTAAGCGTAGCTACGTGGTGGCTACTAAGCTACAGTCCCTCAGGGCTAGCAAGCAGTGTAGAAGAAAGCTTTGGAGCAATAATTGGTAAGACTCTGGCTCCACTGCTAGCGCTCTATGGCATTTACGGAGAAAACGCCTGGAAAACAGCTTTTGCACTTCTACAGGGATTTGTTGCTAAAGAAGCTCTGGTGGAAACAATAGCCGTAATGTACGGTGGTACTCTCTCTACTCGTGAAGCACTATTAGCACTAGGCTTAACTCCACTACAGGCATACTCTCTCTTAGTTTTCATGACACTCTATGTTCCCTGCTTAGCTACTTTAGCTGCAATATTTTTCGAAAGCAGAAGCTTAAGAACCACTATTTTCGCAACAATATATATGGTAGCTTTAGCTACAGTCGTCTCACTCACAGTTTACTATACAGGACTTTTATTACAGACTTTAGTCTCTTAACACCATGTAAAGGAAGCACGAGAAGGGATAAAAGCCTAGTTCTCTTAAATACCTCCTGAATTCTCTTTTCTCAACTAAGCAGTCCAAGACAAGAATTTCTGCCCCAAGGTAGTACAGCTCGCTAACTATAGAGTCGAGAACTTTAGAGAAAAGTCCAGAAGAAAGAGCATTTCTAGATACCGCTAAATACGTAATTCTACCGATATCGTTTTCTTTTCTAACAACTACTAGACACTTGCCCTCATTTTCTCGATTCACGTAAAAAGTTGTATGCTTCTCTAAATCCTCTTCAGATAACTTATAGTCCGAAACACTATGTAGCTCGAAGTCCTTCAAATAACCTATGTCCTCTATTTCAGTAGGCTTAAAATACTGTTCTTTCTTCTCTACGGGCTTAAAATAGCTTACTTCGTGAATTCTCATCCCACTTCTGAAAAGAAACTCTACTGCTTCAATCTGGTGAAGCTCTACTTCAGCAACTATTCCTTTAACAAAGTATTTTTCAAGTTTTTTAAGAAACCAGTCCATAATTTCGCTCAAGTACTGGTCTCTCCAGTACTTAGGACGCATTAAAAAGCATTTCAGCTCATAACATTTTCCTTTAACTTTTCTGAAGAGCAAAGGTTTTCTTCTCGTGAACTCTATTGCAAAAATATGTCCTATGAACTCTTCATCTTCTGCGACAAGCGACAAGTGAGGATATTTTCCCTGAAAGTATAGTATATCGGACACGTTTTTAAGTGTCGTAAAGCCTGCGTAAGTTGAAGATAGCAAGTCGTCTACTTGCTTGAAGTCGGATAGCGTGAACTCTCTAACTAACACGTACTATCTGCATGCATTAAGTTTAATAAATTACCCGAAGAGCAAGAGAATATATTATCTACTGTCTTTAATACTACGCTATGGACACTCCGCTGATCAGCGTACTAATACCCGTCTACAGAGAATCAGACCAGCTTCAAAGTCTACTTGACCAGCTTCTCAAAGACCCCTATGAGAAAAAGGAAGTAATTGTTATCGTAGACGAGCCTACAGTAAAAAGCCTAAAGCTGGCAGACAAGTACAAAGATAAAGTAAAATTTATCTTCAATAAAACGCGTTTAGGGAAAGTTACGGCGCTCAATAACGCAGTTAAGCAAGCCTCGGGAGACATACTTGTTTTTATAGACAGCGACATTGCCCAAATAAAACCCAAGAACAGTTTCTTGGCGGAAATAGCCCACGCTACAAACCACTATGAAGTAGTTGAAATGAGCAAAAGAGTTTTTAGAAAAGGAGTACTCTCGAGACTTGTTCACTACGACTACCTAAGCTATAGCGCTATTAACTGGGTTTTTTCACGTAAATTAAGTAAATGTTTGGCAGTCAATGGCGCAGCATTTGCCATTAAGAAAAGCGCATTCGAAAAAATAGGGGGATTTTCTAGAGTAGTTTGCGAAGACTTAGATATAGGCACAAAGTCGTATCTACATGGAATGAAGTACATGTTTCTCAATAATCTCTCTGTGTATATGCCTGCCCCTCCTTCTTGGAAAACGTGGTTTAAGCAGAGAAGGAGATGGGGATATGGTGTAGCTCAGTGGATTTTTAAGTACTGGAAAGAACTAGCAAAATTCGTTAAAGAGAACCCTCTACTAACAATACTCGGACTACTGATGCTAATTCCCTCGCTAGTGATCTTCTTCACATTTATTTCATTGAGCCTAACTCTGGGAGAATATCTTGTAGTAACCTTTATTCTGCTTACTGCGCTGAAATATGATCCTCTTTTAATTATCCTAGTTCTAATTTCTCTAGGATACTCTCTTCACAGAAACCTAATACCGCTAATTATAGCTACTGCTGCGATAACTGCTGTTTTCTACTATTTTGCTAGAAAACTCGAATATGAGTTCAAGATGTATGAGTTCCTTCTGTATTACTTCATTTACTCGCCAATATGGCTTTTAATACTAATACTCAGCTTCATTCGAGTATCTACAAAAAGAGAGCCTCCTAAAGACTGGAAAGTGTAGTAGTTATGCTAAGAGTAGTATCCTTTGATCTTGATGGAACTATTATCGATAGAAAGTACAATGACTATTTCTGGCTTGAAGTAATACCGAGAACATATGCTGAAGAAAAGGGCTTAAAGTTAAATGAAGCTAAGAGAATCGTCTACTCAAAGTACGATGAAATAGGCGATAGCGACATAAGATGGTACTTACCCGATTTTTGGCTGAAGTGCCTAGGTATTAAAAAGAGCTTAAACGAGCTAATACACGAAGCTTTTGGAGAAAGTAAACCATATCCTTATGTGAAACCCCTTTTACACACTCTATCTAAAATGAAAATTAAGATAATTCTCTGCACTAATGCTCCTAGAGAACTAGCCACTAGTATCCTAGACTACCTCTCTATTAGAAGCTACTTTAGGGAAATATATTCGTGTGTAAGTGACTACTCCTTAGTAAGAAAAACTAGAAGTTTTTACGCAAGAGTTGTTAAAGATCTTAAAGTACCTGCAAGCTCGATAGTGCACATAGGAGACAACTTTACTTACGACTATAAAATACCAGTATCTCTTAGAATAAAAGCTATATTAGTTAAAAATCCTGAGACATTAAATCATTTAAGCCTTTACCGCAGAATAATTTCCATAGGCATATAATTCACCAAACAATACTTTAACTGATTCTCTAAACTATATTTTAATAGCCTAGCGGATTTAATATGTAGTGGTCTAGTATGCACGTCGAGCTGATCAAAACCTATATTCCTGGACTCGATGAAGTGCTAGGAGGGGGATTACCTAGACCTGGAGTCGTGTACCTAGTGGGACATACTGGTACAGGAAAAACAACACTTTGTGCCCAGATTCTCTACGAGAGAGCTAAGAAACATAGTGAAAAAGGACTCTATATATGCACCTCAGAACACCCCTCTCTCCTTATCTCTAGATTGAAGTCAATGGGTATAGACTTCGAAAAACTAGTAGAAAATAACTTAATTGAAGTAGCTTATGGTACACCGATTTCAGAGGAAAATATAGTTGCTACTTTGCTGGAAGAAGTCTTAGCCAAAGTAGAGACAGGAGAATTCTCTAACATAGCTTTAGACAGTATAACTTCTCTAGTTAATTTTATACCGGTAGTCAAAGTAAGAGGTATTCTGGGGTCACTTTATAAACATATTATAGACAAAAAGCTTCTTGGAATTCTTGTAGGAGAAATCTCACTTACAGGTAAGTCGCCTACAGTTGGCGTAGAAGAATTCATGTGTGATACTATTATTAAGCTAGAGCAATACGAGCGAGCAGAAGGATATACTTTAAGACTGACAGTTCTTAAGAACAGAGTTGCTGGACACAGTAGAGCATACTATGAGATATCGATTACTGATAAAGGCTTCGAAGTGTTAGCGCCATTTAAGCCATGAGAATAGACCGCGATAAAATAGTTTTAGGCTGGCTCTCTTTATCAATTCTCCTTTTAATATATCTTTTCTTCAGAGGAAGAAAAGCTTACCTTTCTCTTGAAATCTTCTCACTAAGTCTCTTATCCTTTTACATCTGCATATTCTTTGTAGCGTCAAGTTTAATAGGACTAATACTTTCAGGACATTCTTTCGAAAAAGAACAAGTAGAAATTTTTTCTGGACTAATGGTAGTGGCGCTATCTCTTATAGCTGAAACACTGTATTATTCACCTGACATAATATTCTTAAAGTACTTGCTTAGCAACGTCGGCTTCGCAATAGGAATTACTATACTATTTCTCTCTACGAAAAACTATTTTATTAAAGTAGGTGTTATAAAAAGTACTTCGCGTACTTTCAAGCCATTTATAGTATTTTCACTAGCAATAATCGTCATATTATCTATTTCTTCATCAATAATAAGTATTACATTTAAGGAAAATATTCCATATTGCATAGAGAACGATTATGTTGAAGTAATATTAAATATAATTATTTTTAAGGCTACTTTATTATACAGTTTTTATTTAACATATAACTACAAAAGCTATTCATATCCTATTGAGGCCTTTAAACTGCTAATCGCGCTGGGCTTTGTTTTTGAAGCATCCTATACTTTAATTAAAATACTGGCATTTGCAAAAGGGTACTTCAGCATAATAGATGCAGTAGTAAGTTTTACAGCAGTAAACATAGCTTTACTTATTTTCATCGGAGGCTCTATGCTACTTATAGGGGCCTCAATGCCCATTACAAGAAGATACAGCGAATCAGTTCTCTTAGGAATAACATCTATTGTAGGCTACTCTGAGTATATCAGGGATATTCTAGCATCGTATGCTCGTCAAGGCTACTCAATACTAGTTATAACAAGGAGGGGAAGCCCTCTTTTATCGATATTTTACGAATTCCGAGAAAAATCATTTATAGCATATTTAGACCCAGAAACCTCTTATCCGCGGAGCATATCTCCTACAGAGTTCACTTTACCTCCAGAAACTGCACATATTGTAAAGCTTGTTAAAACCGTAAAGTCTTCGAGTAAAACAAATGTTCTAATAATTTTTGATAACTTAACAGATATTTATATAATGAGAGGAGATAAAAAGTCCTATGAAATAGTGAAAGAAATAAGCAGTATTCTCTCACCTGGAGATATTGTATACTTCATAGTCTATGTAAAAGCCCATGAAGAAAAGAACATTGAAGTACTTAAGTCGCTTACAAGAACATACTTAGAGATTTAAATTAGGCACTCGAAATATACCTAGTGAAAAGAGTTATCGAAAATACAGTATTTTACGGAGTACTCGCCTTGACTGCCTCGACTATCATTTGGCTATTTGCCCAAGGGTACATAATGCCTAGATTCACTATATTGTGGGACAAACTGTACATGAAAATTTTTGTCACAATGATTATCCTAAACGCATCTATTCACACAACTATAGTCTACTTAAAAAGACCCGAATACAGGTTCTCGGAGTGGAGACTTGTATTCAGAGGAGTACTCCTCTTAACACTCTCCACAATACTAGATCTCTGCGACGAATTAGCGACTATAAGAGAATACGGGCAACTCTTTACACTTAAGATACCACCTCTAACAGGAGCTCTTTTTCTAGCCATAGGAATATACTTATGGCTAAAGAAAATAACAGTCCACGAACCAGCAATAACTCCAGTTTCTTCTGTTGGAACTACTATTACAGCTATTCTACTAGTACTGACATTTGTTATAGTCAGTATAGGAGGAGGATACACGTATCCTTCATTCAACAAGCTATTACAAGATATTTTTCCCGAGACATGTATGCTAGCTGCAGTAGTCGTGTGGACCCTAATGCTTTTCACAAGAGGATCAGATAACTGGTCAATTCAGCTAATAATAGACTTCTATAGACTTAGTGGACTCTTTTTCATAATTGTTCTCTCGCTCTATATTCTCGAAGATCTCTACGCATATTCTCAACTATCACTATTCTTTCTCAAGAAATCTTTCGAAATAGTTGCTCTCGGCGTACTGATAATGGCACTAACTTGGAGCAGCTTTACACCCGTAACTCTCCTGGCTTCAGCAAGTACTTCACATATGAAAGTCTCGGCAGACAAAAGCATACTACTTGAAGTAGACACACCTAGTGACGCAGCGAGCGTAATTAAGAATACTCTACAGGCCAAAGAATACTGTACAATAATCTTTACTAAGAAGAAAAGCCCCTTAAGAGAGAAACTAAGTGAAGAAAACTTGCCTATTATTTTCTGCTACCTAGAACCTGTAAGCTATCCTAAACAAATAAGTGACCGAGAATACGAAGTATCGGCTGAACAAGCACATATAATATACTTACTTAGAAAAATGCGCAGCCGCTGCCGCTACCCATTCCTGTTAGTCTTCGATAACTTAACAGATTTAACTACAGAAAAAGGCTTAAGGAAAACGTATTTAATTGCAAGAGAAATGCTCTCTTTCCTCGAAGAAGGAGACCGGGGCCTCTTTATTTTGATTAAAAAAGCTCACAGCGAGCCAGAAAAAGCTCTCCTATACTCGCTCTTCGAGAAAATAGTTTCACTTTAGCCACCTCTCTAGCCAAGCTATAGACTTTCTCCCTGAAAACATGTGTCCTCCATCAAATACATCTATGTCTAGCTTGTCGCCCGCACCAAGGAAGTCATAAATCCTCTTAAGCTTTTCATAAGCCTTCATAACGTAAGACGGTGTATAAAGAGGATCTCTTTTACCGTACTCTATTAAGAGTGGTCGAGGAGCAATTAAGCCCACAATATCGGGAAAATCAGCGTACTTGAGTATGCCCGGTATATACTGGCAGGGACACTCTCCTCTCTCAATAAGCATGTCCCTAAAAGTGCTGAAGTATCCGCTTATAACAGCCACCTTTATCCTCTCGTCGAGTGCACTCGTATAGGCAGTCCACGTGCCGCCCCAAGATAACCCTACACAGCCTATCTTCTCCTTATCTACGAAAGGCAGCAATTGAAGATAATCAATAGATCTAATGGCGTCCCATACTCTTTGCCCAACCATAGTTTTGCCCAACAAAAGAGAAGAAGTAAATCCCCATGTGCAGGTCACGCCATCCTTCGACAGCTCGCCAAAGCATCTCCCATCAGGCACTAGTACCACGAAGCCTCTCTTAGCTAGCTTGAAGCCATAATCGTAGTTCAGCGGAGCAATATATCTCTGGTACTCTATTTCACTTGAAGCTATCCCGGCCACATCAACTTTACCTCGCCCATGACCATGAAGCGCAAGAATACCCGGAGCTTTACCCTTAAGGTCGGCTGGCTTGAGAAGATAAGCAGGAACACTAAAGTTCTCCTCAGTATCATAGACTACTTTCTCTACAATAATACTGTCTTTCTCAAAGGACTCGACTACCTCAGGGTTTAGAGGAACTTTTTCTTCAGGAAAACCTCCGAGAAGCTCTATTAACTTACTCTTAAGCTTCTCTCTCCACTCCCTCCACTCGTCGAAACTTTTCGCCTTGAACTCAAGTAAAGGTTTATTTTCACTCTCTAATTTGCGAAGATAGTTTAGAACAGAGAAATTTCTGTTCATGTTCTGTTTCCGCACAGAGCAAATATTATACTACTCACTTAAGGCATCATCCCAAGTCTCTTTAATTCGCTTAGATACATTTTCAAAATATTTCAGCAGCTTCGAGTGAAGGCGTTAAGGGATCCAGAACCATTGCCTGCTCAACTAGCTCTATAGAGCCCTCAACCATCCCTTTGACTAATAGCAGGTATTTCTCAGAATGCAGCCTCAATCAAGCTTTAACAGCATCGGGTAGCTTTACCGAAACTCCCTCTATCTTCCTACCGTCGATTACTGCAGGCACTTCTACAGCTATTTCACTAGGTAACCCGCTTATCAGACCTTCCTTTATTAAGTATATTAACTGCTAGCAGTGACAATCTCTTCTCATTAGAGAAAGCTGAAATTATGTCAAGAGCATATTCTTCCGAAGGCCTTATTTTCTTCTCACCTTTAATTACAGCAGAGAAAACATCCCCTTGTCTTCTGACAACGTGCTCGCTGAGCCTCATTTTATCGAAATCTATGACCCCACTTACTCTTTTCAATACAGAACCATATTTAAGGCGATTAAGCCAGTAGCTTAAATAAGGGAAAAACTCTGCGAATCGTCTATCACTCAAGGTAGGCAGAACCTTAAAAACTTTGTAGACTTCGCGTCTAATTGAGTATGGGTGTTTTCCATAATACTGTACTTGCTCGAATTAAATAACTCCTTTGTTAAGACAGAGAACACGGACTCTCCTTTATAGACTATATCAGTAGTCCATATAAAGTGGTTTAATCCTCCAGCATGAACACTAATCCCCCTGAGGATTTATGTTCAGTAGCTTTGACGCTAATTTCACGATATGATATACACTATGACATAACTCGACTACATTTACTTTAGTGTAAAGACTTGCAGCTGCACAGTCGACTCAACCATATTCATTAGACAAAAAGTGCTGCCCCATAGGTCATTTACTCGAAAGAAGTCTCCCAGTAAACCTTAAGTGAAGCGCTTCTCGTGCCAATTAAAGATACTTTAATCACGTCTACATGTCCGCTCCATGGAATAAAAAACTAAGTATCATTACTTAATAAGTTCTTTAATAACTTCAAATAGCTTCTCTAAGTCGTCTACTGTATTGTATAAATGCGGTGATACTCTTATACCGCCTAGTCCCCCAGCCCCTCTAGCTGCGACAATAATGTTTCTTTTCTTTAATTCAGCTACTATGTTATAGTGTTCTTTTAAACTAATGTTCCTTAATTTAAATGTAGTTATACTAGACCACTTTTCTTTATTTTCAGTAAAGGTCACTATCTCTCCATTTAGCTCAATTATTATATCTATAAGCTTTTCTTTAAGCGACAAATTGTGATAATGTATTTTGTTTATTCCTATTTCATTTAAAAGCTTCAATGACTCCGTAAAACCAAGTACACCAAGTATCGGTGGAGTTCCGGCCCACTCGAACCTGGCTGCAGTTTTCTTCAGCTCGAGTAATTTCCAGCAGTCTTTATCTGGATTGAACCAGTACTGAGACCATGTCTCGGCAGGCTCCTCCATGTTATGTAAGCCATAAGGAGGAGACTCGAGTTCGCTCAAAAGCTCTTTTCTAACATAAACTAGACCAACTCCAAACCATGTAGAAAGAAGCCACTTTTCTCCACCAGCTACAGCGAAATCTGGCTTTATTTCATTTACATTGAACTTGACTGCACCTATATGCTGTATTGAGTCTAAAATCAAGTAGGCACCTACTCTATCCGCTATTTCGCGCATTTCTTTGAGTGGCATGACTAAACCATTAACCCACTGAACACTGCTAGCTACAATAGCTTTTGTTTTCTCATCAACAGCCTTCTCAATATCTTCTACCGCATAGAAGCCATTTCTATGTCTTACTATACGTACTTCGCAGCCAACTTTACTACAGTATGTCTTTACTACTGATGCAACACCAGGAAACTCTAAGTCGAAGCTAACTACATTATCCCCCTTCTTGAATCCAACCATTGCTATGACTTTACTTAAACCCGTCGTAGTAGACGTGGTAAAAAATACTTCTTCTGCTTCAGCACCTATGATTTTTGCGGCCTCTCTCCTAGCCTCATCTAAAACTTTTTCCTCGAAGGAAGAATTCCAAGGCCCTTCCTCTAGTAAACGCTGAGCAGTGCTCACTACCTTCTTTATAGCTCTTTGTGGAACAAGGCCGTAGCCCGCAGTATTCAAGTAGACAGTTTTCTTGAGTACAGGAAATTCTTCTCTCATAATCACAGAAAATAGTCTAGCAACAGTAATTAAATTTAGCCAAATAAAGGCCATTTTCGCAAGCTTAGCGCAGTACTCCTATTTCGAGGAGAAAGAATATGAAAAAGTAGAGTCTAATCATAGTTGAGAAAATGCCCTATGATCCCGTAAAATACGCTGAAGCTCTCAAGAGAATAGTAACAAAGAATTCTCTTAGAAAATACTACCGTGTAGCTAGAGGAGGACGCTGGTATGGAGGAATAGCTACAGCTGACTGCGTTGGCTGCAACCTCAAATGTGTTTTCTGCTGGAGCGGAGCACCACGAGACCATCCAGACAAAATAGGCAAGTTTTATTCGCCTGAGTACATTTTCATGAAGCTCGATAAATGTGCCTCGAGGAGAGGATACCGTCAGCTGAGAGTAAGCGGTAACGAGCCAACTATCGGCCGAGAACATTTAACTAAACTGCTGGAGCTTGTAGAAGAGTCAGGAAAATACCTGTTTATACTGGAAACTAATGGAATACTCATAGGATATGACAAGTCTTATGCCCGAGATCTCTCTAAGTTTACATGTGTACACGTGAGAGTATCTATTAAGGGCTGTACTCCCCAAGAATTCTCTATGCTTACCGGCGCTACACCAAAGTCCTTCGAGTACCAGCTCCAGGCACTAAAAAACCTTCTCGATTACGGTGTTGAATGCCATCCTGCTGTAATGCTTTCTTTCAGCACTAAAGAGAGTTTGAAGTACCTAATTCAAAGACTAGAAGAAATAGACAGAGTACTAGTAGAGGAATTCGAGGAGGAATATGTTTTTGAGTACCCTCACGTAATGGAGCGTCTGAGAAAAGCGGGCATAAAGCCTAAAGTGAGCTTCAGGCCGGACTCTATACCAGAAGAACTTATCTAACTAGGCTCTCTACCCAAGACTTTAAAGCAGGTTTAGGCGCGAAGCCTACGCGCATGCTTACAGGCTTTCCTCCTTTAAATGCCATGAGAGTAGGTATTGCCGTTATACCGTAGTCTAGGGCAGCTTCCTTTACTTTATCTACATTTACTTTAGCGAAGAGAACTTTGTCTGAAAGCTCTTTAGCTACTTCTTTGAAGATAGGCGCCATCATTATGCAGGGAGGACACCAGGGAGCCCAGAAATCTACTACGAGCAACTTGCCTTCACTAGCCGACTTCGCTAAAAGTTCTTTAAACTCCTCGTAGCTCTCTACTTCAATGACTTCACTTCGAGGCTTCTCTTTTCCTCCTCCCAGCAGCCTAGCTAGTTTTTTCAACTTTATTTTCTCTAGCTCAATATCTTCTGGCATCGTTTTTTAAGTAATTTTAATTTAATTTAAACATAGCGTTACAGTTCAATCATTGGAACAGAATAGAGTGACTCTATGAAATCTAGTGCTTTCAAATACTTTTCTTCGAGTTCTCTTATGGCACTTTTTAACTCTTTTTCCCTAGTGCAGCAGGCTGATACGCAGAGGTATCCGTCTTCGTTTAAGTCTACTCTAGAGTACTTGAAGGGAGAAAGTCTTCTTGTAAGGTTTTCTGTTATTACTACGTGAAATGCTGTTCGAGAATACTTGTAGAGAGGCTCTGTTTCAATATAGTATCCGTAGTCCTCTACATCTAGCTCTAGGCTTATCCTTCTCCCTTCAATATACTTACACGCAACTACTACAGGGTATCCTCCCTCCATGTCTGCTACTGCTGCCGTGTACCCAGCTTTCCGAAGTACTTCTTTTATACCCTCGTAGTCTTCTTTAAAAACTTCTTTGTGAGCAGATACCTGTACTTCTGCTCTGTCTTCTACCCAGTAGTAGTGGTGAATAGGAGAAATACTGTGGCCCACAACTGCCACAGGAGTATAGGGCTGACTGTAGCCGAAGAAAACACAGAGAGCCGGGCCTGGCTCCCAGTAAGCTACGTCTCCCTTATGTACATAAGCTACAGTTTCTGCAAACTCTTTAGAAAAAGGTATATTGAAGTATATCTCTTCTTTCCAGACATTGATTACAGAGGAAGGAGCTTTAGATGAAAGAAAGTGAGCAAGCTCTTCGTCTTCGACTTCCAATACGAGAGACCCGACTTTAGCTACTTTTAGGTCTATTAACATCACTCTTTACTTCGAAACTACTACTTTTAACATTTCCCTTGCAGAAATCACAAACTATTTTAGCATATTGACTATTTTAATGAGTTCTTCTACAGGGTTTCTCGAAAAATCTACTCTTAGATCAAGTAGCTTATTGTAGTAAGGCGAATACTCTGTTTCGCCGCAAATAATTAGTGCAGCACTCCTGTCACCTCTCATGTCTCCTCCCACTTCATGAGCTCTCCGAGCTGCTTCTATGAGTCTATCAAGCATATTGAGTTTTCTATTTCTCCTCATAGCGTCTGCCGCCTCTTCTACTACTCCTTTGCGCACATAGTTTCCTATGACAGCAAAGTCTTCTCCCAAATATTCTCCACGAAACTGAGGAGCCTCAGAGCCAGTGTACGCTGCCTTGTCTAAGCCAAGAGTAATTACTGCTACTTGTCTGTGTTGAGGATAGCTATCTTTCTTGATAGCTAGATTCAGAGCCTGCTCAGCTGTACTTCCTCTACTAATGAGTTCTCCTATGATCGGCCCTAAGGAAGGATTAGTTAACGCCTGAGATGCTACCGCGCAGTAAGGGTACTTTATGTAAGGAACTCTGCTTCCCACAGCGATACTGCCGGAGACAGTTATTATTCCGAGAAGCCTGTTGTCAGGGTCTGCTACTAGAATACTGTAGGTCATAGCTTCTGTCCCTTAGATAAATACTCGAGAATTTCTCTTGCGGCTCTTCTGACAGCGTCTCTCGAGCTTAGCTTAGGCTTCCAGCCATACTTCTTAGCTTTACTTATATCAAGTAGCATTAACTTGACGTCGCCGGGCCATCCTCTTCCATCGGAAGTCATCGGCTTAAACACGTATTTCACGTTTTTGAGGCCCATTTCCTCTACAACAATATCGGCTATCTCTATTACTTTAACCCAGTCCTCGTTTCCCACATTAAATACCTCGTAGTCTTTGATAGGGTCTTTTACTTTATTGAAGAGATAGAGCATGGCTTCAACACAGTCTGATACATGGAGATAGCTTTTTTGCTGAGTCCCGTCACCGAGTATTTCTAGACATGAGGGGTTCTTTTTGAGCTTATGTATAAAATCCCATATTACTCCATGAGTAGATCTTCCTCCCACAATATTGGCTAGTCTGTAGATTACTCCTTTAATTCCATAGAGCTTAGAATAAGTCACAATGAAATTCTCGCAGGCAAGTTTACTCGCACCATATACCGAGATAGGTTCAAGTGGATGATAGTCTTCAGGAGTAGGCATAATTTTGGCTTCTCCGTAAACTGTGCTCGAGCTCGTGAAAATGAAGTAGGGTATATCGTTTAATCGAGCTGCTTCAAGGACATTAAACGTAGCTAAGACATTTTCCTCAAAGTGTATTCTAGGATTTATAGAGGATACTCTTACTTCGGGATTTGCAGCCAAGTGGAAGACTACTTCAGAATCTTTCATAAAACTCCAGTCGGTTAAAGTCTTTAAATCTGCTTTAATTAGCTTAAAGCGAGAATTATTTAAGTGCCTACTTAAGTTCTCTACTTTACCGCTGCTGAGATTATCTACTACTATTACTTCATGTCCTTCCTCGATAAGCTTATCTACGAGCCAGCTTCCAATGAAACCTGCACCACCCGTGACTACTGTCCTCATATTGTGTGTGAGTAAGCGTAATGTAATTTAAAACTATCGTAAATTCATTGAAAACTAGAAGTCTATTACAGGCGTACTAGAAAATTTTCCTAATTCAATAAATTCGCCGGGCTCAGCATCAGTGTAGATTAAGCGAAAGCCTATAGGCTTGTTTTTAATGAAAGCTACAGCAAGACACTCTTCAATGTACTCGAGGAACTTTTCTCTAGGAGCATTGGGAAGAAGCACCATGTCTACTCCAGCTACACATGCTACAGAGAACCTAATGAAGTCTCTTGCCCTCAGAGCCCCCTCAGCTGCAAGCCTTTTTAACTCATTGTCTTCAGCTAAAGGGAGCATAATCTCGTTAAATCCACAAGACTTTAGCTCAGCTGAAGCTCTTTCAATAGCCTTATTCAAAACAAGTATTCGGTAGAGAGAAATACTTCTCTTTCCTGAAGTAATTAAAGGAACAACAGACTCCTCCATCCAAGGTGAAATAGATAGATCTACTCCCTTAACCTCAATCCCTGCTTTACAGGAGATTTCTGTGAGAACTTTTAAGCAAGTTCTTCCAGCATCTCTTATTTTTTCAATAATATTCCCCTTTGAGTAAAGATACTTGGCGTAGAGAAGAGCCCCCGTTAAAAAGGGCTTCCCTGAAACACAGGCTGCAGCCGGAAAATAAGGTGTTTCAATAGGACCTTTAACGACAAGAGCTATTCTACACTGAGTAAGATAATCGCCTCTCTTCCTTAGAGAATTCAAGGCTTGATAGTACTTCTCGGCTAGACACGGAATTCGACTTAACTCTAGTTCAGGGACATTGAAACTCGCGAAAAGATTTTCATACGAAGACAGACTTTCACATATTTCAGCTAAATTCCCTTCAGCTGACAAAGGCACAGAAAAATAATCGAAGTCCGCTTCCTCGACGAAAGCAGAAGCTCTGTCGAGAAGCTTTAAAGAACACTTAGTTGGAGCTAAGGCAATTCTATAGCTCCAGATCTCAGTTCTTACTTCCGTTTCCTTTACTTTTCTTGCTAATTCTATAAAACTTTCATTCAGCTCAGGTATAGCGAGAGTAACCGCTCTAACCTTAAACTTCACAATATCTATACTTACGGAAGCACTATTTAAGACTGTTATTCGCCTGCAGAAGCTCTGTTTTTTGCTTTAAAGTATTCTTCTATCTGTTTAAGTCCTACAAGTATGGCTTCTTCTGTAGCCACTAGAGGAGTTTTATTTGACCCAAACTCTAATATCATCCAGCCGCGAACACCATTCTCGTCTACATCTACTTTGACAAAAGGTATACCTAGAGACTCTAAAAGCACAACAGCCTTCTCGCACTCACTATTGTTCTTCTCTACAAATAGGTAGACTTTGCCTTTGTTCATAGGCATCACTCATAGTTTCCTCAAATATTTAATATTGGGTTACGTTTAACTTACCCAGTATTATCAGAATATCTTGCTACTAATACTCTGTGCAAGAGATTACCGAAACTGCTCTCCTTCAAAAGGCTTATTAAGTTAAATAGAATAGGCTAGTGAGGTGAAGCAATTTGATAATATTCGTTACAGCAATAAGTGGTAGCGGAAGACTGGATTACATAAAAAGAGTACAGAAATTAGCGGGAGACAAGCTTGAAGTAAGAGACATAGGCTCAATGATGTTCGAGAAATCGAGGCAACTAGGTATAGAGATCCCTGAAGGAAAAATACTAGACCTCGACCCCTTTGCATTAAACTACTTGAGAGCAGCTATTTTTGAAGAGCTATTGAAAGAGAAAAAAGAATTCGAGAGTTACAGTGAGAAAGACAAAGACCTAATAATAAGTACTCACACATGCTTCAGGTGGAAGAAACACCTTGTTCCAGGATTCAATTTCTACTATTTAAATCAACTGAACCCCGATGTCTACGTGACAATCATAGACAACGTTCACTACATTAAAGCTCGCCTCGAATCAAATCCTCACTGGCGAGGCAGACTTACTCTTAAAGATATATTAATTTGGAGAGACGAAGAAGTCTTCATAAGTGAAATGCTTGCACAGTACCAGCAGAAACCACACTACATTATTGCCTACTCAGAACCCCCCGATGTACTCTACAACATTATATATAATGTCGAAAAAAAGAAAAAACGTGGAGAAAAGCCAGCGATTAAAGCTTACTTAAGCTATCCTATTACATATGTTAAAAGCAGAGACGAGTTTATTAAAGAGAAAAACGAAGTTAAAGAAAAGCTCAGAGAATCAGGCATAATTGTTTTCGACCCCATAAGTGTAGAAGAAATGGATATAATAGGAGCAGCTGAAGCAGCTGCTAGAGAAGGAAAAAAAGAAGTAGTTTTTGAAGTAGAAGGAAAAGAGTTCAAAATACCTTTAAGAGAAATAGAGGACGCTAAAGAAGATATAGTAGACCAAGTTGTAGCGAGAGACTACAAGCTGATAAACCAGTCAGACATAATCATAGTCTACTACCCTGTAACATACTTGAGCGCAGGAGTTCTAAGCGAAATAAACTACGGATTTACACACAACAAGGAAGTCTACGCAATATTCCCACACAGCGTAAGCCCGTTCCTGAAATACTACACTACAAAAATATTCAAGTCAGTAGACGAGCTAATAGAGTACTTTAGAGAAAGAGAAATGATTTAATGAACAGTAACTTCATCTATTTCTGCTTCTAGCTCTTCGTATACTTCGACCAGCTTCTTGAGCACTTCTGCCTCCTCTACGTATATCTTAATGTTTGTTAAGCCGTCTTCTATTCTCTGGCAAGAAACTACCAAAACTACTTTTCCTTCCGAGATAACCGCGTATGAAGAATATCCGATTTCGATTACTTCGCCTAGCTTGCCTAGTATCTGTGCCACATCTTGGGGCGCTAGCCCGCTTCTGCCAGTTAACTCGATTATCATAATTCACATTTAATAGTCTCCCGATAAATGCTTTTCCTCGAGAATCCTCAACGATAAATACTTCTCGAGAACAAGTTAGCCGGTGACCCGCAGTTAAATACTTTCCTTACACTCCTCGCAGAGGACAAGAAGAAGCAATCGAGTTTATTAGAAGACAAATCAGAGCTAGAAGAGCTGCTCTCCTGCAGGCGCCAACAGGCTTCGGTAAAACAGTTGTTGTGTTAACAGCTCTAATGCCGTATATACTAGGAGGCTATAGAGTTCTCTGGGCTGTTAGAACAGGAAACGAGACAGATAGACCCATAGAAGAACTTAAAGTAATTGTCGAGAAATATGGCCTTGACGTAAAGGGGCTCTCATTTAGAGGAAAAAGAGACATGTGTTTACTGGCTAGAGAAATGCTCAGCGGGCCTATAAGCCATGAAGATGCAAGTGTTCTCTGCAGAACCTACAGGAAAACATGCAAGTACTACTTGACTTTGATTAGAAGAGAAGACACTATACTAGATATATTTAATGACCCAATGATGTATACCGAGGTCTTAGAGAAGTGTTCTCGTCTGGGAGTGTGCCCCTACTTCGCCCAGTATGTTCTCTTAGAGGAGGCAGACGTAGTGTCGCTGAGCTACAACTATATTTTCATGGAGAGTATAAGCTGGAGCATTAAACGCATAGTCCCCTTCAGCGATACGATACTAGTTGTAGACGAAGCCCATAATTTACAGCACTTAAACCTCTATTCAGACAAAATAACACTCAACACTATAGTTAACGCTGCGAGAGAAGCTCAGGAAAGAGGATTAGCTAATATAGTCAAAGTACTGAAAAAGCTGCATACTAAGGTATCTGGGTACAAAAAGTTACTTAAAGACGAAGAAGACATGCTATTTGATCCAAGCGACTTCAAAGACATTTTAACAGAGCCTCTTTTAAAGAAAATGAGAACTTATGGTCAAAAGATAAGAGAACAGCAAATAAAAATGAAGAAAAGGCCCCATTCCTCACTCTATCATTTAGCCAACTTCTGGCTAAGTGTTTTCGAGACAATTGGTATAGAAGGCTTCGCGTACATTGCTACAAGAGATAGAGACAATATCATATTAGAGCTATGGGACATGAGATCGAGGGAAATACTGGGTAGCGTGTGGAGACAGTTTGCTAGAGTAGTGCTCATGTCAGGTACGCTGGCGCCGATAGATGCTTTCGCCGAAACAGTAGGCTTAGAAAAATACTCGGGCAAAATAATAGCGTCAGACTACGATCCTCGCAGAGTCCTGCCTATTATCTTGAAGGGAGTGACTACTAGAGGAGAAGAGCTACCTGAAGAAATGTGCTTAAGGTACATTAACTTAGTTAAGGTGCTTGTAGACAAGCTGAAAGTAAATACAGCTGTTTTTACAGCCAGCTATAGAATTCAAAGAGAACTGATTAAACATGGCTTAATCGAAGAACTGAAGACTCTTGGAGCGAAAGTCTTCGTTGAGCGAAAAGACATGAAAGGCGATGAGGCAAGAAAAATACTCACCAAGTTCAAGGAACTACCCTCTAGCGGAGAATACGGTGTACTAATAGGCCCTGCCTCAGGCAGGTTCGCGGAAGGAGCAGACTTCCCCGGACGAGAACTAGAGGCAGTATTCCTCGTCGGAATACCCTTTGATAGAGTGACCGCTAGAACAAAGAAATACATAGAGTATTATACACAAGTCTACGGGGAAGGCAAAGGCAGGTACTACGCCTACATAATCCCAGCCCTGCGCAGAGCTTCACAGGCTCTAGGCAGAGCACTGAGATCGCGTGAAGACCGAGCAGTCCTAATAGCTGGAGACGAACGCTACTTGAGATACTTGAACCTTCTACCAGACTACTTCACTAACGGAGTAAAAGTAGTCAAATATCCTGAATTAACTGAAGTTCTCGATAAATATTCTCCAGTAAATTGAAATCAGACTATAGCCCGTTCGTCACTGCTCCGAAACCTTACCCGGTCATCACTGTAACTTTATATGTCGTTCCGCTATATCTACTTACTTGAAATGGTAGTCGAACAGACCACTTACATTTCTCTCAAATCTTCTATTCTCGAGATAGCTTTCCGCGGGCGTTCACTTGAAATAAACGAGAATAAGTCTAGAGTCAAGGGTGTAAGGATACTTAAAGACGGAGTCTACGGCATTGCGTCGAGCAATAAAGAAGACTTTAAGACACTCAAGGAGAAAGCTTTGAAAGCGGTGTCAATGAGCAGAAGAACTACTAAGAAAATTGAGGGACTTGCTGAAGCGAAATTAGCTAAAGGCTCCTATAAAGCCTCATATGAAATTGATGCAGAGGAAGCAGTAGACTACGTTGTTTCACTTTCAGACAATATTAGAGACTTCCTTCATCCTCTTGAAGTAATTCCAGAAGTAATTTTAACAGCTTACACTACCGAAAGAAATATTATTACAAGCGACGGCGCAAATGCTTCTGAAGAGAAAACCATAGTAGAGCTTATTGCTTCTGCTACTTACTCAAGTAAGACAGCAAGCACTATAGTAGGGTTTACCGGTAACTTGAAGTACTTGCCAGATCCTTCTCTAATCGCAAAGAAAATTTCTTCAAGACTGCTGGCTATGTTAAAAGCAAGGCCTTTAGACATTTTTAGGAGAGGCTTAAAGTACACAGTAGTCTTTAGCTCAGAGTGCTCGGGAGCACTATTCCACGAAGTAGTAGGGCATCTTCTTGAAGCAGACGTAGTTGTAGAGAGAAATCTCGGAATAAGACCTGGAGCAAAACTGTTTAAATCCAATATAACTGTAGTAGACGACCCTCTTGTACCTGAAGGCTACGCGAGCTACTTTTTCGACGACGAAGGAGTCTACGCTAGTAGAAAAACATTAGTGGAAAATGGTACAATAGTCTCGCTTCTGCATACACGTTGGACCGCATATATCATGAAAGCTCCTCCTAATGCAAGTGCTAGAGGACTCTTTATACAGCCTAAAGCAATGCAAAGCAACCTCGTAGTGAAGCCTAGAGACTGGAAGACATCAGAGTTAATTGAGGAAACAAGAGAAGGATTCTACATAGAGGGGCTAGTTAAAGCAGAACTAAAAGATAATATAGTTACAGTAGTTCCTGAAGCATTTTACTACATTGAGAAGGGAGAAATAAAGTATGCTGTAAATGCTACAGAAGTACGGCTTTCGCCAAGAACACTGCTAAGAGAGCAAATTGATGTAGGGCGTTCGCTGTCGATGAGAATATCTAGTGAAAAAGGATTCCCTATAGCAGAAATAGCACCGCCAATACGCCTTAAGGCAGTAGTAGTTTAGCAAACTTTAGGTTTTAGTTGCTCCGCTACGTCTGCTGGCCCGAGAACTTCGACTGTACTTAAGTGTATTAGTCTACATTCCTCAAAAGAGCTTCCTCTGCTACATTTACTGTACCTTGATGACCTACTTTCCATACAGTTTTGGATACGGTGTGGCTAAATATGGCAGCTAAGTGAAAGACTATTTCTACTCCCCCTATTGCTCGGCTGACGTCGCTTTTTACTGTGATATCGCCTTTAATTACTTCGATTTTCTGTCTCAAATGCTCTATTTGCTTGAGATTACTGGGCATTCTTGTCAGTACTCTTATTTCCGCTTCTTTTTCTACTAGTTGTTCGGCAAGATAACTGCCTACAAAACCACGTCGCCTACATCTAGGTAAGTTTATAGCACTAAGTAATAAAATGAAAGGTATGTGTGAAGAAACTGAGTATTCTAGCGAAAACCTTCATGAAAATATTCACAGATTTTTAGCTAAAATAGAAGAATTCTTGAGAAAAATATGTAGCAGAGCAAGTACAGATAGTATTAGGAAGAAATAGCAAAAATAGAGCCCCTTTTTGAGGCCAGTGCTTTTAAGATGGACTCCTGGAATAGTATATGCTCTCTACTTAAGAGGTAGAATGTGTTCTAATGAGTTGAAGATGGCTTTCGGAGTGAGCTCTCAAGTTCTCTCCGATAAGCTGAAGTTCCTTGAGAAGTACGGCATTGTATTTAAGGAAATTGACTTGACTTCAAGGCCCATTAGAGCATACTATAGTTTGACTGATTTAGGTAAAGAGATAGAGCTAGTATTAGTGCCTCTACTAGTAGTTATCAAAGAAATATGCATTAGAAGAAAAGTCAGCTGAAACCCCCTTTCCTCACGTGGAGAGCGGCAGAGGCCGCTGATTCATCACACGTAGATATTTACTGGGTAATATTTTTGCTTTACTTTTAATGTTTAAATCAGGCGTTGATTATATTTTACTGATGGCTAAAGTGCTTTTACTAAATGGTAAGTGGAAGTTTAAATGGTTTGAGCCAGATGAGTATTGGCGACTGAGAAAAAAGCCATACGAAGAGGACTATGATGATTCAGCGTGGCTTGAGTGCAACGTGCCAGGCGATGTTCACACCTATCTTTTAGAGAAAGGACTTATTGAAGACCCGTTTTTCGAGAAAAATGCAGAGAAATGTAGGTGGGTTGAAGAAGTTGACTGGTGGTTTAAGAAGGTCTTCTATGTTTCAGAAGACTTAAAGGCTAGTAGAGTTGAGCTAGTATTTGAAGGACTAGATACTTTTGCTACAGTATGGCTTAATGGCATAAAGATAGCTGAACATGAGGACATGTTTCTACCGCTTGTTGTAGATGTTACCGACAAAATTAGGTTTGGTGAAAAGAATATTCTTGTAGTTAAGCTCGGTTCACCGCTTCTTGGGACGCGCAAGAGAAATAAGGGCGGACTTCCTGTTAACTTGCTGAGGGCTTGGGCTAGGAAAGCTCAGTATGCTTATGGGTGGGACTGGGCTACGAGACTGCTTACTGTAGGTATTTGGCGCGACGTTAAGCTTGTTTTCATAAACTCAGCTAAAATAAGGAGTATTTACGTTAGGACCCTTGAGATCAGTAATGCTTCCGCTAAGATTCTTATTGAAGCTGAAGTAGAGGCGTTTAAAGAAGATAAGTACAGGCTTGTGCTAAAGGCAACGTGTAAAGACAGTCTTTTAAAGGATTCTTTAGAAGTAGAGCTGAAGAAAGGACTTAACATTATCAAAAAAGAGTATTCTGTAGAGAAGCCTTACTTGTGGTGGCCTAGAGGCTACGGTGAGCAAAACCTCTACGAGCTCACGGCCGAGCTCTATTTGGGTGTAAGCAAAGTAGACGAGTATTTCACTCGATTCGGTATAAGGACTATAGAGCTTGTAACTGAGGGACCTGAGACACCTAACGGTAAAGTCTTCTACTTTAAGATAAATGGAGTAAAAGTATTCGTCAAGGGCGCCAACTGGATTCCACTAGACCTCCTTATAGGCAGAATAACCTCCGATAAGTATGAGCGCGCTTTAAGGATGATGGCTGAAGCAAACCACAACGCTGTTAGAGTATGGGGCGGAGGCTTAATTGAACATGATATGTTCTACGATCTATGCGATGAGCTGGGAATAATGGTCTGGCAAGACTTCCCCTACAGTACAGCCTATTACCCTACTCACGAAGAGTTCCTCGAACTAGTCAAGAAGGAGACTGAGAGTATTGTCAAGAGACTTAGAAACCACCCGTCAATAATTCTGTGGTGTGGTAACAATGAGATAGACTGGATGATGTACAATATGGGAATAAAGCACGATGACCACCCGATATTCTACAAAATACTTCCCGAAGTTATTCAGAAATATGATCCCGGCAGGCCTTACTGGCCAAGCAGTCCTTGGGGAGGAAAGCACCCTAATTCTATGGAAGAAGGCAATAGGCACAACTGGTATGTTTGGCACCGCTACGAGCCTATTGAAAAATACTTAGAAGACGAAGGACGATTCATAACAGAGTTCGGCTTCCAGGCTGCTCCCGATATAGATACTTTGAAGAAGTTCATTAAAGAGGAGAATCTCTGGCCTATAAGCGAGACATGGATATACCATTACCACACTCCATGGAAAATGGCCTACTATATTCGGGAGTTCGGGAAGCCACTTACTCTAAGAGACTATGTTCTACTTTCGCAGCTGGTACAGGCATATGCTCTTAAAATAGCTATAGAGCACTACCGGTCGAGGAAATTCGCGTGTGGAGGCTGCATGTACTGGAACTTTAATGCTCCTTGGCCCAATATCTGCTGGGAAGTAGTAGACTACTTCTTTAACCCCAAGGCAGCTTACTTCTACGTTAAGAAAGCCTATAGCCCAATAATATTAGTCTTCAAGAAGAAAAAAGAAGCTGTCGAAGTCTATGTAGTTAACGATGCTCTGAAGAAGATTAGCGGCAAAGTAGCTTTAAGACTAATAGACTTCAACGGAAAAACACTCTTCAGCAGAGAAGTAGACTTTAGTGTTGAAGAGAACTCCGCGAAGAAAGTACATGAAGTCATGTTAAAAGATCTTCCGCTAGACAGAGTAGATGATAGAGTTCTAATAGGAAAACTCTACGTAAATGAAAAGAAAGTACATGAAAATACACTGTTCTTCGCTAAGCACTTTGACCTGAAGCTGCCTGAAACAAGCATAGAGATTAAAGTAGAGGAAGCTAAGAGAATTGAAGAAAATACTGTAGTTAAGCTTACATTATCTTCTAGCAAGTACTCTTACTTCACTTATGTTAAAGTGACAGGAGTAGACCCCAAATACGTTACTTACAGCGATAACTACTTCAATATAGTTCCCGGAGAGCCTAGGCCTCTAAAAATAACCATTAGAAGCAAGTATATCGATGCAGTTGAACTGAAATACGGATCTCTCAATGCTCCTGAAAAAGTGTTTACAGTCAAACTATAGCCTCAAAACCTGATGACTGAAAAATTTATGAGATGTTTTTCCTACTATCTTCACGATGACCGAGGTTCCCGTCGATGTAGGTTTTCCTTCCCGAAGAAAAATGAAGAAAAGCATTAAGTACACTAAACTACTTGTAGTAGGACTCATACTGGGCATTGTGCTCATAATTTTGCTCGCAGCTACAATAGATTATGTTGATTTAGGCTACGCCGCCGTAATCTACGACCCACTTTCACATGAAATAATTTCAGTAGTCTACGGCCCAGCCTACTTCATTAAAATGCCTTGGCAGTTCAAGAAAGTAGTCTGGCTCAAAGTAGAAGCAGTCGACATGTTCAAGAATCCTCCACGAGATTATCCTGCGGTAATGGCGCTCACTAAAGACGGCGCTGAAGTACAGGTAGATATTACCGTCAGGTATCAAGTAGTCCAAAGCGATACAGCTATCAAAGAGCTTGTTAAAAGGTACCCTGACTTAATGTTCGAAGAAAACGCTATAGTTCCTATTATACGAGAAGATGTGAGAAACATCATCGCGAAATATACTTTAACAGAAATCATCGAGAAGAGGGAAAAAGTTAGGCTAGAGATAATTAATGCGACTGAAAGTAGACTCATAAGCGATCCTACACTCAAAGGCTGTATCAAGATAATAGATGTAGCTGTAAGGAACATTGATATACCGTCTGACGTGAAGAAAGCTATCGAAGAAAAGCTAGCAGCACAGCAGGAAGCACTAGCAGCAGAATACCGTAAAAAGAAGCTACTAATTGAAGCTAATGCCACAGCATTAGCTAAGATTATAGCCGCTAAAGCTGAAGCAGAGGCAAGGATAATAGCTGCTCTAGCTGAAGCCAACGCTACACTCATTAGAGCAGAAGCCCAGAAGAAAGCCATAATACTCATTATCTCAGCGTATAATTCAACTGAATATGCGCTAATACAGCAGTACATAGCAGCACTCGAGAAAGTAGCTGAAAAAGGAGGCCTCATAATAGTAGTTCCTCAGGGTCAGGGAGTCCCAGTACTAATTACGCCTCCACAGCAATCCACTAAGTCCTCTCCATCTTCGGGAAGCTAAGTAACAGTTTTTGACTTCTTTAATTCAAATACTTTCTTTATTCTACTAGATATTTACCAAGGCTTTAGATCTAATTATTTAAGTCGCATAACTAAATTAATAAGAGGAACCACTGATACCCAATTATGGTCAGTAGTCTCGAGAAAATTTTCAGAGCTAGAAGTGTAGCTGTAGTGGGAGCCTCTGAGAAAAAGGGTAGTATTGGTAGAGCTATAATGGAAAACCTTCTTTCCTCATTCAAAGGCTCTATCTACCCAGTTAACATAAAGTACGATAAAGTCTTCAACTTAAAGTGCTATAAATCTGTGAAAGATATTCCGGGCCAAGTAGATTTAGCAGTAATAGCTGTTCCGGCAGAAGCTGTTCTAAGCGTAATAAAGGACTGTGGAGAGAAGGAAGTAAAAGGAGCCATAGTGATAAGCGCAGGCTTCAGAGAATCAGGAAAAGAGGGGGCTGAGCTTGAAGAAAAATTAGTTTCTTTAGCTCGAGAACACGAAGTAAAAATCATAGGCCCTAACTGCCTCGGCGTGTATTCTGCTCACAGTGGCCTCGACACAATATTCAATCCTAGTGACAGACAGGCTAAACCCGAGCCAGGGCCTATCGCTTTCGTAAGCCAGAGCGGTGCCTTAGGCGCAGCACTACTTGACTGGATTGCTGCCACAAACATAGGAATGAGCCACTTCATCAGCTATGGCAACGCAGCCGATGTAGATGAAACAGAGCTAATAGAGTTCCTTGCAGAAGACCCTGAAACTAAAGTAATAGCCTGCTACATCGAGGGAGTCAGAAGAGGAAGAGAGTTTCTAAAAGCGATTAAAAAGGCTTCAGCTAAGAAGCCAGTAGTAGTGCTGAAAGCAGGAAAAACCACTCGAGGAGCAGCAGCAGTAGCATCACATACAGGAAGTATGGCCGGCTCCTATAAAGTATATGAGGGCGCCCTCAAGCAACATGGAGCAATAGTAGTAGAAGACCTAAAAAGCCTTCTAAACGCCTCAAAGGCGCTAGCTCTCCAGCCTCCAGCTAAGGGGCCGAGAGTAGGCATAGTAACTAATGGCGGCGGAGCAGGAGTCTTAATGGCAGACGAGCTAGAATCAAAAGGCCTAGAAATACCCTCGCTGTCTCCGAGCACAGTAGCCGAGCTTGAAAAAGTTCTTCCTTCATCAGCTTCAACAGCAAACCCTGTAGATATTCTTGGAGATGCTCCTGCCGAGAGATATCGCGATGCCGTAAACTTAGTGCTAAAAGACCCTAACGTAGACGTAGTAGTAGTAATTACCTTAATGCAGTCTCCAGCACTGAACCCGAAGACTCTTAAAGACTACTTAAAGCGAATAGTCTCTGAGACAGACAAGCCTATAGTAATGGTCGCTCCAGGAGGAAGTTACACTGAAAAGCACTCAAGTGAAATCGAAGTAGAGGCTGGTATACCGATATATAAGACGCCAGAAGACGCAGCCGTAGCGGTAAAAGCACTAGTGGACTACGGCGCTATACAGCAACAAATATCTAGCTCAAAGCAGGAATAGTACTACAGGTGAGTGAAACGGTGGGGTTCTGACTCCCCACTGTGATGAGAACCTGAGCCTCTGATGTTCTTAAACTTTACTTCATGTATCCCTTCTTCTATTTTCCTACATACTTCACTATATACATTGACTAGTCTGAGAGCTTCATCTGTTAGAACCGTTCCTCCACCTCTCCTTCCTCCTCTTTTCCTTACAGTAATCTTAGTTCCTAGAGTTTCTTCTAGTGAATTAAGGTAGTTTAATGCGCGCTTATAGGACCACCCGCATTTCTCGCAGGCTTTTCTAATACTTCCTGTTTCATGTATTGCTTTAAGCAATTCTATGCCTCCTGGTCCCAGAACAAAGTCTCCTTTCTCTGATTCAAACCAAACTTTGTATTTTACTATCAAATTCACATGAATATAGTTTCTTTAGGGCTATTTTACTTTACGTGAACCAAATAAAAACGGATTTAAATATTTCCACCAAAACTCTACGATGGTAGACGTAAACGCAACACTCGGCTTAATAGAATACTATACTCAGCTCATCTTATACTTACTTGCAATAGGTTTAGTGCTTTCAATAATTTACGCTATAGCAGACGTTCTTACGAGAGATAGAGTGCTGAAAGTGGTTGTAGGTAAAAGAGCCTTTGTTTTCTTGGGAAACGAAGCGTATTATGGTAAAATAGTCACTCCTCCTAGAAGTGGAGGCGGCTTTGAAATATACTTTCCTAGCGAAAAAATAGAGAATCCAGTATCGCTTTTAGCTTTTCTAGTAGAAAACTATAGAGAAACTAAAGATAAGAAGTTTCTTGAGGAAGCAGAAGAGCTTCTCAAAGAGTTTAAGAAAATGAAACTTATTCCAGAAAACTTTACTTTAGACCAAGTTAAGTGGAATCCTTGGGCTCCTCCTTCACTGATCTCTAAGAAAATATTTCCATCTGATATTAAGAACTTAAACGCTATCATAATATTTAAAGACTTACTATCTGAAGAAGAACTTAAAGAGAAGTGGAAAGAACTAAGGTCTATTTATCATCCACCACTAATAAAAAGACTTGGACGCAGAATTTACAACTCCCTCATCTTCGTTAAAGACAAGCTAACAGCAACACTAGCCGGAGGAATATCTATGGTCGCTTACTTTTCTCCAGAAATAAAGAGGTCTCTAGAAGACATAACTAAGTCTACAATAGGCTCCGTAAGCTATAACCCCTTGCTTGAAAACAGTATAGGCCATCTCCTTACAATTGAAGTAACTGATATCGACGGCGAGAAAAAGCTCTATCAAGGTATTCTACGCGAGTACTCGGGTAACTATATTGCAGTATACGATGTTGACTACAGAGTTCAAGTAGAGGCAGTATATAAGGGAAACAGAATTCAGCCAGGCTATCCTAGGGCTTCAATAAAGATTGAGGGCTGGAAATTTGACTTTAAGCAACATATTAGAGTAAAGGTAGAGCCTAAAGGCAAAGTAGACGATAAAGTGAAAGTCTCAGTAACCTTAAAGAATATTCACGATAATTTCATTAAAGTAGAAAAACTTACTGTTGACGGAAATGAAGTAAAGGTAGATAAAGTGCTTGAACCAGGTCAAGAAGTAAGTGTTGAAGCTCAAGCAGCATCTGAGGAGCCTTCAATAAAAATCGACTACGAAATCTGTCTTGAAGCCGATATTGTGTGGCCCATCTCTAAAGTAAAGATAATAGGTCTAGGAGACTATCCGCCAAGCCTGCTCAAAGATGTTCTAAAAATGCCTAAAATACGTCTTTAACAGCTATTTACTATGCTATCTAGTTTAGGCTTAAATAGTTTCAAGTAGAATTATGTTCTGGTACATATGAAAGTATACATTGTCACTGATTTAGAGGGAGTAACTGGAGTTGTTTCTGAAGAACAAGTTTTTCCCGGAAGACGCTACTACGATGAAGCAAGGCTGCTTTTGACTCGAGAAGTCAATGCAGCTGTTGAAGGCGCTCTTGAGGGAGGAGCTACAGAAGTAATAGTTAATGATGGACACGATGGCGGCTTCAATATTGTTTTAGAGGAACTACATGAGGAAGCGAAGCTTGTCCATGGCGCTCCTAGACCATTTGCTCTCGCCGGACTAGACTCTTCTGTAGATGTAGTATTTCTTCTAGGCTATCATTCTCGAGCCGGAACCCTTCGAGGAGTTCTTGACCACACTATGTCTAGTCAATCTATTCAAAATGTATACTTGAATAAAAAGCCTATAGGCGAGATAGGCATAGAAGCTGCCATCGCCGGCTACTACGGTGTTCCTGTAGGCCTTGTAACTGGATGTGCCAAAGCATGTGAAGAAGCCCGAAGTCTTCTAGGGGACATAGAGATAGTTGTGGTTAAGTGGGGTTTTGGGAGGTCGTTCGCTATGACTATTGCACCGAAGAAGGCGAGGAAGCTTATTAGAGAAGCTTCTCGGAGAGCTGTTGAGAGAACTTTAAGGAGGGAATTTAAGCCATTTAAAGTAGAGCCTCCTATTGAGCTCAAAATAGAGTATACCTTGAGCAAATACGCTGACTCAATGGAGAGTAAGCCTGGTGTAGAAAGAATAGATTCGAGAACTATTGTTGTTAGAGGAGAAGATTTAATAAAAGTATTTAGAACAGTTGGTTTCTGCTAACTTTTTCTAACAATGTATATTTTTACTTTAGATCCCTCTATATTCCATTCTTTGTTGTATGCTGTTTCAGGGCCTTTGCCTAGAGCTAGTTTCTCTGCTCTCACCTCTCCTTTAATGTAGTCTTCGTGTTCTTTTACGGCAGCTACTATTTTGTCGTCGCTTGTCTCTAAGTATACTTCGATAAACTCTTCTACTCTCAAATCTAGTTCTGCTCTCATAGCCTGTATTCTTCGCACAAGCTCTCTCGCATAGGCTTCTTTTAGCAAGTCTTCGTCTATCTTAGTGTTTACAGCTACTTCGCCGTAGGGTGCTGTAACTACTGTAAACGGCTCTTTTCTGTATTTCTCTTCAAGCTCGCTTGCAATCACTATGTTTTTTACGTTGAGAAGCTGTGCCAGTATTCCTTCGAAATTCCTGAGAACTTCAGCTTTGTCTTTAACAGCTACTGCTACTTCTCTTAGAGGCCACCTCAGCTTGACTCCGACTTTTTGTCTTACTTCGGCTACGTCGGCGAATATCTTGAATACTAAGTCCATTGTTTCCTCGAGCTCCTTGTTGACATACTTCTCGTCTACTTTAGGCCATTTCTCTAAGTGAACACTTTCAGCCACGTTTTTATCGTACTTTCTTACAAACGCCTGGTAGAGATACTCAGTTAAGTATGGTATGAATATTGAGGCTACTATGAGAAGTCTCTTCAGTACGTAGAATAAGACTGCGTAGCAAGCATACTTTATTGTCGCTTCTTCTTCAATCCATACTCTTCTTCTAACAAGCCTGATATACCGGTGGCTGAGGTCTTCAACTATAAAGTCGGAGAGCTTTCTGGCCGCTAAGTGAAGATTCATTTTATTAAGTTCTTCCTCCATCTCTTTTATTATCGAGTTTACTCTAGAAAGTAGCCACTTGTCTTCAATAGCAAGGCTGTGCTCGAGTTTCTCTAAGCTGTGTTTTTCTGGATTAAACTTGTCTAACTCCATGTACGTATCTGCGAACTTAATTGAGTTCCAGAGGACAGTAAATGTTCTTCTGACTTCTTTTAACTCATCTACGTCGAAGGCTACAGAGTCCCATGGAGCAGCCTTAAATGTTATATAAAATCTAGGTATGTCTGCGCCCCATTTCTCGAAGAGGTCTCTAGCCCATATTACGTTTCCTCTTGACTTAGACATTTTCCTCCTGTATTTGTCTAATACGTGTCCTTGGCACAGAACAGACTTGTATGGAGATACTCCTTTCCACATAACGCTTGTGAAGAGAAGCGTGTAGAACCATCCTCGAGTCTGGTCGACTGCCTCTGTTATCCAGTCATAGGGATATCTTCTCTCAAACTCTTCTTTATTGACTAAGCCGTTTATGCTAGCTATCCAGGCTAAACCGGAGTCAAGCCAGCAGTCTAGTACGTAAGGCTCTCTTCTCATTTCTCCGCCGCACTTAGGGCACTTTAAGATAATTCTGTCAATCCACGGTCTATGTGGATTGCTTATTTTTGTTCCAGAGAGCTTTTCTAGCTCCTCTATGCTACCGACTACTAGTATATGGTTGCAGGACTTACACCTCCATATTGGTATAGGTGTGCCCCAGACTCTTGACCTTGATATACACCAGTCTATAGCGTTTTCAAGCCAGTCGTGAAACCTCTTCTGAGCCCATGCTGGATACCACTTGACTTTAGAGTTCTCTTCGACAAGCTTCTTCTTAATAGGCTCTACTTTAAGGAACCACTGCTTATCTGCTCGGTAGACTAGCGGAGTATCGCATCTCCAGCAGAGCGGATACTCGTGCTCTATTTCGCCTCTAAGAACTAGAAGTCTCTTCTTTTCGAGATCCTCTAGTACTTTCTCGGATGCATCTTTGAAGTACAGTCCACTGTACTTGCCGGCTTTCTCGTCGAAGTGTCCGTCCGGCTTAAGAGTATTGAATATCAGTAAACCGTACTTTTTGCCTACTTCGAAGTCTTCGGGTCCGTGTGCTGGCGCCATGTGAACACATCCCGTACCCTGCTCTAGTGTAACGAAGTCTGCGAGCACTATAGTGTGGTTAGGTTTCCCATGCTCCTTGTGTGCGGGAACTTCTTCTTCGAGAGGATGCTTGTACTTTAAGCCTTTGAGCTTTTCTCCATAGAACTCTTCAACTATTTCATATTCTTGAATATCGAAAGCTCCCATTAGTGCTGTAACTAGGTCTCGTGCAACTATCCAGTACTCGTCGCCTACCTTGACTTTAGCATACTTGAACTCAGGGTTAACTGCTACTGCTTCGTTGTCTATGAGAGTCCACGGCGTAGTAGTCCATATCACTATGTACGTGTTCTCTTCATCTACTAGAGGGAACTTCACGAATATCGATGGATCCTTTACAGTAGCGTATCCTTGAGCTACTTCTGCGTCTGAAAGCGATGTTTCACACCGTGGACAGAAAGGCACTACACGGTAGTCTTCTACTAGCCATCCTTTCTCATAAGCATACTTGAGGAATGCCCAGACGTGGTTTATGTACCAAGGCTTCCTGGTCTCGTATGCTCTCTCGTAGTCTAGCCACAGAGCAAGCCTCTTCGAGTCCTCTACCCAGAACTTGAGGTAGTAGTCTACTAGCTCATTACACTTATTAGAAAAGTTCTCGTAGCCGTACTTCTCTACATCCTTCTTTGTTTTAAAACCTAGCTTCTTCTCAACTTCCCACTCTACTGGAAGTCCGTGCTCATCCCAGCCTCCTGGAGACCATGTCCAGTAGCCTTTAAGCCTCATGTATCTGAGAACAATGTCCTTGTAAGTTCTGCCCCTCATGTGGCCAACGTGCATAAAGCCGTTAGTCGTTGGTGGGCCTTCAAGCATTCTGAAAATTTTTTCTTCGGATTCAGGAGGCTTAAACCATTTCTCCTCAATTTTGTTCTTCTCCCAGAATTCTTTAACTATTTTTTCTACTTCGACGGCATTATAGGACTTTAGGCTAAATAGCAAATCAATAGGCACCCCCTCACATAAACATGTCAATACTCTTATAAGCTTTTCGAGATACCTTTTCGGAGAAAACTAAGGTGACTTTAATGAAGAGCTACGGTGTTTTCTGCGGATCCTGACGATGATGTATATTGTCACCACTAGTGCTGGAAATAGTGTTAGATATAGTGGCAGATATTCGCTTGAACTTGTTTTTAGCTCAGGGTTTTGTATGAGGGCTGATAGAGCTCTATAGAACTTCAAGCAAATGTTTTCTAGTTCTCCTTTTGTAGAAGGATTGTATCTTGTGAACCAGTAGTCGCTGTTGACTCGGTACAGCTCTACTATAATTGATACTGTTTCTGGTTTCGTGTAGTAAGTGTAATAGTAGGCTAGGCCTCCCGCTCCTCCCTGCACTACTTCATACGAAAGCTTCTCTCCAAAAAGCCATGCGAGTCTCTGGGCTTTACAGTCTTTTTCTTTTCCGACAGTTCAGCTTCATGGTGCTTCATTCTAGAAGGCTCACTCATATATATTTTATTCACGCGTAGTTACTGTGACCTGGATTAAGTATCCTCTCAGAATAATAGACGCTATTTTAATTAACAGGGAAGCATACGAGAAAGGCGAGTTTGACCCTAGGAAAAGTATCAGATGGAAGAAGTCTTTAGGGTTTAATGCCGAACACTTCTCTCTTCCCATTAAGGGGCCTGTTGAGGAAGCAGAAAAGAGACTTAAAGAATTCCTCAAATTACTTCCGGTGTATCTAGCTGTAGCACGAGAAGAAAACTTCAGAGTTTTCGTTTACATTAATGTTCACTGGCACGATGTCTCGGCCTTAAGCAAGCATCCTGACTGGTATCAAGTAGATTACGAGGGGAAAATCATAGACGATGTTTACGGAAGAGGACTAATGCCTTGCGTAAATACTCCTTGGAGACAAGAGTCTATTAAGCTAATAAAGAAGATAGCTGAGTATAAACCCGACGGAATTTTCCTAGACGGTCCTGTTTTCCACAGGAGAGGATGTTACTGCAAGTACTGTAGAAAACTTTTCGAAGAGAAGTATGGGCCTCCCATGCCTAGGAAAGGAGACTTAGATGATCCGCGGCATCTTCTTCTAATAGAGTTTCAGCAGGACTCTATGGCGAGCTACATGAGGGATGCCTATAACGCTGTGAAAGAAGTTGACGAGAATATTGCTATATACTTGAATGGCGAGACACTGCGCCCTAACTGGGCTACTGGCCGTGAAAATAGAAAGCTAGCTAAGTACCAGGACTTAGTAGGTGCTGAAGGAGGCTTTGAGTACTTTGAGTTAATCCAGACGCCGATATTTAAGCCAGGGATGACTGCTAAACTTCTTGAAGCACAGGCTCCAGATAAACCTCGAGTAATATTTAATGCAGCTAAACACAGTCCATGGAACAGAGAGCCTACTACACCCGAAGAAATCATGATCAGGTGCCTTGAGACTATAGCTAACGGCGCTTTCTACTGGATAGGCATTACTTACAGAGACCCAGAGATGGAGGAGGCTCTGAAAGAAGTAAATAAGTGGGTTGAAGAAAATGAAGACGCATTTTTCGGTACTCGAGACGCATCTAAAGTCGGCCTTTACTGGTCTCAGTTTACAGCCAATTTATATGGAGGAACAGTTCCTGTAAGCGACTTTACTGGACACACTATTAAGTTCGTTAGAGACTACATGAAAAGCTTCGTGGGTGCGTACGAAGTTCTCTTGAGGTCACATGTACCCTTTAAAGTAGTATGCGATTACAATCAGCTAGCAGACTTAGATTTAGTAGTTTTACCTAATGTGGCTCACTTAACTGAGGAAGAAGCAGAAGCTCTAAGAAAATTTGTCGAAAAAGGTGGTCTACTTATAGCTTCCTTCGAGACATCTCTCTACGAGGTAGGCAGGAAGCTAGAAAACTTCAGGATAGCAGATCTACTTGGAGTAAAGTATTTGGGTCTAGAGGAGTACGGGCGCTACGAAAACTACTTCACTTACCGCAGAGAATGGCATCCTTGCTACACCTACGTCATTAAGACAACGCTCACTACGGCTAGAGCACTCGGCGTAGTTTCAGAGAACACTCAAGGCTACTACCAGCCAATAAAGCTCACTGAATATCCATCTATTACGCTAAATGATTACGGGAAAGGGCGAGCACTCTACTTCTGCGGAAACTTCTTCCAAACATATAGTGACTTTAAGTTCGCAAAGTACTTGAAACTCTTCAATTCACTGCTCGATGAGCTTGGATTTAGAAGACAAGTTCTAGTAGAAAACGCTCCCTCTAGCCTCGAAATAACTCTCCGTAAAAAAGACAACAAACTATACATACATTTAGTAAACTTTACATCGGATTTAAAGCGTCCAATAGAGTATATAGCCCCATTAAAGAACATCAAAGTAGTTCTACCCCAACTAAAAGCAAAACATGTAAGGAGACTATTAGGAAAAGATATGCACGTTGAAGTAAACAAGCATACTAGCATTACTCTAGATGAAATACATGTCTACGAAGTACTTGAAGTAGAACTCAGTTAAAGTTTCTTTACCTCGGGTTCTCTAATAAAAGCGATTACACAAAAAGCATCTAGAAGAGCAATAACACATGATATTTTAAAGGAAAACAAAGCACTAACTGAGTACATTATACCAGCGAGCAATATGCTTAGAGACATACTGAAGCCTCTAAGCCTCTACTGCACTTAATCTAGGCCTCTCTAACACCTTACGAGTTTCTTAAGCATAAATATTCTCAGCCCGCAGCCAAGTAACAAGCGACTCCCGAAATAGTATAACAGTGCCTAAGTCCGTTTAAGCCCATCGTATTGAGCAGATATCCTCCTATAGGAGGAAAAATAAGCCAGGTATAGTAGCAGATACCGCTAAAAGTGCTCTAACTATAAAAACTCTGTTTCCTTGTACTCTCTCCATATTTCCTTTATTCCAAAGCTAAGCGAAATAGTTCCTGTTAGAACAGCTTCATAGACTACAGTAATAGTTCTAGTTATGAGAGTAGCTGCTACAGCGACATCTCTACTTACTCCAAGCAGAATGAATGTAGTGACCATAGCTGTATCGAGAACACCTGCATTAACTGGTATACCCGCTGGAATATTGTCTATAACACCGTAAAGCGGGTAAGCGAGAGCTAAAACCCAGAAACTAACAGGCGACTTAAGTGCTCTAAAAACACAGTAGGGCACAAGTATTCCCGCAGTCCACTGAATTAAAAGCAGACCGAAACCAAAGAGCACTAAGATTTTGCTTCTCTTGATTTCAAATATAGATGTTTTGAACATAGATATTTCTTCGTCAATTTTAGTGATATATTTTTCTGTTCTTTTAAATCTAACTAAAAGTTTTTTACCTAATGCAGATGCTTTACCTAAAACCGTGTTCAAAGCCTTCTCGTTAAAAAATATGAAAAAGAGAAAAGCAGCAAAGCCTCCTGCAAGAACAGCTGTCAAAGTCATTTCTCTGAAAACGTCTTTCGAAACAGCCATACGCTCAATAGTGAGAAAAACTGCTCCACATGTTATAAAAAACACGAAAGTTACAGCACTCAAAAGCCTGTGAACAATTACTGTCGCCAACCCTTTACTATACTCAAACTTATATTTTTTATTCAAGTAGAGTAGCCTAATGACCTCGCCTGTAATAAAAGCAGCTGGTACAATCATGTCTCCAAGCCAACCCATTATAACAGCTAAAAGCGCATCCTTCACTTTTATTTCTTTTAAAACAATTTTAACTAAAACATACCAAGCCAGTCCATAAAAAATAATAAAATTAGTGTCAAAGAAAAGAGCCATCAGAAGAAAACGCTGATCCATATTAACTATAAGCCTATAGACATCAGCGAAATTCACGTTAATTACCAGGAGAAACACTAAGTACACTATTATTCCAGCCGAAAGAGCTATAGCAACATGCCTACGATTGACTTCTGTCATTCACTACTACTGAACACACCCACTAAATAAACTTTAATAAAAGATACTCAAATAATATTGAAAGAAACAACATATATTTAAAAAATATTATAATATTATGTCATTTTTACAATTAAATAACATTAAACCTATATAATATAATAAAAATAAATCAAAACAGCAGAGCTTCACTTCCCTGCTAGACATTAATACCGCTAACAAGCCTCATACTTATTATCTACTACAACGCCAACTACACAAACCCTACAGATAATAAGTCAGAAAATCAGTTAACGCCTAGAACTCCTTTAATCTCCTTTACTAATTCTCCAAGACTATTTATTGAATAAACTTTAGTGCCTAGCTTCGATAAACAAGCCGAGTACGCTTCCTCAGTAGCAGCTTCAACAACTTTTTTATCAGCCCACTTAGCCAACTTAGCTAAATCACCATTAACAAGCCTAACACCAATAGGAACAAACTCTCCTTTAATTAATTTACCGTACCTCCATTTAGCGTAAGGCAAAATAGCTTTATTCCAAGCATACTTTGTACCGTTTATTTCAATTATCTTATAGTAGTAGAATGTGTCTCCTACTTGCAAAACAAAGTAGTAGGCTTCCCAAGGATACTTATCGAATATTTCTGGGAAGAAGTAGTATGCGTCGCTTAAAGCACTAAAGCATACAGGTCTACTGTAATTCCAGTTCATTTCAAGATGAGATGAAATAAATTTAGCCGCCTTAACAACACCACTATCAGAATAAAAGCCGTAATTAGAGCAATTACCAACAAGCCAAGCAACCTGAACACAAGGCTCAACCCCAATCCCCTCAACCAAATCCAAAGCCCTAGACAAGACACCAACCTTATCCCCAACCCTCTTATCCCTAACAATCTGATCCAAAACAAGTAAAGCGAGCTTATTCACCTTAACCAAATCCAAAAGCTTATCGAAAAGCTTTCTATCAGCTCTAAACAAGTATCTAGCAAGCCCAACATCCCAAAGCTTCTCAACATCCCCAAAACCCAAACCCTTGTTCGAACAGTAGACCACAAACTTCTCGTAATCGCTCAACTCAAACAAACCCTTACTAACGCTCGTCAAATGCCTATCACTCCTGTCAAGAGCAATTATCCTGTAATTAAAGTCTTCAGTAGAGTTCAGCTTAATCTTCAAAGAATAGACACCATTACCCCTCTCATCAACATTAACTGGAGCCAGAGTATAGTTCTTGCCGAAAGCCTCAAACAAAATTTTTTCAATTCCGCTCAAATCGCTAGCATTAACCTTAATGCTGAGCAAATTACCTTTTAAGCTCAAAACGGCTTTAACCGAAGGCTTATCGTAGAACACAAAAGACTTTTCCTTAATCACTTTACCTGTGTAAGGATGTATTACTTGAATCCTGTAGACACCTTCTCTAGTAATCGGTAAATCGGCTTGCCAAGACTTCTTGTTTACAGCTTTAGCTTTAATGGAGTAAGATGTTCCATCTGAGAAGATTAGTTTAATCGGGATTTCGGGTAATCTGGTGTTATTGTATCCTTTAATGTTTATGGTTATTGTGGTATCGGTTTTCTGAATACTGATGCTTTTTAGTTCAAATTTGGGTTTATTAGCTAGGTTTAGTATTATGTAGTTGTGGCTCCTAGAATTAGTATAATTGCGATTAATCCTATTATTAATGTTCTTGTTTTTGTCTTCTTTGACGGCTTTTCGTGTTCTGCCACATTTTAATAAGTGTCTGTGGGAAAATAAGGTTTAAGCCGGGATTAAGGGAGCAAGCCAAAGCAACAAAGCCAGCCTACTAAAGCGCAGTCCTTGAATACTTCTTTAAAGTTTTCTCATAAGGTAAATTCTCTTAGTAGTCTGAGAAATATTATAAGAGTCTCTCCTACTTCATCATTTATCAAGCCATCTTTACACGCATAGAAAGCAAAAATATTACCAGGACCAACGAGTATTGAATCACTAAACCTTTCACAATGTATACAGATAAGGATATAGCAAGCTCTCTAATAGGAGTTCCAGGTGGATCGACTTTAAAGGATCTAACATATTTCCTTAATATCAGCTTGATAAAGCTTCTCCTCAGCTTCCTGAGTAATCCCATGTATTAATTTATAAATCAAGGAAATATGGAGCTAAAGTAATGTAACCAATTCAGAATAGTAATTATTTCTTTAACAAGAGTTAACTAAAGCAATAGATTTGATAGTTCTTATTAATATTTATTCCGTTATGGAAGCTGTTCTAGAAGAAGTTAGGGCAATTAGAAGTATGCTTGAATTCATTATAGAGCAGGTTATTAGAGTAGAGGAGCCGGAAGAGTGGGAGAAGAAGCTTATTGAAGAAGCCTTAGACGATGAAACACTAGATGAGGAGGAAGTATGGAAAGCTTTAGACTCAAAATCAACAGTATAGAAGTAAACTTCTCGAAATTTTTCAAATACTAAAAAGAAATCCAATATCTTTTAGAGAATACGGCACAGTCAAGCTGAAGGCTATTGGAACCTCTACGGAATCAGAATAGGAAAGCTAAGGATAATATGTTAAGTCAAATGGGCAGAAAAGAAGTAGTAATATTGGTAATTGCTGAAAGAGGAAAGGCATGCAAAGAAATATAGCGGGATTAAAGGAGCGGTTAAGCACCTTGATTACAGCAACGCTTTTAAACCAAGACTAGCAGTTATACCTTATGAAGAAGATTACAATTGAAGTGCCAGAATGGGTAAGTGAAGAAGAAGTCGAGCTAGTTTGCCGAGTTCTTGCAACAAGAAAGGAGATTTTAAGAGATATTTTAGAAGAATATGGATTGCTAAAACTACAAGAAGAATCGCTTAAAGAATTCCTAGAATCTGAGCCAGACCTCTATAGTGAAGAAGATGTCAAAAGGTGACATAGTTTTAGTATACTTTCCTTTTACAGACCTCAAAGGCAGAAAACTTAGACCAGCACTAGTGCTCTACGAAGGTAAAAGAGACATCGTTCTAGCATTCATCTCATCGAGACTCGAAAAATATGATCCTAAAACATCGGTAATCATAAGAAAAGAA
>Ga0180301_10000109_pt1 | contig 56795 bp, 49 predicted proteins | sample GuaBasSediGuay16_FD_121797 | JGI IMG/M metagenome (GOLD analysis project Ga0180301, IMG submission 121797) | Subseafloor sediment microbial communities from Guaymas Basin, Gulf of California, Mexico - Guay16, Core 4569-2, 12-15 cm | ecosystem: Environmental > Aquatic > Marine > Hydrothermal...
GGTGTATTGCAGGGTGACGTGAAGGACGTCTTGCTATTGGACGTGACCCCGCTGTCGCTCGGCTTGGAAACACTCGGCGGTGTTGGGACCAAGCTTATTGAACGAAACACTACAATTCCAACTAGTAAATCACAGATATTCTCAACGGCGGCCGATAACCAACCAAGTGTCGAAATACATGTATTTCAAGGCGAGCGAGAAATGGCCGCAGATAATAAGTCGCTGGGCCGGTTCATACTGGATGGTATCGCGCCAGCGCCCCGCGGTGTGCCTCAAATTGAGGTTACCTTTGACATCGATGCCAATGGTATTCTCAACGTTACGGCCAAGGACAAGGGAACTGGCAAAGAACAGCATATTACCATTACTGGCTCAAGTGGTATGAGCAAGGAGGAGGTAGAGAGAATGGCCAAAGAGGCTGAGGCACATGCGGAAGAAGATAAAAAGAAAAGAGAGAAAATAGAAACCCGCAACCAAGCTGACAGTTTGGTCTATTCCTCTGAAAAGGCCCTGAAAGATGCCGGCGACAAGGTTGATACTGCCCTCAAAGGCCAGATTGAAGATAGAATTAAAGCTGTTAAGGACGCATTAGAGAAGGATGACACCGAGACGATTAAAAAAGCAACCGCCGAATTGTCTGAGGCTATTCAAAAAATTGGCCAAGCGGTTTACGGGCAGAGTGGGCAAGGCGCTTCTCAGACAGGTGCTAAAACCGAGGGAGACAAAGGTGCCAAAGATGCTGATTTTACTCAGGCATCCGATTCGACCTCCGGTTCGAAAGGGTCAACTCAGGACGAACCTTCACAATCCAGTGACGACAAATCTAGCGACGAGCAAAAATAACTGCTATGATTTAAGGTGTTATGGGGGAAAACACTGCCAATCCCATAAGGGATTATGATAATTCCTCTATCAACTACCTCAGCATAGAACGATGACTAAGAGAAAATATGAGGGAAGATATCACAATCTCACACGGATTAAGAAAATCTAGCATTTGGTTGGCATTTGTCAGCTTGCTGGTGTTTATTGTTCTGGCCGCTCCGAGGTGCAGCAGTTCAGAACCCGAGCCAACTTCGTCTGATAATGTTGTTTCTAATGATAATAACTTTTTATCAGACAATCCGATTGGCAATATTGATTTACCCGGTTCTTCTCTGCCGGAATCAACGCCGGGTAATCAATATGACTCCGGACTGAATAACTCGGCAGCGATGTATGCTTTGCTTCAGGACGAAAAAAACACAGCCATTGCCTCGATTCGGGCCCTGCAGGAGGATGTGATCCTAGCGTTGGTGTCACTTAAATTTGTCAATGGATTATCAGATAGCAACTTGGTGACCAACTATTATATCTATTTATCGGCTTCTAATCCCGATTACTATTATTTGGTGAATATGCCCAGAAACAGCGCAAGTTTAAAGAGGTTTCTAATGCCCAAGGAGGATCTGGCGCTGCCGTTCAATCTGTTAGAAGTTCAGGATCAATATTGGAAACTTTCTTATGCTGACGCGTTGCAGGAAGTTGAGAAGCGAGGAGGGTTGACCTTTAGGGCTAATCATCCGGATGCGTTTGAAGTTTCTGCCATCTTGGCTAAACCAGCCAATCAGTTCACCAACTGGTTTATAACTTATCGGGCAACTGATGGTACTGGCGAAGTTTTCAAAGCGACTGTTGATGCGGTAAATGGAGAGACAACGATAGTTGGGAACTAAGAAATAGCGAGTATAGAACAGGGTATCGACCTGTATGGGTCGTCGGTTAATTTATGGGTAAAGACTATTACAACATATTGGGTGTAGACAGAAATGCCTCACCGGAAGAAATTAAAAAGGCTTATCGTAAGCTGGCTTTAAAGTATCATCCTGACAAAGGCAAGAACGGTGACGAAACCAAGTTTAAAGATGTCAACGAAGCGTATCAGGTGCTTGGTAATGAACAAAAGCGCCGGCAGTACGATCAGTTTGGGCAAGCTTTCAGCGGATCCAGCAAAGCGGGCTTTGATTTTACCTCGGGGGGTGTGCCGCCTCAGTGGGATTTCAGCGGATTCCAGCAAAGCGGATTTGGCGATATGGGAGATATTTTTGAAACCTTTTTTGGCAGAAGCGGCTCACGCCGCAGAAGCCCCGCAGATATTAAACGGGGCAGGGATTTAGAAACTGTGATTGAGATAACTTTTGACGAAGCCTTGTTCGGAGCAAGTAAAGATGTATACGTCAACCGGGAAGTTCCATGTGATTCATGCTCGGCTACCGGGTCTGCCACTGGTAAGCAAAAAACTTGTGATAGATGTGGGGGTAAAGGACAGACAGAAGTCATCCGCAAGACCATGCTGGGTGCCATTCGCCAAGTGCAGGTTTGTCCGGAGTGTAAGGGCTTGGGTGAGGTACCCGAAAAGAACTGCAAAGCCTGTCGGGGGGAAGGAAAGATTCGTAAGTCCGAAAAAATTAAAGTTGAAATCCCGGCTGGAATTGATCAGGGCCAAACAATTCGGGTGACCAGCAAGGGTGACGCTGGTTGGCGGGGCGGCAAAATCGGTGATTTGTATCTGACCGTAAATATTTTACCAAGCAAGGAGTATGCGCGAGAGGGAGATGACCTAAGCAAAGTTGTTTCAATTCCGTTTACTACTGCGGTATTGGGGGGAAGTGTTGAAGTAACTACGCCGTATGATTCGATTAATTTAAAAATTCCAGCCGGAACCAAGGCTGGGGAGATATTCAAAGTTCGCGATCATGGAGTTCAGAAGCTGAATAGTCTTAAAAAAGGCAATCTCTATTTAGAGATAGATATTGATGTTCCCAAACGTTTAACTCTAAAACAGCGTAGGCTGCTACAAGAGCTAGACAAGGAATTTTAATTGCCGCATTTTGCTCGTCCAAAATGTGGCACAAAAGGGCGCCGCAGTTCGTCGAAGCTAACTAAGAGATTTATCTCATTGGCTAACGCTTCTCCTCCAATGCGGGTAGAAATCCAAGGAGGGGATTTTTTTATTCTTTTTTGATATGATTAGACTGTTATGGTTCCTACATGGGATATAGTTTTACTAGCTTTTGGGGGCGCAAGCATCGTCTACGGTTTGATGTTGCGCGAGCGAGTGATAGTAACCTTATTGGGGGCCTATGCTGCTATAGTGATAACCAACATTTGGGGAGTTGCGCTTTATGAAATAGTAACCAACCAGAGCGCGGCAGTATTAAGCGAACAATTGGTTAACACCAATAACATCTCCGTATTTACAATGCAGATGGTTATTTTTGCGGGGGTACTGTTGATTATTGCTCTTAAGGGCGGAGTGTTGATTCATCCAGAATCGCTTGGTACTGGAGTGATGTCGATGATTGTGCTGGTATTATATGGTCTGCTAAGTGCAACATTGATAGCTTCAGCAATATTGGGATTTTTACCACAAGACCAACTTAATGTTGTCTATGAAGGCTCCAACATAGCTCGCTATTTAGTGGATTACCAAAACTGGGTTCTTATCGCGCCGCTTTTGGTAATGCTGGTTTCCGGTTGGGGGTCGAGAGAATAATGATTTGTCATTTTAGGCGTTTCATTTTAAAGTGTAGTCATGCGGATACGCTTGTTAAATTTTGGCAAGGATAATATTGCTTGGCTTCAATGGGGCCGATTTAAACGGCGCGAGCAGAGTCTGTTCGTTTTTGTTTGGCTGTCGGCCGTATTGCACGTTATATTTTGGGTAATTTGGCATTTCTTCGTGGCGCCGTATCCCATCGCTCTAACCATTCCTTTGGCCACAAATTTGGGGATATTCAATTTCTTATATGATTATTTTTGGCCTCTGGGTAACACAGCTATTTTGATATTGAATACACTGCTAGCTTTCCAGATATACAAAAAGGATATCTTCGCCAGCTGGCTTTTAATTGGTGCTAATATTTTCTTACAAATTTTGGCCTTAGCGATTACTCTTTTCCTCATATCGTTTAGTAGCTCATTGTAATTATGATATTTTTCGAGTCAAATTTAATTCTTTATTACTTTGGAATTTTCTTCACCTTGTATATAGGCGTCTTCTATCTGATTACATTATTTGAAAACAGAGAGAAAATTAGAGATCCTAAGGTTGGTAAGCTTTACACCCTTAGTATTATTGTGCCGGCGTTCAACGAGGCCAAAACCATTGGCAAGACTTTGGTATCTTTAAAGAATTTAAATTATCCCCAAGATAAAATAAAGATCATTGTGGTAGATGACGGCTCTACTGACAACACATATGAGATTGCCAGCAGATTTTCTGGCGTAAAAGTGATTAAAAAAGAAAATGGGGGCAAGGCCAGCGCTATTAATATTGGATTGAAAGAGGTTGGCACAGAGTTAGTAGCGGTGATGGACGCAGATTCGTTTGTAACTGAGCATGCCTTGTGGTCAATGGTGGGATACTTTAGAAATAAACGAACAATGGCCGTGACGCCGGCGTTGAAAGTTTATAGTCCCAAGGGTTTTTGGCAGGGAGTCCAATATGTCGAGTATCTTTTTTCTGTATTTTTCAGGAAGATGTTTTCGTTTCTAAATGGAGTGTATGTCACCCCGGGTCCGTTTTCGGTATATCGCAAAGAATTTTTTGACAAGTACGGCGATTTTCAGGAAAACAATATGAGTGAAGACCTGGAAGTTGCCTTAAGGATTCAATCTCATGATTATAAGATTGAAAATTCTATTAATGCCGAAGTATTCACTGTGGCTCCGAATAATTTTAAAGCTCTGCTAAAACAAAGAGTGAGATGGTATAGCGGAGTATTAAACAATCTTTATGCTTACCGCCATTTGTTCGGGTCTAGAAGGGGATATTTGGGGATATTTGTTTTGCCGGTAACACTTGTATCTATTGTTCTGGTTTTGGCGCTCTTGGGATATTATGGAGCAACGCTGTTTATAAGTCTGTTAAAAAATCTTTATCAAATTAGGTTGGTCAGTTTTGATGTCATGGGTATAGCACAAGACTATCTTGCTAATTTTTCAGTGCTCAAATATATTAGTCCAACCTTGGTACTGTTTGTTCTAACAATCAGCTTTACGGTAACAATATTCATTTTGTCTCGCATTTATTCACAGGATAAAGGCAAGGTCTTCGGTAGTTTTTTGATGTATGCATTGGTTTATGGCCCTATATTTGGCGTGATGTGGATTACTACCATAGCGCACAAGATTTTAAATCTTAAAATAAAATGGTAAGTCGCAGGATAAACTATGTGAAGTTTGTTTTTGCCTTTCTCATTGCTGGCGCGATATTTTTTGGAGGCCTGTTCTTAGGTAGTCAGTTAACTTCTCTGCAGATTCATAACATTACCAGCATTCAGGAAGATTTGAAAACATCACTGGCAAGTTTAGAGCTTCGTCATGATTTACTAAAACAAAATATTTGTGGAATATCTGATTTTGGTTTGTTTGGAGCGGAACTGGGTGATTTAGGCAGGCAGCTAGCAGATGTGGAAAAGGGCTTTGGGAAAAATAAAGAGAACATTCTGAAACTCAAAGAACCATATTTCTTGCTGGAAATCCGTCATTTCTTATTATTGCAGGAGGCCAAAAACAAATGTGGCAATGATATTGATTTGGTTTTGTATTTTTATTCAAATGATCCCAAACAGTGCGAACAATGTGATGACCAAGGATATATTCTAAGCTATTTGCAGGACAAAATAGGCTACGAAAAAATTAAAATTTATTCTTTCGATATTCGTTCCCAATCGCCGTCAGTCCAAACTTTAATGGATTTGTACAATGTTGAGAGAGTTCCGTTGGTGGTGATAAACGACAATGTTTACAATCAGTTTTTGACCCTTGAAGAAATTCAGGAAATCTTAGGGGTGGCAGATACTCTTGGTTAAAACTAAACATACAGAAAGTCTTAAAATAGTGTCTTGATTTTTGATTATATCGGTTGCTAGAATCAAGTATTTATTTTATCTAGAGAATAACGCGCTAGATCATTTTACTTGTCTGAAAGCAGTTTTTATGATAGGTTGGTAACAAACTTGTTCGTATTGATGAGTGTTCATTACCAAAAAGGAGGTGACTCTAATGCCGAAATGTGCTGGTGGATGCGGTCGTGAGGTTGCCAGTGAGGGCGACTACTGTAAGATTTGTGGTTATGGACAGTCAGATACTTTGAGAAGTAACCACAATGTTCAGCCCATTATTCCTGCGCAGGGGACAGATGAAGATTCTAACTCCCATCGGCTCTCTGAATTTCTTAAGGGAGGTATGTCTTCCGCAGCGAACCAAGGACCAGCTTATCGTGGGAGTGTTGGTGAAAGGATGGGAAAAATCATTGGACCCTTGGTTGGTGTTGTAGTAGTTTTAGTCATTGCGGGTTTTGTAGCTGCGGGCATCAAGATCACTGCAGAGACCGTTGGAGTGGTCTCCCAGGAAGTTGATGAGCAGATGAAGGAGAAAATCGAGAGAAAATTTAATCCGCCATCCTCAACATTCTCAGCTTCGTTTAAGGACAAAGGGGGCAATTATCGTGAAGTTCAGATGTCTCTGATAGCTGATCCCAGACCATATGACGGTAGCTGTCTCATCGTCAATATTGGTGAAACGGGTACAATTCGCGCCAGGGTTCTAGGTATTGAGGAGAAAGATTACTATATCAAGTGGATTCTCAAACCCCAGTTGGTTGGGATCACGGATTGGGAGCAAGTCGATCACAACACGATTAATGTTTCATTTAGCAAGAAGATTCCCTGGAAAGTTATTGGTGATAAAGACCCACGATCGCTGAACGGGAAGAACGGGTTTCGTGCAGAATTATACCTTCGGTCTGAACGGAGGTTGCTATGCACCTGCTGGATGGATGTTCAGTGCAATTAGCTGTATTGGTTCGTTGATAAAGGCCTTTGTAAAAGATACTTAGGCCTTTTTTATTGGCTGTCTGGGGTCAGCAATCCTGCATATTTTTGTTTATGTCGATTATTAAAATTAAATAACGTGTTTTATACCGAGGAATAATATATTAGTTAATTATCCAAGCGTTCCGGCATTATGGAATATAATCAGTTCCAAAATGCTCTACAGAGTTGACATTAGAAGAGTTATCCCTTAGCATAACTAACGGTATATTATAATCTTTTAAAAGGAGTAAATTACAAGGTTTCTGGCTTTCTTTTGATCTGATCAAAGGACTTAAGAAATCTGCCTGTCCCGACGCATTTCGGGGTCGGTTTTTATTCCTTACTACCAGCACTTTTCCATCTAGATAGTACTTAGAGAGTTTTAGTTTTTACTTTAACTTTTCGTAATTTTACGTTAACGTTAATCGTTTTTGAAACATTTTTGTTTCAAAAACTTCTTTGAGAGTTTGATCCTGGCTCAGGATTAACGCTGGCGGCATGCCTAACACATGCAAGTCGAGTGTCCAATGTTTTGCATTGGTAGCACGGCGGACGGCTGAGTAACGCGTGGGTATCTACCTTCAAGTTGAGGATAATCCCGGGAAACCGGGAATAATACTCAATAGTTCCCTCCGGGGTAAAGATTTATCGCTTGAAGAGGAGCCTGCGTCCGATTAGCTTGTTGGTGAGGTAACGGCTCACCAAGGCTCTGATCGGTAGGGGACCTGAGAGGGTGACCCCCCAGACTGGGACTGAGATACGGCCCAGACTCCTACGGGAGGCAGCAGTGGGGAATTTTGCACAATGGGCGAAAGCCTGATGCAGCAATGCCGCGTGGAGGAAGAATGCCTTCGGGTTGTAAACTCCTTTTGTCTGTGAAGATTATGACGGTAGCAGACGAATAAGAGCTTGCTAACTACGTGCCAGCAGCAGCGGTAATACGTAGAGCTCAAGCGTTATCCGGATTGATTGGGCGTAAAGGGTCCGCAGGCGGATTTGTAAGTCCAACGTTAAAGACTCCAGCTCAACTGGAGGAAAGTGTTGGAAACTACAAGTCTAGAGGTCGGGAGAGGTTGATGGAACTTCTGGAGTAGGGGTAATATCCGTAGATACCAGAAGGAACACCCAAGGCGAAGGCAGTCAACTGGCCCGATTCTGACGCTCAGGGACGAAAGCGTGGGGAGCGAACGGGATTAGATACCCCGGTAGTCCACGCCCTAAACGATGGATACTAGGCATTGGTGGCATCGACCCCCTCAGTGCCGAAGCTAACGCGTTAAGTATCCCGCCTGGGGAGTACGGTCGCAAGACTAAAACTTAAAGGAATTGACGGGGAGCCGCACAAGCGGTGGAGCATGTGGTTTAATTCGATGCTAAGCGGAGCACCTCACCCAGACTTGACATCCTGACGAAAGCTTGGTAGAAATACTAGCCCTCCTTTTGGACGTCAGTGACAGGTGCTGCACGGTCGTCGTCAGCTCGTGTCGTGAGATGTATGGTTAAGTCCGATAACGAGCGCAACCCCTATGCTGTGTTGTATTTTTCACAGTAGACTGCCGTGGTTAACACGGAGGAAGGTGGGGATGACGTCAGATCTGCGTGGCCCTTATGTCTGGGGCAACACACGTGCTACAATGGGCGGGTCACAATGGGTTGCTAAGTCGCGAGACGGAGCTAATCCCACCAAAACCGTCCTCAGTTCGGATTGGAGGCTGCAACTCGCCTCCATGAAGTTGGAATCGCTAGTAACCGCAAATCAGCTCGTTGCGGTGAATACGTTCTCGGCTCTTGTACACACCGCCCGTCATACCACGAAAGCGAGGGGCATCCGAAGTCTCTATTTATAGGGCCTAAGGTGAAACTCGTGATTGGGGTAAAGTCGTAACAAGGTATCCGTATCGGAAGGTGCGGATGGAACACCTCCTTTCTAGGGAGACCCATATATTTGGCAGCTAGATTACTAGGTGTGCAAATATTAAAGGTTCTTACTAGAATCATTGGTCGAGATTTCGCTATATGCGAAATCAATTCTGCTGTACAGCAGAATCTCCGACTCTCTAAGTACTATCTGGGTGGATAAGTATCCTTCGGTACTTTGTCTTGCCAAAGTACCCAAAGCGTCTCCGCAGTCGCTCTCATTATTCATCTAATAAAATCCCCTTACTGCTCTCGCCAAACTTGCCCTACGGGCTTCGGACAGATGGCTTCGCAACAGGGATTTTATTGATTCAGGACATTCGAGCTCCAATGCTCGATGGTTGGCTCCGCCAAAAGGAAGATATTATTTAAAATAAAAACCACTCCCTGTTCGGGGTGATTTTTATTTTTGGTGGACCCGGGCGGATTATCTTATTGCCACAGTACCAGTCGCAATGCTCCGGTACGTGGCACTCACTATTCGCTCTTATCGTGGCGGCGCCACGAACTTGAGCATAAGGCGAATAGTTCGTGGTGGACCCGGGCGGACTCGAACCGCCTACCTCCGCATTGCAAATGCGACGTTCTACCGGGTGAACTACGGGCCCCTATGTTCCAAACCAAATGAGGTCAATGTTTCCAAATCCTACCAGAAGCCCTATCAGGATGGCAAGCACTCCAAACAAAACATAAGCCAAGTAGGTGCCCCCGCCGCCCAAGAACTTCTCAGCCCAGCCGATTTTATAACCAATTAGATCAGCTAGTTTTTTGTGGTAGATGATCAATAAAATTCCCCCAAAAACTCCAATAATGAAAATTAGAAATCTCATAACATTCAAATTATATCAGGCAATCGCGTTGATAGAGAGTAAAATTCCTGTTAATCTACTGTTGTTGTATATTTAGACTAGAATCTACTTGATAGTTAATTGTTAGTAGTTGGATATTGGAAATTAAATTGCGGAGCAATTTTGGGGGCATGTAGCTCAGTTGGTTAGAGCGCAGTCCTGACCAGCCGACGCATAAATACATTTTGAAATTGTGGGCACATAGCTCAGTTGGTTAGAGCGCAGTCCTGATAAGACTGAGGTCCCTGGTTCGAGTCCAGGTGTGCCCACCACAATTTCAAAATATGCTATGGCTGGCTAGGTAAGACTGCCTGTCCTCCGTAGCTCTATGAAATAGAGCGAAGGACGAAAGGTCCCTGGTTCGAATCCAGGCATGCCCACCAGTAGGTTTTGTTAATATAAAATTTGGCTCTATTTTATTTTGTGATATGATACTCTTTCGGGTGAGAAGCAATCTCCCCCCACATCAACGTTCCGCTGCATAGCAAAATCAAGCATGAGGCGGGTACACCCATCAAAAATTTATGAACACTAGAGAAGGGGGATTATCATCCGGAGAATCGGGGGAAGAAGATAGCGCTGCTGGTTTTGAAGTAGTGCCTGGTTTGGAATTGGAGGATGGCAAAGAAGATGGCGAGGAAGAGGATTCTGTGCTGACAGCGGAAGAAGCTGTAGGGTTTATCAATGAGCTGGCTCAAAATGGGCAGACTGAAACGCTTCTGAATATCAAAGATAACTTCATTGAGTGCAAAGTATGCAGCGAAGATGAGTTTGATGAACTGGTTGTTTTGGCCACAACAAAGCGAATCAGACGCTATATTGACATAGCTCAGGAAATTGAATCACAGATCGAAGAAATTAACAGAGTGCTTGGCCCAGATTGTGCTGGCTCGAATCATAATCAGGAAGTTGTTAGAGATTACTATCAACGGGCAGCTGAGCTAGATTTAGAGAGAGCTAAGATAATCCGTGGACGGGAGTGGAGACACGACACTCATACAAAGCAGCTGCTAAAAGAATTGGGAAATGGGCTAAATCTTACCCCAGAAGAATAGCTGGCTAATTCAATGAAAACCGCTCTCGGAGCGGTTTTTTACTTGACAGGTTGTAGGTTTTCTGATAGACTGCTTTCGATGGTTTCCTAGCGGTGGAGGCCGGGTATTCTTTACAAATCCGGAGCAGATTGCTCTATATCAGGAGGGGACAGCAATGTCTCGTATTCACACTGTTTGGATGCACATAAAGCCGCATCTGGACGAGATTTGTGCCTTTTGGTTGTTAGTCCGCTTTGGGGAAAAGATGTTTCCGGGAATAGGCGACTGTGAGCTTCGGTTTACGGCTAACGGAGGAATCGTCTCTGACCAAAAAACTGCGGACATGGAAGCCCAGGGACATCTATTCTTGGGCTGCGGCGATGAGGGAGCGCGCTTCAACGATCATCGTGGCGGTGTCAAGAAGAAATGCACTGCCGAGTTGGTGGCTGAGACACTCGGTCTCAGCTCCAAGGACGAGATTAAGTTGATGTTGGATTATGTTCACAAGGCAGATTTGGGAACGGGCATGGGCCCGTTCGAGTTTGCCTCTCTGATCAAGATGAAGCACAACTTACCCAACGGTGACACCGAAGAGGTGGTTCGCTGGGCCATGGCAGTCCTGGATGAAATACACCAGGATCAATATCTGTTTTGGTCAGAAGCGAACATTGAACTCGCCAAGCTTCAGTGCAGGCATCTTACTGAGTGGTCCATCATCTACATTGATGGAGTTGACAGTCCTCGAGTTCTACGAGCTGTTCGGGCTAACGTTGAGAAATGCGCTGTGTTTATCCAGCGTACGAAGACTGGAAATGTGCAGATCTTCTGCACAGACCAGCACCGGCTTAAATTTCGGCTCCACTGGGTCGCCGGCGAACTTCGTCGGTTAGAAGATTTGGTCCGGTATGGTAAAGTCCGATGTGAAGATGCTGCTAAGAGAATGGCAGTGGGAAAACTCGATGACAGTGACCCGTGGTATCTCATGGAGGGTAAAACCAAAGCGACTACGGGTGTTATGCTCCTTAACGGGTCGCTGACCCATTCGGACGTCTCTCCAACCCGTTTGGGATTGGAAGAGATAGTGGATGTAGTTGAGAAATCTCTGGATTACTACCTTGAAAGAAAGAGAAAGAGAAGATAGAAAAGATTTTGCTCATTTGTACATAGAGGCGGGACCTAAAAGGTTCCGCCTCTTTCTATTTCTTCCAAAAATTCTCTGGGATTTTGTTAATTAGATATTCTATTCTTTCCAGTACAAATAACAGATCTGATAAACGATTCAGAAATTTATGGATAATCGGATCGACAATTTCTGTTTCAGATAATCTCAAAACCTCGCGTTCAGCCCGGCGACAAGTGGTGCGGGCAATATCTAACATTGCTCCAGGTTTGTTATTGCCGGGAATAATGAAGTTTGAGATTGGAGGCAGAAATTGATTAAAATAGTCAATGCTTTTTTCCATACCGACGATATCCATTTCTGAAATGGTTGGTGTAAGTATCTGTTCTTTGGCAGCCAACATTGACATCATATTCATAATTTTATTTTGAATTTTAAGTAGTAACTTGCGTGTGTCTGCATTAGTTGAAAAGGCTCGGGCAGCACCGAGAGTGGAGTTCAGCTCATCAACTGTGCCATAAGCGGAAGTTCGTAGATCAGTTTTGTTGACTCGTTCGCCAGTTCCGAGCGAGGTAGTGCCTAAATCACCTTTGCGGGTATATATTTTTTCCCTCTTCATGACAGATTATTTTATCAGGTAAACTGCTAAAATAGAAATAGATGGCTACCATAAAAACATCGGGAATAGTGATAAGACAAATAAATCTGGGTGAGGCAGATAAGATTTTAACTATTTTGACCAGAGATAGAGGGAAAATCCGAGCTGTGGTTAAGGGGGTAAGACGGCCCAAGGCCAAATTGGCTGGTTTTACCGATATGTTCAGGTATAACGATTTTGTTCTGGCCGAGGGCAAGAATTTAGATATCGTAATTTCGGCTGTAACAATTGAACAATTTATTTCCGATGGCATAGAGCTGGAAAAGATCGGGATAATATATTATCTTTGCGAGCTGGTGGACAAACTGATGGAAGAAACCAATGAGGTCAAAGGAGTTTTTGAACTCCTACGTGAAGCTCTGCACTTCGTAAGAAATCATGATATTGATTCAGCTCTGATAAAAAGTTATTTTGAGATGAAGATGTTATTGCTTTTGGGTTACTCGCCAGAGCTGAACCAGTGTGTGGCTACCCATAAAAAACTTGGCGATGAGGATGAACTAAGTTTTAGTGTGCGCTTAGGGGGAGTATTATGCGGCGACGCAAAAATAAAAGACGATTTTGCCCGACCCATATCGCAGAATACATTGAAATTTTTGCGGTTGTTGCAATGTTATCCACTTGCGGATGTTTCAAAAATTAAGGCTGATCCAGAAATTTTGAATCAGATGTCGGCCGTAACTTCTGATTTTGTTGAATACGTAATGGAGGTGAGGCCAAAATCACTCGCCGTACTCGGCGAGTTATAGTGCTACTTTTTCCCAAAGTAACCAAAAGCTGTTGGCACTTTGTCTTGGCAAAGTGCCAAAAACCGTTTACGCATTCACTCTCGCTGTTAGCTATTAAAGAAATCTTTTCTCTGGCTTATCTCTAAACTCACCCCGATGTTCCACATCGGGATTTAGACATAGAGCACACTAGGGTGATAGATTTCTTTTATTCAATACGCTCGAGCTCAATGCTAGGGGTTGGCTTTGCCAAATAGAGGAAATACTATAAAAACTAATCGGCCCATCCACGGGCCGATAGATTCTCCCTGTTTTTTCCATGATTCATAATTCTCTATTCTCTTCTCTGTATGTTATATACTATCTTCTGCGCCGGCTGTGGAAGGCGCGGTGGACGTCCTTCAGCTGGCGGTTAGTGATGTGGGTGTAGACTTGGGTAGTGGTAATAGAGGAGTGGCCCAGCAGGGCTTGGACGGAGCGGATGTCGGCTCCGTTTATTAACAAATCAGTAGCATAAGAATGGCGCAGGGTGTGAGGCGTTACTTTTTTCACTATGCCGGCTTTGGTAGCATATTTTTGTATAATTCGCTGAACACTGCGGGGGGTAAGGAATTTGGCATTGGAATTAATTCCATGTGAAATAAACACATATTCATTGTTATCCTTGCGTTTTTCTAAGTATCGTCTGAGAGTTGTCTTGGCTTCGTCAGACATAAACACAATTCGAGGTTTGTCGCCTTTGCCCCGGACCATAAACTCTCCGCGTTGGAGGTTAATTTTCTCTTTTTTAAGGGCAGTTAACTCAGAAACTCGCAGGCCGGTAGAAAAAAGAGTCTGAAGAATGGCATAATCTCTTAAATGTTGAAGTTTATTATCTTTGGGTACAGCTTCAAATAACCGATCGAGTTCATAAATTTCCAAAAAATCAACTGATCGTGGCGGGGTTTTGGGCAGTTCTATTTTTTCTGCCGGCAGAGATTTGACATCATTCCTAGCGAGGAACTTTAAAAATGCTCTAAGTGCGATAATGTGGTAATTCTGAGTAACAAGTTTTAAGCTCTTTCCACTTGCATCTTTATAGCGATTAAGCCATTGGCGATATTTGCGAACCAAGGGCAGATCAATTTGGGCGGGGGAGAGGTTCTGTTTGCCAGCGCGTTTGGCAAACTCCAAAAAGCGCATCAGATAATGGTGGTAGTTATTCAGTGTGCGCTGGCTGCGATTTTTCTCGATTTCCATATAATCGAGAAAATCATTTATGTAATTCTTAAATCTCATGATTTCATCCCTTGCTATATTGTGCGACATTATACTAAATAAAAAAAGAGGCTCCGAACTAGTTCGGAGCCTAAGTGTCCGGCCACCAGATGATAACTGGCTGATTCTCAAGTAGAGGACAAGGCCCGATGACACCACTGAGAGAGGAAGAGCACTTGGGTAACTTCTGCCTTTGCCACCGTCCGTAAACGTGTGTCAGAAATATAGATTGGTGGTTGGCGCAGAGCTGATGGAGTTGTTCGTCACCAATCAGCCGGTGCACTTTGCAGTTGGCTATACTCTCGTGGCACTGAGCCATCATAAAAAGAACATTGTAAACATGGTTTGGTATCTGAGACCCAAACTTCGTAATGAATTCCATTAGGGTCACTGTGACACATCTCCTTTTCAAGTTACTCCCAATTGTCTCACTGGATGATGAAGAAGAGAGTAGTGTATCACATTTAGAGATTATAGTTAATCTCTAGCGGGGTAGATAACTAAGCGGATTCAAGGGTTTGCCGTTGTATCTGATTTCGAAATGTAAATGAGGCCCAGTGGAGCGGCCGGTTGAACCCATCCGGGCAATCAGTTGCCCCTGCTGGACATAATCTCCAGATTTTACGTTAAATGAACTCAAGTGAGCGTAGCGAGTAACCCAGCCATCGCCGTGGTTGATATCAATGTAATTGCCATATCCATATCGGCCGGTATAGGTGCGAACAATACCTGCAGCTGAGGCATAGATGCCCCAGCCATTCAGGCGGTTAAGGTCAATTGCTTTATGGCGGTAATAATATCCCTGTGAAATAAAGTGTGTGTGGGTACTGGTTGGCCAAACAAACTGGCCGCTGCCAGATAAGGGGTTAAATGCGGGCAAATTGGCAACATCACCAGACGGGACGTATCTGCCACCGGATGTTTTGGGTGCGACCACACCCGGTACCAGAATTTCTTGTCCGGAGAATATTGGATCTTCCCGGTTGATTTTATTGTATTTAACAATGTCGTCAACACTAACATGGTAGCGACTGGCAATGGTACTGAGGGTATCGTTTTTGCGCACAGCTATAAAGACGCCGTCAACCGCGGGGATCTTTAATTCCTGTCCGACTTTGAGTGAGTTGCCGGAAAGTTTGTTGGCATATTTTATTGTGTCAACGCTCAAACCAAAATCGCTGGCGACCGAAGCGACCGACTCGCCCTCTTTTACTGTGTAGATAATCGTCTCCCGGCGGCTGTTGCGGCTGATAACTGTCTGGGTGGCACCGGTTTTGAATATATAATCGTTGTTTTCGCCAACAGTGGTGATAACTTCGTCATAGACGACATCTTCATGGAAATACTCGACAGATGCCAGCTCGGCAATGGTTCGGTATCGGTTTTGCAGGCGGCCTTCTTCGCCACCGATCGCCACAGCGGCGCTGCGGGGAGTCAGACCAGAGAGAATGACTGAAATCGCCAAAATTGTGATGGCCCAGTGGCTACCAAAACCGTGGAGTGAACGCATCATTCCTTTAAATGAGAAATTAAATCGTGAAAGATTAGAAGTTACTGTAAAACCCAGATTGCGAAGCGATCTCTGGTTATTTGGTTTACGAGTTGGTTGCGACTGCTGGGAGGTCGGCTGACTGACAGGCAGATGTTTTATGATATGCAATCTTTCTGATAATCTTTTTGGGCGAGAATGTTTGCTGGTACTAATGGCTTTATTGGTTAATAGTATGCCCTAGTTCCATTTGGTAAATACTCCCTAAAAAAGAACTACTAAGTCGGTAGCTCTACATGTGGATAATATCTGATAAACACTGATTTGTCAATTGAGCATTCTCAAGAGATAACTGTGATTGAGATTGTGTTATCAAAGCGGCTGATGTTCCCGCTGACATCGGCTACGATAACGTCCCCAACATAAATGCCAGGCTCGGTTGGAGCCGGCAAAGTAGCCACAAAAACACTAGTTTTGTTGAAATCAAATAGTTCATATGTCTGCCCAGCCATTTCAACTGTCACTTTGGCGGCGTTGAGTGAAGCCGGAACAAATATAGCAAAACTCTCCCCGGCAACGACCCGTGCCGGAATAATTCTGATATTGGCTCTGTCTATACCGGCGGGGTCGGTTTTTATGGTGATGGTTACCAGATTGCTAGTCGCACTTTCAATTCCCAGATCGTTGATGGCTATAGCTGCCAAAGTATGTTGGCCGTTGTATAGAGGTTTGTCTAAATGGGTCTGGAAATGTCCATGCTCGTCGGTTTTGGTGATGGTGTTATGTTTACCGTTATCAGTGATGATAATTTTAGTATTTTGGGCACCAGCACCGATAATTTCCGGTTTGGAGTTATTGATTTGACTTTTGTCCGGCGGACTGGTGATTGTCGGGGCGGGAGGAACTTCTGACTGGATGAGTTCTATTGTTGTGGTTTGCCTCAAAATGCCGGAGGTGAACACGATTACTGATTTACCCGGATTGGAGCCGGCAGTGTATATGAACTGAATGTTATTATCTTTATGTTCTAAAAGCTCCACTCGGCCATCACCCCGAATAATGTTGGCAGTAAGAGGGCTGGATGTATTGATGGGGGTAACCCAAATTTTACTTTGGCTCTTGCCGTCGGCCGGTAGCTGGCTATGCTCTACCTGAACTAATAAGTCGGAACCACCCAAATGAGCGGCCAGTTGGCTGATGCTGTTTTTTAGTGTTTGAAGACTAACGCCAGTTTGAGCTACAGCAACTGTTGAACCGATCAAGATTATCAGCCCGATAATGCCCAGAGCTATATATAGGATTCTATGCCGGTTAGCTTGGGGTGATTTTGTTTGTGCCATAAGTCAATTGTAGCCACACTAGGCAGGTCGAAGCAATTTTTAGGCTTTGTGAGTGTAGCTCTTTCACCTTTATGATATATTAAGGATACACACGTTAAAGATTCACTAACATTTAAGGGGGTTTTGTTATGGTCAGAAGAAAAGAAAGTCCAAAAGATCAAGAACGTCGAGTCAAGATTACAAAAAAGGCACAGGCAGAGGAGCCAGAAGTAACCATGACGGGGAGCAGTCGGCTGATGCGGGCTCGTCGGACTGGCGGGGTTAAACGGACGTTCTGGTTGTTTGCATTTATTATTATTTTCTTGGGTGTAGGCTGGTTCGCTGCTAGGGCAATGATTGTCGGATTAGGCGGGGACAGCAGCAACTTTTGGGCAGGCCTGTTCAAAACCAGTTCAGTCAATCTGATTGGCGAGGAGGACGGCCGGGTTAATATATTGATACTGGGCCATCCCGGTGGCGGTGATGAGGTAGATGGCCCGTTTTTGACAGACACGCTGATGGTAGCCAGCTACAACGTAGAGGATAATTATCTGCATCTTTTCTCGATTCCACGTGATACTTATGTCTCAATCGAGGACTACGGTATGAGTAAAATTAACGGAGTGTTTGAAATTGGCAGAACTAAATTTGACGATGGTCCGGGTACAGCAATGCGAACTGTGGGAGATTTACTGGGACTTGGTATTCCCTATTATGTCAAAATCGATTTCGAGGGATTCGAGCAGGTTATTGACAGCTTGGGCGGCGTTAACATTGAGGTAGAAAAAGATCTGCATGATCAGTATTATCCAACCCCTGACAAAGGCTATGAGACACTCGATATTCCGGCTGGTACATATACAATGGACGGGGCCATGGCGTTGAAGTATGCCCGTTCTCGCAAAACCACATCGGATTTTGACAGGGCCAGACGACAACAGAAAATTCTTTTAGCTTTACGTGACCGGGCTATGGACATGGAGTTGCTCACCGCTCCCAAAAAGGTGATCGAAATCAGCGAAATAGTTAAAGATCACTTCTCAACTAACCTAAAAACAGGTGAGATAGAGCGGGCGCTGGAATTAATGGTAGGCATTGATCCTGAAAGAATATATAACAAAGTGTTCGACGATGGGCCTAACGGTGTGCTCTACGGTACCAAAGTGGATGGCATTTTTGTTCTAAAACCAATAAACGATGACTACACTAAGATTAGTGACTCTGTTGCTCTAGCCCTTTCTCGAGTAGGTGATGAAGCAACAACGGATGAGGATGCTGATCTGGAGCCCCTGAAAGTAGAGGTGTTAAATGGCACTAATATTACCGGGCTGGCCGGTCGGACGCGAGATAAACTTGAACAGGCCGGTTTTGAGGTGGTAAGAGTTGGCAACAACCCAACCAGAGGATTCACTGACTCTATTATCTATGACGGAACCGGTGGAGGCAGGTTCAGTGCAATCAATCGGTTGGCCGATTTGATGAATGCGACTATTAGTGAAGATGATAGTATAACTCCGGGATCGGGAGCAAATGTCCGCCTGGTATTGGGCGAATCGGCAAAATAGTTTGAATCTGCTCTATAGAGGATTTCAAAAGTGGGGCAAGGTGTTGTTTAATGTAAAAGTTGTGCTGTCTTGGATACAATTGATTCTAAAATCTTCTATAAAATATGATAAATGAGGTTCGTAGTTGGCTCTGGGATAATCGGAAAGTTTTAATTGTCATAGCGCTGTTCATAGGTGTGCTTGAGCTGGTCTATTTCGTTCCCTTTTATCTCATGTGGTGGACATTGGCCTTGGCAGTCATATTGGCCTTGGGCATCTGGTGGCTGAGCGGCTTTACCAGTGAGATTAGCAAATGGTGGCTGTTGTGGCTGGAGTCTATTTGGATGGTTGCCGGCGGTCTCGGCTTTTTGTTGTTCAATTTGCTGGATAATTGGCAGTTTCAGATTGCTGCTGCGGTTTTGGCGATTATTGTGTTTGCTATGATCAGGGCATATGAGATTTATCTAACGACTGGTAAATGGCCGGTGCGGGCATTTGCCTTTCTCAATTTTCTTAATGTTTTGGCCTTTTTCTTTGTTAGTGCCGGTCTGCTGTCAGCTGCCGACTTTTATTCCTTAAATCTGGGTGTACTGCTGATAGGCTTTGCGGCTCAAGTACTCCTAGCGATTAACTTAAGGTTCTGGCGCGAGGGGGTGGCCTCTGTACGCAAATGGCTCTACGCCACAATTACTGTATTGGTGATGGAAGAGATCTTGTGGATCGTTAGTTCATGGCATCGGGGTGTTTATCTTAAAAGTTTTCTTCTAACTATTATTTTTTATATTTTTGCTGATTTTATAATGCACTACAGCCGAGGTAGCTTAACAGTGAAGGTTGCAGTAGAATATGTCGGCTTGGTTCTGCTTTTGTTGGTAGCGATGTTTGTATTTGACTGGTTGTTTATTTTGCAATAAGTGTAAACATTAAAAATTTAACGGCTTGTTCTTGAGCAGTTAGTGAGATAAGAGTTTTTGGTATAATAGTTCCCATGGGAAATGTAAACTTCAAGCAGTGGAGTGTGGTTATTGTGGTTGCTCTAATCGCTGGCGTACTGTCGGGTTGGGGAACGGTTTGGTATTTATCTTCAGAGAAGCCAGAAACGGTTTTTAATCGGACAGAAAGTGTCACACTTAATGAAGACTCGGCAATCATCCATGCTGTGGAGAAAGTTTTGCCTAGTGTGGTGAGCATCATCAGCAGTGAGAATGTCAGAAATATATTTGGTGGCGTATTTGAGCAGCGGGGAGCCGGCACGGGTTTTGTTATCAGCTCCAACGGTCTGATTGCAACCAATAAACATGTAGTTGAATCCGATAGAGCAGATTATCGGGTGATTACCTATAATGGCGACAGTTTTGACGCTGAAATAGTTGCCAAAGATCCGCTTGCTGATTTGGCTATCTTAAAAATAAAAGCCAAAGATCTGCCTGTGGTTGAGTTGGGTAACTCTGATGAGGTGGTGTTAGGCCAGAGGGTTATTGCTATTGGAAATGCTTTGGGCGAATATCAAAACAGTGTGACTACCGGTATTATCTCAGGTATCGGCAGAACGATAACGGCAATTAATCAGGCTGGTCAACAAGAGAGGTTAGAGGACGTTATTCAAACTGATGCAGCAATCAATCCCGGCAATTCTGGCGGTCCCCTAGTTAATTTAGCTGGACAGGTAGTGGGAATTAATACTGCTATTGATAATCAAGGACGGCTGGTGGGATTTGCAATTCCGATCAATAGTGTTCAATCGGCAATTGAATCTGTACTGAAGAGCGGCGAAATAACCCGGCCCAGATTAGGTATCCGCTACATTCCCATTACTAAGGAGTTTGCTGCATTGAACAATATGGATATTGTACAGGGAGCGCTAGTGGCTCGGGGCGAAACAGAGGCTGAACTGGCTGTGCAGCCGGGAGGCCCAGCCGACTTAGCCGGGATTAAAGAGGGCGATATTATCATTTCTATCGGGGGAGAGGAAATTACCGAAGCCAGAAGTTTGATAGCAATTTTGCAGAATTTTAAACCGGGTGATTCAGTGCAGGTGAAATTTATTCGCGAAGGTAAGGAAAGGCAGGTAACAGTCAGATTGGGCAAACTTTAGAAATAACTCATACCAAACTCAAAACTCCGCTCGAGCTGTACAGCAGAGCGGAGTTTTGATTATGATCACAAGATAACTTACTTCTTGTGGCCGACTTCTTTCCTAATGTCATCCAGAGTTTCAGAAGCAGCTTTTTGTCCCCCCAAACCGAAGGCCAAACCACCGGCCAGAGCAACCATAAAGAAGATGGCAGTGATAAGACGGTCGACAATTGAGGCAGCAATGCCCAGCTGGTTCAAAGCCACCAAAATGGTGAAGATGTAAATTACCCACTTGGTAGTAGCAGCCAGAAATTGTGCTGCGTGGACTTTGGCGGCTCCAACTGCACCGCGGACAAGACCTGCAAAGAAGTGCGCTGCTAGCACACCAATAAGCAGGATAGCGATGGCCACGAATACGTTGGGAATATAGACCAAAATCTGGTTAAGGAAGTCAGTCACTTTAGACAAGCCGAGAACATCTGCAGCGGCCAAGAAGGCGACCAATAATATGGTCCATTTGACCAATGCTCCCACAAACTCTGAAACTTCTAGCTCAAAACCAGACTTTTCAAACAGGGTTTTGGTGCCCACTCGGTTCAAGGCAGCGTCAACCCGAAGTTGTTTTAAGATTTGAGTTACCAGTCTGTCCAAACCAACTGCCACAATCCAGCCCACTAAGAGGATGATAACAGCGCCAACTAAGTTTGGCAGAAAGACCAGGAAACGTCCCCAAATATCTTCTAACGGGTTTAGAACGGCGTTGCCCCATACGGCAAAAAGATTTTCTTGCATCTTGTTCCCCACAAATTATTTTTTATTATGCGCGCATAGATGATTCCATAGTTTCGACCCTATAAGTCAATGAACAAAACGTCCCAATGACAAGTATATTATAACCAAAAATTGTTAATTTTGCCACTTGGCAATATTTGTTTGGTGGCGCGGGTGGGACTCGAACCCACACATCCTCTCGGACACATGGTCCTAAACCATGCGTGTCTACCAATTCCACCACCGCGCCATAACCAATATGCCTGTCCCGTAAACGGCACTACCGTGGTAAGGGAATGTAACCCATTTTACAGCAAGGAACCGTATGATGCCTACCGTTCCACCGTCTCATTATGATTCTCACCGTCTGTTCTAGACTGTGATTCGGTCTTTTAAATTATTAAACTTGCTATCGCTGATGCCATAAACCTTCTTTATTTCATCAATATCAGAGAAACCACCGTTCTGTAAACGATAATCTATAATTCTCTGAGCTGTGATGGGACCAATGCCTGGGAGGCTATCAAGCTCTGAATTTGTGGCAGTATTAATGTTTATCAAATCAGTAATTTGGTTATTACTGGTGTCTGTAGCGGAGTTGCTGGACGAATAGGATGGAGGGCTAATATAAACTATTTGGTTGTCGCCAATTTTGGGTAAGTAGATTTTGCTGTGATTATCTACCAAAGCTGCACGATTAATATTGCGGGCGATTTCATCTATATCGGCTTCCGGACTAAATCCGCCGGCTGCGGCAATAGCATCTTCAATTATGCTTTCTGCGTCTAGCTCATAAACTCCAGGATGGTTAACTCCACCACTAACATCCACAACTAATTTTAAACTGTGGCCGACAATATTTTCTTGGTCGGTAACAAAAATATCGTCGTCCTCGGCTAGGGTGCTGACCGGAGGTGTCAGAATAAGATAAATACCAATAGCGGAGATGATCAGCAGAATTCCCAATATCCAGTATTTGTACTGCTCGAAGAACTCCAGTTTATTTCTTTCTAATTCAGGCTCGGGTGTAAAAGGCGAGAGAAGTGTCTCCATATCGTTTTTGATTTATGATTCTTAAATTAGGGTTTCTTGGAGGCTTTGCGCTGCTGCGATATTCAATGACCAATACTCCCTCATCAGCCAGCAAATCTTCCCATCCGGTGATGTCAAGTGCATCGTCATACCACGGAGCAGCAAAGATGACATCATAAGTAGCCCGATTTGCCAGAACAAAATCCTCCACTCTCATAAGCCTGACAGTTGCCTCCTTTATGTTGAGCAATTTTAGATTTTGTTTGATTAAATTGTAGTGACTTCTGTCCTTTTCAATAAAGACAGCATGGGCTGCTCCCCGGCTCAACGCTTCGATGCCAACAGCTCCGCTGCCCGCAAAGAGGTCAAGAAATTTAGTATCAATAACCTTGTTGCCCAAAATATCAAAAACGGCTTTGCGGACCTTGTCTGTGGCCGGACGCAGAGTTGGTGCACTTTTGAGTATCCTGCTACCAAATTTTCCGCCAGTGATTCTTAGATTCATCTTTTTGCTTCGTGATTCAGGTTTTTATTCTCTGTGCATTATGGCATCGTTTATGTTAATTCGACTCGCCAACATAGGCGACTGGGTCAGCTCTGGGTCTTTTTCCAGCATCTCCCTGGCTGCGTTTCGAGCGATCTTGATAGCCTCTGTGTTTGTCCAGTCAGCTAGTTTATATTTTATAAATCCGGCTTGGAGCTGGCCGAATAGGGCCCCGGGGCCCCGTGTTTTCAGGTCCAGTTCGGCCAACTTGAAGCCATCGTCTAGTTTGGCGAATTCTTCCAGCCGTCTAATTATCAACTCATCATCCAGGCTGGGAATAACGTAACAATATGATTGTAAATCACTTCTGCCAACCCGCCCCCGGAGCTGGTGCATTTGCGCAAGCCCAAAGCGTTCGGCGCTTTCTATAGATATAACGGTGGCATTGGGAATATCAATGCCGACTTCAATTACGGTGGTTGATACCAAAACCTTGATCTTACCGCTTTCAAAGTCCTTCATAATTTTTTGTTTGATTACGGCATCGAGTCCGCCGTGGAGCAGACCAACTTTAACATTGGGAAATTCATTTTTAATATGTTCAAATTCTTGTTCAACCGATTTAGCTGAGATGGTTTTACTCTCCTTGATTAAAGGGGCAACAATAAATGCTTGGTGATTCTTTTTGACCTCTTCCAATATTTTTTGGTAGGCAACCTTTCTTGTTTTCTCGGTCAGAACTTGTGTGATAATCCTTGGCCGTTGACTGGGTTTGCTAGCAATTATCGATATATCCAAATCCCCAAAAATGCCCAGAGCTAGAGAACGGGGGATGGGGGTTGCTGTCAGAGAAATAAAGTGCGGCAAAAACTCTTGGTCGGATGGATGTTTGTCTGGATGGGTCTTATGTTTCAGGGCCTCACGTTGTTTGACTCCAAAGCGGTGCTGTTCGTCGATAACTACAAGGTTTAGGTTTTTGAACTGAACGTTGTTATAAATCAACGCGTGTGTACCGATGACAATATCAGCGTCGCCGGGGCCCTTGTTGAAAGCATTAGTGCGGAGAGCTACAGTGGTGTTCATTTTGTCAAAGAGTGGTTTAAGTTTGTCAAAATGCTGATTAGCTAATACCTCCGTCGGTGCCATCATCGCGGACTGGAAGCCGGATTGTTTAGCCGCTATCATTGCAATTGCCACAACAATAGTTTTTCCCGATCCCACATCGCCCTCAAGTAGGCGGCTGGCGGGGGATTTTTGGGAAATATCTTGTAAAATTTCCCAGAGAGCCTGTTTCTGAGAATCAGTCAATTTGAACGGTAGTTGTTCAAGTACTTTTTTCACTAGGCCAACATCTGTCGGAATTGGGTGGGCGGCCTGCTTTTTGAGGTAATTTTTTATTTGCTGAATTGTCAACTGGGTGGTTAACAGTTCGTCAAAAGCCAAGCGGTCTTTGGCAGTTTGAAGCGTTTCAAGCGACATAGGAAAATGGATTTCGGTCAGTGCGTTATTCAGAGGCAATAATTTATATTTTTTTACAACCGCCGCTGGCAGAATTTCTGGCCATTGGCTTATTGTTTTCACTAAGCCCTTCATAATTCGACGGAACATCTTGGAAGAAATATTTTTGTGCTCGGGATAGACGGGAATAATTCGACCGCTGTGTAACGGGGTATCGGAGACTGTTTCAAAGTTGGGATTGATCATTTGCAAGCCATTTCGGTTTTTATCAACCTTGCCGGTGAAGAAGTATTCCTTATCCTTTTTTAATGAAGTTCTAAGATATGGCTGATTGAACCAAATTAATGATATCTGGCCAGAGTCATCGACGGCTCTGGCTTGGGTGAGGTACATTCTCTTGATCGGTGAACGGAAAGTAGAGATCGCAGCTAATTTAGCCCTGATGGTGAATTTGTCACCGGACGGGACTAGGTCAGCAATGGCAATAATTTGGCTTAAATCCTCCCAAGCTCTGGGGAAATAGTATATTAGGTCATCTATATTTTTTATATTCAAATCGGCTAAAATCTCAGCTATTTTGGGACCAACATAAGGAATAGATTGAAGCCCGAGAGTGGTTACTGCCATATTGTTATTCTATCATTTAATACTATAAGAAGACGTTTTTTAGATTCTGCTTTAAAACATCGACTCCAGATGCCAATTGATGAAAAAGTAGCTCCCAGAGCAGAAAAACTCTTGACTCAAAGCAGAAAGTATAGTACAATGAAAGCGATATAGTATTAAAAATAGGAGGGCAAGGAGGGGGAGTACATTCACTATGAAAACCCCTAAAAAGATTATAGATTTTACGGGACTGGAGTTTCGTCCCGATCGGCGGCCGGCCGCTAGACTTCGCCGCAGGGCTCAGGTGTTAAAAGCGAAAAGAGAGACGGGCAATGTGTCTCGTAATGTGAGAACTATTTTAGGGGAAATGTTTGGGCTTTAGGGGTTAGCCCAGTTGGATAAAGTGACGTTTGCCGACTTGGATAATGGTGCCGGGTTCGTTTTCAACTATCAGATTGGGGTCTGATACGATGTGATGGTTAATTCGAACTCCTCGCTGTTCAATTAGTCGTCTGGCTTCTGACTTTGAGCTGGCCAGATTGTATTTGGCCATAATATCCACCAGTCGAGTAGCTTTTTTAATTTTTATCTCGGATATATCGTCAGGTGTTCTACCCTTTTTAAAAATTCCCACAAAGTTATCTTCTGCTTTTTTAGCTGCCGCTTCCCCATGATAGATTTTGACAATTTCATACGCTAATCTCGCCTTGGTATCGCGGGGTTCTTTTTTGGCTGCGACTTTGATGGCTGGCAGGTCGCTGGTCGGTACACTAGTGGCCAGTTCGAAGTAGGTATAGATTTGGTCGTCTGGCAGCGACATAATTTTGCCATACTGTTCATCAGGACTCTCTGTGATGCCGATGTAATTACCGAGGCTTTGGCTCATTTTTTGTTTGCCATCAAGTCCGATCAACAGAGGCACGCTAATGATTGCCTGTGGCTCTTGGCCAAAATCTTTTTGCAGATCTCGGCCACGCATCTCGTTAAAAGTTTGATCTGTACCAATAATTGTCACATCACTTTCCAGCATAACGGAGTCATAGCCCTGCAGCACCGGATAGAGTGGTTCGTGTAATCCAATCTCTTTGTGTTTTTTGATACGTTGTTGAAACATATCCCGCTCGATTAATTGGGCGTGAGTAAAATGACTCATTAGCCGAATTATGTCCTCGGCTGACATTTTGTCGTACCATTCGGAGTTGTAGCGAATTTCAGTCTTTTTCGGATCCAAAATGGTTAAAACCTGCTTAATATAATGCTCTGACATTTCCCTGACATCGTGGGCATCGCGAAGTTGGCGGACATCGTTTTTGTTCGTGGGATCGCCGAATCTTCCGGTAAAGTCGCCAATTAAAAAGATGACGGTATGTCCCAGATCTTGAAACTCTCGCATTTTGTGATAGACCACACTATAGCCCAGATGCAAATCGGGTGTGGTGGGATCAACTCCATGTTTAATCCTAAGAGGTTTGCCGGAGGCCAGCTTAGTGCGCAATTCCTTTTCGCCGACAATGGAATTTACTCGCCGGCTTAAAAGTTCGTCTATCGTTTTTTTGTCTGGTCTGTCCATCGAATGTTAAACATTAAGTATCTAGTATTTAGTATACTGTGTGTGGGTTGTCTTATACTAGATACTGTACACCAGATACTATATACTAGTTCCTATGTCAGAATTAATGCCCTTTGGGGGGAACAGATACAATCGGGTTAGACAGAAGATAAGGAGCAGACGGTTTGTCAGAAAAACCAAGAAGCATTTTTTTGGCCTTTTGGGCAAATTTGGCATATACAACATACCTCGATTGACACTGTTCATTGCCGTGATGGGGTTGTTTGTAGTGAGTTTTTTCATGGCGGTGTTTTCCATTGGCCTGCCCAACCCGTCTCGTTTAATTGTTTATGAAGCAACTGAATCAAGCAAAGTTTTTGACAGAAATGGAGAAATGCTTTATGACATCTTTAATCAAAAGCGTCGCTCCAACATTGAGTTTGAAGATATTCCGGAGGTGGTGAAACAAGCCACTATAGCGATTGAAGATAAAAATTTTTATCATCACAGGGGTTTTGATATTACTGGCTTTCTAAGGGGATTGATCTTGCAACCCTTGAGAGGTCGGGGAGTCCAAGGGGGCAGCACCATTACTCAGCAATTTGTAAAAAACGCTCTACTGGGACCAGAGCGGGTTATTTCTAGAAAAATTCGGGAGTTGATTTTAGCTTTTGAATTGGAGCAGATCTATTCCAAGGATAAGATTTTATCTCTGTATTTAAATGAAGTGCCGTACGGCAGCGGTGGATATGGCGTGGAAGCAGCTTCGCAAATATATTTTGGTAAGGATGTGACGGATATTACACTACCGGAAGCGGCTGTGTTGGCAGCTCTGCCTCAGGCGCCCAGCCGGTATTCACCCTATGGTCAGAATCCAGATTTGTTGATGGCCAGAAAAGATTTGGTATTAGAGCAGATGTACAAACAGGGATATATCACTTTCGAAGAGACCGAAGCAGCAAAAGAGGCAGAGATAGAATTTCAGCCACGGAGCGAATCAATTCGGGCGCCTCATTTTGTTATGTATGTTCGGGAGCAATTGGCAGCCAAATATGGAGAAAAAATGGTAGAGGAAGGGGGATTGAGAATTATCACCACTTTGGATTGGAATAAGCAAAAGGCCGCCGAAGCTGCTATTGCGTCCAGAGCGGAATACAATAAAGAGCATTACAATGCCGGTAACGCCGCTTTGGTTTCGATTGATCCTAACACCGGTGAAATTTTGGCAATGGTCGGCAGCAAGGATTATTTTGATATGGAAGAAGATGGGCAAGTGAATGTGACCATCCGGGAGCGCCAGCCGGGCTCGTCCATAAAGCCAATCGTTTATGCTACGGCTTTCAAAAAAGGGTACAATCCAGCCACGATGCTGATGGATGTTAAAACCAACTTTGGGCAGGGCTGGACACCGCGCAACTACGACGGCGTTTACCGCGGGCCGATATCAATTCGTGATGCGCTGCAGGGTTCTATAAACGTGGCGGCGGTGAAGGCATTAGCCTACGCCGGAGTTAAAGAAACCACTAATACTGCCCACGATATGGGCATCACTACTCTTAATGATCCGGAGCGATATGGTTTGTCCCTCACTTTGGGCGGCGGCGAAGTAACTTTGTTAGATCTCACTTCTGCTTATGGCGTATTCGCAGCTGCGGGTATGCGGACGCCAACAGTGGCAGTTTTAAAGGTAGAAGACAAAAACGGCCGGGTGCTGGAAGAGTATGATCCCGTTAGGCCACGCCGGGTTCTGGATGCACAAATAGCTTATTTGATAAATGATATTTTAAGCGATAATGAGGCCCGTTCTAAGTTTTTTGCCGGTGGCAGTTTAACTTTGCCAGATAGAATTGTGGCTGCCAAAACTGGTACGACTAATGAATATCGCGACGGCTGGACAGTTGGCTACACTCCGGATTTGGTGACAGGCGTGTGGGTAGGCAACAACGATAATGAATCAATGAAAAACGGTGCCGGCCTGAACGTGGCAGCCCCAATTTGGAAGGCATATATGCGTTCAGCTTTAGCGGGCACTTCCAATAAAGCATTCACCCGTCCTCCGGGTATTCGGGAAATAGAAGTTGATGCGGTATCCGGTAAACTGCCAACCGATGCTTCGCCCAGCACTAAGACAGAAATATTCACGAGTTTTGCTGTGCCGACTGAATACGATGATGTTCATACTAAAGTTCGGGTGGTGATATCAGCTCCGGACAAATTGGCTCCGGAAGATTTTCCCATCGATTTGACAGAGGAGCGAATCTTCTCGGAATTTCATTCTGAACGGCCCAATAATGCCAACTGGGAAAATCCAGTCATCGCCTGGGCCAAAGAGAATGGCTACAATAACATTCCAACAGAATATTACAATGGTAGCCCCGACGATATTGATAGAATCATCATTATGCATATGCCCGGGCAAAGTTCTTTTCCCATCACTCTGATTGCCCACCTCTCAAGTGAAGGGCTGGAAAAGACATTTGAAAAAGTTGAATTTTATCTTGATGATGTTATGGTTGGTTCACTGGATAGCGGCGGTCCGCAGTTTGTCCTTGATGTTAATGAGGGCGAGGCGGGTGAGCATACTGCTTATGCCAAATTAGTCACTGATGAGGGTACTTTCAATAGTATGACAGTTCAATTTACAATTGATTAGTGTGGAAAGTAAAAGAAGAATCACGAATCATGAATCAGGGAAAAGACAAAAATATATTTCCTGAGCGTAGTCGCCTCCGGTCCAGAGGGCCTCTGGCTCAGAAGGAAGGACTACCCTAATGTAACTCTTCGATTTCACTCAGAGAATAAAACTATAAAAAACCATAATTCATTACTCTTAATTCGTAATTCAAACACATGCAAGTAGAAAAAATATCCACTAAAAATAATTCTGTCAGTTTAAAAATCTCACTCAACAAAAAGGAATGGGACAAAACTTTAGATAGGGCAGCCGCGGATGTTGCCGCGGTTGAAAAGATTCCGGGGTTCCGCCCAGGCAAGGCTCCGCGCAAGGTAGTTATAAATAAAGTTGGCGAAGCTAGAGTTCTGTCAACAGCTATCGAGCAGGCAGTCCAGGAGTTCTATCCGGTGGCAGTTAAACAAGAAGGACTACGGCCGGTGGCACTGCCCAAAATATCTATCGATAGAGCCACCCCCGAAAACGAGCTGGTTTTTACAGCGGATGTAACAGTTTTGCCCAAGGTAACTTTGGGTGATTACAAGAAGATCAAAATAAAGAAGGTTGTTGAACCAGTCACTGAGAGCCAAGTAGAAGATGTACTAAAAAATATCCAAAAGCGCCAGGCTGAATTTGTGGAAGTCGAACGACCGGCCAAGATGGGCGACTGGGTAGAGGTAGATTTTGTCGGCTACATCGACAATAAGCCGTTTGAGGGAGGCCAAAGCAAAAATCATCCAATGATATTGGGTGACAAATTGTTTATTCCCGGTTTTGAAGAGGGAATTGTAGGCATGAGAGCAAAGGATAGAAAGACCATAGAAGTTGAATTTCCCAAAGATTATGGCAAGACCGAATTGGCTGGCAAGAAAGCTAAGTTTGATATTACCCTTCACAAAGTAAAATCTGTAAACTATCCGGAGATTAATGATAAATTTGTGCAAAAGGTCAGTAAATTTAAGACCTTGGACGAATTCAAGGCGGATATAAAAAAGTTTTTGGAAGAAGAGGCCGAGAAAAGAGCTGAAACCAAATCCCGTGAAGATGCAATTATGGAGTTGGCTAAATTAGTGAAAGTGGATTTGCCAGATGAAATGGTCGATTCAGAGTTAGAAGCCATGCTCAAGGACCTGCGTATGCGGGTTGCCCAGCAGAAAATGGAGTTTGCAGATTATTTAAAGAAGGCTGGTGTTAATGAAGAGGGCCTAAAAAGCCAGTGGCGGGATCAAGCCAAGCAAAGAGTTTTAGCCGGCTTGGCTCTGGATGAACTGCGCAAAGCTGAACAGATAGAGGTTTCCGACAAAGAAATTGAGGAAGAAATTAAAAAGCTGGAAGCGATGTATCCGCAGGATATAGAAAAAATTAGAGAAGAGTACAAAAAGCCAATCGCCAGAGACAGGTTAAAAAATATGTTGGCAAGCCGCAAAGCGGTGGATAGACTGGCGGAGTTGGCTACTCCGTAGCCCATCCTGCCGAACATAAGTAATAGGTACCAAAAAACTCACGGCCGTGAGTTTTTTGATAATGGTAGTGTATACTGTTGCAGGGGAAGTTTTTTGCCTAGTTTCAAATCTGCGATAAAATGGTAAACTTATTTGGTGTCGGTGTTCGGCGTTATATTTTTATTTTTTTAATGGTGGATTATGAGTAATGTTACCGTTGTGGGTTTGCAATGGGGAGATGAGGGAAAGGGCAAAATCGTTGATTTGCTTTCGGAGCAAGCCGACATAGTCGTGCGTTTTCAGGGAGGGAATAATGCCGGGCACACATTAGTTGTCAACGATATTACTTACAAACTTAGCCTTTTGCCCTCAGGAATCGTGAGAAAGGGGAAATTATCCGTCATTGGAAATGGCGTGGTTATTGACCCCTGGTCTCTGGTGGACGAAATAGAACGAATCGGTAAACTGGGTGTAAGCATCACTCCCCAGAATTTGATAATTGCAGATAATGCCTGTTTGATTCTTCCCCTGCACCGGGATTTAGATGCCCTGCGGGAAGAGAATGCAGGCCCCAAGGCGCGGATTGGCACACTTAAGCGGGGAATCGGACCAGCCTATGAGGACAAAGTCGGACGTCGGGCTATCCGAGCTTGTGATTTAGGGGAGAAGACAACGCTGCAGAACAAAGTGGAGCGGCTTTTAATTCATCATAATAGTCTGCGAAAGGGGCTGGGCGCAAAAGAAATCGACACTCAAGAACTTTTGGAATCTCTTTATAAAATTGCCTCCAAGATTCTGCCTTATGTTAAGCCGGCTTGGAAGTATCTTTATAATGCCAAAGGGCAAAATAAAAAAATTCTGTTTGAGGGAGCCCAAGGCGCTATGTTGGATATTGAACATGGCACGTATCCCTATGTAACCTCGTCCAATACTTATGCCGGCCAGGCGGCAGTCGGTTCCGGTATAGGTGTTGGCAGCATTGGATATATTTTGGGTTTGACTAAGGCCTACACAACCCGAGTTGGGGGCGGCCCGTTCCCAACCGAGCAAAGCAACAGCGTTGGCAAGTTATTGCAGGAAAAGGGCAACGAATTTGGGACTGTTTCCGGACGTTCACGCCGCTGCGGGTGGTTAGACGCCTGCATGCTTCGGCAGACTGTAATTAAGGAAGGTGTTCAAGGGATTGCCCTGACTAAAATTGATGTGCTGGATTCGCTTAAAGAAATTAAAATCTGCGTTGGCTATAAGTTGGACGGAAAAAAGATTGATTACTATCCTTCGTCTCAGATAGCCCAGGCCAAAGTTGAACCCATCTATGAAACAATGGCGGGGTGGCAAACTAAAACCCAAGGCCTGCGCGACTTTGATGCTTTACCCAAGGCAGCCATTCGATACATCAAAAGGATTGAAGAGCTTCTTGGGGTACCTGTTGTAATTATCTCCACAAGCCCTGAGAGGGAGGATACGATCGTAATTAAAAATCCCTATGCCACTGACAACACTGAAAATTTGTCTGCCCATTCGGCTTTATTAGGCCGTACTCTGGCTGACGCGAGCCGATGAAATAGGGTATAATTAGCAGGTATAGCAGATAAAAATAGAGATTATGAATGTTGTTCCAATGGTTATAGAAAAATCTCCGGCAGGAGAGCGGGCATATGATATTTATTCGCGCCTGTTGAAAGACAGAATTATTTTCATCGGCAGTCTGATTGATGATCAGGTGGCTAATATGGTGATTGCCCAGTTGTTGTTCTTGGAAAACGAAGATCCCAAGAAGGACATATTCATCTATATCAATACTCCCGGTGGCTCGGTTACGGCCGGCATGGCCATTTATGACACAATGCAGTATGTGAAACCGGACGTAGCGACGATGTGCGTAGGTATGGCCGCTTCAATGGGCTCGATACTGCTGGCCGGCGGGGCGAAAGGCAAGCGCTATGCTCTGCCAAACTCTCGTGTAATGATCCATCAGGTACTGGGCGGAGCCCAGGGGCAAGCGAGTGATATTGAGATTCACGCCAAAGAAATCTTGAGCTGGAAGAAACAGTTGAATGAGATATTGGCGTATCACACCGGCCAAAAAATAGGCAAAATCGAAAAGGATGCCGATCGCGACTTTTTCCTGAAAGCCCAAGAAGCCAAGGCCTATGGCATTGTTGACGAGGTGATGGAAACTAAAATCCCGGTCTAATAATTATAGGTATTAAGGGTGAATAAAACGGATTTTTTCCCCGGCTTGGTCGGCCAGGCAAGGGCAAAAGAGATTTTAAATCGGGGGATTGAGTCAGGCAAACTGGCCCAGACCTTGATTTTTGTCGGAAGACGGGGCGTTGGTAAAAAGATGGCCGCCTTATTATTGGCAAATGCACTACATTCGAGAGGCAACGCTTCTGCTATCGGCAATGCTAATCAAGCGGGCAAAGCTGATACTTTTGTTTTTTCCGAGATTTTGGCTGAAATGCGTGAGCAAAAAAAAGAAAATCCGTTTATGGAAGCTGCTCGGTCCATTATTAAGTTTTTAGAAATGTCACCTCTGTCTTCTGAAATGAAAGTGGCCATTATCGATAATGCGGATATGCTCACAGCTGGATCGCAAAACTCTCTTTTAAAAACTCTGGAAGAACCTCGTCTGAATGCAGTTTTAATTTTAGTTACGGAGGATGAAGATAGGCTGCTGCCGACGATTGTGTCCCGTTCTCGGATTATTAATTTTGCACCCCTTACTAATGATGAAATAAAAAAGGTTGTCCCCGACGTTAGTCCGGAGATTTTAGAACTGGCAGACGGCAGTATCGGATTTGCCAAGCAGATGGCAGAATCTATAGATGCGCGGCTTGAATTAAACCAAATACGGGATTTTTGGCTTAGTATAAAAGATGCAGATATAGAAACAAAAATCTCTTGGGCAAATGACAAGAGGGACAGGCAGGACGCGATAAAGTTTTTGGAAATAGGCCTGGTTGCGATTCGAAATCAATGGCTTGCAAACCCCACGATCATTGGAGCCAGAGTTATCTGGTTAATTCAAAGAACTATTTATCAGATAAGAGAGAATGTTAATGCCCGGGCGGCGCTCGAGGCGATGTTGCTAGCGCCGGTTTTCAATTGAGATAAAGGAAATTGGTTGCTATACTTGGCAGGTAAAAATAGCCTTAAGTTTAGCTTATGTTAGAAATTATTATTTTTGTCGCTACAGTAATTGTGCTGATTATGATTTTGCGTAAATTGCCGGTAGATGCAGACGTGGCATTGAAGCAGGCCTCAGGCAGGGGCAGCCAGGAAAAAAATCAGCTAGCCGAAGCTGATGAGTTATTTGAACAGGGTGAATTGAAAAAGGCTGAGAAGATGTATCTAAAGTTGCTGGACAAAGATTCAAAAGATGCTACTTTGTATAACAAGCTAGGGCTTATCTATTTGGCGGATAAAAATTTTAAGGATGCTAAATCGTCTCTAAAGCAAGCGCTAAAATTGGAACCAGAGAATGATACCTTCTATAATAACCTTGGACTTCTGTACTATGAAATGGGCAAATATGATGATGCGATTGAGGCCTATGAGGCATCGATTAACATAAATGACAAAATTGCCTCTCGTCTAATAAATTTAGGTTTGGCCTACTTTATGAACAAAAAGTACAGAAAAGCTGCCGATGCCTATGAAAAAGCCGTGATTTTAGACCCCCGAAATGAAAGCTATGTAGAACTTTTAAAAAAAGCAGAAGAAAAGATCAAATAACGCCGATTGTGTACATTTGCCGAGATAGCTCAGTCGGCAGAGCGCACCCATGGTAAGGGTGAGGTCACGGGTTCGATTCCCGTTCTCGGCTCCAGAATTCACTCAATCGAACTATAGAGTCGAGTGAGTTCTGCCCTCCGAAGCGTTATCTGTATCACAAGAGGCGAATGTCCTATTTGTGACGGGATGAAGAGATGAAGAAAAAAGACGGGTTAACTCTTTTGATAATTTGCTGGGGTATGCAAGCGGTCAAAGCAACCGGTCTGTAAAACCGTCGGCTTTATGCCTTCGCAGGTTCGAATCCTGCCCCCAGCACCACGCAAAACTCACTTCGTCCGTCGCGTGATGCAGCCATAATGTAAAATAGTTCTTTGCGTGAGCTGGGCGCTGCCATATTTGGACAGACAACTCAAGAATTGTTTAACAACACGCCGAAGTAGCTCAATGGTAGAGCAACCGCTTTGTAAGCGGTAGGTTGGGGGTTCGAATCCTCTCTTCGGCTCCAGAATTCGCTCAATTTTAATATAGCGTCAAGCGAATTCTGCCCTCCGAAGTGCTATCTATATCACAAGAGGCAAATGACTTATTTGTAATGAGATGAAGCAAAGGATGGGCAAAACTATTTTACACTTCGCCTGGCTACGCCGAAAGGTAGTTACAATAGTGTTTTTTATTTTCCTATTGCGTTTTTTGGGGCTTTGTGTATGATTTATCCGAAAGTATGGTGATCTCATTTTGTTCGAAGTTTTCGAGTGTGTGAGACGGTCGCACCTACGGTATATTATTCAAGTATTGTTAATTCACATGGAAGAAAACAAGAACAAGTTGTTTGTTGGTGGAATTAGTTTCGATTCAACAGAGGATTCACTGAGAGATCTATTTTCTACAGTTGGAACTGTGGAATCTGCTGTTATCATCACAGACAAAATGTCTGGTCGCTCCAAAGGTTTTGGCTTTGTTGAAATGGGTTCTGAAGAAGAAGCTCAGAAAGCCATCGCTGAATTGGACGGCAAAGATCTTGATGGCAGAACAATTGCTGTCAATGTCGCTCGTCCAAAAGTCGACAGATAAATCAAATTAGAAACAAAAAGCTCCGGTATGCATCGGAGCTTTTTGTTGTTGACTTTTACACTGTAGTGCTCAATAATATTCCTTGTTATGGCAAAAAAAGTTTTAGCAGTTGTAAAGCTTCAGTGCGAGGCTGGAAAAGCTAACCCGGCTCCGCCAGTTGGTACTGCCTTGGGTCCCCACGGGATTCAGATTATGGATTTCTGCAAGCAATTTAATGACAGAACCAAAGATATGATGGGCAATGTTGTGCCGTCTGTAATTACTATCTATGAGGATAGGTCTTTTGATTTCATCCTTAAACAGCCACCGGCATCAGCGTTGATTAAAAAAATGTTGAATTTGGAAAAAGGTTCTGCCGTGCCTAACAAGGAGAAAGTGGCCAAGCTGACCAGAGCCCAGCTTAAAGAAATTGCCGAGAAGAAAATGCCTGACCTAAACGCTAATAATATTGAAGCAGCAATGAAAATCATTGAAGGCACTGCTAAAAACATGGGTGTGGAAGTGCAGAATGGTCCAAACGGAATGAAAAAATAATTATGGGAAGAAAATATGCGGAGGCTGTTGCCAAAGTAGACAAGAAGAAGCTTTACTCCGTTGATGAAGCGCTGAAATTAGTGAGGGAGACCTCACCCGTGAAGTTTGATGCTACGGTTGAGTTGCACGTGCAGATGGGTCTGGATCCCAAACAGGCGGATCAAAATATTCGGGGAACAGTCAATATGCCGGCTGGTACAGGCAAGGTTCAGAAAGTATTGGTTATCGCCGGCGAGGCAGATGCCCAAAAGGCTGCTGCGGCCGGCGCTGACTTCGTTGGTCTTGACGATATTATCGAGAAAATTGAGAAGGGCTGGATGGATTTTGATGTGGTTATTGCCACACCGGATGTTATGCCCAAAGTTGGTAAATTGGGACAAACATTAGGCACCAAAGGCATGATGCCGAATCCTAAATCTGGCACAATAACAAAAGATATCGAAAAGGTAGTTAAAGAATTTAAGGCGGGTAAAATTGAGTTTCGTTTAGACAAAGATGCCATTATACATTTGGGGCTGGGCAAAGTTTCTTTTAAACTGGAAGATTTAAAAGATAATTTTAACGCTCTGATGGCAGCCATTAAGACAGCCAAACCAGCCAGCGCCAAAGGCACCTACATTAAAAGAATTACTCTCACTAGTACAATGGGACCGGGAGTAAATGTGGACGTGACGTCTATCTAAACTTTCTTTTCACTACTTTTTAAAAAGTAGTATAAAACTTTATGCCAGTCAGCCTCTCTACGAACTAGTAGAGAATTTTTATGAAGGCTGACGCTAAACTCCCCCGACAAGTCGGGGTCAAACAGTAGCTACGCTTCTATAAAAATTCTCTAAGTTCGTGACGCGCCGGCCTCCAATGGCTTGGATACTATAGCCAGAGTTCCAACGCGGGGTTATTTACTCTGCGAAAAGAAGGGAATTTATTGATGGTTTGTTTTGCCAAATAAAAGTTATGTTAGAATGGTATGTGGAGGAGATATGGCGAGACCGAGTTGGGATGAGTATTTTTTAGATATTATGGCATCCGTTGCCAGGCGGTCGACTTGCGATAGAGGGAGAAGCGGCGCTTTAATAGTAAAAAATAAGAGGATTTTAACCACTGGCTATGTCGGTTCGCCGGTGGGTTTGCCTCACTGCGATGACGTTGGACATGAGTTTAAGGAGACTATCCATGCTGATGGTCATGTTAGTAAACACTGTGTTCGCACAGTTCATGCTGAACAAAATGCTATTTGTCAGGCAGCGCGGTACGGTATTCCCATTGATGGAGCGACTCTCTATTGTACGATGACACCGTGCTATGTTTGCGCCAAAATGATCATTAATGCGGGGATTAAACGAGTAGTGGCAGAGAAAGATTATCAAGCCAGTGCCGAAACAAAAAGGGTTTTTAGAGAAGCAGGAATTCAATTCGAACTTCTTAGTGAAGACATCAAGGAATATGCTGATCAGATAGGGGAAAAGATTGGAGGCAGATGAAGGTAAAGATAAAAAGAATAGACAAATCGCTGCCCCTGCCGACCTATGAAACTGCCGGTGCGGTATGTTTTGATTTGTCTGCAAGAGAAAGTGTTATTGTGCAGCCGGGCGGGTTAGCAAAGATAAAGCTCAACATAATTGTGGAAACTCCGGCTGGTTATATGTTGATGTTGGTGCCGAGAAGCTCTTTGCCGGCTAAAAAACCGGGATTAATTTATCCTCATGGGGTGGGTGTAATTGATCAGGACTATCGTGGACCGGATGACGAGCTGATGTTGCAGGTAAAAAATGTCGGCAGTCAGTCGGTTGAAATTAAAAGAGGTGAAAGAATAGCTCAGGCTGGGTTTGTGCGAATTGAACATGCCGAACTAGAGGAAGTTGAAGAAGTTGCCGCTTCAAGCCGCGGAGGGTTCGGCAGTACCGGGTAATCTCTATGTTTATTGTATTTGAAGGGGGGGATGGTTCAGGGCAGGATACACAGGCAGATCTTCTGCAGGATTACCTGATTGATTTGGGGTATAAAGTATGGAGAACCAGAGAACCGACCAAGGGGGAGATTGGTCTTCGAATTAAAAGGATTTTGCAAGGCAAAGAACCCAAGCTTGGCGCCTTTGAACTGCAGGAACTGATGTCCAAAGATAGGGAAGAACATGTCAAAGACATTGAGAAAAGTCTGAAAAACGGTGAGATTGTAATTTCCAGTCGGTACTTTTACTCGACTCTGGTTTATGGAATGGCTGATGGAGTTAAATATAAAAAGTTGTGGGATTTGAACAAGAATTTTCTGCGCCCGGACATGGTTTTTTATCTGGACTTGGATCCTGCGCTGGCTATCGAGCGCATTGAGAAACGGGGGCAGCCCAAGGAGTTATTTGAGCGGCAGGAATTTTTGCGTAAGACTAGACAGGGATTTTTGAGTTTAAAGAACAAGTTTCCAGAATTTAAAGTGATAGACGGTTCAGGCACAATTGAGCATGTGCACAACCTGATAACTGCCGAAGTTCGCAAACACCTAGAAGAGGTTACGGTTTAAATGACTCAGATGTTGAAGACCCGCTAAGCGAGGGGCTTTTTGGTATGATACAATGCAGTGTGGAAAATTTTCCAGGAGGTGAACCTTGAGAAAAACAAAGCAGCGGGCCAATGTACCCGAGTTGGATGCTATCCTCGAGCGGAAGTTTCAGGTTCTTGATCAGGGGTTCATCCGTCTGGTCGATTATCTTGGCACCGAAGCTCGAATTGTGCAAGCGGCACGGGTTTCGCTTGGTAGGGGAACCACTACTCCGCAGCGGGATGCGGAGCTGATTCGGTATCTCTGGCGAAACAAGCATACCAGTCCGTTTGAACAGCTCCAGATCACCCTTCATTGTAAACTGCCTATCTTTGTGGCTCGTCAGTGGGTTCGTCACAGAACAGCCCGTCTTAATGAGCTCTCCGGCCGTTATTCTAAATTGCCCGATGAGTTCTATGTTCCTGGCTTGGGGCGTGTCCAATATCAGGCAACAGAAAACAAACAGGGTAGTGAGGGCAGTCTTCCCAAGGACGAGGCCAGCCAAATTGTAAGGGTGATGAACGCCGGACGGGTTTTAACCCACAGTAACTACGAGGGCATGGTGAAGCGGGGTGTAGCGCGAGAATTAGCGCGGATTGATCTGCCCTTGAGCACGTACACCCAGTGGTATTGGCAGATTGATTTGCACAACCTACTTCATTTCTTAATGCTCCGGTGCAGCGAGCATGCTCAGTGGGAGTTCCGCCAGTACGCTAACACGATTAGGGATGAAATCGTTAGGCGGTGGGTGCCCACTGTATGGCAGGCGTTTGAGGATTTTACACTGAAGGCACTCCATTTCACCCAGCCTGAAGTTGGTCTTTTGGCGTCTGTGATTAATGCCAGGAAGCTTAAGAAACTTGTTGGGCAAGTGGAGAACGACTCTGCTCGGAAAGAGCTAGCCGCTCAGATCGGTGTGTCAACAACGGAACTTAAGGAAGTATCCGACAAACTCCAACGTCTTTTGGACACCTAGAGTGTTTCAAGGGATACGGGCCCTGCCGTGAGGCGGGGCTTTTTTATTGACATAAATTGCCGTTGTGTTTAGAATAGCCAATGTATCCTTTAAAGACAGTAGGCAAACACTTAAGACCTACCGAGAAGGCGAGACAAGTCATTTTGTTTTAGCTAACTCGGTGAAAAGCCGAGGTTTTTATGCCCAAGTCAAGAGAACAAAAAGAGCAGGCAGTTGCCACCTTAACTAAGGAGCTAAAGTCTAACGATTTTGGCGTACTGACCGATTTTACCGGTCTGTCGATGATTGATTTAGATAATTTCAGAGCTAAAGCCAGAGAACAGGGGGTTAAATATACTATAGTTAAGACCGCTCTGTTGGATATAGCTGCTGAAAACGCGGGGCTGAAAGACATTAAGACTGCCAAAACCGGCAAGAGTTATGCTCTGGCGTTGGGCGGTAGGGACGAGGTTAGCATTTCAAAGTTGATTCACGGATTTGCTTTAGCCAGTGATAGCAGAGTAAATATTGTCTGTGGAATCATAAATGGCGAGATCGCACCGGCGGAAACAGTTCAGCAGTTGGCAATGTTGCCGTCCTATGAAGAATTGATGGCTAGGGTGGCTGGCAGCATGAATGCGCCGGTGTCTAATTTTGTTTATTCTATAAATTACACATTACAGTCGTTTTATAACGTTATAAAAGCTATACAAACAACAAAATGACCCTTCGACTATGCTCAGGGTAGATTAATAAAATTAATTTAGGAGAAAGATTATGGCAGACAAAAAAGATACCACAGAGGAACAAGCAGCCGCTGATAGCGGGACCCCGCAGAACACGGTGGAGGAGAAAAAGGAGGAAGCCCCAAAGGAGGAACCTAAGGTCGAGTCCGGCTCCAGTTCTGGCGAAGCTACGCCGGACAAGGAAAAAGCAATGGTTGAGGAGCCCCAAGCTGAAGAATCTAAAGCTGAGCCGGCTAATCAAGTTGACACCAGCAAACTTTCCGATACGGCCAACAAAGTATTAGACATGGTTTCTGAAATGACTATATTGGAGCTGGCCGAACTAGTTAAGGTTCTAGAGGATAAGTTTGGAGTAAGCGCTGCTCCGGCTGTTGCAGCGGTAGCTGGCGGCGCGGCCGGCGAAGCGTCAGGCGAAACCGAGGGAAAAAGTACTTATAACGTCAATTTAACTGACACTGGCAGCAACAAAATCGGCGTGATCAAAGCAGTCCGTGAAGTTACAGAGCTGGGCTTGAAAGAAGCTAAAGATTTAGTTGAGGCTGCTCCCAAGCTTGTTCGCGAAAATGTCAAAAAGGAAGAAGCTGAAGAGATTAAGAAAAAGCTTGAAGCCGCTGGTGCCAAAGTGGAGTTAACTTAGCCGCATTTTGCGTGCCCAAAACGCGGCGCAAAAGGGCACACCATTCACAAATTTATTAGTCAAAAAACAAAACTGCCTTACTGGCTATCGCTGAACTCGCTACGCTCGAACAGCAGCTTCGCCAACGGCAGTTTTGTAATTGACTGACATAATTTGCTCAATGGGGTATATTGGCTTCGCCAAGCGGAAGAGATTTTTTATGAGTATTGATTTTGAAATTAGGGCTAAGGATGGGAGGGCGAGGGCTGGTGTTATCACAACCAAGCGGGGAGAGATTAAAACTCCGACAGTGACGGTTAATTTTACCCCGGCGCTTTTGCGTAGTGGTTTAGAGCCGGCACAAGTTAAGGAATTAGGCGTGGATTTAGTATTAGTAAATACTTTGCATACATATTTATCAAATGTAGGCGATATTCATGAATTTTTAGGTTGGGCTGGACCAGTGATGGCGGACTCTGGTGGCTTTCAGATGATTTCGCTAGCTGACAAGTTAAATGTGAAAAACCATGGAATTGAATTTATCATTGATGAAAAAAAACTCTTTTTTACTCCAGAGAAAATTCTGGATATTCAGCGGAATATGAGTGTTGATTTGATGATGCCGCTTGATTATGTGGTCAGCGTGCGGAAAAAGAACATCTGGTTATTTGTTAAATCGGTAATTAGAACAGAACGTTGGTTCAAACAGACGCATACAACAGATTTTGATAATCTTTATTACATCGTGCAAGGTGGAACAAGCAGTTTGGCGCGCTATCTTAGTTTAAAAAATGCTAATGCATGGCTTAGCCGAGGCATATCGGCTGTAGCTCTGGGCGGCATCTCTTTGGGTGAAACTAAGGACGAGATTTATCAAACGGTAAAATTTTGTTGTGACAGATTGCCAGAAGATAAACCACGGCACTTGTTGGGCGTAGGGGAGCCGGATGATCTAATTCGGTGTATTGGTTTAGGCGTCGATACTTTCGATTGTGTGGTAGCTACTCGCGAGGCTCGGCACGGCAGGGTATGGACCGGTAAAGGACCGATTCGCCTGTTAAAAAGTGATTATGCAGAAGATAGGCGAGTTATTGATGAGGATTGTGACTGTCCAACTTGCAGAGCGGGTAAAACCAGAGCCGAGCTTCGGGCGGGCTTGAAATTGGGGAACAGTGATACAAAAATTGACCTTATGCTCCACAATATTCGATTTATGATGCGGCTGATGGAACAGGCCCGACAGGCTATCGAAGATGGGGTATATTCTCAATTTCAAAACAGGTTTTGGAGATCACGTAAATAGCCCCGGGCGGACTACGCGCAATTATAAGTAGTTGAGATCACTATCTGTATTGTGTGTTTGACAGATGAGAAGTATTTATGTATCCTGAATATCCACTCCCAGAGCTAATTTATTATGATAGATAAAAATATGGGGGAACAAGTTGAAGGAGAGGATTTAACTTCGGTTGAAGATGAAAAAGAATCTACTCCGTCCATTCCCGAAAGGCCAATCGGGGACAAAATTGAGCTTGTTGAAACTGTCGAAGATTCCGACAGACAGCTCTTTGATAAGGAATACAAAGGTATTTCTCGGGAGCGAATTTACGACGATGAACGCTTTTGGAATGATCCCAAATATCTGTCAATGTTGAACAAAGCTGTATTTCAAAGCATTGTCAGCTATGAGCTATATGAGAAAAGAAAAATTAAGAAGAAGGACATTGCAATAATCGATATAGATATTCCCGATTCTACTGTTGGTTTGGAAGTGGCCCTAGAAAAATTCGAGAGAGAAGATATCACCAGAACACCAGACATCAAAGCGGTGGAAGACCATATTCCGCTACTTTTGACAGTTCATGATTCGGTTGTTGATGTGTTTTACCAATGCGGTGTTAAGGGAGATAAGTTTTTTGGAGATGGAGCCAGGGGCCTATGTGAAGGTGGTGTAGATCAAGCAGTAGCAACTGCTAATCTCTTAAAGGAGAGTTTATCCCAGTACGGTTTAGATGTCCGTGTTGGTATAGATGTTGGTGACGTGACAATTATAGGCTGTGGAAATGAGAAAACTAAAAAAGCCTTTTTGATGGGCGACACAGTCAAAAATGCCGAGGCTATTCAAAAACATGCCCGGGTCGGTGATATTGCAATGTCTTTAGAAGCTCAGAAGAAAAAAAGAGGCCAAGCAGAAACAGACCTTTTGGAATGGACAAAGTATAGAGAAATACTCATAGCCCCCGATGAAATAAGACGAGAGATTAAAGCCAGGGAGGCCTTTTTGCCTGCCTCGAGAGTCAGGGAATTAAGATATCAGTACTTGAGCGGAGAAGAGCTTAGCCCCAGTGTGATTGAGGTCTGCACTTTGGTGATTGATCTGCCGGACATTGAAGACCGGCCATTTGATGAAGCTAACAGAATAATAACGGAAATTTTTGAGATTATTACGAATTCTGGGGGTGAAATAGATAAAACAGACGGCCGGAAAATTATGGCTAACTTTCTTGCTGGTCGGAGTGATTTTGACGGCGTTCAGGCAGGTATTAGACTAGTCGAAATACTTAAGGGTCTGAATGTCCCATTTAATATTGCTGCTGCCAGATCGAATGCTTTATCCGTGGTTATGGGCGGGGACAGAACTGTCATTGGCAGAGTGGCCAATCTTGCCTATCGCGAAGTTGTCGACAGCCCTGCGGGAGTTTTAACGATTGATGAGGATTTGATGAGGCGGGTGGAAACTCAAATCAAAAAGGGTGAATCGATTGGTGTATCGGAATATAAGGGAATAGGTCGGCGCGAAAGATTCGTTGTCTCCGAACTAAAGGGCTGGTATGAACTTGCCAGGGCAGAGAGGCTTTTGTTTAGACAGGATGAACTCGATGAGTTAAGCAAGGAATGCGGCCTTGTAGAGCAATCTGGCGGTCGCTGTCTGGCGATTGCTGGGAGACAAGGGTTTGGTAAATCTGCGCTTGTGGCTGAATTTTTGGCGATGAAAAAGAGAGAGGGATATAGCACGTATTTTGGCAGAGCGGAAGAATATACGTCAAAACAGCAATTCGCGGTTTGGAGAGATTTGTTTAAGCGTATTTTTAATTTAGAAGAGATGAGCACAGAGGAAAGAACTGAAATGATACTGGGGAAATTCCCACATTTGAGTGAGTCGCTGGCATTACTCGATCCAATTTTGGGAACCAAATTCGAAAGGACTACTTTAGTCAAATCATTGGAAACCCGTCCCAAGGATATGAGAGAGATGCAGGCAGAAATAGTGGTTGAATTGCTCAGTACTCTATCCCGGAACAGCTCCAATGCGGCGGTAGTGCTGCTCGAGGATATGCAGTTTTTTGATGAAGATTCTCAAAGTCTACTGATAGAGGTTTTATATAAGATCAAGGATTCTAACTCTCTTTTAATTGTCACTACCAGACCGCATGATCTGGAAGGAACATTAAATCTGCCCCCGGAAGAATTTGGAAAGCTGGAAAATGTTGGAAAGATGGAAATAGGGAGCGTCCTACCGGTATTTGACGACGAAAAGTGGGAAAGGGTCAAGGAGGACTGGTGGACTGCAGCCAATTTGTGTGTACCACTGGACAGAACAGACTTTGAACAGGACGGTGATTTCTTCAAAAGAATGTTTAGGAAAATCTATGAGGAGACCGAGGGTAATTTTCGGGCGCTTCAAACCTATTTGCGTTCATGGACGGTCTACGGAGTTCAAAAAGGGTATTTTGAGGCCAAGGATAAAGTAGTTGATGGGAAATTGCAGACTGTTTATTCATTAGTTCGCGACAAAGATGGAAATCCAATGAGAATATCAGACGAGAATTTTAAAAAACTGGGTGATGTCAGCGGAATTGAAACAAGGCGCTTCCATAACTTGGAGTTGCCTAAGGTAAAAAATATATTGTTGAGTGCGTCTGTTATTGGTTCGAGCTTTTCCATAGATGAGTTGTTGTATGTTAGCGGCGGTCTGAATGAGGAAGAAGTTATCGGGTTGTTGGGAGAAGCTGAAAGGCGGGGATTCATCCGCCACATTGGAGGCGACATGTATGCTTTTGCCAACAATGAGATCAGCACAGCCATATATAGGACCCGCTCTGAGGAATTAGATCCAACTCTGCAGTATCAACATCGTTTGTTGGGTCAATACTACCACACAAAAAATCCTGACGATTTACACAAAATCGCCTTTCATCTTCGGCATAGCGATGATTATTTGGCAGCGCTTGAGGTCTTGGATAAACTTGTACGACAATCCAAGAATTCTTTTTCATGGGAAACAATGCTGAATAGCGTTAACCATTCCAGCAAAATATTTGCCAAGATAAAAGGAGGCGGCGGGGAATGGCGAGCCATTCCGCCGTGGAGCAACGAGCAATTTGTTCAGTCGGAACCACAGAGCAAACTTGAAAAAGATAAGTTGATCAGTGGGGAAATTAACAGATTATTGATAGCCTCAATAACATTACGACGGTTTAGGCGCGGAGACATTATGGAACCTGTTGATTTGGCACTGGATGAGTTTAAGAATTTAGAGAACAAAGACAGAGAGTTGCCCACGAAAGAATTGATTACTTGGTGTAGGATCCTGATTTGTAAGGCATGCAACTATGATTTACTGAAGCAGATTGATAAGGCTGATGAAATATTTGAGCAACTCTTCAATATCACAAATTACAAATTTTGTCTTGGTGATGACAGTCCGGATGCAACCAACAGCGCGTTACACAAAATGATGTCAGACTTTTTATATTTTTACGGACTGCACTTATCAAAAAAGGGTCAGTATGAGTCTGCTATTGGTGAACTGGAAAAGGCGCTGGAATTCAGTACGGATCCGATCCAGGAGGCCAGGATAAGAAATGGTATCGGTGTCGAGAATATGAGAATCGGTGAGCTGGAACGGGCAAAACAGGAGTTTAAAACTTTAATATCATTAGCCGGTCAAAACCGGGATTTGAAAAAAAATCTGAATATATATTGGATGAACTTGGGCGAGGTGTATGAGCGTTTTGGAGAATTTGAGCTGGCGATGGATTGTTTTGATAAATCTATTGAGGCTGCAGACAAAGTGCAAAATGTTACAAGCCGACTTGGCACACGTGCTAATCAAGGTTTTGTAAGAAAATTTCAAGGAAGATTTAAGGATGCTCTGCATATTTACCAAGAAGTTATCCAGCAAGCCGGTCGGAGGGGTATCGGAGAACTAACATCATTGTGCAAATCGGAATCAGTTTTTTGCTATTTTGAAATAGGAGATTATACAGAAGCCAGAAGAGCCATCAACAAATTGCAGGGCACAGAATTTCAGGGCAGAGGACTCACATTGACAGCCATTGAAAAGTTGCTGCTGGGAGAAAATGACACTGATTTGCTGGAAGATATATTCCTAAGAGGCAGTAAAAAAATGTTACAGGCAAAAATAGACCAACTTCATATTGCGTTTGACAACTATTATTTTGGGAAAAAGCTACTACATCTGGGGCATCGGGATTTGGGCAAACAGCACCTATTGCAAGCCAGGGAATATTACCAAAGGAAACAAGTGCCAATGTTAATCTCTGAAATTGAGGCACTGCTTGAAGAACTTGTATAATAAAAAACACCTCTCAACAGCCTGAGAGGTGTTTTTTATATTTTATTTAACTTGGGTCGTAAACATCATGCTCACCTCCGATATGCATTGGAGCGGCTGGTTCTCCAACTATCGGTTCTTCCGCAACCGGCCCCAGCCGGCTCATGGCCAGAGAATATCCAAACAAGACACCTAACAGTAATACGATAGCCAGCACAACAATCAGCTCCGCTTCGAGCCAACGAACAGCTTTTTCATTTAATTTCATGATAAAACCATTAATGATATAAATTCATCTGTATTATATCCCGAACCGAGTCAGATTTCCAAAAAATATTCCGTCATAGGGGTTTGAAAAAATAAGTTATTTTACAATTTCTTCAAACAGAGTAGAAAACAGGTTGATCGGCTGTAAAAATTGGGATTGTAATAGAACAGCCATTATAGTGGTGGGGGCATGTTTAACTGAGATTTCACAATAGGCAGTAGATTTGTTGGTTTTAGCAATGGCATATCCGCGACCGGGAGCAAGTCCAGTAACCAAACCCTTATTACTGATCCTAATAATGTTTTTACTACTTTCCTCAACCTGCCAAATCGGATTAGATACAAGGGCCCGGCCAAGTTTATCTACTTCAACAGCTCGAAGCTGGATTTGTCCACCAACGGCGACTTCGGTTTCATCCGGAATGACAACCAGATCGGTTGCAGAGACCGATGCCAGCATAACTCCTGGATAACTTCTGTCTTTTACTTCAGTGAGAGCGGCAAAAGTGTTTTTATCCCCACCCTTAAATTTGAGAGTTATTTCTGAAGCTTTGTTCAGATTCACCAAAGCCTGTGACGGCGTAACGCTAATTCCGTTGACCTCTGCCGATTCATATCTGCCAGCCAGCCAAACCATACCACTGTATGGCCGGCTGAGATCTATTCTATATATGTAAGTTTTGTTATCGCTGGCTCCGCGAGTACCTTGGCGGGTAGTAATTAAATCTTGATTATCGCCCTGCCAGCCGGTGGTTACCCGGTAAAGATTTTTGTCGTCTGTGGCGGTAAAGTTAAGTCCATCTACTTCTATCTGATCAATAATTAGCTGACTGTTAGTCGGTGCACCGGGGTATGTAGTAATTGAATTTTCAACATTGCCTGTGCTGAGCGGAGCAGGCGATACATAAGCGGTAGTTCCGCCGATCATAACAGCTCCCAAAATTAAGACTGCTAAGCTCAGCCCCAGCTCGGCTTCGGCGAATCTGATTATTTTATGCAGTAAATTTTTGTTTTTCATTCCGTTTGGAAATTTTTGTTTTTATCGAAGCAAGCAAAAGCTTCATTTGCTTTTTATTATATCATAAAAATATGTTTTCGTCAAGTAAATCAACGGCTCACGATGAGCCGTTGATTTTTTCGCCCTAGTATTAGATAATTTGTCTATGTTATATGCGGTAATTGTAGCTGGCGGACAAGGCACTCGTCTGTGGCCTGTAAGTCGCAGAAACAATCCCAAACAGTTATATTCCTTTGATGGGGGCGAGACGCTGTTGCAAAGAACCTACAAGCGGATGCTTAAAGTTGTTCCGCGTGAACAGATTTTTATCGAAACAAACAAAGATTACAAAAAGGAAATTTTAGAACAACTGCCTAATATAGATAAAACCAACATAATTTTGGAACCAGCTTCGCGCAACACTGCTCCGGCTGTGGGACTGGCCGCAGCCGTGATTCAAAAGCTCGACGCTGATGCCACTATGATCAATGTTTGGGCGGATCATTATATCGCAGATGAGAAACAATATAAGAACAAAATTTTGTTGGCTGATAAGCTGTTGCAAAAGCATCCGGGGTATTTGGTTAATATCGGATCTGAGCCGAAATATCCAGCTACAGCTTTTGGTTATTTAAAAACTAGCGGCAGGTTGGGTGTTATTAATGGTGAGGTCATATATAAGGTTTCTCAGTTTGTCGAAAAACCAAACCTTACTGCAGCTAAAAAATATGTTAGGGCCGGCAACTATTATTGGAACACAGCCCTTTTTGTCTGGAAGGTAAATACTCTTCTTGAGATGTATCAGCAATATAAGCCGAAGATTTACGACGGTTTAATGAAAATTCAGGCTGCATGGGGCACGAATGATCAGGACAAAACAATAAACAGAATTTTTCCCAAATTGGAGAAGGTAGCCATCGATTACGCTATATTTGAGAAGGCCAGAAACATTGCTCTAATTCCCGCTGATATTGGCTGGCGGGATATTGGCAGCTGGAGGGATGTGTATGATATTTTAAGCAAGACTGGCGGAACAATAGTGCAGAAGGGAAAAGTTCGAGCAATCCAGACAACTGACTCTTTGATTTTTAATGAGAATAAGGATAAATTAGTGGTTGTAATTGGTATGAACAATGTTGTAATAGTCGATACACAAGATGCTTTGCTGGTTATGCAGAAAGATCGGGACCAAACTATTAAGAACGTAATTAAAGAGATTGAAATTTCGAAAGAAGCAAAATTCTTATGAACTGAAATTAAGCATTGTGAATCAAAAATCAAAGAAAAATAAAAACACAAATTTTAATTCGTAATCCTAGCTGAGATGACAAAGCAGGTTTGGTTAATTAGTTTTATCGTTGTGGTGCTATTGGGAGCGCTGGTTATTGATTTTCCAGCTATTGCAGAGTTTGTTGGATTCCCTGAAGGACAATTTCAAATAAGGCAAGGCCTGGACTTAAGCGGGGGAACCCATTTGGTATATCAAACAGACCTTACGGATGTCGAACCAAAGGAGCGGTCCGACTCAGTTTCTGGTGTAGTTGAAGTGATTCGTAGACGAGTTGATGCTCTGGGAGTAGCCGAGCCGTCCATTCAAAAAACCAGGGACAATTCGCGAGTCATCGTTGAATTGCCTGGAATTGATGATGTCAACGAAGCCATTTCATTGATCGGAGAAACAGCTGAGCTAGAATTCCGTGAGGGCATAGTTGGCAAGAGCATAGATGAAAACGGTTCTATGATTTCGAGCAACTATGACGACTGGGCAGATGTGGGCCTAACCGGGGCTAATTTTGTAAAGGCCGAAGTCCAGTTTGCCCAGGGCAGTACTGTTATTGTTTCGGAGCCGGAGGTAGTGATCAAATTTGACGCAGAAGGACGCCAGAAATTTGAGGAAGTTACGGGGAGGAATATTAATAAGCCGCTGGCAATATTTTTAGACAAGCAGCTGCTTTCGGCACCCAAGGTAAAATCCAGAATAAATAGTGAAACCGCTGTTATCTCGGGTGGTTTTGATCTACCCGAAGCAAAACGGTTAGCTATTCAGTTGAATGCCGGTGCTTTACCAGTGCCAATTGAACTGATTGCACAGAATAATATTGGGGCGACACTAGGCGCTGAATCAATTCAGAAAAGTATTATCGCCGGACTGATTGGTTTATTGATGGTGATGCTATTTATGATTATCTACTATCGCCTGCCGGGTTTGGTCGCTGCGTTGGCTTTATCCATATATGCGTTAATTACTCTAGCCATATTCATTGCTATTCCAGTTACCCTGACATTGGCTGGCATCGCTGGTTTTGTACTGTCCGTCGGCATGGCCATTGATGCCAACATTTTGATATTTGAAAGAATGAAAGAGGAAGTTAGAAGGGGTAGTACTGTTAGATTGGCGATTGATACCGGCTTTAAACGAGCGTGGACATCAATTCGCGATTCTAATATTGCCTCGTTGATTACTGTGGTAATTTTGTATTTTGGAGCCTCCGGCCTAATTCGCGGTTTTGCTGTAACATTGGGCATTGGTATTTTGGTCAGTTTGTTCACAGCCCTGACCTGTACTCACATCGTTTTACAGCTGCTAGCCAGCACCGGGTTGAGAAATAAGGCATCGCTGTGGATGGGGGGAGCATTAATAGGCCAGGATCAAAAGTCAGAAATTAAGAATCAAGCATAATAAAGGAAGGGAATCTGTCTCGTTGGAAACGCACGAAAACGGGCTGACAGATAAAATAACAAAAACAGCTGTTAACAAACATAGCAAAAATTTCTAACAGGATGAACATTATTGGAAGACGCAAAATTTGGTTTACACTCTCAAGCATTTTAGTCACCGCCAGTGTTATAGCGATGATTATATTTGGATTCAGGACCGGTATTGACTTTGCGGGTGGGACACTTATTGAGATCGAAGTCGGAGATATTGATGCTGGGTTGTTGCCAGAGAATGTCGGTTTGGAAAATTATTTAGAATCTGCTTATTTAGAGACGACTGGCGAGGAGACCGTAGCCCAACCGTCCGGTCCGGCCACTACTTTGGTTGATGATGCCGGCAAAAAGGTTAGTGGAACCCGCTGGATATTTAAAAGTAAGATTATTACCAACGATCAAAAAAATGCTTGGATTGAAGCAATTAGCGAAACCTTGCCTAAACTTTCAGAACTGAGATTTGAAATAGTTAGTCCGGCTATTGGCGCAGAGGTTGTTAATAAAGCGATTTTTGCTGTGGCTTTGGCGGTTATCGCAATTTTACTATATGTAGCTTTTTCGTTTCGCAGAGTGCCCAGGCCAACCAGCTCGTGGCGGTTTTCTCTGGCAGCGATTGCCGCTCTGGCCCATGATGTTATTATTTTGCTGGGCGCCTACGCAGTTATGGGTTATTTCTTCGGTGCCGAGGTGGATGGGATGTTTATTGTAGCGCTGTTGACCCTGCTGGGATTTTCTGTACATGACACGATTGTGACCTTTGACAGGTTACGGGAGAATTTAATTAAACGCGGCGGCTCTGAATTTGAAAAAACTGTTAATGACAGCGTTGTTGAAACAGTTACACGATCGCTTAATACCTCCGTCACTTTGATCTTCGTGTTGTTGGCTATGGTATTGATGGGCGGCAGTACGATTACATTCTTTACTTTGGCGCTACTAGTCGGCGTAGCCATCGGAACCTATTCTTCGATCTTTGTGGCAGCGCCGTTATTGCTACTAGGTAGAAAATAAGCCCGTCATTCCCGCTCCTCTCATCGTCATTTCCGCGCAGGCGGGAACCCAGACATTAAAATATTTTTTTGCCACCCATTTGCTTGTCCAAACGGGTGGCGCCCAAAAGACACCCTGTTCACAAATTGTGAGCCAATTTAAGCAAAATCACCCTATCTGGATTTAACCGCAAACTCGTCAGAGCTAAAGCTCTTCCTCAAACAGTGCTCATCCAGAATAGGGTGATTTTACTATTGGCTTACACAATTTGCTCAATGGGAAATGTTTGCTTCGCAAAGTGGAGGAGGTTTTTATATCTTATCCAATGGCTTAGGGGTTTGCTTTGTAAAGGAGAGGAAATTATTCGGATAATATCTTCCTCTTGGCATTAGCCAACAATCGAGCATTGGAGCTCGAATGTCCTGAATCAAGCCAATCGCTTTAATCAGCGTGTTCACTGTTTGAGCGAAGCGAGTTTGGTAATAAGCAGATAAAGCAATTGACTTAGATGAATAATGAGAGCGACTGCGGAGGCGGTTTGGGTACTTTGCCAAGACAAAGTACCGAAAAGAAAGATTGACTGGGAGAGGGTTTTGTGATATACAGGAGGTGTCAGCGGATGTGCTGACCCGACGCTGAGGAGGTGGTTTATCCCGCAAGCCCGAAAAATCGGGAACCTCGCAGATAGTCGGTATTGAAAAAGGAGACTTCAAATGCCACGGAAGTCAATGACAGCTGGTCAGATCAAACAGTTTATCGACTTTGTACGTGCTGTAGTTACTGACTCAAGTATCAGTTTCGCTCAAGCGCAAGCCCTCATCAGTAACTCCGATCGGGTAGGCCAGTTTAAGCAGGGGTTTAAAAACCTGTTGAACCGGTCCATTCGCAACCCTTCACTGGAAATAAGGCGACTTAGTGAGCTTGCCCAAGCGGTCATCGATCAACTCCTAAAGCTTGACCCGGATCTAGATTTGAACCCAGAACGGCTTCGATATCTTGTCAAGCACCCAGAAAACCTCAAGAGTATGCTTGATGAAGCTTTCATTTTTGTGATTCCTGAACTCTATCTCTATCCCATTGTCGTGGATTATGATATAGATCTTGAGGAAGCAATCAAGCCGTTCGAGTTCTCCAAGTGCTCTCGCTGCTATCGCTCCTATGTTAGACCAGATATTACGCCCAAGAACTTTCCGACATTACAGACAGGAAAAGCCAAGTTGGTCGTAGAATTATTTAGTTCTGCTAACATATTTGATGATGTCAAGAAAATCAAGAAGATGTCTGCGACTCAAGTTCTCCGGAGACTTGATAAGATAGGATACCGGCCAGCAGAACTGCGCGAACTTCTCGCATTAGCAGTCACACACCCGAAGGTTATGCAGGAACGTCAGATTCTTGCACTTGGCTCTATTTGGCATGAGATGTGCTGGGACCGATACCACATTCCATTTGTATACGAGCGGAGTAGCGATATGGCAAAAGCCTACGGGACTGTTGATGTGCAGCGTGAGCTGGGACTTCTGTCGGAGTATCATAAGATGCCCAGTGTTACCTATTTTTTTGTGCAGGGTGGAAAGGCTCAGTACAGCAGAGATATGCTGTTCGCTGCCATTCGCAAGTAGTGTGCTTTGAACTTGGCTTTGCTTATGACGGTTCTGCCCTGGCGCTTCTGCTTGTTCAGCAGGCAGATCCCGAGAGGGATACTGCTTGAGCTTAGTTCTTTGTTCGATTTTGAGTTTTATGGGCGGCCGCCGCAGCGGCCGCCCTTTCTTTTTGCTTTATTGGAAATGGATTTTTTATGAAATAATATATACTATAGTATATATTATAGTATATAGCATAGTATATACTATGCTATATACTATTACACAGCATACATAGCACTACAGTGAACAGCTGTTCATTATAGTGCTTTTGGTAGTATATGTTACTATGTGCCCAACGCTAATTCTTTTATAATAAACCCACGATGGTTATAACTGCTGGGGTAAAATCAGAAGTTCGTTTTAATGTAGCGGATATACAACAGGATATTCCCGTTTCTTTAAGGGGTTTTGATTTTATCACAGCCCAGTTGTTACTGCAGCGGGGGATTAGGACCAAGGAAGCTGCCGATAAGTTTTTGAGTCCAAAACTAGAGGATTTAGGCAACCCGAGTTTGTTCAAAGATCTGGATAAGGCCGTTGCGCGGATTAAGCGGGCGATAGCCAAGAAAGAGCATATTACTGTATATGGTGACTATGATGTTGATGGTATTACCTCCGCGACTATATTAATTTCTGTGCTTAAAACATTAAAAGCTATTGTGAATGTCTATTTGCCGGAACGGTTGAAAGAAGGATACGGGTTAAATAAAAAGGCAATTAAAAAACTGCGAGAGAAGGGAACCGACTTGCTGATTACAGTTGATAATGGCACCACAAATATTGACGAAATCGCTTATGCCAATAAGCTGGGCATGGATGTAATAGTTGTTGATCATCATCAAATCGGCAACAAGCTACCCTTAGCCTATGCCTTAATAAATCCACATCGGCCGGATGATGGATATCCAGATAAGAATTTAGCTGCTGTAGGAATAGTATATCACCTCGTGAGACGACTCATTGGCGATGGAGCGGCTGTGAAATATTTGGACTTAGTGGCTCTTGGAACTGTGGCCGATGTGGTGCCGCTGATTGGAGACAATCGAATATTTACAGTTTTTGGTTTAAAAAAATTAAATAAAACTGAACGGATCGGCTTGAAAGCACTGATTGATGTTGCTTCCCTTAAAGGCAAGGCACTGGGAGCCTACCACATTGGTTTTCAACTTGGTCCGCGCATTAATGCGGCCGGGCGGATTGACCATGCTGCTAAGGCATTTGCATTGCTCAATGAAACTGATGAAGCGCGTGCCTATGATGTTGCTCATGATCTCAATAGTTTGAATACAAAGCGGCAAAAGATGACGGAGCAGATTTTAGAATCGGCTTTGGTTCATGCTGGTGAATGGGATAACAAAAAAATAATTATTGTCGGGGATGAGGGCTGGTCGATTGGTGTGGCGGGAATTGTAGCCGGCCGGCTGACCGAAAAATATTCCAAGCCTTCAATGGTTTTTGAGTATCAGAAGGATATATGCAGAGGCTCTGCCCGAAGTGTTGACGGTGTGCATTTAATTGAGTTGCTGAATAACGTCGATGAGTATATTCAGGGATACGGCGGGCACGCTAAAGCTGCCGGCGTAACAATAAAACGAGCCAAATTTGAAGATTTTAAAAAGGCTTTGGAACAGTACGCCTTAACTACGATTCACCCGGACCTGCTTAGGCCGAGCGTAAATATTTCTCTGTTAATAGAGCCAAATCTGGCTGATTCTAGGCTGTTTGAGATAATATCCAGATTGGCACCATTTGGCTTCGGTAATCCCACGCCGGTATTTGGGATGAAAAAGGTAAAACTCGAGAGCTATGATGCCGTCGGCAACGCGGCTTCAATTATTCGGATGATATTTTCTAAGGGTGAGCAACGAGTTCAAATTACAGGTTTTGATAGGAACGGTGAGTTGATTTTGTCTCTTCAGGAGGGCAGTGAATTTGATGTGGCCTTTACTATTTCCGGCAGTGAGTGGTCTTCAACCCGGGATAGTCTTAGGTTTGGAGGAAAACCCCGAAAGTTTATAGACAGAAAATTAGTACAGCTCCGGCAGTCTGTCTAGCTTAAAGAAGGGCTTTTTAATACAATAACCTTACGAGTATGGGAGTAAAATTTCAAAAACCTAGAGGAACTCAGGATATTCTGCCCAGTGAACAGAAGTATTGGTATTGGACAGAAGACAATTTTCGCAGTGTTATGCTCTCGGCTGGCTTCGGACGGATCATCACACCGACTTTTGAAAATACTGATCTGTTCGTGCGCAGCGTAGGCGAAGACACTGATATTGTTTCAAAGGAAATGTATACCTTTACCGATCGCGGGGGAAATAGTCTGACTTTGCGTCCAGAGGGCACTGCCGGGGTGGTCCGAGCGTATATCGAAAACGGGATGCACAAGGAACCTCAGCCGGTGAAGGTATTTTACTGGGGTCCGGTATTCAGATATGATCGACCGCAGGCTGGGCGATACAGAGAATTTTGCCAGCCCGGTTTGGAGATGTTCGGGGAGCAAGATCCGATTGTTGATGCGCAAGTGATTGCGCTAATGATGAAATTTTATCGGAAAATCGGTCTCAAAGATTTGGTAGTCAAAATAAATAGCATCGGTGATATAAAAGGCCGGGCCAAAATGCAAAAGGCGCTGGTGGACTTCTTATCAGCTCACCGGCGAACACTTTGTGCCGAATGCAAACGACGGATGATTCAGAACCCGATGAGGGTACTGGATTGCAAGGAAAAGAAATGCCAGCCGGTTATAGAGGAAGCTGGTGGAGTACTGATTGATAATTTAAATACTGCCTCCAAGGAACACTTTACCAAAGTGTTGGAGTATCTGGACGATATGGGTGTTGAGTACGAACTTGATCATCGGTTAGTCAGGGGGCTTGATTATTATACTCATACGGTTTTTGAAGTAGTTGCAAAAAATGGGGGCCTGTCAATTGGCGGTGGTGGCAGATATGACGAATTAGTGAAGATGTTAGGCGGTCCGGCCACACCGGCTATTGGATTTGGGGTCGGTTTGGACCGAACGATCGATTTGTTGAAAAAACAGAATGTGGCTGTTCCCGAGGTGGTGTTCAGCGATGTGTTTATAGTTCAACTTGGCGATGAAGCTAAAAAGAAGGCAATTAGAGTAATTGACCAACTGGACGAGGCAGGCTACCGAGTGGCGCATGCGCTGGGGCGAAGCAGCATTAAATCCCAACTTAGGGTGGCTAATCGATTAGGCACTAAGATAGCGATAATTATTGGTGAACGTGAAGTACACGACAAAAGCGTGATTATCCGTGATTTGTCCGATAGTACCCAAGAATCTGTCTTGGACCGTGACTTAATTAAGATGCTTAAGAAAAGAATCCAGTGAATTTTCTTAGGAATTTAATAAACGGACTGACGAATTAATTTAAAAATAAAAGCGAGTGTACATAGTATAAGTTGCCAGCGGGATGAATGACGATAAATGGGGAGAAATCTTAGACAGAGTTGAAGAAAAGTTTGACGTAGTTGATAGTGGAAAGGAAATATTAGAAGACATTCCAAATGCTTTTGTCGA
>Ga0180301_10000110_pt1 | contig 56607 bp, 40 predicted proteins | sample GuaBasSediGuay16_FD_121797 | JGI IMG/M metagenome (GOLD analysis project Ga0180301, IMG submission 121797) | Subseafloor sediment microbial communities from Guaymas Basin, Gulf of California, Mexico - Guay16, Core 4569-2, 12-15 cm | ecosystem: Environmental > Aquatic > Marine > Hydrothermal...
AGAGTTCATATGTATGGACCATGGATAAATAGTAAACCCACATAGGGGCGAGTTCTCCGTACTTCACTTTAAAAGCCTTAATGAAAGCTTCTTCAACTCCTATAGTGAAACCCGAAAGCAGTACACCAGTATCATAGTCATATAATAAGAAGAAAACTCCTGAAGCATCTTTAACTAAGTAAACCTTTTGAGAACCTCTAGGAGTATCGTAAAAGCCCCTTACTATGATCTTTACTTTAATACGCTTAATACTCCTATTAAATACTACAGTCATATACTCTTCTCCTGACTTGGGATACATTTTGAAAAACATTAAAGTATAGCCTATCTTCTCCTCATTCATGAAAACTTCTCTAGTTTCTAAATTTACTGTAACTAAACAACTATCGCTATAGTTAAGTATTGTTAATTTTAAATAAGCTTTATTATCATACACCTTAAGAATCTCTATTTTCAATAAATAATAGCTTTTAGCAAAAAACAATTTATATATAAAGTATTTATTTTCTTTTAGCCAAGAATAAGGCTGAGCCTCAAAATGTTCAGCATTTAAGTGAATAGCATATTTTCCAGAGTCTCTATGAAGGCTTACATATAGGTCTGATGTATAAGAAAATTTAGGCAAATAACTTAAGTAACTTCCTCTCATATCTTTTTCCATAGCAGTAGAGAGTATTCTGTTATTATTATGGTAGTCTCTTGCTATGGCTTTTACTGAGTTACCATAAGAATATAAGTCAATATCTACATCTCTTTTATAGTATGTCTGAGCATGTAGAAGTATTACAGTTATTGGAAGTATTAAGAGAATAATAACGATACTATCTCTTCTAATTTCTTCAAGCATTTTATCGATAACTATATATAAGCACTAAAATATAAAATTTCATGAGACAGTGAACTATATTATTATTGCCGAAGATCTATTCAAAAAATTTGGTAGTATTATTGCGTTGAATAAATTCAATGCTGTTTTTCCTAGGGGTATATGTGGGCTTATAGGGCCTAATGGGTCTGGAAAAACTACGTTTATAAATATTTTAGCTGGACTCGTTAAGCCGGATTCAGGTAAAGTAGAAGTCTTAGGCTTAGATAGTACTGAAAATAGTCTTTTAATTAGAGAAAAAGTAGGTTTTCTTTTAGAAGAAATGTATTATCCGAGTAACTTGACTGTTGAGAAATATTTAAAGTATGTGGCTAGACTGAAGAGAACTAGTTTTAAAGAAATTAAAGAGATTTCTCGAGAAATAGGGCTTTTAGAGTACTTTGATAGAAAAATAAAAACTCTTTCAGCTGGAATGTATAAAATGCTGGGGTTAACTCAAGCTCTTGCAGGAAATCCTGAATTAGTTGTGCTCGATGAACCTGTGTCTAATCTTGATCCTTTAAGAAGAATAAGGCTTCTGGACTTTATTGTTAAAATAAGTAAGGAGAAGGATACTAGTTTTCTCATATCTTCACATGTTTTACCTGAACTTGAGGAAATATGTGAGTGGATAGTGTTGATTCATAAAGGTAAAAGAATAGATTCTGGTACTTTAAGCGACTTGTACTTAAAATATAGTACAGAGTTTTATGAAGTAATGGCGGACAATGTCCATGTTCTATATGATTATATTAGAGAGCATAATTTAGGAGAAGTAGTTGAGGTAACTAAGAGTAAAGTAAAAGTGAGGATTAAAAACTATAGTGAGTTCAATAAAATGTTGGCAAGTATTTCGGATAAAGTTAAGATTTTTTACATTAGGCCTGTTGGCGGACTTAAAGAGGTGTTTAAAAATGCTGTTGAGAAATCGAAATATTAGCTTACTTATATTTGAGTTAGAGACACTGTGGTCTAAGGTCTTAACTTATGTGATGTTAGTCATATTTATTTCTTCGACTTTAAGCTACTATAACTCAAGTATTTTATTTGATACTTGCGAACTTTGTGTAATTTCGTTGAGATTTACAGAAATATGGAATGCATTTACTAGTAGTACAGTAATATATACTGTATTTCTAGTCGCGATAACAGCCGTTAGCTGGTCTAATGCTATTGATAGAAAACTTGCTAAAAATATACTTTCGCTTCCTATTAGTAGAAAAGTTTTCTTTGCTTCTAAAATAATATCTATAGTAATTCCACCTTACCTGACTTACATAGCATCGCATCTATTTTCTCAAATATACTTAGATAACTTCATTAACTTTCACTCAATTCTAATAACTGTACTTCTTACAGCTCTCTATACTTTGTATGTAGTGTCTTTGACTACACTGATATTTCTTATAGTTAAGAACAGTATTGCAACCGTTCTCTTAACGATATCTATTTTATTTTTACCTTTAGCAGGGTCTGTTCCACCCGAGTTTAAGTATGCTTTAGCATCTAATTGCTATAGCGCGGCCCTTGACTATGTACACTACTCTTATTGTGCTTCGGCATTCAATAACCCTCTATTAGTCCGTAAATATTTAAGGAAAGCTAATTTAGCTTTAAGTGAACTTCATACAAGTTTAATTATTTTCACGTCAGTGACTTTAATTTCGCTCATAGTCTCCTATATTTATTTTAAGAAAATAGATCTAGATTAGGTGAGAGCTTTGAAGAAGGCAGTTTTTGAAATAATTGCCGTAATAGGTATATCCTTGCTAATAGCTTCTGTTCTAAGAGGAAAAAGCGGAGGCCCCTCTTTTGTATCCTCTATTTCGAGGAACTCTGTACATAAATATGTTTTCTTTTCGCCTGCTAGAAATATTGTTATTAGTATTTCTGTTAAGGGTGGTGCTGTAAACGTTTATGTGTATAGCATAGAGAATAATAAATTGCTTTTAATTAAGTGCTTTAGGAACGTTACAAGATTGTATACTGAGTTAAATAATGCTAAGAGAGGCTATTATCTTATTTCAATTGAGTGGTGTTGGGGAAGAGAGGAACTCGAAGTTAATGCTTATTTAGCTAACTGTGGTATTGAAAAAGATTTATTTCAGATTTCAGTAGCGCTAATAATTGTAGGGTTTATTGGAGTCATTTTTCATAAGAAGCTAGAATATTTAACTTCACTTTTCTTCTCATGATTTATTGTCAGCCCTAGCGAACTTCATCACTTTCAGCAGTCAGTGCTTTTAGCTCATCATTCTCTAAGATTTCTGCAATGTTTATGCCAATCTCCGAAATTTCACTAACCTCAAAGATATATGTAATGATTTAGGAGAAGAAAATATTTCTTTTTATGCCACCAGTATGAAGATCTGAAGACCATCAACTATTTTCGATAAAACCCTTGGAACCAATCAACTTACCGCCCTCTCAGAAAACATCGTCTTTATTAGATACTTCTATAAGCTTAAAATAATTTAGTTTACTTAGAGGTGTTTGAATGGAGTTTCTGAAAAGAAATGCTTTAAAGTTCCTTAGTGAAGCTGAAGAAGCTTTTGCGAGAAGAGATTATAGTTTCACTATGTTCTTTGTAGAACAGTTTTTTCAACTCGCATTAAAGTATATTCTTTACAAGAAGTACGGTGATTTCCCTAAGACTCATAGCTTAAGAACTCTCTTTGAGTTAACAAGAGACTCTAGTTTAGTGAGCTACTATAGGTGTAATTTAGATTTATTTAGGGAGATAGAGTTATCTTATATTGCTTCAAGATATATGGATGTAGAGTATAGTGAAGAAGTTGCAAGAAAGGCTCTAAACTTAGCTAGAGACTTTAGGAGGAGATTCCTATGAAAGAGTACTATGATTTACTTGAGAGGAATAAGGAATTTTTTGAGAAGGCATTTGATATAGTAAGAGAAATAGCTATAAGAGCTAGAAGGATTTTCGAGGACTGTGAAGTATATATTGTGGGTAGTTTCGCTAGGAAGACTTATACCTTGTCTTCTGACCTAGATATTTTGATAGTATCTAATAGTATTCCTGAAAAAATAGATTTTGAGTGGTACTGTAAAATTGTAAAAGCTCTAACTGATGATTATAGAATAAATATTCATTTATTAAGTAAGAAAAGACTAAAAGAATATGAGAAAATATACTCTCCGATGATTAAAGTAGAGATTAACTCGTAGAATTTTGGTGCTTGAAGCCTAGTAGTGTTTTAGAGTTTTGAAATAACTTTTCTATATCTTTCTCCTAAGAGAGCGAAGTTTACTAGTATTGGGTCGACTGATTCTCCTTCTCTACCCTTTTGTGCTAGCTGTTTTTCATAGGGATAGAAGAGTCCCATTCCGACGTTTTCTTCTATAGGTACTACTGTCCACTTCTTTTCGCCTACTGGCTTGAGCATTAAGTCTGATAGATCAATCATTGGTTTGGCATACGAGACTCCTGTGAGGTCTTTTCCTATGCTTATGCCCTTCTTCTTGGCGTAGACTGGTGCGTAGAGCTCGAGGGCTTTCATCATTTTCTTGCTTACTTCCTCCATTTCGTCGATTAAGTACCTGTATTCTGGTTTGAACATTTCTTTTTCGAGTACGAATAGCTGTCCTCCTTGACCGTAGTTTGCTATACCCTTTACGTGTACTAGCATTATCCAGCCGACTATTTCTGGTTCTTTGCCTGGAGCCTGTGTTACGTAGTTTCTGAAGTTCCAGTAGAGAGGTGTATCGTCTTTTATGATTATGCCTAGTTTTTCGAATCTTCTTTTTACTAGCTCTAGTGCTTCTGGCGTAAGTATTTCTCTTGGATTAGATGGTATAAATTCTTGTACTACTGCATCATCTTTCGGCAATATTTCATTTACAATGAAGTCTACGGCTGACTTGAATCCATGGACATCTATGTTGCCTTCAGAGTCAAGTATGTTTTCGTTGTTTATTGAGCCGTCTGGCTTTCTGAGCAGCGCTATGATTGTTCCTCTGCCTCCTGACTCTGTGGACGTCTTTATTATTACTTTATGGTGTTTTTCAGAGAACTTCAGTAGAATATCTTCTACTCTCTTTCTTCTCTCTTCAAGTAGAAGATCTTTGAGCTCTCCTCTGTAGATATTGATTTGGTCTATGAACTCTATTTTGTCTCCAGTGACTTTGCTGTAGTACTCTATCATGAGAGGCATTTCTGTTTTCTCGTAGGTTAGTCTCTCTATGACTCTACTCTGCATGAGAGGTACTCCTATTTTCTCCAGCGTCTGGTTCAGGAACCATGGGTGCGTGAAGTGAGGCCAAACTGCGTGCACTAGCACTGGTTTCTTAAATATAGCGAAAACGAAGCGTCCTTCAGCTTGCTCGTATTCTTTTCTTTTCTCCGGGTCTAGTATGAGCTTCGCTAGTTCTCCTCTGCCTCCTGCTTTCTTGTACTCTTCTTTAGTGAGGAACATTAAGCCGTAGTCTGCGTAGACTAGTGTCACTCCATTTCTTTCTTCAAGTCTCAGAAAGTTTGTGAGAATAATGTTTTTGTCTGGTCCTTTTCCTGAGTGGTGGTACGGTGCTCTCTTGAGGAATGTCATTGCCGTAGTGTTTCCTAGGTTGTAGAGTATGACTATGTTTACTCTTTCGTCAACTTTAATTGCTTCTGGGTCAACTTCTTCGAGGACTTCCGGTATGAAGAATCCGTCGTGGTATAGTGTAGCTAAGTCTCTGATTCTGGCTAACTTGAATACGAATTCTGCTGCTTCCCGGTATCCTTCTTCGGCTGCGAGTGGATCTCTGTCGGTGCCTACTGTGAGTAGTTTTTCTGCTTTAGAGGGATCCATGAATCTGAGCTCTGTTCTCTTGAGGAGAACGTCTTTGAGGTATTCGTATAGCCAAGAGTATCTTCTTTTCATTAGCTCAAATATTTCTTTTCTCGTGAAGACGTCTCTGAACTCTTTGTCTTTAGCGAACCTAGCTCTGCAGTAGAGGTAGGGCTTGTAGTCGAAGATATGGCAGTTGAGCATTTTGTCGAAGAAAGTTGCTATGCCTACCCATACTTCTTTCCAGCTGGCAGCTGAGAGAGTCAGCTCGAGTGCGAAAGCAGTGTCTACGAGTTCTGCTGCCATTGCAACTAGCTCTAGTTTCTCTTTGTCTCCTTGAACTAGACCAGCTAACTCTGTTAAGTAGTCTACTACTTTCTTGTAGCCTGCTATAGTGAGTCCGCCTATCTTGAATACCTCGTTAATAATGTTTTCTGCTTCACTCGGGTCTCCGCCTAGCTTTTCTGCTAGAGCTTTGATAGACAACATTGATAAGACCAGGAACTTTGTGTAGGTTTCTTCGCTGATGTAGGCTCTAGGCTCTCCTAGAACATCTTTAGCTCTCCTGTACGTTACCTCGAAGTCTTCGAGAATAACTGATGGTAGTAGTGCACGTATTTCAGCCGCCCTCTTCTGTCTAGCTCTAATAATTCTGCGCTGGAATACTTCCCACTCTTCTCTCATCTCTCCTTTCAGTGCTCCGCCGAGCCTCTTCTCTTTCTTTACTTCAGCCTTTTCTCTCAGTAGAAGCACTTTTACTATTTCTTCAGCCTCTTTTCTGCTGAGCCTTCCTTTGATCTTCTTGAAGGGAGCTTTACTTATTTTCTCTTCAAATGTTTTCCAAAGGTCTTTTACGAAGTTTTCCCACTCCTCGTAGCTCGAGAACTCGCGTGCTTTGCTAGCTAAGAGGAATCTTCCTCCAAGTGCTATGAATGAGGCGAAATCTAGGTCTTTGACACTGAATTCTCCTGTGACTCGCTCAGAGATTTTCTGTAGTGCACGATACCTTTTAGTAATGTAGCTTGTGAGCTTAGTGTCTACTCCTATCTCGTATCCTCTTCTAAGGAAATCGTATTCTTCGTACTTGCTTGGACTAGAGTAATAGCTTACTACTTCCTTTAAGACCGCTTCTGCTTTACTCCAGTTTTCTGCGAGAACTGCTTCTAGGAGATTTTCTGCGAGCCTCTTCTCGTACTCTATTTCTTTTCTCCAGTGCTCAACTATTTCATCTGAAACTCCTATAGCGACGTATGTTCCTCCTAGAGCCAGCCACTCTTTAACTAAGTCTTTGTCGAAAACAGGGCCTCTTGCTCCAGCTGTACCATCTACTATTGCCAGAGCACTAGACGGGTTTCCTGTAGTCATGAGGAATCTGAGTCTAGGTAAGTCTAAGACATAGGCCAGTATCTCTGGGTGAGGTATGCCGAGGCTGAGTACATCTACTCCTTTGAGGCCTTCTTCTGGATCTTGAATTATTCCTTTAGTGTATACTACGAGCCACTGGAAGAGTCCTTTAATACGCTCTTTGAGCAACTTAGCCTTATCTTGCGTGAGCCCAGGCCACTTAGTGAAATCGAGGCCATAGACTTTAGCGTACTTTAAGGCTTTTTCATACTCTATGCCTTCTTCCTCGAAAACTGTTCTAGCTACTTCTACTAGTATTTCAGGTCTATCGGAGAGCTTTACCTCAGTTCCGTTTTCTCTAAAGCCTATAACCCATTTTTCGTATTCTGCACCAAATCTCTCGACATTTACTCTAATATCGTCCTCGGTGAAGCCTTCTATTTTCTCTAAGAGAATCTCTTTGAGTCCCTCAGCTTTTCTCCTCAGAGCTATTTCACTGTCGAAAAGCCAGTCCCGGGTATTTATTAGCGGGTCTACTACTCTAATTTCCTTGGGCACGGATCTTTTGTCGAGAGCTAGCGACGCGAGCTCCCTCAGCTCTTTCCAGCGGAATCTCTTGAGCCTGTCTTTTGACTTAGTTAGTGCTAAGAATACTTCGAATTCTGTTGAAAGTCTGCTATCCTGTACTCCCGGCTTATAGGAGGCCTGTATACAGAAAACTGCTTCGCTGTCGGCAGGGACTTTAGGATTCTTCCTCCTGGCTAAGTCTAGTGCATGGTACATGCAGGCTGCAGTATGGTAAGGCATGTAATTATTAACCATTCGTGAAGGCACGTACCTCGCTTCGTAGAGAACTGACGCGACTTTTCTCAAGTACTCGCTCCAATGGTCTTTAGGCCCTCTAAGTCTCTCGATTACACTTGAGACTGCTTGAAGCGGAGGAACGTATATTCTTGCCTGCTTGAGCTTATCGATAAGCTCTCCTAGTTTTTCTTCTACAAGCTCCATCCACTCTAGTGGATCTTCGTACTCTTGTTTGAGTGAAAGAAGCTCGTCGACTAGCTTAGAGACTTTTAAGTGTGCTTGCTCAGGTACTCCAAGCTTACGCAGAATGTCTCTGTTTTTGAGGCTGAGCACATAGCTCACGAAGAGGCCATCTTTAGGTATACAGAATCCTCCGTAGCCTCTGCCCGGCCAGAGTATTAGGTGTGTAGGCCTCATGTTTATGTAGGCTATAATGGAGTAAGCGTTAGACTCCATTGCCTGGGCTGTTAGCGCCACTATGTTTGCAAAAGCATAGTTGTCGTCTCTCGAAGCATTTTCTAGCGTCTTCTGGCCTTCAGCGCAAGCTGTATTCAGGTAGACGTAGGCTCCTTCGATTGATATGTTGATTTTATCGAAGAGCTCTTTCGTGGCTTCTCCAGACTCTATGTCAACAGGTCCTATTGGCTGTCCTTGGTCTATTACTGAAGGTATTTCATTTGGCCCTAAGTCTACTCTGCTCGGTGTATACGCTAAATTATACTTTTTGTTAGGCCCTTCAGCAGAGTACCAGTATCTGTAGAGTTCCTTTAAGAGCCCGTGCTTGACCACAACTTCTTTACGCGCAGTAGATTCCGCTAAGTCTAAGTGGTCTCTAAGATATCTTCCAGCAAGCTCTATGAGAGCTACTCCTCTAGGCTCTGAAGTTAGCTCAAAGGTTTCGGGATCTATGAATGTTTTCGCTAAAACTCTTTCCCTAGCTTCAGCTAAAGCCTCCTCTCTGCTTATTCCAGGTTTCTCTGAGAGAACTTTACTCAGTTCTTCTTCTACTTTCTTTTCGAGACCATATTCTTTGACTAGAGCTAAGCACGCTACTTGGTGTGCAAAAACGGGATCTTTATATATTATGTTTATTAAAGCTTTTTCCTTGTTTTTAGTTTTCTTTAATTCTATTGATAGTGCTTCATGTAGATGCTGCTCCTCTACTACTTCGTTAGCGTACTCAGCTATTTTTCTGCGGTACTCTTTAACTAGTGCTTCTACTTCTTTTTCAAGGTTTTTTGCCCTGATTGTATTGAATAGAGCCATTTCTTCTTCTAGCCAGAATCTCACCAAGTGAGTCATATTGTAGCTCTGTGTTGTTACTAGGCAGAATGTAGGCCTTCTCGTTCCCTCTTTTTCTGCTCTCTCGATGTTCAGTGCCCAGTAAGGAGCCATTTTCCTTATTGCTGCCTCAAGGTTTTCGTAGTCTATTTCATAGCCTCCTCCCTCTTTCTCGTGAATAAATAGCGGCAGTGCCTCTATCCAGTAGTCGACGTACTTTAAGACTCTTAGCGATGGAGTACAGTAGATGTTGTAGCCTCCCTTAATCATGTACTCCTCTAAGCCGAACGACGGGCCCTTGTATGCTCTTAGGTTCTCGTTTATGAGAGCTATTCTATAGGATCCTTGAGGAGATATTCTCTGCCCGAAGAACACGAACACTCCGTGGCGCGACGGCTGCTTGTGCGCCTTGCCTAGAATATCGTAAAGCTTCTTCTTGACTTCAAGCAGGTTTCTGTGCCAGTATTCTAGCTGCTCTGCTGCTTCACTGCTCGAAATAGCTTCTTTCTCGAGCTTCTCTCTTAGCTCCCTAGATACCTTCTTTTCCAGCTCCTCGACATCACTTAAAGCTAATTTAACTGAGCGTATAATTTGAGCTAAACTTACTTCCTCTTTTGAGAGAAAGAGCTTTAGTTTATGTATCGAGGGATACAGTTCGTCTAGCCCTAGCTTCTTAATATAGCTCTCCAAGCTCTCTACAGCTTCAATCAGTTCTCTCCCCGGCTTCAGTACTTTTGACGCAGCCAGCAAATAGCCCATTACTATTGACGCACGTCCAAGTCTAGTGAATACTACTAGCTCGCCCTTTTCTCTAGCTCTCTTAGCTAGCCTAGCTATGTTTTCTTCATCTAAGTCTTCATTATAGCTGCCTTTAATTACTCTGTAAAATTCGTCGACTGCCTCGCTCGAATATACTTCGTCGCCGTATCTCTCTATTATTTCTCGGACTCTTTCAATATCGTAGGGATAGTCTCTCGTTACTTGGGCTCTAATCCAGGTAATCCACCACTCTAGCTCATCTCCTGAAGTAATAGAAGCTTTTTCGAGAAACTTCAAGAAAAACTTGTGTGCGTCTATACAGGGCTGCTCTAAGACCCGTCTCAAGTGCTCTTTATCGCTACCAGAAAGCCTCTTGTATTCCTCTAAAACTTTTTTAAGTGCGCTCCTCCAGCCGTTTTCAAAAAGCTCTTTGGCGTAAATAAAGCTAAGCCTGTAGAGAGTTTTTAGGCCTGAGTAAAGGTTCTCTGGAATCTCCTTCAAGACATCTACATCTAGCCTAACTCTTTTTCTGTCAACTGCTTCTAGGAGGTACTCAGAATTTACAGAAAACTCAAGTGCACACGATAAATCTACGTCTTTAGCAGCTTCCTCAATAACTTTAATTAAATCAGCGTACTCTCCAGAAATATCGACGTTTTTGAATACTCCTTTTTCAAGCTCACACTTTCCTATAATTTTGTACTTACCTCTATTTACTTTACCTGAGGCATCAACTTTCGTTACTGGAAAGGCGTTAAAGTCGAGCATAATACCGTGTCACTAGTCTTTTGGTCAGATAAATACGTTATCGTTTTCATTTTTAAAGAAACTGTGTGGACAGAAACGAAAAGAATATATTTAATGAAAAATCATTAAGCTGACTGCCATGACTTCGCCGAAGATAGTTCTTACTTCGCCAGCTACCGAAATGAGCGACTATAAGAAAAGCCCTTTTATAGCTTTTTCAGCCTCGTTTTCTAAACCAGGTTTTATTCCGAGGTGCTTTCTCTTAAAAACACTTTACACTCCTGTACCTAAACTCGATAACTACGAAGTCCTTTATGCCCCATATGGCTTAAGGAAAATAGAAGCCGCTCTGATAGAGTACGGCTTCAGCGAAGAAGAAGTAGCTGTAGTTCATCCCGATGACTTAGATAAAGTAGTGGGCCCGGAAACTAAAGTAATAGCTGTATCATCAATGGATCCTCTTGGAATAGCTTTCGTTAGCATAACTTACTCTACGTTAATAGGCTTAGGCGAGTCGATGACCGCCTACGAGTTCAAGAAGCTTTCAGAAAAGTGGATGAAATATAAGCCTAAAGTCAAAATAGTTGTAGGAGGCGCTGGTAGCTGGCAGTTAGCTAAGAAAAAGATGATGGAGAAGTACGGCGTTGACGTAGTCATTATAGGTGAAGGAGAGAAAATAGTAGGAGAACTCTTCTCTAAGCTAATTGAAGGTAAGCCTGTAGAAAAAGTTGTTTACGGAACTCCTGCTTCTGCTGACGAAATACCTTGCATTAAGCGGGCAGCAGTCCACGGAGTTGTCGAAATTACTCGAGGATGCGGACGTGGATGCCAGTTCTGCTCTCCTACAATGCAAGTTAGAAGATGCATGCCCTTAGACCGCGTAGTAAAGGAAGTGAAAGTAAATGTTGAAGCAGGACAAGACTTTATCCTAGTGGCTACGGACGATCTATTTCTCTATGGGTGTAATAGCCCAGATTTCAAGCCTAACGGCGAGAAAATACTCAAAGTACTTAAAGCAATAGCCAGCATAAAAGGAGTCAAGTATATTCAGCCAGCCCACTCAGCTCTGCCACCAGTACTCCTCGACAAGAAACTAGTTAAAGAGATCTCGGAGCTGCTACTGCAGTACTCTTACTACAGCTACAGGAATAAAACAATAGTAACAACTGAGGTGGGAATAGAAACGGGGAGCACTAGGCTTATAGCCAAATACATGGCGGGCAAACCAAAACCATTCAAGCCCGAAGACTGGCCTAGAGTAGTACTAGACTCTATAGCCACTATGAACGAATATGACTGGTATCCGCTAGCAACCATTATCACGGGGCTTCCCGGAGAAACAGAAGAAGACGTTATTCAGACTCTAGAGCTACTAGACGAACTTTCAAGCCTCAAGTTATTCATAGTTCCTCTGTTCTTTGTACCTGAAGAAACCTGCTACCTCAAAAACGGGCCGGAAACTTCCTTTGAACACTTAAGTGAGCTGCAGAAAGAGATTTTCATAAAGTGCTGGAAATACAATATAGGAGAATGGGGACTAACCTTCTTCTCGAAGTATTCTTCAAACAGCATTAAGAAACTATTTCTTAAAATAGCTGTTAAAGCCTCTTTAAGCATACTATATACCTTATCGTATGCTAAAAAGGATTCTTGGAGAAAAAGAGCATTCAAAGAAATATCCTCTGAGATAATTAACGTGCTAAAAGCTCTTTAAATTCTTTTAAAAATTCAGTAAATTCTACGCTGCTGAACATTTTGATAAATAGTAGTAAAAACATCGCCGTAAAAGAGAAAAAGATAAACTTATCAAATAAACTTCCGTTTCTAAAAAGTCTTAAACCATACCGTTTTTTAGAAAAGGGGTAAAGTAAAGAGACCCCCGCCTTCGTTAAAGAATCTAGTAGTATGTGAGAAAAATAGGCTAATGTAAAAAACACTGCATTCAAGTACCCAAAGTAGTATAAAACTAAACTTGCTAGAGCTAGCATAGCAAAGAGATTGTGTAGCAAAGCTCTATGCTTAATTCTTAAGTCAAAATCTGGTAGAGGCGAAGCAAAAACAGAGGAAAACAGAGCATTTAGGTCAATAAGCTTGAGGTAACTTGAGAGAAGAATCCATGTCAAGAGACCCGCCGCAAGATGAGTTTTCTTCATTACCATAGATGGTTAAAAGAAAAATAAAATATATGCTTTGCTTTTAATAGCAAATAAATTACTTGCTTCGAGGTCTTTTTCTCACAATAATGAGGTTTTTGTCGTAGTTTTTGAAGCCTAAGGCTATGTTCTTGTCTTTTAGCTTTAAGTACACTACTAGTACTTTATCTCCAGGACTTAGGGGAGCTGATGTTATGGAGCTCCAGGATCCCTTAACTATCCACTCTCCTTTAGTTTCTAGTCTAACGCTGGTCCCATTAATATTTACTACAACATAGTCTGAGCCCACTTCTTCTACTGTTCCGCTAGCTTTTACTATATGCTTCCTTTCAACATGTTTCTTGAGTGCTTTCGCTCTAACTAGAGTATAGTTTCCTATCTTAAGAGATAAAGCTATATTCAGCTGTCTGCCCTTTACTTCCTTGGTAATGTATTTAGCTGTCACGGTCATTCCTTCAGAAAGTCTTGTCTTCACTTTATTCCATGTGACTTTGACTCTAGTATTATTGTAGAATACTACCCATACGCCTCTGCAAAAGAGCTCTATTTCACTTGAATTAGTTGATAATACGATGCCTTCATCTGTTATTTTAACTATTGTTCCTGTAACTTCTTTTACCCCGCTCCCCTCAAGGAAAGCTAGAGGTATAGGCGAAATTAATAGTAGCGCTAGTATTGAAACTATAGCTAACTTATTCATACATGTGAACACTTCTCTGTTTATTAATCTTTTTTATGTACTCGAAGTATAGACGATAAATCTATACTCTACGCTAAAGTTCTACTACTATAAATACTAGTGAAGCAGAACATCTATTTGATGGAAGAAATAGTTACTTTAGCCCACGGCGCAGGAGGCGCTGAAATGTCTTCACTTATCAAAAAGTTAGTCGATTTAGTTTCATTGAAGAAAATTGAAGGTGGAACAGGGCTGAGCGAGCTTGAAGACTCTGCTTTACTGCCTGTAGGTGAAGGAAACTACTTGGCTATAACTACTGACAGTTATACAGTAAACCCTATTTTCTTTCCTGGAGGAAATATAGGTAAATTAGCGGCCACTGGAACAATAAATGACTTAGCTGTCATGGGAGCAAAGCCGCTGGCTTTTCTAGACACTATTGTCGTTGAGGAAGGATTTCCTCTAGATAAGCTCTATGAAATAGTCAAGTCTATGGTCGATGTTCTTGAGAAGAAAAACATAGCTCTTATAGGAGGAGACTTTAAAGTAATGCCTAGAGGTTCACTAGACAAAATAGTTATATCAACTACAGGTGTGGGTTTTGTCTCTAAAGAAAATCTCATTAGAAATAACGGCCTTAAGCTTGGAGACAAAATAATTGTTTCTGGAACTATAGGAGACCACGGCGCTGTTATTATGGCGTGTCAGGCAGGAATAGAAGTAGAGTCTAGTTTGACTTCCGACTGCACTCCCGTCATAGACATAATCGAGACTGTACAGAGAATAACTAAGATTCATGCGGCCAAAGACCCTACGAGAGGAGGCTTAGCTATGGCCTTAAATGACTTAGCCAAAAAATCCGAAGTCAGCATTATTATTTATGAAGAAAACATTCCTATTAAAGAAGAAGTCCTAGCTTACTGCGAAATGCTTGGAGTAGATCCTCTCGTGCTGGCTTGCGAAGGAAGAGTAGTCATGGGAGTAGAAGGTAGTATTGCCGAAGAGGTTCTAAAGGAACTTAAGTCTAGAGGCTATACTGAAGCTGCTATTATCGGAGAAGCAGTCGATAAAAAGCCGCCTAGAGTTTACATGAAGACGTCTGTGGGAGGTACACGCATTGTCGAAGAGCCTATGGGCGAAATTGTTCCTAGAATATGCTAGACTTCTAGTTTAACAAATTTTTGTTCTCTTATAGCTTTCATTACTTTGGCTACGAATCTATCTAATTCTTCAGGAGACACTCCTCTTTCCTTAGCTATTACTTTAACTTTTTCTTCAACAATTTTATATTTTTTATAAGTTTCATTGAGTTTTTTCCAAGGTACTCCTTTAAGAGCATCAGCTAACCTCTTGTCGAAGGGAAGAACTCCTTTAAGCATTAAGAAAGCTATACTAGGATAACCTAAGTATCCTCTATATAGAGACCCGTTGTCAGTAGACATTATGGCTTTTCCGCCATCCCAAGTGACCTTATAGCTCCTTTCTCCAGTAGAGCTTACAACAATAGCTTCTCTATCACCTATGAACTTTATTCTGCCATCAGCTATACACCCAAGTGCTTCCAGCACCTTTATCCGAGGCGGAGTCTTCCACGCATACATTCTGGTATGACATCTCTTCAGCGATATTTAAAGCTGTTTTTTGCGAAGGTATTTTTGCTTTAATAAAAGCTATTCCAGCTATAATATTGTTTACTAAAGCTAATATAAGTCCTGTGGCGAAGACTACTTCGGAAAGACTTTGAACAAACTCATATTTAAAGTCGAGTGCTATGTATCCTACTAAAATAGCTAAGAGAGAGATAATCGATATTATTCCAGCTACTTTAAATAGCCTAGAAAGCAGTTCTTTTCCACAGATCCTGAAGGCAACTGCTTCTAGACAGAGCTTTATGAGCCATGCTAATACAATAATATGAGATACTCCCATTGCTACTTGTTCATATAAGTAGCTTAAAGTTTTAACTGGCTGAAGTACTCTTGTAAGAAGATAAGTTGCTGTAAGGAGAGCTGATACTGAAACAAAGTATATTCCTGTCACCAAGAAAATTCTTTTACTAAGTTTGCTATTAAGGAAAAGCCACGACAGTCCTGCAAGGAGGTAGCCAGCTATTACTGCAGGCGAAAACGGTACTATTAGTAGGAAATACCCAAAGCAAGCCGCAGCTCTAGCTTTACTCACATAGCCTTTTGCGGAAAGAAACTTATTAGCTTTACCGAGACAAATTACTGTGACCTACAGGCTTGTATGCCCTAAGTGCCGGAAAGAAATCTCTGAAGAAAACTGGGTATACAAGCATTCCTGTGGAAGTCCTCTTACAGTAGAGTACGACTTAAATGGACTTAAAATCGATCCGGGGGAAATAAAGAGGAGAGAGTGGAGCTTATGGAGATATAAAGAACTAATTCCTGCAGAAAAACTCGTTAGCCTAGGCGAAGGCTGCACTCCTTTAGTTGAACGCGACTTCTTTGCACTAAAACTTTATCTTAAGCTAGACTACTTGAATCCGACAGGATCTTTTAAAGATAGAGGAACTGCTGTCACTTTGTCTAAGGTAGCTGAATTCAAGTTCAGCGGAGTAATTGAAGACTCTTCGGGCAATGCTGGTATTTCTGTAGCCTATTATGCGTCCTCAGCTGGCATAAAAGCTAAAATATTTGTGCCTAAAGACGCTCCTTCGGGAAAAATAGCTTTCATTAAGGCTTCGGGAGCTGAAGTAGTTGAGTGTAACTCTAGAGAAGAAGCACACGAAAAAGCAGTAAAAGAAGCAGAGCTAAGCGACTACGTCTACGTGGGCCATTTGTGGAATCCCTACTTTATTGAAGGCACTAAGACTATTGCTTTCGAGATAGCTGAGCAGCTCGGCTGGAGAACTCCCGACGCAGCTGTAGTTCCTGTAGCTAGCGGAACTCTGCTCTTAGGGCTTTATAAGGGCTTTAAAGAACTCTACGAGCTAGGATTAGTAGAGAAAGTACCGCGCTTAATAGCAGTTCAAGGCGCTAGCTGCGCTCCAGTATACGAGGCCCTTTACGGGAAAAAGCCCTCCGGGTGCTCATCTTTAGCTGACGGACTTCGAGTAAAAAATCCCCCTCGCTTAAACGAAATAGTACGAACAATTAAAGAGACTCAGGGCTGCTGCATAGTAGTAGACAACTATGATATCCACTTATATTCGTCATTTGCCTACAAGAAAGGATTCATAGTTGAACCTACTTCAATAACTGTCTTCGCGGCACTAGCTAAAGCCGTGGAGGAAGGAATTTTAGATAAAGGCGAGGAAGTAGTAGCCCCTTTAACAGGCTCTGGATTAAAGATAGTTGAATAAAATGAATGAACTCATATTAGGAACACTTGCTGGAGTAGAAAAAGCTGTAATTAAAGAAATTAAACTAAAAGACCCTGCAGCTACAGCTCATAGGCTCTCTGACGAAAGAGTACTCGTAGAAAACCTTTCTGAGGAAAGAGCGTTGACTTTAAGCACAGTGCTCTTCATAGCTAGAGTACTAGGTGTAGCTGAGCTGGAAGCTATTTCAGTTAAGAGACTAAGATATGCTATTAGAGAACTACTCTCAAGGACGTTTAAGCCAGAAAATATCGACAAACTAGCTGTAAGAGCACACATTCCTATGCACACTTTTTCAGAAAACTTTTTAGAAAAAATAGTAGCCAGAGAAATTAAAAGAGTGTGGAAAATAGACTGTAGCCCTAGGGCTACAAGGAAGCTTAGAGCAGAACTCTACGGAAAAACTCTCTACCTAGCGATCGAAGTGAAAGGAGCACTTCACCAAAGATCATACTATGTTTACAAACATCCAGCTCCACTAAGCCCTATTGTCGCATGTGCATCTCTGATTTTAGCTGAAGTAGAATCTAAGTCAAGTATTTATGATCCTTTTGTCGGCTCTGGGACAACACTAATAGAGACGGCAAAAATACTAGAAAACGTATACTGTATAGGAAGTGACATTTCTAGAAAATATATTCTATGCGCCTTACATAATTCAAGAGAAGCTGAAGTAGAAATAGACTTGTTTACAGCAGACTTTAAATTCACTCCAATAAAGAACTGTGATTATATTATAGCGGATCCTCCTCGAGGAATTAGAATGAAGTCGTCAAATATCAAAGAAATTTTAGAAAAATTAATAAAAATATCGGAGAAAATAGTTTCACAGAAACTAATATTAATAACTCCGTACGTAAACATAGTAACTAAAATAAAAACTGAGCTTGTGCTCGAAGATATCTATGTAGTAAAATCGTCTGGCACTAAGCTTAGGATTCTTTTATATAAGTCGTCTTGCTAGCACTTACAGGAAAGCCTCCCTTACTCTCAATATAACTTAAAGCTTCTTTAAGCGTAAAACATTCCTCGAAGACAAGCTTCTTTATGTCTTCGGATAAAAGCTCCGAAGCTCTTTTCGGGTCTATTAGCTTATAATTCTCTAAAATTTTCTCGTAAATAGGCATAAGACTAGATGTAATTCTAATAGGCTCCTTTTTAATCGAACACAGTCTTTTTTTCAATTTTATTATAATATCGTTTAAAGTATTGAGATCTATAGCTCCTTCATCGTAAAGAAGAGATAAATAGAAGTCTTTACTAACGTATACTATTACAGTATTGCTATTATTTATTCTAGCTTTAACAAAATCTATCGATAAATCCCAAAAACTCTGTATTTTTCTAATAAGTTTGATTATACTTCTTTGGACACCCTCACCTAAATTGACTCCATCAATAGATACTTTATTCTTATAGTAAACTATTATGCTTTTTATTCCTTTTTTAGCCATCAAAGTATTTTTAAAATAAAGCAGAGAATAATTATGTACGCCCATATAGTATACAAGAAACTTGTTTATTTCTCGCCTTAAATCCTTGAGTTTACCTCCATTGCTATAAACTTCTTTTCTTAACGCTAAAAGTTCTTTTAGAAAAGAATTTATTTCATCAGGTGAAACAGGAGTTTTTGAAAGAAAATATACTAAAGCCAAGCCTCCATTTCTACGAGAAAAATAAAAGCTTTTATCACCTATTTCCAGCTTTCCTTCCTGCTCTATACCTAAATCTCTACATAGCTGCAGCAACATTGATACAACAGTTCCCGCAAGTTTTTCACTATAGTCTTCTCTCTCGAGACTAAGATCAGCTAAGTGAACTCTTAAATCATACTCCATGTGTCCGTTCTCGCTTGCAACAATGAGGTTCTCAAACAAACCTGACATTACCTTATTGGATTAGTACTCGAGGAAATTAATATCCTTTATGCTCAACTAGCTAAACGGTAACGTGACCTTTACATACAGCCACCTTAATTAACGACTTAAGGCAAACAGCATTATTTATATCAAGGGTAAAGAAAACAATTACCTATGAATATGAAAGTCCATGGTATAGTATTTGACCTTTATGGAACACTCGTTTACGCTGAAAAACCTATTTCATTTGAAGATCTATCATCAATTTTACTTGAAAACGGCTACGAAGTATACGCTCAGGAATTAAGAGCAGCCTATCTCTATGTCCTTTTTGTAGACTATCCTCGAGAAAAATACAGTAATTTTGAAGAATTTTTCAGAAAAGTATGCGACCGCCTCTACATAAAAGTAGATAACGAATCTTTAAAGAAAATAGTTAGCTTTTATAGTCGTACTAGAAACAAATTTTTCCCCGAAGTCCTTGAGGTACTTGAAGAACTTAAAAATAAAGACTTAAAAATGGCTGTAGTCACTTCTGTTCCTCTTTTTGCTATTCAGGATATATTGTCTACTTTGAAAAAATACATGACTGTAGTAACTAGCAGAGATACTGGGTGCGTCAAGCCTAATCCACGTATGTTCACATATGCTTTGAGCACGCTTAGTCTCCGACCAGAAGAAGTACTGAGCGTAGGCGACGACTATTACCTAGACTTAGCTATACCTAGGAAAATGGGCATGAAAACTGCTCTTGTAGCGAGAGGATACTCTGTAATTCCCTATAGGTTTTCATGTGATTTTATATTAAATGACTTGAAAGATCTATTAAGGTATTTAGATTAATTTCTTAGGTTTAAAGTATTTGAAATATGGTAAGTAGCTCAGGAGGGACGAAAGTCGTCACATTTCAGTATACTGGATCTTCATCCTCGCTTCCTCGATTTTCCTCAAGAAAAGTTTCTTCAGCTCTGCTTTATATTCTTTCTCAATAGAGAGAATATTCTCGAGAAGCTTTAGGGCCGTGGATATTCTCTTCTCTTCTAAGAATATGAGCAAACACTTTGTATTTAGTGATATTAGCGTCCCACCTGACCCAAGCTTTATTCGCAGAGGTATGCTTGATACTATCTTTATGCATTTATCTAGGTTTCCTTCTTTGAGCGCAATGTATGCTTCCCGAAGTCTCTTAAAGTCTTCGAGTGCTTTAAGCTCGGGTAGAAAATGTGTTTTCAAAAAAGCTGGGCGTTCGTCGGGATAGTGCTCGTCATAGGCGTATATTGTTGTTTCAAGCAGACTTCGAGAAAACTCTCTAGATATTCTCTTTAAGTCAGCGGGTAGTGGTACATCTAGTCTTTTAGCAGTACTCTCTATTAAATCCGTCCACTTGTCATAGTCTATTTCCAAGCCCTTCGCTAGTTCTGCTAAGATCTTTAAAGCAATAGAGACTCCCCTTTCTACTGTACTCCAATCAATATTCTCGGGTACATCTTTATCCGTATGATAGTACTGCATGTATTCGTCGAGAGTATGTAATGTCAGTGCGGGTACTCCTTTAGATGAAAAAGCGTAGCTATCCATGTAGCTGCTATCGTACTCCGCCTTAATTCCAGAAAGCTTTTCTGCTAAAAACATGTAGTCGGGTCCAGACACACTTAATTTGACGTCTCCTTTCGCCAAAACATCGACGTTCACTACGGCATAGATTTTACTTAGAGCTTTCTTTGACTCAAGCGAATTAACATAGTATCTTGAACCCCATGTCCAATAATATGAGGAAAAACAGGGAGCCCCTGCCTCCTCTGCTGTAAACGACACGAGTTTAATTGTTCTTTTAAGAAAGCTATTCTTTAACTGTTCGGCTGCAGCTATAAGCAAGGATACTCCTAAGCAGTTGTCGGCTGCGCCTGTAAGCCAGTGGTCGTGGTGAGCTATAAGAAGGACTTCTTCATCACTGTGTCCGTATATAATCCCCTCGATGTTATATCCAGTAGAGCTCAATACATTGGTTTCGACCAGTACTCGTATTTTTTCTCCTTCTCTTTTAGCTAACTTTAAGCCGTCCTCCTTTTTAACCATTACTGCAGGAATTGGAGGCGGCATTTCGCCGCATCCCCAACGATAGTCTTTAACTCCAGTGACAACTATCCTTCTGTAGACCCCCGGGTAAGAATCATAGGCTATTAGCCCAACAGCTCCTACTTCAACTGCTTTGGCGTAGTAGTCTTCAACAAAATCTACGTCTCCTGGAGGTATTTGAACTAACACTATTTTCCCACAGGCCTTTTTCCACTTTTTATCTCTAATATGTGTTATATGAATTAATGTGCTTTCTTCATCAAAAGAAAGAGAATAGGGCAAAGCTATAGACTTTATCTTAATATTTTTACCCTCCACTATAGAATATTTTTCTCTCCAATTCATTACTGGTACTTCTTGAATATTTATTTCAGATACATATTTTTCTAATCTGTTTTTAATAAAATCTACTACTCTTTTTTCCTCACTAGATCCAGCTATGATTTCTCCGAAGGACAAAAGCCCTTTTAGAATACTCTTTATCTTGTTTAAAAACACGAGAATATATTGCGGAGAAAAATATATTTTCTGAACTATCGTATACTAGTATTCGACAAAATATTCTTTACCTTAAGCCATTAACTAATTTACTATTAGCGATTACTTTAAACAGTTTTTAACAATAGAACTTAAATTCTATTACTCCCTATATCTTGCATGAGTAAAGAATTAGATGGATTCTTTAATCCTAGAGGCGTAGCAATAATAGGTGCTTCAAGAGAACCTGGAGCAGTGGGGAGAATTATTCTAGAGAACTTCTTGAGTAACAAGAAAAAAGGGATTTTTAAGGGTGAAGTTTACCCAGTTAACCCTAAAGCTAATGAAATAGCTGGTGTAAAATGTTACCCAAGTGTTAGAGACATCTCCGGAGACGTTGATTTAAGTGTCGTATGTGTCCCCGCGAGAATAGTGCCGCGAATTATTGAAGACTGCGGTGTAAAGGGAATTAAGTGTGTTATAGTTATTTCAGCAGGATTTTCTGAAGTAGGTAACCACGCTCTTGAACAGAAGCTTGTTGATACAGCACAAAAGTACGGTGTTAGAATAATTGGTCCAAACTGTATAGGCATATATGATCCTTGGAGCGGCGTAGATACTCTTTTTATACCGACCTACAAGAACAGCCCAAAAGGCCCTCTGCTATCAATGCCTAGACCTAGGAGAGGACATATAGCTTTTATTAGTCAGAGCGGTGCTTTTGGCGCAGCTGTACTAGACTACTTTGCTGGAACAGACTTAGGGCTCTCTAAGTTTATTTCATACGGCAATAAATGCGACGTAGATGAAGCAGATCTACTCGAGTATTTAGCTGAAGATGACTTGACGAAAGCTATTATGGTTTACATAGAAAACATAAAGGAAGGCAGAAAATTCATAGAAATAGCTAGGAAAGTCGCCTTAAAGAAACCTATAGTTGTCCTCAAGTCTGGTAGAACTGCGGCAGGCGCTAAAGCTGCGACTTCTCATACTGGTGCTCTAGCTGGAGTAGACGCGATATATGATGCTGCCTTTAAGCAGTGCGGAGTAATTAGAGCTAGAGACATGGAAGAATTCTGCGACATGGCTAAAGCTCTTGCAATGCAGCCTCCAGCTAAAGGCGACAGAATAGCCGTGGTTACTGACGGCGGAGGATGCGGCGTAATGGCCTCCGATGAAATAGAGTTTCAGGGAATGAAATTAGCTGAATTCAGTAAGGAGACTTTAGAGAAGTTCGAGGAACTCAAGAAGCAGGGAATTCTAAGAGACTTCGCTGTCACAACAGATCCAGTAGACTTAACTGGCTCAGCTGACGACAAAGGGTTCATAGAGTCCCTGAAGCTTGTTTTAAGAGACCCTAATGTAGATGGCGTAGTTCTCTTACCCATGCACCAAGTACCGCTAGTAACTACAGACCTTCCCAAGAAACTCTCCAAGATAATTAAAGAATACGGTAAACCAGTAGTAGTATGCGATATAGGCGAAGCAGATATGGCTAAGTACTATAGAAGGCTTTTCGACGAAGAAGGCATACCGACATACCCGACTCCAGAAAGAGCTGTCAGAGCAATTAAAGCGCTAGTAGAGTACGGCAAAATACTAGAAAAACTCTCAAGCGAGTAAACTATTCTAAGGCTTTAACTAGCTCAGCTAAGCCGTGTAAAATCTCTCCTGATGTGACATTATCCGTCTTCTCTAGTCCTATTTTCCGCGGAAAACCTCCATTTGGATTCTGGTGCTTCTTTAAGAAAACTAGCGTTTTGTAAACATTTTCTTTGAATAACTTTAAGTAAGGTGCTGTTGCAGCTAAAGCTATTCCAAATGTCGAGAACAGCCTTGTTTTATGGTCTTTAGGTGAGTGTATACTCCAGTCAAAATCACCGTTTTCTTTCTGCATACTCCACATCCACTTCAATCCTTTTAATACAGCTTCTTCTACGCGTTTACTCGGATACTCTCTATTTACTTGATTGAGAAAATACAGTGTCAAAGCATGATAATGGTAAGTTCTGCCTCCTGTCTCAGAGTAGGGGTACTCGCCTGACTCGAGCTGTGCTTCCAGAATTTGGTCTAGTACTATTTTAGCTTTTCTCAAGTACCGTTCAGGACATAAAAGTCTACTGGCAGTAAAAAGTAGTACTGCTACTGCAGCTCTCTGATTCCACGCTCTGTTGCCTACCCAGTAGCCCTTATTATCAATCATATGGCACACGAACTCTGCTGCCTTAAGGAAAGATATTCTCCAATGCTCGGCCTCGCTCAAGTCTAAGTTGTTTTTAACAGCTACTTCATAGGCGTTTACTACTACTTTGCCGTAAAGAACTGTCCCGAAAATACTAAAAGGCTCACGTATTATGTCGAGAACAGTACCGTCTTCGAAAACAACATTTAGCTTACTTCCAGGAGGCGCGTTTTTCTCATTCCATCCAAAACTCTTCGGATATCCAGTATATCCATACCAGCAACCTGCGTCGCTCTGCTCTCTAACAAGATAATTTACCATTACTTTAGCTACCTCCCAGTACTCGGGTTTCCTGTAGGCTTCATATAGCTTTAAGTAGGCGTCAGCAGTCACGTAAGAGGCGTGGGGCCATGTAGGCTGAGGAGTGTGAGGGATAGTCTCTAGTAGTCCGCCGTAGTAGGGGCTATTAGGGTCCCAGCAAATATTGCTCCGAACATACTGCTCTAGAGGATAAAGAATAGATTCCGCTAGTTCTTTAATTGCATCTAAAGACACACTCATTTTTTCAAAAGCTATGCTTGCCCAAAGTATTTATCATTAACGCGTCACGAAGATAAATTATTAAGTCTGACTTCAAGTAGAGTAATAGATGATGAACTTGGGGCTCCGCTATTTGATGAGCGGTAGCCCCATCACTGATAATAAACTAAATAAGCCCGAATCTTCTATTAAAGTAATGGGATGAAGAATTCTTACGGGCGCTGACTACTCGGATGATTGGTGGGGACCTCGCTTCAGACCGCTATTCTATTGTTTCAAAATACTGTTGCTGTAGTTTGAGCTTCGGACAAAATTCTCAAAGTATTGAATACTGATGAAACTGGTATCAGAATCTCGCACCTTCATCAGCTTTCAGTAAGCCAATCCTTCATCACTCTAACTAAGTATAAACCGGTCTTTATTTGGTTGCTGTCATAATTACTTCAAATCGTCATTAATCTTAGCAAGTCTTCTAGGCTTTCTCTTCTTCTAATAAGCTTTACTTCTCTCCCCTTAACTAGTATTTCTGGGGGTCTGGGTCTAGCGTTGTAGTTACTTGACATGGAGTAGCCGTATGCTCCCACATCATGTACAACTATTATGTCTCCCGGCACTACTTTAGGGAGCTCTACGTTTTCTGCAAAAACATCGGCTGACTCACATACCGGCCCTCCTATGGAGTATTTTTCTACGGGCTCGCTCTTGCCTAGTACTGTTATTTTATGTTTTGCTCCATAGAGAGCAGGTCTAATAAAATCACTCATGCCAGCGTCTACTAGTATCCATTTTCTGCCATAGACTTCTTTAACATAATTTACTTTAGTTAACAGGATTCCTGCTGAAGCTACAATAGCTCTGCCCGGCTCTAAAACGACTGTGGGCTCTTCTTCAAGAAAGTCTTTCAGTATAGGAGCTATCTCTGCAAATAGATTGTCTAGATTGAGAATTTCTCCTGTTTCATAAGAGTAGCCGAAGCCTCCGCCAATATTTACTACCTTTAAGTCTATTTTTGCTTCTTTAGTTAAGTTAAGAACTTCTTCAAGTGCCTTTACATAAGACTCTATTTCAAATATCTGTGATCCTATGTGAAAATGTACAGCACACAAGTCTACATTATTCATTTTCTTTGAGATATCGACTGCTTTAATGAAATCTTTTGAATCTAAACCAAATTTATTTAATTTGCCTCCGGTAGCGATATGTTTATGTGTGCTTACTTCGATACCTGGGTTGAATCTTATCCCTACTTTTTGAATACTATTATTTCTTTTAGAGAAATTGTTAATGTATTTTAGTTCACTTAAATTCTCTATATTAATTAACCACACTTTATTTTTAATTGCGTATTCTATTTCGTTAACTGATTTAGATACTCCGTTAAAAACTACTTTACTGGCGCCTGCTTTCATTGCTAGAAAAATTTCTCCCAGCGAAACTACTTCTGCTCCAGCTCCTTTCTCATGCAATAGTCTACACAAGTGTATATTTGAGTTAGCTTTATAAGCATAAGCTATTAATGGTTTTCTAAAATATTTTTCGGCAGTAGTTTTTATTTTATTAAAGTTATTTAACAGTATTTCAGCAAAATAAACATAGACCGGTGTGCCGTATTCTTCGACAATTTTAAACAATAGGTCTTCATACTGCTTTATGTACACTTATTAACCTTTGATTTAATTCTTATAAAGAATTCTAGCGATTTGCCGCGCTTAGTAATATATTTGCTTGAACTGAGAGTATTTCGTGTACGTTGCTTGTAGAGACATTATTTTAAAGAACGTATTCGGTTCTGTTGAAGAAGGACTTAGTGTACTTGGAATAAATAGTATTGAGCTTTACTTGCCTAGAGACTTTAAAGTCTTCAGCGGCCATAATCTTGAATACGAGTTAAGCAGTTTTAAGAAATATCTAAGCGAACAGAATATTGAAGTAAACTCTATACTTATTGCCAATGATTTTATGGAAACTGATTATGTGGTTAAAGCAGTCAATATAGCTCATAGGCTTGGATTAGGAGTAGTTCGTGTAGATACTATTGTAAAGGAAGTAGAAGGCTATAGTTTAGAAGACTGTATTCGGGCGTCAATTGACTGGCTTAAAGAGCTTAAAGATAAAGTAAAGGACGTAGTATTAGCTATCGAGAATCACGGCTATGTTTCTAATAGAGAAGAGTACTTGGATGCTTTGTTTAAAGAGTTTCCGGAAACTTTTCTTGGATTGACTCTCGATACAGGTAACTTTTACTGGTATGGATATCCGCTGAGCAAAGTCTACGAGATAGTCGAGAAGTTTGCCGATAGAGTTAAACACACTCATGTTAAGAACGCTGTCGCTGAGCGTAAAGAAGCTTGGCGTAAGCCAGGTGACGTAACTATGTCTCCTCTCTTCGAAGGAGACGTCGACTTGAAGAAAATAGTTAGCATTTTAAAAAGACATGGATATAACGGAGACTTAACTATTGAAGACGAGTCTCTTGGACGATGTAGTGATTTAGAGAAAAAAGATATTTTAATTAGAGATACAAAATATTTAAATAACTTATGTAGGCTATAGACTTTTTTCACAATCTTTAAGTAATGCGAGAAATACTGAAACAGGAACTATAAGCACTTTTTTATTTTTGTCATAGCTAAAAGAGTCTCTTGAAATAATTATTACTTCTTTCGCTCTTTTAACAGGAGGCAGTTTGACTTTATACCTATACTTTACTTCGATTTCTACTAATGTTCCGTCTTGTCTCTTATACAGTATGTCTGTTTCTTTTTTATTTTTTATATAGCCTATGAAAGTATTTGGTTCTCTTAGCTTAGGTATTCTTCCGTGCTGAACTATATGTGATACTACTATGTTTTCTACTATGATCGGAGTTTTCTCTACTGTTAATGTTTCATTTACTACTTGACTGTATAATTTTCCTTCGCTAAATGTTTTTATAGCGTAGTAGAAGCCTATGTCTGTAAAGTAAGCTTTTATTCCTCCTTTTAGAGTGCTTGTTTTACTTGAAAAAATGAATTTCCCGAGAGGAATTACTACTAGCATTTCTTCTAGTATTTTTATATAATCTTTAACAGTATCTAGCGATATTCCTATTTTTTTGGCTAATGTAGCATAAGTTACTATGCTTGATAGGTTTTTTGATATTTCTATTAATACTGCTTTAGCTATATCTGGATCTCTATTCTCTTTAGCTATATCTCCTAAAATATAGTTTAGTAGTATTTCAAGAGCTTCTTCTACAGGCTTCTCTTTTCTGAGAAAAGCATCGACTACCTCAGGGAAACCGCCTGTTTGAAGATACTTGTAGAAGATTTCATCTATTTCTGTAATATAGGGCAATGTTTCTGAAATTTTCTTAGCTATTTTTTCTATACTTTCATCTAATGAAAAAGATTTCTCTTTTAGAATTCTTCTTATTTTCTCGTTAGCTAGTGCTTCAATATATTTTCTAAACGACACTGGCGTTAAGTAGTATTCTCCTCCCTCAACACCTCTTCCAGGCATTAATTCTGCTCCTCTAGTCAGTAGTAAGGGTATTGACCCCGTGACTACTGTTATGCAGTTCTCCAGTACTCCGGAGTCTTTTAGTCCCTTCAGCGCATAGCTCCATTTATTTACTCTAGTAATTTCATCTATTAAAATAAAATTTGATTCTCTTTTATATATGTTTAAGTATTCTCTAATAATATTCATTAACTGAACATAGTTTACTATAGGTATTCTATCGCATGATAAATATAATATGCTTAATGGATCCTCTCCATTTTCTATTAAATGCTTAATATATAATTTCAGCCAAATAGTCTTTCCTGACCTCCTAGGACCTTTAATAAAATATGTTCTCCCTTTGGCGAGTGGCGGTATTTTTCTACTGAAATGTACTATCATTTTTTGGTATTTTTCTAAATCATAATCAAATCTCTCGAAATCTTTTACTCTCCACCAGGGATTCTGCTCTACGATAGTTTTCGAGATCACTCGAGTCACCTATATATACTCCACTCGAATATACTCGAATAAAGTATATAAGGATATTCTAGTTGAGTCGAATATTATGTTGGAATTTTGTCTTCTGGTGGAGGAGACCAGTTTTTAGTGATCTTAGCCATGTTTTTGAGGAATATTTTTCTGTGTTCTCTAGCTTTAGCTAGCAGTGCTTCTAGAAAAGAGAGAAGCTCATCGTAAGTCTTCTTGTCTACTGGGAAGGGTACTCCGTCTTTTCCTCCTACAGCGTAAGCGTACTTGAAGGGGTCTATTGGATGTGTTACGGGGTCTTTCCACGAGGGAGGTGTTTCGTATACAAGCTCTGCTACAAGAGCTAGTGCTCTGAGAGTGCTTGGACCGAGTCCTTTAACTAAAAGCAGTTCCTTGAAATCAGACACTGCGAGTTCTCTTGCCTCAATTAAAGCCTTCCTATTTAGCGCTACTGGCCCCAAGCTTATATACTTCCTTACTTTCTTTCTCGCTTCTTCAGGATTATAGGGCGTGTAGTAGGCTAGTAGAGTATTTCCTTTAGCGAGTGCAAGAACTGATTTGAGTTCTCTCTCGAGTTTTGAGGCATTTTCTTTAGCTAAATCTACTACTGTTTTTCTAAACTCATCTATTCTTCTAGCTATAGTATTGAACGCGTAGCTGTGTTTAGTTCCGCTTATTGCCTTATGAGGCTCTACAACAAAGTCTTTTAAATGTCCCGAGAACCAGTGGTATCTTCGAGCCATTTTCGTAGAAACATTCATTCCCTGCTGGACTATAGTCCAGTTGCCTTCCTTGTCTACGAAAAACATATGGTGGTATAGAGTATATCCACACTGTAGAGCAACGTTATCTACTTTTGCTACAATACGTGATACTTGAATATATTTATCTGGATTTAAGCTATATTTGCTACAGATTTCTTTGAGTTCGGAAGGAGTTGCCCTAGCTTTATCTCCCTTACCTCCAGCTGCTTTAATACCGAAGTCTTCTTTAATAAGAACCTGTTTAAGTATTCCACAGGTAACTGTCGTCGATCCAGAGCTATCCCAGTCCATTCCGATTAGATTATTTAGTGCCTGAAACCAAATAGGGTCAGATAATCTCTCAAGAACACCTACAGTACCATATTCTTCTACGAGAAGTCTTACAACTATCTCAGTCAGCTTAATCATACGGGAAGCTAGCCAGGGCGGAACAGTGCCTGTATGTAAAGGTAAATCTGCTACAGCAGGCATTACTAATAATTATTATTTAGGTTAGTATAGTAAAAGTTACGGTTAGATACTCAAAACTAAGATGATGAAGCTCGGAAAACAGATAGATGAAGAGTACGCCACAGTCTGAAACTAAAAGATTATCAAAAATATTTTGAACGCTTTAGTATGGTAGAGCCCATAGCGACCTCGATATTAGTAGCAACGAGGCGGCGAAAGCTATTGCTACAGCGTTTCCTAGAGTTAAGCCAGCTACTATGACTACTTTATCGCGGTCCCACTTTTCCTTACCAAGCTTCTTTTCGAGTATCTTGCCCACAATTACTCCTATTGTTGCTCCTACTAGCGGATGAGGCATAGAAGTAATTCCCCAGAGAACACCTATTAGCACTGCTAGAGGTAGCTTAAGTATCTTTAAGACCACTGCGAGAATCGCTGATACTAAGAAGAACCCTATTATAAACTCTGAGCTTATTGTAGGCAGGAAGCCTTTTCTCACGAATGTAGGCCAGATAACCCAGTTTAGCACAGAAATAGGCCACGTTACCTCGATCCATGGGTAGAAGGCTGAGGGCATTGGAGCCATGCGCCAGAACATGTCGACGTATATTAGCGAGAATATGAAGAGCAGAGGCATTGCCATGAAAGCCGCCTTGAGGTATGTTTTCGGAGTTACTCCACACCAGTAGCCTACTTGGAATGCATTCACTATTACTCCTGGAGCATTTCCTGGCTGAGCAACCCATCCAGCGAACCATACATCTAGATCCTTGTATCCGCTGAAGAGAATAGTTGCCTCTCTGAGCATCGGGGGCTGGGCTGGAGCAAATCCTGTCATACCTATAGACCAGGCGCTGATGAAAGGCCATATGAAGCCCCAGGCAACGAAAGGCAGAAGCAGTATTATGGGGAATCTAGGCACAAGATACTTGAATAGCGCTATTGAGGCGGCTACGGAAAGGAAGTATACTGTGAGAAGAGGAGTCAGCGATATGTACCCTGCTTTCTTCACGCTCTCGGGGAGAGATTTTAGATTAGAGAAAGCTCTGGCATAGTTCTTGTACTCGAGGATAAACGGCATTATACCGGCAGCTATCGATACACCTATGTAAGCACTAAGCCATAAGTCAAAGTACGAGCGCTGGTAGAGCCAGACTAGTCCTGCTCCAGGGAACCAGTCTTGTTGCCACCACTTGAATATATCTAGCGGAAGTTTTAGCGCAATAGCGTTTCCGACAACATAGGCTAGTATAGATGCTATAGTTGCTGTAATCACTAGGTAAGAGGGAATGACCCATGCTGAAGCTACGTTGAGGAGGTCTAGCGATACGCCGAAGATTGCTCCCGGTATGATTACTTGTAGTGCCTGAGTCAAGTCGAGGAACGACCATATCATAGACCCTGTAACAGAAAATGCTTTGCCGAAGAATGTTAGCGTTATTATTGGGAAGCCGTAGAGGATGAGTGAATATATTACTCCTATTACTGCTGACAGTATGAATTTATCGAATCTCTCAGGGTCTCTTTCAGTCAAGCTGATTATTGTCTCGGCTTGTACTCTTCCTATAGGGAATGGCAGTTTCTCTATTTCTATGTAGAGCTGAGCTAATATGAAGGTCATAGGCAGTATTGTGCCGAGATATATGATGAAGCCTAAGATAAGCAGTCCTATGTAGAATAGCCAGTCTGGGTGAAGCAGAGTTCTCTTCAGTATAGCTTCTGAAGATATAGGCGGAACAAACCACCAGGGCACCTCTTTATCGAAGCCTAGTGCCTTGAAGTAGGGGCTTTGAACCATGTATACGCGGTAGGGGAAGTTAAGGAAAGGTATCATTCCCTCTACGAGTACCGATCCTCCTATAGCTACTGATGAGACGAAATATATTATGAAGCCCTCCTGTCTGGATAGAGGCGAGTGGAAGAAATAGGCAAGCTCAGTGAAGAGCAATAGAATTACAGCGGGCCAAGCTACTGATATTGGAGTAGCTAGAGTCATGTAAATTTGTATAGGAAGTATTACTACCGCTGAAAACACTATTGCTAAAAACGACCTCCAAGTTAATCCTTCTTCTTCATTGAATAACCTAAACCTCCCCATAACTACTCACCCTCCTTCAAGCCCACAAGATCTAAAGCCTTCTTAACGTATTCTCTTCTCTCAGAAGGAACAATACTTCTCCATAATAAGAACTGCTTCCTAAGGATATCTAGGAACGCCTTGTTGGAACGTATCCAGACTTCTCTTGGCCCTGACTCGAGGCGCAGCGCTACAGTGAATCGAGAAATACCGTCTTCTGGTAACGCAGCTATTTCAACTTCCTGTTTTAGTCCAGCCTCCCATGGATAGAGCATTACTCTAGTTTTAAGCGCATAGCCTTTTTTACCCTCCATTTCAAATGAGGTTATTTTAGCTTCTTCAAGTGAAGCAAACCATCTATGGGCTCTTTCTGTTCTATGAGCATCGAGAAACTCTTTAACATAAAGAAGCACGCCGGGAGCTTCTACCTTAGTTGCTCTAAACGGCGTAGGAATTTCCCATATATCTCCTCTAGGTTTAGTAGTAATCTTCCATTTTCTTTCAAGCGATGGTGTTACGAGAGCACCCATTCTGAAGGCAGGAATAATTGAGGGTACTATTACAGTGACAAATGAAAGTGCTATCGCTAACACTACTGCACCTGAAGTGTAATTGGGATAGAAGCCGGGGCCCATTAGTGGTGTCAAAGCCTTGAGTACAAATATACCGGTAGTATATCCTATTACTCCTCCTATGAGCGCATAGGCTATAGCTTCAGAGAAGAAGAGGCCAACAACATGTAGTGGAGCAAGACCTAGAGCTGAAAGAGTTTTAACTTCATTTGTTCTTTGCTGTACTAGAGAAATCATCATATTGAACATTATAAGCGAAGCTATAACTATAGCCGGTAGTAAGAATGACCATCCTCTAGCAGCGAGACCTACTAACGAAACATATCCTTTCACTTTCTTTCCGTCAGAGACAAAGAGATACATGTTATAGGTCATTTCCGCGAGTATTCTGGCAAACTTATCTAGTTTCGTGTAGTCTTCGCCTACAACAGCTGTGCTCGCTCTTATAGAGCCAGGGAACTTTTCTAAGACACTGTAGGGAATAATTATAATAGTATCCCACTGAAGCCTCTCTGTAACAACGATGCCAGATGCCCCTGCTTCAGTAGACCATATATTGAAAGGAGCTATAGGCTCATTATCAATATCTCTTACTCCACCGAGTGCAGCTGGATCAAATATATCGACTACTATAAAGTCAATGCCCCATATTTTTACTTTCGCAGGCACAGACTTTATGCCAAGGAATTCTGCGAGCTTACGGTTTATTATACAAGATATTACGTCGGGCGATATTTCGCGGAAAAGCTCACTCCATCTTCTATAAATAGTAGCGGCTTCTATGCCTAAGACCTTACCGTCTACTTCATCTAAGCCTACTATAGCTCTTACAGTTTCTTTCTTACCCTCATACTCTACAGGTATTTCTCCCCATAGAGTCGATCCTTCAATAGGCCCATAAAGCCAGGCACGTCTAGCTACTTCTTCTTCACTTAACACCTTTAGGCACTCCACAAACGATTCCGGCAAGGTATCATAAGAGACATACCTAGCTAAAAGCCCTGTATAACTAGGCTCAGCAGTAATACTCAATGTTTTTAGAACAGTATGCGTCGTAATTGATGTAAGTGATATTAGCGACATTGTTATGATGACTATTGCTGTCAGAGTAAGAAGCGAAGTAACCTTGTGCCTCTTCATATTTACTACACCATAGTAAAGCGACGAAACCATGACATCCCATCTACTCACTTCTACGAAGTGTACTCCAAGAGTCTTTTTCCTTACTCTCCACATTACGCCTTGGAAATCTGTGTAGAGTAGGAAACCTATTACTACCGAAATAGTTAGTATAACGAAGCCTAGCAACAGTGTAGGCATACTCGCTACTAAATGGAAACCTGGATGGTTAAGCCACATCAAGACAATAAATATTGCAAAGATACACGCTATTGTTAAGAGTCTTTTTCTGCCCTCGTAAAACTCAAATAAAAGTCTCTCTAGCACGAAAGCAAATGGGATCAACATAACGAAGTAGACTACAGTAGTTGTAGATGAGCCTTGAATAAGCCCTCTCGACGAGTAATAGAGCTTTTGTGCCCAAGCCCAAGCGATTAGCGAAGCATAGTAGGCTTTACTATAATCTTTTTCCTCTAAATACTCTTTAGTTAAATTACGCCACTCTTCAAGCATCCTCAAACTTCTCTGAGACTCCGCGTCAAAGACACCGAACCTCGCAGCCAAGTCTATTCTATATCTACTTAGCCAGTAGAAGTTCTCGACGTAGTGCAAAGTAGACTTTAATAAAACCAGAGATTCTCCCGGCTCATTAAGATAGTAACCAGCACCCTCCGGGTATTTTTCAGAAGCATTTAAAAGTAGAATTGTTAAGTAGATTGGCCCTTCCTGAGACCTAACGTGTACTTCTATTTCTATTCTCTCTTCAGGCTTGACATAGACAACTAGTATCCTAGACATAGGGTCTACTTCATAACCATAGTGATATACCTCTGAGTGAGATGTAAATTCTCTAACTATTACTGAAACATCTCGGGCTTGAAGAGTCTTGTATATACTCATGTAGTTGTATAAGTCAAGCATTCCTTGAGGAAAAGTTACACTAAACATAGTTATGCTGGCACACTTGAATACGACGAAACGCAAAGGCTGCGGCCATCCATAGACTCCTTCTCTCACACTGAACGTTCTCGTAGTGTATATTGCTTCAGCACCATATTTGCCGTAATCATTTGTATAGAGAATTCTTCCCTTGTTCTTATAGTCAATTACGTAGAGCCTAGCCATATAAGTTCTTGCTCCCCCTCCTCTATCTATGGCTAGACCATGGACAACAAAAGTTCCATTAGGCTTTGTTTTTAAGAAAATATAGTTGAAAATATTGTATTGATCCTCTGAATCCACTATAGCTACTATAGTTTCATTCATTAGCGGCTCATACTGTCTAGGCGAAATAGGCAAATATACTACGACTTGACCTCTCATCTTAGTGAAGCCCGGAACAAATGGGGCGAAGGGTCCTGGGAAATAGTAGCGAGTCGGGCCCCATACTCTCCTCGGTGGGTAATCACTTGTTACGACGTTGGAGTAAATGTAAGATAGTGCTGCAACATAGTATGCTTGAGGCTTAAGGTTATCCGGGTTAAAGTGTACTCGTTCTTTAAGAGGAGTGAACCATGTAAACCTGTAGTCGAAAGCAGTAAAGAGCGTATAGCCTGGTAGTCCCGCTTGAAGCCATGGCTCTACATCAGCGATGTACTTGTAGGGCACAGGAGTAAAGTATTCTAGCTCACCAGCCTCCACGTAAGCGCCTCCAGATTGATCTATAAGCTGGTAATATATTTCAGGAGCCCTGCCTGAGTATTTTTTGACTAAGTCAGCTAGCCTGTTACTCCTACCATACTCTCTTAGAAGGAAATCCATTCCCCTGAACATGTCTACGCATTCTTCAAAAATACTGGGACCTGCTACGTGATAAAATCCGCCTGAGTGGAGTAGGGCAACACTACTGCTACCAGTAGATAAATCCAATGAAAGAAATGTTTTAGGAACACTTTGGTTCCATATTGGATGGTTCTGCAATGTGCGGTCAGCAAAAACTTCGAGTACCTCTTCTACGAAAGCTCTAGGTCCGCATAAACCTTCCCAGTGACCCGTAAAGAATACTACAATGACGTTGAGTTCTGGCTTACTTTTAGCTAGTAAGCGTGCTACTTCGAGTAAGACTGCTGCACCGCAGGCGCTATCATAGTGGCTAGCGAGCTCGGGTACAGGAGACCAATCGTCAATATATGCTGCTAAAACAAGAGAATCATTAGTGCTGCCTTTTCCTTTCAGGAAAGCAACTACATTCGCTGAAACAACCTCTTCCATCGAGTAATCTAGAATAAGCCTAGCTGTAGCGGCATCTTTTTCACACAGTTTTTTTAGTTCGATACCAGTCTTTCTGTCAACATAGACTCTAGGGAAATAAAGATTTACGTAGACAAATTTATTGAAAGACTCGAATCTGTTGGTTGATAAAGGCTCTATGAAAATTACAGCTCTTGCTCCTAGCTCGGCTAACTTCACCCAATTGTCTCCGCTGTTATAATCCAGGAGAACAATAGCATCTTTTATGTCTATTCCCTTGATGCTCTCTAAGTCCCCTTTACCTAAGTAGAGCAACTTCCCCGAGATACCTTCGGGTCCAGTAGGAGATGTTTGAACAAGATTAGGCCAAACAGGGTATACTTTAAACTTGCTGACAGTCTCGCCGCTCTTAACTTCAATGTAAGCTTCTCGCACTACTGGAACAACTGTGGTGAAATTCTGGAAATAGACTAAGTCGTACCCATAGAGCTCCAGCTCTGAATATATATAGCGTAGAGCTTCCCAGGCACCGGGATACCCTGTCAAGCGACTATCAAGCGAGCCAAAATATTCGATATGTTTGAGAACCTTGGAGTAATTGAAGTTCTTTAAGAATGCTTCAAGATCCTCCCAGTTAATTGTTTCTCTGTGAGAAACAGTTGCTTCAGGTACCGTGGCAATCACTACACTCAGAACTATAATGAATATTAGTGTAAAAGCTTTCTTTGAATTTATCACCATCAATTAACAGTAAACCTTTGGCTATATAAACCTAATTTATGTTCTTATAAAAGATTTTTCAATAGAGATAACCCAATAATTGTTAAAATTGTGTCAGCTAAGCTTCCATATTATGACTCCCGGTTTACCTAGTACTAGACATAACCATAACGAGAACTTGTAGTAAAGGATACTTCCTACGCCTCAATTAAGGCATATACAGCATAAGAAGACTCTAACTATTTAAAACACATTAAAAATAAAATAAAAAATTGTTAAACTATTTCTAGTTTACCACCAGAAGTACGGGAAGAGTCTGTTGAAGAACGCTCTATAAATGTTTTCGGGCCAGTATGTCACTAGTCCACCTATAGCTGATCCGAAAGCCCAGCCGGTAGCGAAGGGTATTAAGTATTTCTCATTAGCCTGTGCACCGCCCACCTTGATAACGATGTACTTTATAACGAAAGCTAGCATAGTTGCACCAAGCCACCATGGGTGTTGCCATAGCATACCTACTGGGTTGAGGAAGAACCATGGGAATCTGAGTCTAAGCCACATTATAGCAAAGACCATTACGATGCCTCCAAAGAGCCATCCGATCTTTAGCATGTTCCATGGACTAATAGCATTTACTGTTCCTGCTAGACCGTAGTCCACAAATCTTCTAGCAGCGTATCTGATGGATGTAGCTGTAAAGTATCCGTTCCAGCCTACCTCAAGACCTCTGTAGTAGGCTAGACCGTAGATAGCTGGCCAGGCAAGAATTACCCCAATAATTACCGCTACGAGCTGGGCTATATAGACTGCTTTCCAGCTTGTGTTAGTGTCTCTCGCTACCCTGTACCAGCCTAAGAAGCCCCATGTGCTGTCTACCTCTCTTTCTACAGTATTGTAAGTCAGCCTCATGCCCATCATAGTGCCCCATGCTTCTTTAGATGGATAGGGGTTAGGCCAGCCCATGACTGTCTGAGAGAAGCCCATGAATCCTCTGTAGAGGTCTCCCCACGCCCAGGCCAGTGGCTGAGTGAAGTATTCGCCTGCTACTCTAGCCATACCTGTCCAACAGATTGTCAGAACTATTAGCCAGAGAAACGCTAGCACTATTGGCATGCCTATAGTCGCTAGCAGAGCTAGCAATATTATGAAAGCTACAATACCCGTGTAGACTGGCAGAGTTTCTGGGAGCGATGGATTGAGGTCTGTTCTCTTAAAAGCTTTTCTGAAGAAGTCTCTGAAGTACCTCCAGCTAAATATTAGTGGATAGAGGCCTAATGCAAATGGGACTGCTATCTGACCAACCCATGTAAATGGCCATGCTCCTACAGCACCTCCTCCTAGCTGTCCTGCGGTAACTTTTGTCGGATATATTCCAAGGATATTAACTGTTGCTGGATAGAAGATATACCATAGGAAGAACCATAGAATTGCCGTAGCCATTACATCTAATGGCAAGAAGAGAGCGACTGGGAAGAAACCGAAGTCTAGTCCTGGATACCAGTACAGCATTGCGCCCGGCAAGTACGGTTCTAGGAACCTTAGATCAACTACGAACTGTCCTATGAATCCTGTGCTTGCAGGAAGCTGTATGTAGGTTTTTCCTGTGACAGCTTCGCTAAATACTTCCATAATAGCTATAGCATCTATTAGAAATCCTATGATGAAGCCCAGCCAGAACGGAGTGTTGCCTTTCCATGATAGTAGTCTAGGCTTCTTTCCTACTTCTTCGGAATAGTATTTGATTACGTAGAGGCTTGGCATGAAGGCTGGGAATGGAAGGCGCTCTATTTCTACAAACTGTCTTGCAATAATGCCTGCTGTGGCTAGCTGTAGCAACTTGAGTGCTATTAAGAATATTGTTAAGAAAGCTAGTACTGGTAAGAGCGGCCCTAGTGGGAGCATTGCTCCACCATTTCTGGCAGGCTCTAGTACTTCTGTAGGTATAAACATCCATGAAGGTATCCACTGCTTTACTTTATCGAGGTTTGGTCCGCCATATAGGTTAATGAAGGGTATGCCTGATAGTGGATTATCGTAGAAAGCTGTATAGATTGAGATATCAGCTGCTACTGTCGCTATGGCAAAGGCTATTGTTGCTTCTTGAGGTGATAGCTTAAACTTCTTGCTAAATAAGCCGATTATAGCTGTTAGTAAGAGCACTAGGCTCATGAACGATGTTCCGTTGCCGTAACATCCATAGAGTCTGAATGCTTGATAGGGGATGAATACTAGTAGAATTATAATCCAGAGGATTATGAGGCGCGGTGATTTGAGTACTTTTAGAGCCTCTACTTCTTTTACTTTCGTCTCCTCCACCATATTCTATCCCTCAATATGTATCAAATGCTGTTTTAACTAGAAAAACAAAATTATTTAAGGCTTTCCGAAAAAGATATATGAACCGTCAGTATTTTTTACCTTTGTCAAATTTCTTCTCAGGGTCATAACGTGTCGTAAGGGTTTTATGAAAATTGTTGCTAGGAGCCATATGTTTAGTTATTAACGCATTTAGTTTAAGACTGCTTTAATAAAGTCTTTTTATAAGAACGTAAAGGTAGTTATGAGCAAAAAATAGGAATATTGCTGCCGAAATTAGTACTAATTTTATAGTAGTGTGTTAAAGATTGATTGGCTACAGGAAAGATAAATTTAAAGTTAATTGAACTAAAATTATTGCTTTCTTGGACGGTAATGTGTGCAGTATTTACTTGTTTAATTTTTCTTTGAGTGAGTATCTTAAGGCTAGTTTTCTAAAGCTTCTTACAGCGAGGTCATATAATCTGGAGTGCTCAGCTGTCCATGTTCTTTCGCCTGCAACCCTGATTTTTACAGATTCTCCTGAATAAATTAATGTAAACATGTATAGGGCTTCTCTATCTATACCACATGCGACTAGTGCTTTTAGATTTCCGTTTTCCTCGGATACCTTTAGTACTTTTATTCCTGGTTCAACGTTTTTTCCTTCGATTTCTTTGAGGAAATGCTTGAAACTACTCCAGTCGTGAATTTTTATGGGTACTTCGAATTCTCCCCCTGTTTTCTTTCTTTCCGCAGTGTATTTTATTACGCGGCTTGGAGTAACTTCACGTATTCCTTTAATTCTTAGAGCTAAATATGAGGCTATTGTTGCTAGGTAGCTTGTGCCTAGTGACAGAAAGAATATTGAAGGCAAGTTTGATTTGTAGTAAGCTGATATCCCTTCCCTTATTATAGGATATGCAATAAACATTGAGAGTACTCCTCCAAGGGAGGCTAGGTAGGCTCCTTCAAGGAACATGACAAGGTATATTTTACTAGGAGTTGCCCCTAGACAGGCTAGGATGGAGTACTCTTTGCTTCTCTCATATACAGTTCCTAGAATTGTTGAAAATAGGAGTAGGAAAATTGATAGTGCTGCAAAGAACAAGTACCCTATTTCGCCTGAAAACATGTAGTATGTGCCTATAGTGAAATACATCATTACGTTATTTTCATCTATTTGCAATACTAGTGGTGTGTATACAAGAGCTTTTTCTTGGTAGCTCGCTTCACTTGAAAATAACTTAATGAATTTTTCTAGATTCGATTTGCTAACAGCATGATTTACTGCGACAACTACGTACTTTAAGGCTCCTGCATCTACGAGGTTTAAAATCTCTTCTGGTTTAAGTGCTTTAATGTCGATTAAGATTGAAGGAGTTTTTGTTAGAATAGCTATGTCTCTTGTTATTTTCACTTCTGTTAAATTAAATAATCCGCTGGGCTTAAATTCGCGATCAATACTGTTTATTTTGATTGTAGTATTTATTAAAGTATATGAATTGGCGTAAGCTAGTGTTTTTTCATTTAATTTTTTTAATATTAAATTTGATGGAAAGATCTCTTGTAAAGTGTTAGTATCGGTTATGAGAATTTGAACTTTTTTCCCGTCAGCTAGGCCTTCAGTGTACATGAAGTCTATTACTGCTTCAGGTTTGCTGAAAAGTGACAAGAAGCCTGTTTTCACTTCCAGTGTCAGCGACTTCATTTCTTCCTTCTGTATACTTGCCTCAGTAGATGCAATCCAGGTATATTCCTTATAGAGCAATATGTATACGTGGTGGTGCTTGCACAGCTCTTTTAGCTCTGCTGGTGTCTGTGCTATTTTCATTACATAAAATGATTTTAGCGGCGATATAGCGGCAACCGAGGTTAGTACCGAGAGTACTAAGGCTACTGTCATTACATTTAATAGTGTTCTAAGGCGCCTTCTTCTAAGAAAACGTACGACTATCTCTGCGAGTAGCCACGTTTCGCCGCGTGAAAATAGTATAGCTAAAGGAATAAGGAAGGGTATAAACGCTAGAATAAAAGTCATTAAGTACTCTAGTCTAAAGGGCGGCACTATAAGCGAAAGAGCTAGTTCGAAGGGCATTGGCTCTATTTTATACATGAGTAAGACTGATACAAGAAATATTAACAGGAAGTTTACTTTTCTGTAAAACTCTTTTTCGAATAAAGTTCTAGAGAAAAGCTGTGCCATCATTAAGCTCGAGAAAATCATTATTGCCAACTGAAAAGCTTTATCAAACATATACATCTACCTCCTACTTCTGCTGATTATATACTTTATGGTATAATCTGTATATTTCAAGGAAGAGGTAGCAGGGACCGGAGGCAGCCATTGCTACACAGAAGCCTTGCTCGGGGTCTCCTGTCATTGTTCCGGGGATTTCATCGTAATACTTACCGTATAGTGGGACATATCCGCTTTTATAAAGTCCGTGAGGATCGCTTACTACGGTTAAGCCGGGAAGATCTAAGTATGTGTTTGAAGGAGAATATATTTCTGTCTCGAGAAGCCATTTTAAAGCCAAGTTCACGCTTTCTAAGAAAATAGGTTCTTCGACTACAGTGTATAATTTGAGTAAAGCTATGGCGGCTGACGTAGTTGATGAAACAAATTGGTATTCCAAGATGCCGTAGCCTGGCACATAGGCCCAGTAGAATCCTCCTACTGCACGCTTATCCCATGAATATATCTTAGTACCCCAAGGCTTACTGGCGTCTGTTTCCTGCATTCTAAGAAGAAAGTAAGCTGCTCTTACAGCCGCCTCCAGATACTTATATTCACCCGTAAGCTCATATGCTTTTAACCAGGCTATAATAGCCTCAGCAGCGTCGCCTGTAAAATAACTGTGTTTTCTCCAAGAACCTCCAGCTGTAGACAAGTGAGGCAGCACTCCTCTCCACCTGCCGTAAGCTACTTGCTTGCTTATCATGAAGTCACATGCCTTAAGTCCTCTTTCGAGATAAGTTTTGTTTCCTACCACTATGTAGGCATAAAGGAAAAGTTCAGCTGCACTAGCTGTATCACTCATTCTAATTCCGTAGGCATTCGGAGGATAACACGTGTATATACCGCCTTCAGGAGACTGCATTCTAGCTATAAAGTCGAGTGCCCTCATAGCTGACATTAAGTATGTTTTATTCTTTGTTGCTAAGTATAGTTTTAGTAAACCTTTAGCTATAGGTATGACATGCTCGGGCGCAACCCAAAGTGCTGGCTCAGCGTAGCATACTCCTTCACTCCAATCATGAAGATATGGTGGTTCGCCGCTGAAAACAAACATTCCTTCAGTGTATGCTCCAATGACCTCATTAGAAAACTTTATACCAGGAACGTATCTCCAGCTAACACTGCGTTCACTTTTTTGAGGCATAATGTAGCGCTTTTCGAATTTTTTAAGCCAAGAACTGTACCCTACTTGTATTCTGAGAGCCCACTGTGCTGCTAGTTCAGTAGCTTTAAGGTACTTTTCTTCGCCGGTTATATTATATAGGTCTACTCCGAGTTCCAAGAACCAGCCTACGTCGTGTGAGGCTATGTAGAGCTGATAGAAGCTTTCAGCACCGTACACTGCTGCCCACTTGCAGTGTCTGGTGTAGTAGCCTGCTAGTCCTCCCCATGCGTCTCTGCAGTTCAGGTGCCATCCCCATGGAGTGCCGGGAGGAGTTATCTGGAACTGCATCATCCACTCGTAGGCTTCAATAGCTTTCGCTAAGTATTCTTCTCTAGTTAACTTTTTTACTTTAAAGCTAGGTAGTATAAATAATGCTATTATTTCTATAAGCAAAATAATTAGAATAAATAAAGTTAACAAAAATTCTTTGTCCAAATATTTACTTAACATTTTATCGGCGCGACGACAGCAGCCTCTTTCTTTCTTCTTCCCATGACTTGAGTATATCGTTGATCATTGAGGCTACTCTATCAAGGTACCTCAGCGGGATTTCTTTTTCGCCATGAGGCTTCGCGTAGAGCTCTACTCTATAGAACTTCTCTTTAGAACTCTTTGTGCACCTCAAGTCGTTGTCTATGACTACGCGCTCTCCTTCAACTAAGAGCACGCACTTGAAGGTGAATCTCTTTACTAGTGTTCCGTCGGGAAGCTCTTCTTCATCATATTCCTGCAGATCTTCTACTCTCTCAGTGTATCCTGACTCCATGTCCTTGAGCCTTGAGTATATAAACGAGAAGAATATTACGGCCTCATCTTCCTTGATTTTAGCTGATAGTAGATACCTCTTGCCTACGTAGGTTACTAGGATTTTTTCTTCGCGTTTGAGTTTTTCTGCCTCAGTGGCCTTTACTCTGCGTACTCTTGATGGAGTGTACATCATGGCTGCTTTGAGTGCTGGCTTGAAGGAAGCGATCATGGCTACTAGTATTGAGATAAATATTGCTATGATGCTCCAGTACCACTCTAGCTTTTCTCTTACTAGGAGGTTTAGTGACGAGAAGTATGTTGCCATTACTCTGAAGGTGACTATTCCAGCTATGTATCCTAGGCCTCCTGATATGAGTCCGTAGACTATTGACTCCGCTAAGAATAGGAAGGCTATGTGCATTGGATTGAAGCCTATAGCGTTGAAGATAAATATTTCTCTTCTTCTTTCCTCTACTATACTGTACATTGATACAAGTACTACCGAGATTACTATTGCTATTGGTATTATGAAGTCAACGTTTCTCATTAAGATGTTTTCTACTTTCTGTCCGAAGAAAAGTTTGTAGCACTTGCCTTCAGTATTTACGTAAACATAGTAGCCTTCACCTTTTCTTTCAATATATCTTCTGGCTACGCTCTTCAGTACATCTGATGACCCTACTGCAGCTATTCTGTATATCTTAAATACTGTTGAGAATAGTGCTTTCTCTTCAAGGAGAACTTCTTTGAGTAAGTACTCCCAGTTGCCAATAATTATGTCTGTTGAGTTTGCTGGAGCAAAGCCTCCTTTCACTAGAACTAGTGGTTTAAGCGGTGTTCCATCGATATCTTTTATTCTGTCTAGAGACAGTTCATCAAATATTCCTGCGACAACGTATTTTTCTGATACAGGTATTTCTACTCCCGGCCTATATACTTCTATTTTAACTACATCTCCTACTTTCACTCCAAGCTTCTCAGCTAGAGTTGAAGGTAAGAAGACAGAGTTCTTTTCCTCTACTTTTGACCAGTCTCCTTCAACTATTATTTTTGATATGCCTGTAATTTTGTCTTCTATCTCTGAGACTCCCATGAAGGCTTTGACTTCAACAGATTTTCCTTCAGGTGAAGTAATGAGTATAGTTAGCTTAATTGTCGGATCGTTATAGACTACTACTGATACACTATCGTTGCCTAGCTGCTGGACGAACCACTGGTAGTCAGAGAAATAGCCTAGTGAACTTATAGTTGTCTCATTTATTAAGTGCTTTACCACTAGCGCGTTTACCTTGGTTACTGAAGGTACTTCAGCGCTCCATATGCCGTATACTGTTGAAATAGATGCTAGTACTGTAAACGCCCAGATTAGAGCCGCTAGAGAGAACACTACTATACCTGTTCTAGTTTTCTTGAGTCTAGAGAATCTCTTTGCAAGTGAGAATGTTACTGCCAGTATTGCTCCTCTTCTGAATGTTCCTGGGAGCTCTGCTTCCTTTATTTTGATGGGTAAGTAGAATAGTAAGAAGAGTACTCCGAAGAAGGCTGTAGATACTGAGATTAGGAAGAGGTCTCTTCTGTTGTTCCATAGTAGTGGGAATCCTGGGTAAGATAGCGCGAATATTATCATGAAGGCTGCGAAGAACGCTATGAACGAGTATAGTTTTTTCTTGGGGTCTTCGAAGAAGTAGTAGGCCATTACTGCTGCGAAGAGTGCTATGAAGTATGAGAGAAGAGGCGCTCCCTCTAAAGCAACTGTTTTGAGGAAAAATACTCGTCCAGCTACTACTTGTGTCGCTATAACGTATGCTCTCTCAAGCTTCTCTATTATCTGCTCTACTGGCTGGTTCTGCTCATAGGCGAGCTTTGCTTCTTCTATTAGCGCTATAGCTTTAGCTAAGTCTGCTCTCTCTGGAGCTAGGTAGAAGCCCATTCGCTCCATTTCTTCTATGAGTGATTCAGCTATATCGACGTCTCTTCTAACTTCCTGGATAATTCTCTTCAAGGACTCTTTCTCGATATCAAATAATACTTTTTCTCCGGGTTTTAGTGTTAGCGGGTTGAGTGGATCTCCTATAGTGAATTTTACTCTGTGTATTGGTTCTCTAAGGAACGGTGGCTTACGGTTATCTATTATGCTTGTCGTGAACTCAACTATAACTGGTTTTTCTGCAGGAACTATAGCTATGCTTTTATCGGCTAGACCTGCAGGCAGTTTTCCTCTCCTTACTCCTACTTCATAGTATACGAGGAAACTTGACGCTGTGCCATATTCGTCGACAAGAGATACTTTTACTTCACCTTTACCCACGAACTCTCTTGAGTATACTGCTTTACCTGCGTCTAGTACTTCAGATATCCTTGTTCCGCTTGTATCTAGTACTTTAAGTGAAAATATTTCGAGCCAATCTCCCCCAACATAGTGTATTGTTCCGTAGACTTTAACAAATGCTGCTGGGTATGCCTTGAAGTTTATAGTGACTTCAACTAAGTCTTCAAATGAATGTAAGTCGGCTATTTCTGGTACATGGCTTAGAGCTGTTCCATTAGCGTTGAGCGGCAGAATAAATACTACGTACTTATAGCCTCTCGGTACTGTAATTTCAAAGTATCCGCTAGCATTTGTTTTAGTCACTCCTCTTACTTCGTAGTTTGCTATATCGAATGCCACGACTATAGTATTGGTGTGAGGCTCTCCTTTCCATGTTTTAACATATCCTCTTATGGTAAACATTGGTACAGCTGAAATAGGCGCTAGCAGAGCCGCTGATATTAGAGTTAATCCTAGTATGAAAGCTAATAATTTCCCTTTAAGCATAACACCTCAAGGTACTGTATATTATCTATTATAAAAAACTTCTACCCTGTGAAACTTAAGGTCTCTTTTTCAATATAATGTATGCTTCAATAAATTTTCCTCTGAAAAACACAGGCCAAGGAGGTCTTTTGTGCACTACTCTTTTCTCAATTACTAGAATAAGCTTTCCCTCAGCTCCTGTCGGCTGTCTAACTACATTTTCGCAAAATGTTTCAATCCAGTACCTTAGCTTAGTATTAGGTACTACTAGAGTTGCGCCTGGAGGGAGCTTTTTCACAAGAAGCTTTATTTCAGCGTATTCAGCTAAAGATATGCTCATACGGAGTCCTCTGTCGAAGTAGTAGGCAGAGTCGTATACAACAAAGCCTAGAATTAGAAGAAGTATAGCTATTTTAGCGGTCTTGTCTTCGATTTCCGCTAAAATTACTGGAAGAGCTAAAGTTATGAGAAGTCCATTCATTAACTGAAATCTCCATAGCCAGCCTCTTTCAATGAAAGGTAAATTTAGCGCTATTAAAGCTACACCTATTGCTCCCAGTATACTGCACACAGGCTTTCTTTTAATATAGTATATTGAAAAGATTAAGCAGGCTGCACCGAAGAGAAGTCCTGTAAACGACCACCTTACAGCAATAATAGGCGGAAATTCTTCTACCTCTTTCTCTAGCTCCAGTAAGTCTTCAATAAAGGCTACTCCTTTGGCTATATCTCCTCCGACAATTATTGGCGCTGCGAAAGCTGCTGCAAGCATTAATGCTGCTGTAGCTACCTGAACCCATACTTTCTTAACACTTTTAGTAGAGTGTATTAGAAGAAAAAATGGTGTAAATAGATAGATCAAGGTAATGGTTCCTGCGTCAAGTATATGTGTTAAATAGGTCAGCACTATGAATAGTGAGGCTAAGATACAGTACTTTCTGTTGTTCTCGTTTACCCCTCTTGCAGTAAAATACAGCGACAGAACTATCCAAATGAAGCCAGTTATGTTTTTCCAGAAGTCTTGCAGCAGTCTAAATGTAGTGCTGTTTAAGACAAATATAAGCGAAATTAAGAAAGCCTGTATTTCGTCTTTAGTGAAGTAATCTGAGTAAAGGAAAATAGTGGCTGCTATATTTGACGTAATTACTGTTATTCCTACTTTAAGCGCTACAAAGGGGTCGCTTATAAACAATCTGAAGAAAGCTAGAATAAAGAAAGCCAAAGGAGGATCCATGTATTTTAGCTTAAAGTACTTTAAGAGATAATTTGTCTGAACTAAGTAGTAGGGACCGTCTATGCCGGGCAGTAGAGGACACTTCGATACTACGCTATACATTATTACAAACGAGGAAATAAGTGTGAGTATGAAGAATACTATTTTCTTGTACACGGCAATTACCTCAGCTTGCTATATAAAAAGCATGTGTACTAAAAGTCTCGATTTTCTCTTTCCGTTAAATCAGCTTCTTGAAAACAAAGTCTCCGTACTTCACGCCAAGAGCTTTTGCTACTGGAGGACACTTTGCTCTCAGAATAGCGTACGTAGGCTTGCTTCTAACTTTCTTTATTTCATCTATTGACTGGTAATTGCCCTGTCCTTTGAGAACAACAAGGTCGCTGTTCTTCAAGATCTCAATGAATTCGCTGCTACATGTCTTTAAATAAATTCCAGGTACTCTAGACCCAGTACTGATAACTTTAGCTATTTTTCTGAAGCCTAGTTCTAGAGCCTCTTTTGCCGTCACGTCGTTTTGTACAGGCTTGTCTCGCGCCGCTACAATTACTTCATCTACATATTCTTTCAGTTTTTCTACTAGCACTAAATCAAATACTGCTTCTCCAGCATTGTCGAGAACATAGAGTATGTTCTGAGACTTCTTTAAGTCTTCTACGAATACACTGTAGTCGTTTATAGCGAATTCCCGAGATACAAGTTCAGAAAACTCTTTCTTGAAATCTTCTAGGGAAACCTCGTATACGCCTGTACCGAAGTCTAGTGCATTTCCGACAGCAGCTACTTTAATTGCTCCGCTGAGAGTTTCGGCATGCTGTTTAGCTAAGTCAAGTAGCTTGAAAGCTATTTCATTGCTCAGCTTCTTTTCTTCAGCAAATAAGTCTTCTTCACCAGTGACCTTGAATACTTCTAAGTAGAAGTTGGCGCAGATCTCCATGTAGTTGCTTAAATCTCCTTCAAATAGCTCGGCTATCTTTCTGTAGAGGTGTGCTGTAGCCCTTATTTTCTCTTCTTCACTGAGCTTAGTCTTCGATACGAAGTAGTATGCTAGCTTACCTAGACACTGGAGACAAATATGACTTATGAATACGTGCACACCTATTCGTTGAACAAGTCTTTAATTTACTTAACGCATATACTATTAGCTTTCCGCGAGATCGAGAAGAAATTTAGGCGATTAAATAATATACTGTAAATCCAGTATATATTATAGTATGAGCGAAGAAATTCCTCTCAAGCCTTTGACTAAGAGCGATATTCATAAACTTGAAACTGCCTTAATGATAGCTACTCTACTCAGAGAAGATGTTTTAGAGAAAATGAAGCATGCTGAAGAACGCTTAACTTGGCTAGATTCTCTCGGAGTAGCTGCCGCAGCTTTAGCTAGAGAAAAAGCTGGCTACACGATATCAATGATAGCTGAAGAACTAGGTAGAACTGAAGCTACTATTAGAAATCACCTGTCTGGTAAAACTGAGGCAGGAAAACTTGTGAGAGAAACTTACGAACGCTTTGCTAGAGAAGGAGTAAAGATAGAAGTTCCCTTAGTTAGGGCTGCGCCTAAAGAAGATATAGAGAAACTCAAAGCTGAGCTAGAAGAAGTTAAAAAGAAACTAGAAGAGGCTGAGAATAAACTGAATACCTATAAAGAGAAAGTTTCTGAAGCTTTAAACAAAGTTAAAGAAGCTGCTGCTTTACTCGAATCTCTTTAAATACTTTAACAAATTTTTTATAACGTTTACTTCACCTGAGTCTATTTTCTTTAGGAAACTTAGACCGCTAGGTCTCGCATTTACTTCAATGACAACTGCTTCGATTTCTTTACTTCTCTGCTCAAGTACTAAGTCTATGCCCATGTACTTCAAGTAGTCTTCTTCACTGAAACCAGTATTCAGTACTTTAGCGGCTCTTTTAGAAGAAGAAACTAGTATTTCTGAATTCACGTTTACTTGCTTCAGCTCACTGTAAGTGTAAAGGTTTTTTAAAGCAGTATTTATGTCCACTATTCTTCCTCCATGTGATACCGAAGCAATGTACTCCCTTTTAGCTGGAGACACTATAGCGTATCCTCCTTCGCACTCAAAGTCTTCGCCGTTCCATGAAACAACTACTCTAAATACAGTAGGATATCCTAAGTACCCTATGTTGCCTCTTAGCTCTTCTACTACGGCGTTATCGCTTTGAAGAATTCTCTGCAAGCACTGCATTAGTTTTCTTTCGTTAGACAACTCTAAGGCTTCAGCTTGTATTCCCTCAGTTCCGTGCTCAGGCTTTACTACAAGTATAGATGCTCCAAGCTCTCTCGAAAAAGCTTTTATCTGCTCTATACAGTAGCTTAAATTTAAGCCCCTGAGGAGCCTCAACTGAGCAGGAATATTTATTTTCGCTTTCTTTAAAACAATATTAGTTAAGTACTTGCTATCAGCTATTTTAGATGAAAAATAGGGATTTACTTGAATAATGTCTCTCTGCGAAAAAATCTCAGATAAATGTTTGTGAAGACTTATTTCCTTTCCGTATGGAAAGTTCAGAAAGAAAACACATTTTACTTCTGGAAGATACTTTAAAGACCCGTACACTACTTTGTCTCCTTCTCCTACAAAACCTTCTGCAAGCAGAATTTTGTCTTCAAGTAAAGCTAGCTTCTTCCAATGGCAGGCGGAAAAGACTATGTTGCTTTTAGAGAAGATATCGTATTCGTGTACATCTCTCGCTAAATCCCATAAAGCGTTAATAAAGCCTCTCTTTAAGCTACCGTAGACTACTGTGAATGAGACATTTTTAGATAGAATTAGGTCTTCCGAAAGAGCTACTGCAGGTGTGATAGTAAATCTTTCTCTAAGACTTAAGTAAGCTAAGTTAACGATTCTTTTTAAATAGTTTTCTGAAAGGATAGTTGAAAAACTATAGGGTTTTCTTCCCGTCTCCTCAGCAAATTTACAGTATAGTATAAATCTAGCTTTGAGAAGTTCTTTAAGCAGAACCTGCTTGTATAAAACATTCTTTCCTGTAAGGAAGCTATACAGAATATAGCTTAGAGACTTTCGAGGCTCTAAAATCTCTACCTTCTCTAGCTTACCTTCTAGAAACTCCTTTATACCACTTATTTTTATGCACAGCTTTAAGTAATCTATGTATTTTTCAACAACATTACTGTTGAAAATAAAGCCTACAATAGTCCATGCAACAGGCCTCGGCAAGACAGTTTTCTTTTCGACATAAGGTACTCCGTTGCCGTCTAGCTTAATGTTTTCAGACTCTATAATGTACTCGACTAGCTCTTTATAGCTCGGTCTTTCAAATATTTTTTCTAGTACTTTAATTGCAAAGAAATCTTTGTTTAATTCAGCTATTTCTATTAATTTATACTTATTCACATTAGGATATCTTAATATAAATTCATATAACTTTAATCCAAAGTATATTTTGAGTATATTACTATAGTGTTTCAGTTTACTAAATAGTTTTTTCAGCTTGAAGTATTCTTGTATGAACTTTATTTCGGTTAAATACATCTATGGCTAGTTCGCTTGACTGCTAGTATATTTTTCGGTTTTACTGTTTACAGAAAATAATTAATACTTTTCTTAAGCCTAAGCTAATGTGGATATATTCTCATTAGAAAAGGTACTGAACGAAGTAGGTTTAACTGAGTGGTGTGTAGTTAAGGCTGATAGTCTCTTAGCGGAGATTTTTCCTTGGGTTAAGTCTATTCTAGTGTACTATATTCCCTTCATAGGGCTGAGTAAGAGAAACGTTTTCTCTAAAATGATTGAAGCTTGTAGAAAGTCTTCTGAAATAGGATTTTATGTTGTATCAAAGCTACAGTCACTAGGTGTTTTTGCTCAGTACATTCCGCCATTTACTAATTTACCTCTTGAGAAATATGCAGAGGAAGGTGGTTTAGGAGTAGTTGGAAGAAATGGGCGTTTAGTTACACCTAGGTATGGTCCTAGAGTAGTTGTTGCGGGAGTTGCTTTGGATAAGGTTTTTGAAAAGAAACAGGCTTTAGGTGATTTTAATCCTTGTGAGAACTGTTTAGCTTGTACAGCTTTTTGTCCAGTAGGCGCTATTGGCTTAAGTTCAGTTAAGACCTATAAGTGTGTATTTTGCTTATCATGTGTACTAGTCTGTCCTATCGGGATAAAATACAACGAGGAGTTTATTTAGCAGCTATTCCCATTTGTGCTGTATAAAGTCTGTAATATACTCCTTTCTTCGCCATTAATCCGGCGTGACTGCCTTCTTCTATTATTCTGCCATCTTGAATTACTATTATTTTATCGGCGTCTCTGGCTAGAGTAAGTCTATGTGCTATTATTATAGTAGTTCTGTTTTTCATCAGAATATCTAGAGCTCTCTTAACTATGCTTTCTGTAGCTGGATCGACGTTAGACATTGCCTCGTCTAGTATCAGTATCGGAGGATCCTTGAGAAGTGCTCTAGCTATTGATATTAGCTGTTTTTGGCCTGCTGAAAGTCTTTTACCGAATTCACCTATGTCTGTATCGTATCCTTGAGGAAGCTTTTCTATTATGTGGTGTATTCCGAGCTTCTTGCATACTTCTACTACTTCTTCGTCGCTTGCCTCCGGTTTACTTACTTTAATATTATCTTTTACTGTTCCTGGAAAAAGTATAGTGTCTTGCGGAACATAGCCTATGAATTTTCTTAGAGACTTCTGCTTAACATTTCTCAAGTCGTGTCCATCTACGAGAACTCTCCCTTTATCGGGGTCGTAGAACCTGCAGAGAAGATATACAATTGTTGTTTTTCCTGCTCCAGTAGGACCAATTATCGCTAGTTTTTCTCCAGGCCTGACTTCAAAGCTCACTCCTTTAAGTACAGGAGTCTTTTTGTCGTAGGAGAACCATACGTCTTCAAATACTATATGTCCTTTGACTTCTTTTAGTTCTAGTGCTCCAGGTTTGTCGACTACTTCGGGTTTAACGTCCATTACCTCAAATACTCTCTCTAAAGCGACAAGCGCCTCTTGGACTATATTGTACATTGATACTAGTGTAAATATTGGCCTGAAGAACCTAGATGTATAGGTTATAAACGCTACTAGTACTCCTACAGTAGTTCTGCCTGCTACAACCATTAGTCCGCCGTACCATATTACTAGAGCCGAGCCTATTGTGATTATAATGTTCATTAGCGGCAGAAAAAGAGAAAATGTTTTTGTAGCCTCTATTCTAGCTTCGAGAGCCTCTTCACTGACTTTACAGAACTCTCTTAGACTTCTTTTTTCTTTAGCAAAAGCCTGTATTTCACGTATACCCGAGACACTTTCTTGTACTTTAGTTGTGAGCTCCGAAGTTTTTTCCCTAACTTTCATGAAGACTCTCCTAAATCTAGTTGTAAACAAGTAGGCTGCAATAATCATAGCGGGAATAATTGTGAGCGTAACTAGTGTTAGCTCAACGTTTAGTATGAACATTATGATTAGTGCGCCTGCTAGGCTTACAATGTCGCCGGCTACAGCTACTAGTCCACTTATGAAAACGTCTCTTACTCTGGCACAGTCGCTCATTACACGGGCTATAAGGTCTCCTACACGAGATTTCGCGAAAAAGCTGTGAGATAGGCCTACCATGTGATTGAATAATTTTTCTCTTAAGTCGTATACAAATCTATTTCCTATCCACTCGAAATAATAAGATCTTATTGAGTCGAAAGCCCAGAGCGACACAACTGCCAGCAGATATAAAGCTGAAGCCTTCAGTAGCACTTCCATATTGCCTTTACTTATTCCGCTGTCTATGGCGACTTTAATTAAATAGGGTTGAACAAGCCCTATTAAAGCGCACAGAATAGTTACGACGAAGACTCCTAAGAGAACCCACTTATACGGAGCCAGTAATTTAGCTAGCCTTTTTAAAAGAACCTTAAGAGGTATTTTATGTTCTCCTTTCACAGGCTCCATCCACAGTGCTCTATGCATTATTTCACCTCAACTTCAGCCATTTTAACCATCTCTTCATAAAGCCTGTAATATAGACCCTTTTTAGCGAGAAGCTCTTCGTGGGTTCCTTCTTCCACAATAGTTCCATCTTTCAGCACGACTATTCTGTCTGCTAGTTTGAGTAAAGCTGGTCTAGAAGTTATAATAATTGTAGTCTTGCCTTTTATCACGTCTTTGAGCATCTCAACAAATTCTTTCTCGGTTTGTGCATCGAGATTCGATGTAGGGTCATCTAGTATGAGTATCTTGGGGTCTACGAGAATAACTCTTGCAATAGCTATTCTCTGCTTCTGCCCACCGGAAAGCGTTATTCCTCTTTCTCCAACCAGTGTATCATATTTCTGTGGAAGCTTCTCTATGAAATCGTGTATTCTAGCAATTTTTGCTGCCCTAACTATTTCATCTAATCGGGCTTTAGGCTTACCGAAAGCAATATTATCTTTGATAGTCCCGGCGAAAATATAGGGTTCTTGAGGAACTATCGCTATTTGTTTGCGCAAAGATCTTATTTTAACATCTCTTACATCAATTCCATCTATCAGTATTCTTCCTTCAATCGGATCAAAGAACCTTGGAATCATCATTACTAGCAGCGTTTTACCTGAGCCTGTTGGACCTACAACAGCTACTTTTTCTCCAGGCTTTATTTCAAGGTTTATATTCTTTAGGACAAGTCTATCTTTGCTAAAGCCAAAGCTAACATTTTCGAAGACAATGTGTCCTTTAATTGGAGGCATAGGTATAGCATCAGGTTTTTCTTTTACTTCGGGGACTGCCTCTATTAAATCGAACACTCTTTTTGCAGCAGTCATTGACCTCTGAAAAGATGTCACGAAGAAGCCTATAAACCTGAAGGGCCATGCAAGCATTGTAAGATAACTTATAAAAGCTAAAAGACTTCCTACGGTAAATGCTCCTAATATGGTTTCGATTCCTCCATAGTAGAGGATCATAACTGTAGCTATACCAATTATGAGTGATACTAGCGGTATATACGTTGCCCTCACTTTAGCAGCTTTCATTGTCAAATCAAAGTATCTACTGTTCTCTTCTTTAAAGTTTTTAATAGAATATTCTTCTACACCTAAAGCTTTTATAGTTATTATACCTACTAGAGAATTATTAGTAATTGAAGTTAATCTTCCATACTGATTTCTAATTTTTAGGAAAAGAGGTCTTATTAGCGAAGAATATCTGTAGAAAATCAGCACTATTACAATAAAGAAGGGAAATATCATGAATGTGAGCTTTAAGTTTATCGACGTCATTGCACTGAAAGCTAGAACTCCTAAAATAATCGCGTTGAGAGCATTAGGTAAAGGTCTGCTGAGAAAACTTGAAACAACATCGGTGTCGCTAGTGATTCTCGAGATCAGCTGACCTATTGGCATTTTAGAAAAGAATACATATGACTGACGTTGAACCGCTTTAAATGCGTCAACTCTAAGCTCGTATACTATTTTTTGGGCAAAAAATGTGTTAATATATCCTCTTAAAGCACCGAGGCCTGCCGAAGCTACGGAAAGAACTATAGTTAAAATAACTAGTCTAGGTAGTAGCTCTAGATTTCCTCCTATAATGCACTTATCTATGATGTCTTTCGATATAAGAGGTACTATTACACTCAACTGATTAGATAGGAATAATAGTACTAAAGATATTAGGAAATATTTAATATGTCTTCTTATATAAGGTAATAGTTTTTTAAACACAATAATACTTTCTTTCCGCGTAATTGTTTCTTCTTCGGAAATACTGGGTCCCTTAGAGGAGAGAATCTTTTATACATATAAATCTTACGTGCTTAATCAACCACTCTGTTTACACTACAATGTAATCTGCGAAAAGCTTTTTTGATAAGAATATGATTAGGGGTCTTTGTGGCTAGGTATTAAATTGTTTTAATTCATTTATATTATTTACTACCTTTTCAATGCCTTCTATAATATCTTTAATATCTTCTTTCTTAAGCTCAGAGTGGCACGGAAGCCAAAGTGCTCTCTTGTAACATAGTTCTTCGGCAGTAGGACAGAGTCCGCTTGGATAATCTATTTCTTTGCCGTAGAATGGGCAAGTAAATGGACATCCTCTTTTACGAGCAAGTTTATACTTATAGAGAGAACTTGCATATAGCGGTTCTTTGTAGCCGATGTAGGCGGGTACTCCTTCTGCCTGCTAGCGCCTTGATGAAAAGTTCTCTTGATATACCTGTTTTTTCCTCAAAATATTTTCCGAAGAACAAGTGCCATGCATGCTTAACATAAGGCTTTACTTTTAGAGCATCCAAGCAATCATGTTTTTCAAAGACTTTAATCAGCGCTTCGGCTTTTTTCTTCTAGCTTCATTCATTCTATCTAGCTTTTTCAGCTGAACTAAGCCTATAGCTGCCTGCTGCTCTGTCATGCGGTAGTTCCGTCCAAGCATATTGAATGCTTCACTAATAGGCTTCTTTTTAAGAAACTCGGAATGCTCTTCGGCAATACGCATAATTTCATCCATTTCACATGGATGACCTGCTAAGTGCACTACTATAATTGCCTTAGTTCTATCAGTGACCTTCTTCTCTAAGTCTTCGACATCTATTGTATATGTCTCGGGGCTGACGTCGGCGAAAATAGGTATAGCACACTGCATTAATACTGCTGCAGCAGTCGATGTGAAAGTGTATGCAGGAACTATTACTTCGTCTCCAAGTCCTACTCCTACAGCAGCCAGAGCTAGGTGCAGAGCAGCTGACCCTGAGCTACAGGCAATTGCGTAGTTTACGCCAATATATTTAGCAAACTCTTCTTCGAATCTACGCGTATATTCTCCTCTAAGAGAACTTAAGTGCCGCTCTTCATGACCTCAACTACAGCCTCTATTTCTTCTTCACCAATTCTAGGGTAAAAAGGATATAGATTCTTCTTCAGGTCTCTAACAGGCTCTCCTCCTAAAAGAGCTAGCTTAGCCACAAAATACAGTATTTTTTAAATAATTACTTTTTCTACGTGAACTAAGTCGTAGCAAGCTATATTTTACTTAAATCTAGCGGCTTTCCGTACTCCTCGTAGAAGAAGATTTCCTCAAGCTTCTTCCTAGGTCTCTGTGGAGGAGATTCCGCTGGATAACCGATAGGCAGTACAGCTACTACCTTCAGGTTCTTAGGAGCCTTAACTATCTTCTTTACTTCGTTTTCGTCAAAAGCTCCTATCCAGCATGTACCGTACCCTAAATCAGCTGCAACAAGCACCATGTGCTCTATAGCTATCATAGTGTCTTTATCATGCCACCTTGGAGACAAATTAGGATCTGAGAGCGCTACAACGATTACAGCTGCATCAGCTATAAACATCTGGTTCCAGCAGGCTTTAGCTAGCTCCTTTTTCTTTTCAGGGTCAGTTATTACGACAAATCTCCAGGGCTGAAGATTTTTCGCTGAAGGAGCTAGTCTCGCAGCCTCAAATATTTTCTCTAGGTCTTCTCGCGGAATAGGCTTAGGCTCGTATCTCCTAATGCTTCTTCTAGCTTTAATAACTTCAAATACCCTCGACATATAGATTTATTCCCGTTTTTTAGAAATAAAACTTAGCTTAAGGGCTTAATACCTCTTCGCCTAAAATACTTTTAATTTTATTACATTTTATTGAAATATCATTTAATTCACATAATGATGCCCACTTCAATATGATTCTTATATAAGGCTCTTTGTCGACTATAACTTTACCTTTTTTAAGATTTCTACTCTAAAAGAAGGAGGAGCGTAATCAAGCATCTTAATATCGACTGGAATACTTGCCACCTCCTCGAGTCTTTTAGCCAGAGACCCCGTATAAGACCACATTTCTTCATACGGCACTTTATATCCTGTGAAAACTGCTATATCAATATCTCTAAAAATTTTTGAATCAATAAATCCGCCATAAATTACTGCAAAAATTATTTCTTTTTCTTTCTCTAACATAAGAGCTATTTTATCTAGAATTTTTTCCGAGAATTAAAGCTAATATTGTAGAATGTAAACTTTTTCTTTTCCTCAACAGTCCTTAGACACATATTCTCTTACCTCTTCCATAAATCTTTCTATTGCACATATGCCTCCAGACCCCTCTTTCGGCTTGGGGGCTTTTGCCCCTTCATTGCCTGCCTGGGGGTCAGGCGGGTTACCCCTCCTCTTCGGAGAGAGCTAGTGAGGTGTCTCCCTATCGGGTAAAAAAGATTTAATTTTTAGATATCCATTTCTGTTCCTTAGTAAGGTAGAGGAATGTTTTAGGATTATTGAGAAGTCTTTTTAACTCTTTACCACTTAACTCGACACTACTATTAAACTTCATTATGTTATATGCTGCACTTAAATCCGCGTTAAATTGTCCACATTTCTCACACACTACTAGCCCTCTATAAGGACGCTCAACCCTCTGAA
>Ga0180301_10000111_pt1 | contig 56421 bp, 60 predicted proteins | sample GuaBasSediGuay16_FD_121797 | JGI IMG/M metagenome (GOLD analysis project Ga0180301, IMG submission 121797) | Subseafloor sediment microbial communities from Guaymas Basin, Gulf of California, Mexico - Guay16, Core 4569-2, 12-15 cm | ecosystem: Environmental > Aquatic > Marine > Hydrothermal...
ACCCCAGCTTCCGCCCAGCATTGAAGAGGCAGCAAAGCAGCTGGGCGTTGAAGTCGATTATGCCAGCTTCCTGGGCAAGGCCGGTGACATGGTCGAAACAGACAAACCCGGCGTTGTCCTGGCCCAGAATGTATGAAATAGGAGGATTTGATGGAAGCTTTAGATCTAACCAAACGACCAAAGAGCAAGTTGGCACTTCAGCCCGAATGGGCAGATGTGTGTTATACCTGCGGCACTTGTGCCAGTGGTTGCCCGGTGACTGGCGTGGACGGCTGGGACCCCAGAAAGGCGGTCCGCGCCGCGCTCCTGGGCCTGGAACAGGAGTTGGTTGATTCCCGTTGGCCCTGGATCTGTACGGTGTGTGGGCGCTGTGAGTACATGTGTCCCCAGGGGGTTAAATTGAATTCCCTCATAAGGTATGCACGTACGCTCCGTGAGCGCGACAAGGTCCCCGGTGTTCTCCACAAAGGTGTGGCCATGTGCATGGAAAAGGGGAACAACCTTGGTATTCCCGAATTCGACTACCTCTTTCTCCTGGCTGATCTGAGCAAGGAAATGGAAGAAGGAACCGTTGAGGGACACCACGGTGAGGAATATCCTGCCTACCCGGGATTTTATGTGCCGGTGGACAAAGAAGGGGCCAACATTATTGTCACCATCAACTCCAAAGAACCCATGGGCGAGCCAGAGGACATGATGTTCTGGTGGCGGATCTTTTATGCGGCCAAGGAGAACTGGACCGTGCCCAAGCAGAACTGGGAAGGGGTTAACTGGGGGCTCTTCACCGGTGATGATGATGCATTGAAAGAACAGTGCCGCCGGATTATTGAGAATGCCAGAAAGGTAGGCGCCAAGACAATCCTATATCCGGAATGAGGCCACGCCTATTATGCGACCCGGTTGGGTTTCACGAAATATTTTCCAGAGGTTTACGACGAGTTCAGGTGCGTGAGTGTTTTTGAACTATTAAAAGAATACATTGAAACGGGCAGGATCAAGCTTGATAAGTCCAGGTTTGAGGGAAAGAAAATAACCATCCACGATCCTTGCAACTATCACAGGAAATCATGGATGTCCTTCGGGCAGCACTTCCTGGATGAATGCCGCTGGGTAACCGCTCAGTGCGGCCCAGAGATTGTGGAAATGGAGCCCCACGGACTGAATGCCATCTGCTGCGGGGCAGGCGGCGGGGCCTGGGCTGCTCCTTATGAGAGAGAACGGTTGGACTACGGCAAGTGGAAGGCAGACCAGATCAAGGCGACAGGTGCCGATCTGATATGCGCCCCCTGCCACAACTGCCGGGACCAGATCATGAAGGCCCTCACCAAGGAGTACGATCTTCCCCAAAGGACCTATTACATCTGGGAGTTGGTATCAGACTGTGTCATCTTCGAGCCGTGGAGTGAGGAAGAGGTCAAGAAGTCCCACGAAGAACGAGATAAGCAATACGAAAGGGACGGCGTCGAGTTAGAAGAAGAGGAGGAATACTAGACCAGAGCTCCTGGCTATTTGCGAATAGAGAAAAAGTAAAAGGGATGCTGAATTTTTTCGGCATCCCTTTTTTGTTTGTCTGAAAGAGCCCACAGTTCACAGTTTCAATATTCTTTTGGCAGGGTGTTGAGCTTGGCCAGGGTAAAGACGGGCCCATCCTTGCACACATACTCTGGACCTATATTGCACCGTCCGCACATGCCGATGCCACATTTCATGCGGTTTTCCAAAGACATGATGATGGCTTCAGGAGGAAATCCGACCTTCTCCAGCACAGGCTGCGTAAACTTGATCATGATGGGTGGACCGCAAATAATCGCCACGCTGTTTTCGGCACTGGTAATTTTTTTCTCGGTGATACTTGGCACAAAACCGATGTGGTACTGGCAGAAGGGATCGTCGCTGCAGTCCACGGTGATATGCATGTGAATGTCGCTACGCCCCCGCCAGGCCGCGAGCTCATCTTTGTAAAGAAGCATCCCTTCATTTCTCGCGCCGTAGACCACGGAGATCTCTCCAAAACGCTTGCGGTTTTCTGGGGCTAGCAGGTAAACGATGGTCGAGCGAAGAGTGGTAAAGGCAAAACCGCCGCCGATAACAACCACGTTCTTTCCTTCCATCTCATCAAGGGGGTAACTGTTACCAAGGGGACCGCGCACGCCTAGAATCCCCCCCTCCTCCATGTTGTGCAAATGGGTGGTCACAACACCCGCCTTATTCACTGTAAAAAGGAGAAAGCCAGACTCTGTTGGAGAAGAAGCAATCCCAATGGGGCATTCCCCTTTACCTGCCACTGAGAGTTCGGCAAACTGACCGGGGCGGTATTGAAACCGCTTTTCATCTTCAGGGTCCAAGAAGGCTACCCTGAAGGTCTTTATATTGCGGTCTTCAGTTTCGATGGTAATCTTTTCGATACGGACAGGATAGGGAAGATACGGGTTTTCCACAAAGTGACTCCTTTTTTGAGACTCCCTGCAGCAAGCTGCAGGGAATGTGCTTAGTACCGACGCGCAGCGCCAATTACGGATCACTTTCATGCTTCATCTTTGATTTTGCGGATAAAGCAACAAACTTACTTTTCATCTTGTAATTCGATACTGTATCCACCTCAACCAATGCTTTTTTAACCAGGTGAGCATTAACAAAAGTTTTATTTTTTAAGTAGAGGTAACATAATAGATTGTCATTTTCTTCATGCTTCATCTCATCAAATTTTAGGAATACCTTCTGTCCCTTGGTTAGATTTTCTATAAACTGAACAGCTTCTGTATTGTTTTTGCCATTTGCTTTTACTCCAACAAGATTCACATGGGCTCCTGTGTCTAACAATATCTCTGATGGAGAGATGACCTTTTTAACTGAATAGTATCTCTCTTTATGCTTCTCTTTTTCATCTATTCGGGAACCAAACCTTAAGGTTTTTGGGTCAATTTTACGGTTAAAGGACACCGGATCCTTGAAAGTGTAAGGTAAATCCTGGATCTCTCGGTCAAAGTCTATGTGGTCTCTTTTCTGGTTAATGATCTCAATTTTCTCCTTTTTCTTAAAAAGTCCTATATTCTCCATTAATCTTTTCTTGATGGCAAATAAATACTCCGAATTGATCTCATACCCTATGGAATTCCTGGACAGTTTAAGCGCCGCAACAGATGTTGTTCCGCTTCCAAGGAATGGATCTAGGACTGTATCTCCAACAAAGCTAAACATCTTAATTAATCTTTTAGGTAGCTCTTCTGGAAAGGGAGCTATATGTTTACCCTGTTTTTCCCCACTAAAACTCCAGTGCCCATAAAAGTATCGGTTCCATTCATCTTTAGAAAGTCGTGATTGTTCTTTTATTTCTTTTCTTACCTTAGGGGATTTTCCTAATTTCTTGAAAATCAGGATGAATTCGTAGTCTAACTTAATAATTCCATTTCTTGGATAAGGGAAGGAACCCATCACGGTTGCGCCCCCTGTTGTATTGCAAGTCGTCACCTTCTGCCAGATAATTGCACCCATATAATCAAAACCAATCGTTTCGCAGAACTTAATAATTTCTGTGCGAATAGGAATGATTTTGTATCTACCGTAGTAAACAGAACGAGCAAACTGATCGCCGATGTTGATACAGAGTCGACACCCCTTATGAAGAATACGATGGCACTCCTTCCAAACGACGTTTAGATTGTTGATATAATCCTCATAAGTATCATTATAACCGATTTGCTCTTTTGGACCGTAATCTTTCAGTTGCCAGTATGGAGGAGAAGTAATAATTAAGTGCACAGATTCGTCCTCCACCTCTTTCATCCTTCTTGAATCGCCAATGATTATCTTATGCCAACCCATATCTTGATCCTTCTCTTTGATGTGGTTACAGGCATCAACGTCCCCACATCCTAACAATCCGCAACTCAACGCTTGCACTCATTCATCATCCGGCAAACTTCACGGATATCAATATTGACCGGGCAGTGCTGCACACAGCGTCCACACCCCACACAGGCCACACCATTCTTATACTTGTCTACATAATATTTCAGCTTGTGCATGAAACGCTGGCGCACTCGATGGATCTTTTGCCCCCTGGGATTATGTCCTGATGCATGCAGGGTGAAGAGGGGGAACATGCAGGAATCCCAGTTGCGAATCCGAATGCCAGCACGCCCATAGGTCTCATCTTGGATGTCAAAACACCAGCAGGTAGGACAAAGATAGGTGCAAACCCCGCAGTTGATGCAGGCAAAATGTACCTCTTCCCAGAAGTCGGCCTCATAAAGGGCAAGGGTGTCAAGGTCGGCGAGTCTGGAGGTATCGACCCTTGAAATGGTCTTCGCTTCGGCTCTTTTCTGAATGGCCAAAGCCTTTTCAATGAAGTTTTCTTCAGTATCTTCGAAGGCTTCCGCAGTCTGAAAGAGGGACGTCCCTTTTTGTGTGAGGATCTTGGCTAAAAAGGCCTCGCCAGTGTCCGTCAAAAGCACGTCCAGTCCTGTCTCATCAAAGGGCCCCCCTCCCACGGAGGTGCAAAAACAGGTGGAACAGGGTGCGGTGCATCCCAGGCCCACCAGGGTGGTCGCCTCCCGAGCCCTCACCCACCATGGGTCGCGAAACCTTGGTGTATCAAAGTTTACATCCACCAGCTTAAAGGCCCTTGCATCACAAGGCCGGATCCCGATGACAGCGCGGGGCGAATCGTCTTTTGGCACCTCATTGAGGATATATGCGTCATCTCTGGCAGGGTCCAGACTATACTCAAACATTCGATCGGATTGGGGAAGAAACAGAAACTTGGGAGAAAGACGGCTGTTTTGGAAAGAAAGATCTATCTGAGAGGCATCCTGGATCGGCATGAAATGGATGATATCTCCCTGCCGCACCGGACCATAGAGCCGATAGGAAGCCTTGAGGCTGTTCAAAAAAGCAGAAAAACGTCCTTTCGCAATCTTTCGTTTCATGGGGACCTTAAAGCTGTTGGTTTGCCTCGGCCGGTTTTGTTGTATTGGTTCGCTTCGTTTTATTCAGTTAACCAATTGAAGCTCCCTGCAGCAAGCCCTGTTGAACCGCAATAGCGAGCGAATCAAAATGGTAACCTTCCTTACGGTCGAAGATTCCCTGCAGCTTGCTGCAGGGAGCTTCAATCATGTCTCTGGCTATAAGCTATTAGAAGCTATTTCAAAACCCTTTGACGACTCATTTTGGCCATTTTTGCAAAAAGTTCTTAGTGAAGCGAAGTGTCAAAAAATTGTAACTGTTTGAGGACGTTAGCCCGAGTTAGCGCATGGGTTGCGGCTGACGCCTTGGACAGAGGCACGACGTGCTACAATTTTAGCAAAGCGAGCTTAGAACTTTTTGCAAAAAGGCTGAACAGACCAAGGAAAAGGGGGTTGAAATAGCTTCTAATTTTAATTTCACTCGGGAAACCTTTTGATTGTGATTGCTTGTTATGGTATGCGATACTATTGAACCGTAGAAACGGTTTTACTCTACAGAGGGTTAGAGTGTGCGACCCCTTTATACCCTTACTTGGGGACGGAATTCTATTTCATTTTTTGCCTCTGCAGGAAAAACGGACTCTTGGCCTTTAGCCTAAACCAAAGGCAGGGCATGTGTCGACAAAAACGATCAACCCGTATTTTTTATATCAACTCGCTGCCACCCATGTCAAGCCATAGAAGTAATTAGCCGTTTTAGCAGCATGCCTGACAAAAGGAGTACGCGCTCTATGAAGAAAAGTAAATTAATGAATCTTGGCATGATCTCCATTGCTATAATGAGCCTTATGATGTCCTGCCAGAGGCATCCTGATCAAAAAGACGATACCACATCTCTTGGCGTCACAGATACTGAGATCCTGATCGGATCATCCTGTGCCCTAACCGGGCACGCCAGCTTTTTGGGGACCAACTATATTCATGGGGCTCTATCCTATATCAATCGCGTTAACGAAAAAGGCGGCGTTCACGGACGGAAGATCAGGGTTACTGTCTACGACGATGGTTATGATCCACCACGTTGTGTGTTCAATACCCAAAGGCTTATCAACCAAGACAAGGTCTTTGCACTTTTTTGCTACGTGGGCACACCAACCTCAGTAGAGATCATACCCATTGTGGAGGAATCCAAGATCCCAGTGGTAGGGCTGTTCACAGGCGCCAATGCCTTGCGGAATCCATTCAGGAAGTATATTTTCAACATAAGGGCATCCTACTATCAGGAGATTGCAGCCATGGTTAAACACCTGGTCGAGGATGAAGGATCAAGGAAGTTTGCTGTTTTTTACCAGTATGATGCCTATGGGTTTGATGGGCTTACTGGCGCAGAACTCGCTTTAAAGAAGTACAACCTCGAGCCTATTGCTCGGGCCAGCTACATGCGGGGCACCATGGATGTGGAGCAAGCCCTTGAAAAGATTGTGGCCTCAGGTGCCGAGGTCGTCATTATGATCGGCACCTATGATCCCTGCGCCAAGTTTATCAGGCTGGCACGGGCAAGGGATTTTTTCCCTGTCTTTTATAACGTCTCTTTTGTGGGAGGCAATGAGCTGGCCAGAAAACTGGGGTCAGATGGAGAAGGGGTTATCGTTACGCAAGTCGTCCCATCGCCTGATACAAGGGCCCTGTTACCAAGGGTCGATGAATACTGCCGGCTACTTGAAAAATACTATCCTAAAGATCAGCCCAGCTATGTCGGTGTTGAAGGCTTTATCAATGCCAGGGTCCTGGTAAGGGGTCTCGAACTTGCAGGAAGGAAGCTTGACAGGGAAAGCTTTATCTCAGCCATGGAATCGATGGAAGAATATTGTACGGGTATCGGACATGCTGTAACATTCGGGCCAAAGGATCACCAAGGCCTTGATACGGTGTATTTTAGCCAAATAATAGGTGGCAAACTCGTTTTGGTAACAGCATGGCATTTCGCGCATTAGTTCAATCTTTCGAGAACCTGACCATTCGGCGAAAGGTGCTTTACAGCACGATCGTCATGTTTGTTTTCATTGGAATACTGAGCAGTATCGCCAACTGGCTTATCTTCATCCCGTCAGTCATCGAACAGATCCAAATTCAGAGTATGCGCGTTGCCCACTCCTTGGTTACCAGATGTCGCCCTCGCATACTTTCAAACAACCTCCCCATGCTCACCGGCATTCTGTTTCAAACCAAGGGGATGGAAACAGGCCTTGCGTATGTCTTTGTCACGGACGCAAAGAATCAAATATTGGCCCACACCTTTTTCTATAGCATTCCCCATGGCATAGAAAAAGCCAACCAGCTGGAGCCATACGAAGATGAAAAGGTTCAACTCATTACCGTACGTGGTAAATCGGTCTATGATACCGCCGTTTCCATAAAGGAGGGTCTCAAGAAGATTGGCACGGTGCATGTTGGCGTGGAAAAAAAGCCCGTTGATGCAATAACTTTACAAATCGGGATGACATTAACAGCGGTCATGCTCATCATTATCCTCCTCGCAGGTCTTCTTAGTAGCATGGTAGCAACTTATATCTCAAAACCTTTATTGAGACTTATTCAGGCCATGAATGACCTGTCCGCAGGCAAGACCCAGCAACTCCCTCGCTTTTTTCAAAAGCTGAGATGCTGGGAAGTCATGAACTGCACCGAAGACAAATGCCCTGTATACCAAAAGGACGACCTGTTTTGCTGGCTCACAGGCGGAATCCTCCGCCACGGCAAGGAGCAAAAGAGCTTCCCGGAAAAAATGGAAGCATGTCATAAGTGCAGTGTGTACAAGATGCAGGGAGAAAATGAAATTGTGCAGATTTCCAATGCCTTCATCAATATCATCTCTACGGTTCAAAGTGCAGCTGACAAAACAAAGGCGTCTGAAGAGAAATATCGACTTTTGTTCAATTACGACCCAAACCCCCTCTTTGTCGTTAATATGGATTCGGGCAAGATCCTGGATGTGAACGATCTGGCCACCATTACGTATGGATATGAGCGCGAAGAAATGATAGAGATGTCTTTTGAGGACCTTTTCGATGCAGACGAAGCAGATCGCTTCTGGAAGGAACTCCACCATTTTCCCGGGAAAGAATATATCTTCTTGCCCAAGGTCTGGGCCAGGAAGAAGGATGGCCATCATTTCTTTATCGATCTCCATGCCAGGGTCGGAAAATTTCAAAAAATACAAAATGGAGGCCTTGCTCTCTCCTTAATTGTGAGGACTGTTGACATTACTCAACGTCTTGAACGGGAGGCTCAGCTCACGCAAGCCAGTAAAATGGCCACCCTTGGTGAGATGGCAACCGGAATTGCCCACGAGCTCAATCAGCCCCTGAATGTGATGCGGGTGGGAGCCGATTTTCTTGCCAAGATGATCAAACGAGGGCAAAAGGTCTCCGAGAAACAGCTATTGGAGGTAAGCTGTAACATAAGCGAGCAGGTGGACCGGGCCAGCAACATCATCAGCCATCTGCGGGCGTTTGGCCGAAAGAGCGACCTGAAGGTTTATCCGGTGGACTTGAATGAACCGATTCGAGCTGTGTTTACCATTCTGGGCCAGCAGCTCAAATTGCGCGACATCAAGGTAAGGCTCAACCTGGACAAGGACTTGCCCAAGATCCTAGCCGACAAAAATCGGCTCGAGCAAATCTTTCTGAACCTGGTAACCAATGCCAGAGATGCTATGGAAGCAAAGGGGCCAAAAGCGAACAAGGAGATCACCATTACGACCTCCCAGGCAGGAAACAGGGTGATGGCCGTGGTCTCTGACACAGGCACGGGCATGCCAGACAGCATTCGGCAAAAAATCTTTGAGCCATTTTTTACCACCAAAGAGGTGGGAAAAGGAACCGGCGTGGGGTTATCTATTACCTATACCCTTGTGAAAGATTTCAAAGGCGATATCGACGTGGAATCGACCCTGGGCGTGGGGACAACGTTCAAGCTTAGCTTTCCCGTCTATCAAGAAAAAGGAGGTCCCCATGAGGAAATTGTTAATCATTGATGACGAACGACCCATCCTTCAAATGTTGGAGATCTCCCTGAGCAGCGAAGGCTATGAGGTAATAACTGCCGAAAACGGCAAGGAAGGTCTAAAAATTTTTGAGCAACAAGCCCCCAAGCTTGTTCTGACCGATATCAAGATGCCAGAGATCGACGGAATAGAGGTCCTCAAAAGGATCAAGAGCATAGACAACGAAGCCGAAGTCATCGTTATTACAGGGCACGGCGACATGGACTCGGCCATAGCGGCGCTTCAACACGGGGCTTCAGACTTCATTACTAAGCCAATACGGGACGAGGCACTGATTCTTGCCCTTGAAAGGGCCAGAAAAAAAATAGCCATGAGCCAACAGTTGAGGGACTACACGGAAAAGCTGGAGCAAAAAGTGGAAGCGTATACCCTGGAGCTGAGGCAGGCACAGGAGGAATTGATAAGAACTGAGCGACTTGCCACCATCGGCGAGACTGTAGCCGGATTGGCCCACTATATTAAAAATATTCTGACCGGACTCCGCGGGGGCATGTATATGGTCAACACAGGCATGGCCAAGGATAAACCCGCCATGTTGAAAGAAGGCTGGGCCATGGTCCAGCGTAATATCCAAAGAGTGTCTGATCTCGCTCTCGACCTTTTGAGGTATTCAAAGGAAAGGTTACCTGAACGAACCGTATGCAGACCCAACGAGATTGTCTCAGAGGCAGTCGAACTCTTCAAGGAAAGGGCTGCGGAGCACCGTGTTAAGCTTGATACAGTCCTGGATCCGAATCTGGGAGAGGCCTACCTTGACCGAGATGGTATCCACAACGTGTTGTTGAACCTGATCTCAAACGCCATTGATGCCTGCATCTATGACACGGATACGTCCAAGGGCTGGGAGGTCATCGTAAAAACCAAACTGGAACAAGATGCTGACATGGATGAAACCATCCTTTTTGAAGTCACTGACAACGGAACGGGAATGACCGATGAGGTGAGGACAAAGCTCTTCACCAGGTTCTTCAGTACCAAGGCAGGACGGGGCACAGGGCTTGGTCTGCTTAACACGCAAAAGATCATTCGTGAGCATGGCGGTGAAATTTCGGTGAAATCGAAGGTTGGAAAGGGAACCACTTTTTCCGTTCGGCTCAAACGGGACATCCGCGCCAGCATGCCCCCCGGACATACCCAGGCCGGGACCTAAGAGGGGTATTATGGGCCCAAAAGTGTTCCTATTTCAGGATGCTTGGTTATAACTTTGAGAAATTGAGCCGTCCGACGTTCCAGACGGTTTTCAAGAATTCTGGCTGCCTTCTGCATAACCAGGTATCCCATGGCCGGATTACGGTCTAGGAGGGCCATAAACTTGTCTCCGGGGATCATGAATATTTCAGACGGTTCAGCAGACACGGCATAACAGGTATGGGATGCCGACGGAAGCAGAGCCGCCCAGCCAAAGGAATACCCCGGTTTTATCGCACCGACAGAGATAATAAGGGTCGGGGCAAGTTCTGCCTCAAGCAACACCTTCCCTCTTTTCAGTGAAAAAAAATGGGCGGCTGCATTACCTGCCTCGTAAACGATCTGCCTTTCTTCAAAGGACTCCGTTTGAACCATGGGAAGCAACTGTTCAAGCATTTCGTCTGTCAAATTCTCAAACAAGACGACCCTTTTTAAGTCTTCTACTGAAACCATATATGCCTCCTCTCCACGTCCAAATATTTACGATCTTATAGGAGGGGCAAGAAAAACCGCTAAACATAGGGGAGGAGGAATCCAGCCATTTGCATTGAGAATAACAGAGTACGGCATTGGATGTCCCGAGGGAAGCGGTTTTTCTTACCCCAAACAGGACGTTTTCAGGGCTTTACATTACATCAACAGGAAAACGATTAGCAGAAAAACGGTCGCCATGGCCGCACTGATGCCCACGGGCGAGGCCCCTGTCCGCATGGCCGTACGAACAATAGCTTTCCTGCGGGCCAGTTTTTCTCCTGTTGTGCCGCTTATGACCCAAGCAGGCACCATACATAAGAGTGCAGCTATTGTTGGACCGTCCCTGGAGATGCGGCCAAGATATCCGGCCAAGCCACCCACAAAGACCCGATCTAAGAGCCTGCTTAAACCGTTAAAAACCTTATCCATGATATGATAGAAGAGCCTAGCCCCTTTGCGGTAAAACCAGTCAGCATCAAGGTTGACACACCTCTGCTCGCCCGGATAGATGCCGGAAAGCAACAAAAGTGTGAAGGCAAGAGCAGAGAAGAAAAGAAGCTGCGTTTGCCCCAGCACATGGGGTGCTGTGTACGGCACATAATCAACAGGATACGGAAGCAGACTATAAAGAGGACGCGGGAATGAGCCAATGAAGATACATAAGAAGGCCGTAATGCCCATGGCAAGGAGCATATTCAGAGGGGCCTCTTTTGGCCTCATTCCGGAGTCGTGGCCGAAAAATGCAAAAAAGGGAATCTTGATACCTGCATGGTGGAAGACACCAGCTGAGGCAAACAGCAAAATGAACCAGATGATCTTCATATGACCTTGGGCAGCTGCATCCATGACCATCGACTTGCTGACAAAACCGCTAAAAAGAGGAAATGCAGAGATGGAGGCGGCCCCCACCATGCAAAATATGCAGGTGAGTGGCATGGTCCTATACAATCCACCCAGAGCTGTGCCGTTGATCTTTCCTGTTCGATACATCACAGCGCCCATGGACATGAAAAGAAGGGCCTTAAACAGAATGTCGTTAAAGGCATGGGCCACGGCGCCATTCATGGCCAAAGCTGTTCCTATGCCGATGCCACATACCATGAATCCGACTTGGTTAATCAGACTGTACGCAAGGACTCTCCTGAGGTCATTCTCAATGACTGCATAGAAGATGGGGAATCCCGTCATGATCGCCCCAATCCAGATCAACGCCTCCGTGCCCGGGAAAGCCCGGGCCAGGGCGTAGACAGCTGTCTTTGTGGTAAAGGCACTCAGGAATATGACCCCGGTGATCGTTGCCTCAGGATAGGCGTCGGTGAGCCACGGATGGAGGATGGGCCACGCACAATTCAGGCCAAAACCAAAAAATATAAGGTAACTGGCCAATCCGTTCAACCCTATGTACCCAAACTCAATAGAGCCCGTCTGATTCACATACAGGACAATTCCCGCCAAGAGGCATAGTCCTCCGGCGGCATGGACCAAGATATACCTGTATCCTGCAGCAACCGACGCCCGTGTCCTTCGACTCCAGATCAGCATGACAGAGCTGACGGTGAGCATCTCCCAGAAGACAAAGAAGGAAAAAAGGTCGCCTGCAAAGACAACCCCCAGGGAGCTGCCAGCATAAATGAGACCTGCCACATGCTGAAGGTCGTCTTTTACGTGAAGGGCATAAAGAAGGGATATGAAGGTTATGAGATGAAAGATATAACCAAAAAGAAGGCTCAGTCTGTCTATTTTGCCAAAAATGAGATCATAATCAAGAAAACGGACAACCCAGTGCGTTCCCTCAGGAATATGGATCAGGTTGATGAAGCCTACCACCGGGATGAGCAACAAAAAGGCACTTTTCCATTTTCCATGGATGAGGGGTACCAATAGCCCCCCAACAATAAATATAGCCGCTGGCGGTACTGTATCAATCATAGTAATCCTCTCGTCTCTTCACTAGGGGCCGCAGGATGTATTTTGCTGCAACAACGAGTGCCACGCAGGCGACAAACCCGTACACAGCATAGAATTCCAGCCACTCTTCCCAGGGAAAATGAGGATGCTTGTGGACAAAGAGCTCAAAGATAAGCAGAACCACAAGCGAAGAGAAAAAACACCCGAGGAGTATGTTTACGTTTTTGGGCTTGTCAAAAAGATATTCTTTTTCTCCCCTGGTTTTCTCTTTCATATCCATGTCTCCCCCTGTGACCATGCCTGCAAACTAGGCTGTCTTCGTCAAAGCGTTTTAAAAAGAATAAGGCCGAGATACAAAACGCCTATGGTAATCGTAATAAAAAAAACCGTCCTGTATGGCGGAACAGGCTCGTGAACAAGCTCCATTTTTCCTTCTATTTCGTCGCTTCTTTCCTCGGTCATGGCTTATGTCCCTGTAATGCTGTGTACCATCATACTGGCCAACCTGAAAAAAGGTTGAGGATAAAAAAGCAGAATTATGGAAATCAAAGCAGTAACCACCAGGGGCACCACGCAAAAAAGCGGGGCCTCTTGCACCGTGTTTTTAAACATGGCCTCTTCGGGTCTACAGAAGAACGCCTTGTAAACAATGGGCATAAAGTAACAGGCATTCAGAAGTGAACTGAAGAGCAACACCACCAGAATGGCTATCTGGTGAGCCTCAAGCGAGCCAAGGACAAGATACCACTTGCTCAGGAAGCCGCCACAAGGCGGCACGCCGGTAATGCTCAAGGCGGCAATAAAAAAGGCCGCCATTGTTACCGGCATCCTTCTGCCGATCCCGATCATTTCGCTAATGTTCTTTTTCCCCGTAGCCACGAAGATGGCCCCCGCACAGAAAAAGAGGGTAATCTTGCCAAAGGCGTGCATGGCAATATGGACGATCCCGCCGATCATTCCCTTAGGGGACAGCAGCCCGACGCCCAGCACGATATACGACAGTTGAGCGATGGTCGAAAAAGCAAGAAGACGCTTGAGGTTGTCTTGAGTAAGGGCAATGAATGAGCCCACAAGAATCGTAACGGATGCGACAAAGATAATGAAAGGACTGAAATCAAGAGAAAGCAATAGATTCGTCCCAAAGACCCCGGTCAGCACGCGAACGACGCTAAAGACACCAACCTTCACAACGGCCACCGCATGCAGCAAGGCGCTGACCGGCGTGGGAGCCACCATGGCTGCAGGAAGCCACGCGTGAAGGGGCATAATCGCTGCCTTGGCAAACCCAAAGATTAACATGAACAACAGGAGCCCGAGCAACGGCTTGGATGCGGTTCCGGCCAAAAAGCCTTGTTTTGAAAATTCAAGGGTGCCGGCTAGATTGTAACATATAAGCATGGCCGGTAACGCAAGCCCGATGGAAGTACCCATGATGTAAAGGAGATATTTTCGCCCGGAACTCCGTGCCTCCAGGTCCTGATGGTGTGTAACCAGAGGATAGGTGGCAAGAGAAAGCATCTCGTAAAAGAGATAAAGCGTTAGCAGGTTTGCGGAAAAAGCCACCCCGATAGTCGATGAAAGGGCAAAGGCGAAAAAGCAGAAATACCGGGTCTGGCTGTGTTCCTTGAGCCCCCGCATGTAGCCTATGGAATAAGCTGATGTTACAATCCACAGCGATGACGACACAATGGCAAAGAGCATACCCAAGGCATCAACCCTGAACTTAATCGCGGCCCCTGGCAAAAATTCGACCACCGTGTATACGATCTCGGTCCCTTTCAAAATGGTGGGAAGCATGGACAGAACAATCAAAAACTTTGCAGTGGCCGCCACAAAGGTCCAGCCCTCGCGCACATTGGAAGCTCTGCTTGAAACCAGAATGGGTGTAACCAACAAGGAAACCAGGACAGCCAGCAAGGGCTTTATTGACGTAATCGTTTCCATTTGATCCCTATTCCATCTCCATTATAGAAGGCCTTTTGGTATGACAAATTGGATAATGTGGTTGACAATATCGCCGGTGTAAAGACCAACCAGGACCAGGCCTGCTGCAACAATAAAAAGTGGAACCAGCATAGAGAGGGGGGCCTCGGCCATCGGTTCCGGATGATGGTCGTGCCCGTGATGGTCGCCAAAAGGCTCGTAGTAGCCAATCTCAATGATCCTGAAAAAAAGGACCACATTCACCAGGCTGCTGAAAAGCAGGGCAACCACGAAGCCATAGTGGCTCGCCTGAATAGCCCCGGAAATCAGATACCACTTGCTGAAAAAACCGCAGGTAGGAGGCACGCCAATGATGGACAGGGCGCCGATCACAAAGGCCCCCATGGTGAAGGGCATCTTAGAAAATAACCCCTTCAGGTCCTCAAAGGAATACCCCTTTACCTTGTAAACAATGTTACCCACAACGAGAAAGGCACACAGGGTCATGAGGGCATCGTTTACAATATGGAGAATGGCTCCGGTCATTCCAGCACGGTTTCCGAGCCATGCACCACCAACCATATAACCCACTTCTGCAACAATGATGTAGGTTAACATCTTCTTTAAATCACGCTGTGCCAGGGCAAAGATTGCGCCCATGACGATCGCAATGACAGCAAGCCAAACAACAGAATCACTTACTGCCAGAGTGGAAAAAGCAAACTTTGGTGTAAACACAGTCAGTATGAAGCGGATCATCACATAGATCATCACCTTGGTCATCAAGGGGGCGATCAAACTGCTGGACGCAGAGGGAGCGAATGTATAAGCATTGGGAAGCCATCCATGCAACGGGAAGAAGGCCATCTTGATCCACATCCCGACCATGCAAATAATAAAGGCAGTCATGACCGCCTTGGACTGGTAAAGACCGGGCAATATGCTGGCAATATCGACCATATTCAATGAGCCCGTGACAATGTAAAGATATCCAACGCCCAACAGATAAAAGCAGGCCCCAATCGTACCCATATATAAATAATTCAGGCTCGCCAGCGGAGCACGGTCCTTGTCCCCCATGGCAATCAGGGCATAGCCCGTAAGGGACCCGATCTCCAGCAACACATATAGGTTAAAAGCATCCCCGGTCACCGTGATGCCCAACATCCCTGTCACAAAAAGGACATACAATGTATAGAATGGCCCTATTTTTTCCGGGAACTCTCTCTCAATACTCCTTTTGCTCGCTATCAAATTAATGAGGGCGGACACAGATATCACTGATAGAACCAGTCCGTTTAACTGATCCACGTAATAAGCGATGCCCCACGGCGGTGGCCATCCTCCCAATCGATAATGGACCACCCCCTCATGCAAGACCCTGAACAGCAGGCCTACGCACGAATAGGCGGCAACGGTCAGGGTCGCAACGGCAAAGGGAAAACACAGTCTTTTGTTTATCCACCCGGCTGCACTGATAATAAAGGCAGCAAGCAGCGGAACAGTGACAAGGAGTGTAGGATAATGTTGGCTCATTTTTCTCTTATCTGCGATAGGATTTCATCTTCTTCCAGGGTATGATACCGGTTATAGATTCTTATACCCAAGGCCAGGGCAACCCCGAGGGTGGCCACGGACACCACGATGGCGGTCAGCATCAGCACATGGGGCAATGGGTTGATGTAGTCCACGGCATGGACGACGTGAGAGTGTGCTCCATGGCCGTGCTCTATAATCGGAAGGGTCCCCCCCTTCTTGACACCTATAGAGACATAAAACAGGATGATAGCCGTTTGAAAGATATTCATGCCCACGATCTTTTTGATCAGGTTGTTTTTAGCGATCATGGCATACAGGCCTATCATCATCAGGGTAATATAGATCCAGTAATTATACTTGGCGACAAGCGCTTGTATGAAATCACCCATTACTTACAATCCTTCATCATATTTGCCGCTTGATGAGACATTGCTATAAATCCAAATCATGGTGGCCATGACGGCAATGCCCACACCGATTTCTACAATGAAAATGCCATGGGATCGCGCCATAATCGGATCAACGTTCAGCAACGGCGCAAGAGCCCTGTAATTCAGGAAATCAGCCCCCAAAAGCAGACACAAGGCACCGGTACCCGCATAGATAAAAACACCGGTAGCACACAGAAGCGCATCAACTTTTTCTCGAAGTCGTCTGACAGCCGTTCTCAGATCCTGGGACATAGCCAGCACGATGACGCTGGCCCCGAGCATGACGCCACCCTGGAACCCGCCCCCGGGGCTGTGATGCCCATGGGCGATTACGTACAGGGCGAAAAGCTGTATAAAAGGGATCAGTAATCGACACATTGTCTTGATGATCAAATCGTGCGGGGTCCACTCAGTGTCAATCCTTTCAAAGTCGTCAGAGGGCGGTAACTTTCCACCTTTTTTTACATGGATGGTTACCCCGGTAAGGACATGTCGATAAAGCCTTTCTTCAGGCTCTTCACGCCGAAAGATCCGCAGGAGAAGGAAACAGGCAACCCCGGCCGAAAAAATCACCGTGGTTTCAAACATGGTGTCATAACCACGATAGTCAGCAAGGACAGAGGTTACCATATTGGGAACGGCGGTTTCCTCTATGGTCTTTTCGATATAGCGGGGAGAAACATGCGTGCTGGCAGGAGAGGCCGGGTCTCCCCACGCAGGAAAATCGGCGGTTGCGTAAATCAACAGGGCTCCCGTCAAAACCGCTATGATCAGTCCTGTAATCTTCAATCTTTTGTCCTCCTTGTCGTTCGGAAAACGGCGGCCACGAAAAAGACCGTACTGACACCCGCCCCCACCGAAGCCTCGGTAAAGGCCACATCAACCGCCCCCATGATAGACCACAGCAGGCACATCATAAAGCTGTAAGCCCCAAACATGATAGCGGCTCCCAGGAGATCCTTCACCGTGATGGCGCCAATGCCTACGATGACCACCAGCGTGAGAATGGCCAAATCCAACTGCCAGATCATGGGCTATCTCCTTTCCTCCCCTTTGACCCAGGGAGCCAACCCGGCCCTCACACCCGCATCAACAATGGCGTGGGTGGCTGTGGGGCTGGCCAGAAACACAAAGACCAGTATCAAAATAATCTTGATACTGGTCAGCAAGGTGCCTATGGAAAAATGATGGAGGTTAAACAGGGCCAGGGCTGTTATCGCTAAAAGGGAGCCCAGGGTGTCGAGTTTGCCGGCCGGATGCAGGCGCGAATAGAAATCAGGAAAACGCAGGATCCCCACAGCACCGCCGGTAAAGAAAAACAGCCCCGCAAACAAGAGCAATGTGACAATGATATTCATTTATTGCAACCTCCCCGGTTAATCCTCTATCTCCGTCAAAGCTTTCAAGCGGCTTACCGATAGGGGGATTCGTCGTACAACCCTTTGCGTTTTTGAAAGTACCTTGAAGCCGCCAGAACCGCGATAAAATTTAACATGGCATAGGCCAGGGCAATGTCCACGAACATATCCACCCTGTGGTAGAGAAGGCCGATCAGGATGAGCAGTACCGCAGTCTTGCTCCCGATGGCATTGACGCCAATCATACGGTCCATGACCGTCGGCCCAAAGAGGGCGCGGTACAAAGAAAGGACCATCAAAAAAGCCAAGTAAAGACCCGAATATAAAAAGATGTTATCCATTAGACCTCACCGAATGTCCTGGCATCCTTGCCTCCATCTCTCCCGGCAGGGGATCACCAGATGCCTTGTCAATGGCATGGACCTTAAAGTCGCCGTCAATCGATACATACACCGTAATGGTACCGGGGGTGAGCGTGATCGAATTGGCAAAGGTCACTAACGCCAAGTCGCTCTTCAGCTTGCTTCGAAATTTGATAATCCTGGGGTCGATCAGTTCCATCATCCTGGGATGAAAAACCAAATATGTGACGTGAAGATTCGCCTTAATGATTTCTACCATCAGCCATGGAACATACCTGACGAAGCGGACCCACTGACTGAAGAGTCCCCTGATTCTTGGGGAAGGGAACAACAGGTCAGAAGAAAGGTATGAAACGATTGCACACGAAATGAGCCCGAGGCTCATATGAAAGGCGTCAAAGTGACCTGAGAGCACGAGCCAGAGGCCAAACATGATGATAAAGGTAATAAGAAAGGGGTAAAAGAAGAGCCTTCTACCTTGGAGGGACTGAGTAGAGGATCGTTCCTCGTTGTTGGTCGGGGAACGGTTCGTGCCCAGATTTTCCTGGTTTTGCCTATCCATTTGGAAGCCCCTCTCTGATAGGGTGATCGTCCAATGATTGGGTAACCTAGAACCTGGCCAAAGTTCTTAGAATGCCTGTTTCCCGATAAATTGAAGCTCCCTGCAGCCCGCGAAGCACTGCCGTCAGGCAGAACCTGCGGGGAATGCGCTCGCTTTTCGGTTCAATGACTCGCTATGAGTACTATATTGCCCAATGACTTTATCATGCATTCATGAGATAGGGATTCTGACGGTAAAGGTGGTACCAATTCCTGCTTCGCTCTCGAAAGTGATATCGCCCCCAAGGTTTCGAACAATGCTCTGGCAGATGGGAAGCCCAAGTCCCGTCCCCTTGCGCGGGGGCTTCGTGGTATAAAAAAGGTCAAAGATCTTTGTCTGATCCTCGTCAGAGATTCCCACACCGTTATCCTTGAAGCTTATCTCAATCTCTGAGTTAGCCTTGAGCGTTTGTATCTCAATGCGTCCGTTGTCTCCCCCTTTTTCCAATACCGCGTAAATTGCATTGGTCATCAAGTTCACAAAGACTTGCTCCAACAGTCTTGGGTCTGAGTTCACCAAAAGAGGCCCCTCTGCAAAATTCAAGTCGATTTTAATGGCGGTGTGTTTGATTTCAGGTTCGAGAAAAGTGATCGTTCTTTTGAGTAATTCGTGGACGTCGAAGGCGGTTTTTGTCGGAGCTGAATCGCGGGCGAAGTCCAGCAATTTATGGGTGATGTTCCGACAGCGCCTGGTCTGATCGCCAATTTTTTTTACTGTATCCTCCAGTTCATGGCGATCATCAGGGCTCAAGCCTTTGGCCTCGCGAATGAGGTCCCCCGCCCAGCCCGACGCCTCACCAATCACTGCCAGGGGATTATTGATCTCATGGGCCACGCCAGCAGCGATCCGACCGATCTCTGCCAGCCTGTCTACCCGAATGAGTTCTTCCTGGAGTTTTTTCCACCGGGTAATATCCTGGCATATCCCCACCATGCCGACCCTTTGGCCTTTTCTGTTGGTCAGGTCCATCAAAGAGGTATTACAAAAAACCGTTCTTCCTTCCTTGTGTCGAAAGGGGACGTCCAAGGCCACAGCGGATCCTTTTTCCTGGCAGGCACCCATGATACGCTCAAACGATGCCGGGTCTTCGGCAAAATCCTTGATGGGCCTGCCCGCCACCTCTTCCCAGGAATAGCCAAGCACCTTTTCGCCCCCTTTGCTAAAAGAAACCAGAGATCCCTCCACGTCTGTGGCAAAGATCAAGTCGGCGGAATTCTGTAAAATACACTGAAGGTAACCCCTGGTTTGGTATAACTCTATTTTGTGGCTCGCCAGCTTCCGCGTGACCTTTTTTAGTTCTTTTAGTTCGGTCATCAGCGAGTTATTCGATTCCGTAGATCTGGCGCAAATCCTTAATCGCCTTTTTCATGCCCTTTGGACCCAGCCCTGAGCTGTAAAGTTCCTCCAGTTGCTGTCGGAAACGACGGTCCTGTTTCTCAATCTTCTTCTTGTATGCATCTTTTATGGCCACCACAAGGTCGTCATAATCAACAGGCTTGAGGAAATACTGAAACGCATCCTGCTGGCCACTTTCCAATGCCGATTCTATGGAGCCATGGCCCGTCAATACGATACATTGAAGGAAAGGCTGGATTTCCCTGAGTCTCTTTTGGGTTTCCACCCCATCCATTCCGGGCATTTTTAGATCGACCACCGCGATATCATAATATCCCTCGTTTGCTGCTTCGATGGCCTCTTCTCCAGAAAAAGTGGCCTTCACGGTAAACCCTTGCTTCAACAGTCGCTTGGAAAGGTACTCGAGCAAATCCTCCTCATCATCCACCAAAAGGACTCGAATGGTTGGCTGATCGTTCATAGGTCCCTCCTTGGGCTTGATATTAAGCCCGGATAGGTTTGTTGTTAAAAACATTCACAGCCGAAGACTCTTCTTGCCCTGGATGTACAACCGCGTTGTACGGCTTCAAATATAGCAAGTCATGTGCCAGCGCTCCGCCGTCTTCTACTATCCACTAACATATTGATTTAACATGACTTATGCTTTGACCTCCCCACAAGCCACATGCTTTGCGTTATCGGCATGTTTTTGCCGCTAATACAACAGGCAAGAAATTTTCGGCATTCTCTTGCCGATTTGTTATGGCAATAACGATGCATGATCGCATCAGTGAATGACAACGACCCTTTCACGCAAGTCAATCATGCAATTGTGGTCAAGCAGCCAAAAAAGGCAGGGATTGTAGGAGGGATAGGAGTGATATATCTTATCCGCCTGTTGCCCAAATCGCCGCCCCAATGCAGATGTTGCTGGTCTTTTACTGCTTTCAAGCCGTCAGAGGATATCTTTTTTCGCCCCCTGACGGTCCCTTAAAGGTTGAGTGGGCAGCTATTTGGGCAACAAGCCCATAAACACCTTAACTTCAAAACCAGGCATGGCTATTCTTTCAGCACAGACCTGGGTGACGATATGATGTCGGCCACCTTGGCCGCACGGATCCGCTCTTCCTGTTCGGCTTTTCTCTCATAGGCCTTGTTTACCTTGGACACCAGCTCTTCGGTTTCACAAGGTTTCATGAGATAATCATAGGCACCCAGCTTCATCCCTTCGATCCCCGATTCCACGGATGCATGTCCGGTTAACATAATGACTTCGGTAAGCGGCTTTATCTTTTTGATTTCGCGAAGGGCCTCGATGCCGTCAATACCGGGCATAAGCACATCCAGTATGACCACATCGAAGTTGTGACGCTTCACCTTCTCAAGAGCGTCCTCACCACTTAATGAAGTTGTTACATCATACTCTCGGTTGATCAACCGCTTGGAAAGATAGTCCACGAACTTTTCTTCGTCATCTACCAATAAGATCCTCGGTTTCATTTTCAGTCCTCCTTTCAGGTGATGCAAAAGGTAACTGAATCGTAAAGGCAGTGCCTTTACCCTCCTCACTCTCTACATGGATTTCTCCCCCCAATTTCTTGACAATCCCATAACATATGGCAAGCCCCAAGCCGGTTCCTTCTCCAACTGGCTTGGTCGTAAAGAAGGGATCAAATACCCTTTCCTTCACAGTTGCCTTCATACCCGGGCCATTATCGCTTACCCTGATCCGAACACCTTGGCCCAAATTCTGGGCTGTCAAAACGATTTCACCTCCAGTTTTGCCAAGGAAATAGAGGGCATTGTCAATCATGTTTATAACAACCTGCTGAATCTGTCCGGGGTCTGTTCTATACGTAACGCCTCCTTGCTAAAATGTTTTAAAATGGTCACATTTCTGACTCTTGCTGAACGGTAGTAAAATTCAACCACATCGGCGAGAAGACCATTGTTGAAGATATAGGTATCTCTTACCGCGCCCATTCGACTGCTCTCCATCAGTCGTAGCCCGAAGAAACCAAGACGAATCCTTGCCTCCCCCTCTAACGGCAATGGCCAAATGGGGAACATTCCTGAACCCGAGGAATACATCGCTGATATAGACACCCTTTTCAAATACTTCTTGAAACCATACTGTGTCCTGGTAGTTTTTCCCCAGCAAGTCATAGGGGCCTACATAGACAAGCTGTATACCTCGTTCGTTGATCACGCCCATATCAACAAAGGAAGGGGATTCTGTTTTCACGATGGGGAAGAGATGTTCTAACTCCTGTTGATCTCCAGCGTCCCGAAGGCATCCGATCCGGGATAAGGTTTTCAGATATGAAAGCCGCTCAGCAAGAAAGACCTGGATGGCGGCGTTACGTTTTTCGACCACGCTCTTTAAATGATTCATTACAGTCGAGCGCACATAGGTCTTATAGTACTTGTAGATGGTACCAGCTACGAGAGGCAGGGGGATGCAGACTACAATCAAGGTGAAAGCTACGATATTCCATTTCAGCTGCTGGTAATAATTAAACTTAAAGCTTTTCACCTTCTCTGCATGTTTCATCCACCAACTTGAGCCTTGCTTTCACCATATCCCATGGAATCATCACCCTGCATGAATAGCTCGCGACATACCGTTCCCCATAGCATCTCTGTGCATGGTAACACCAAGCTCTCTATTGCTCCCCATCAAGCAGCCCAGCACAACAGGCCCCTTCTTCATGTGTCGGAAGCGGCCCTGAGGAGCATGACCTTTCCACACGCAACTTCCGGGCTTGCCACCAGAAGACCTGAAGTGAAGCCTTTCCGCCCTTCCGGACGAGGGTTTTACCCTGCGGCAGCGCTTCGCGTCCGGGGAGCAGGCCGGTCAATCGTAAAATAGTAAATAGGTGTTGGCTAAATCTTCGCTAGGACACATATGGCCCCAAGGCGCTGATATCGCAGTAATTTTTAAGGAGAGACCCTGCACCACATAGATGTACCTGATGAATCAACAGCCCATTTCACATCCTAAAGGTGTCCAAAAAAGGGTTCCAGCTCAAGCCCCATATTGGCCAGCTTCAGGGTTAGTTCCTCCTTGTTAATTCTTTCCTGTAACCTGTTGTGCCGAAAGAATTTATGGTGGCAAAAAGCAGTAATGGCTTCCCCATTTGAGTACAGTCCACTTCAGTCTGCTTTTGATTTCACCCAAGTTGGCGTCCTTGGACCCTGCTTCTTAAGACAATTGCCGATTCACCTGATCCAGGGGGATGATATAGGCCGTTAACCTGAGATTGATTGGAGCATTCAAGATTTCTTTTATTTTTTCTTCCAGCCGCAAAAAGATCTCGGTGAGAATAATAAGGGTAGCTGCCATCCGTGATGTGGTTCAAGCTTTCTATGAACTTATCCACATTCACTGCAGTACATGTTTTGGGACAAATACCGGCCATGCTGATCCATTTTTGCTGTTCCTTGATGTCGGTCAGTTCGCTTATGGTCTCCAACACCTTATTGTTCCGGTCCAAGCGTTCTCGGAAGTGAAGGGACTTCTCTTTAAAGACCAAGTTTTCCTGTTCTGTTTTTTTAGATGACCGCATCCTGAGAAATCCCAACATGGTTCCGGTCCTCCTCTTCATTATACTTGAGCAAGACTCATACCACCCGAGATTTTTTCAAACTGCCCCCCACAATGTAAGGCCCATCATCGGCTCCAATGGGCCGCAAATGCAAAAGGGACAGCACCTTACACATAGAAGGCCAGAACCTAATGGAACACAGGACACGAAATCAGCAAGCCTTGGAGTTATTAGAGCATCAGTGTTTAAGCGGCATAATTATGCCGATAATCTCACAGGATCAGAGGATGCCTCTTTGAAAGGCCTCTTCAGAAAGGTTCACGCGGGTCATTTTTTGTCTAAATGCCTCTGGGGTAACGCCCATATGAGAAGCGGCCTTTTCGATATTTCCTTTATAGCGGGCCAAACAATGGCCTAGGTAGTGAAGCTCAAAAACGTTCCGAAAGTGCTCCACACTCTTCTTGAAGGCTTCTGTGTGAGGAAGGTCAAATACGCTGGGATCAGCGGTAAAGATGAAAGAGTTAAGGTAGTCGGAAGGATAAACATCTTTCAACTCTAGGGTGCTGCCATGGGCTAAAACAACGCTCCTTTCAACGGCATTCTCGAGCTCACGAATGTTGCCGGGCCAATCCCTCGACAAAAACCACTTTATAGATTCGTCACTGATGTGTTCGATCTTCTTCCCATATTTAATGCAATAAAGATTCACGAATTTGGCAACCAATAGAGGAATGTCTTCGCGTCTGGCTCTCAGGGGGGGGAGAAAGATGCGAAATCTTTCTAGCATAAGATAGAGGCGTTGGTCAAAGAGTCCTTGCCTCAAAAACTCATTCAGGTTTCTGTCACTGGATATCAAAAGGCGTGTGTTAGCGGTCTGGCTGTCCATAGAACCTTGTGGCTCGTACTCGCGGCTCTCCATGAATCGGACCAGTCTTTTTTGCAACGGAAGCGGTAAGCTATGGATATCTGACAGATAGAGGGTCCCACCGTTTGCCTTGCTTATAACCCCACCCTTCAGGCTGCGGCCATCCCCTTTTTGGCCAAAAAGCACGGTTTCCAATTCTGATTGAGAGACGGCCCCGCAGGCCACTTCTATGAATGGGGCACCTTTGCGGGGACTGTGATAATGGATGGCCTTGGCAAGAAAAGACTTGCCGGTTCCCATTTCACCCTCCAGATAGATCAACGTGTCGGTCCCTGCCAACCTCTTCACATGATCATAGGTCTGTCGTATCTTTTCCGAAGCCCCCACCAGTTGATCTAAATCAAATTTTTCAGTCAATGCCTCCCTTAAGGCGAGGTTCTCCCTGTGTAGCGCCTGCCACTGGAACACCTTTTCCACAGTAAGAAGCATTTCATCCTTGCTAAAGGGTTTGGTGATGTAATCGAAGGCCCCTTTCCGCACGGCCTCAACGGCCGAGGGGATGGTGCCATAGGCTGTAACGATGACCACATCGGTGTGGGAATGGTGTGTTTTGATCTCTTCCAGGAGTTCCATGCCATTCATGCCCGGCATGCGCAGATCAAGCAAGACTAGGTCAAAGCGCTCCTGGTTAAGCCATGGAATCACGGCAAGGGGGTCTGATACGGTCTTGGATATATAGGAAGTGTTCTCGCTGATAATCGTTTGAATCAATTCCAGCATGTGGGGTTCATCATCGACAACTAAAATCTTGGGTTTCATGTTTTCTCCTAATGATAAATATCACATTATTCCTCGGCTACAGGGAGGCGGATCGTCATACACGTCCCCCTGCTTTCCCCCTGATCCCCATTCATGATAGGGCTTTGGCAGGTGATGGTTCCATTGTATTCTGTCACAAGGCCATAGGTTACCGAGAGCCCCAGCCCTGTGCCTTTGCCTACCGGCTTTGTGGTAAAGAAAGGGTCAAAGATTTTATTCATATTTTCAGCAGGGATTCCAACCCCGTTATCGGCAATATTGATTTCAATGTATTGCCGGGTTCCTGGCAAAGTTCCGTGAGCATCCCCTTGACGGGGGGCCTTTGTTCTCAAAGCCGCTGAAATACGAAGCGTACCACCCGATGGCATGGCATCCATGGCGTTGCTAATGACATTTAGGAATACCTGTTGCATTGCCGTAGCATTGGCCTTGGTTTGTGGCAGGGTCTCAGGAAGATCCAGCACAAGTTCAATCCCTTTCTTAGAAAGGAAGCCCCGCAACATGCCAATCACAGTATGCAGCGGGACTAATACGTTGGAGTGGCCATTTTCAACGCCTGACAACCGTGTAAAGTTGAGAAGCCCCTCTATGATCTTCTTGCATTGCTGGCTTTGTTTGTAAATGATAGAAAGAACACGGTGCTGCTCCGAGGCTTTTGGGGTTTTTTCCAAAAGAAGCTCGCAGAATCCCATGATAATGCCCAATGGATTATTGATTTCATGGGCCACACCTCCTGATAAAACCCCCAGTGAAACCAGTTTCTCGGCTTGCAACAATTTCTCCTCAAAGAGTTTTTTTTGGGTAACGTCCCTAATGATGACCAATATTGAGGGGTCTTCATTCTCCCCTGTTTTCAAGACCTTCATGTAGAGATCCACGTAACATTCTTTCCCTTTAATGACCAAATATTCCATTGATTTTGTCAACTCCCCACATTCCAGGGCTTGTCGAAAATCGTCCCGAAATCTTGGGGCGCTTTTCTCTCCCAGGTGTTCTTCCACATACTTATGTTGAATCTCCTTAATGGACGTATTCAAATAGTTGAGCCCATATTGGTTCATGGTCACGTACTGACCTTCGGTGTTTAGGACAAAGACAAGGGCATCGGTATTATCAAAGAGGGTTTGACACTTTTCTTTAGATTCAAGCAGCTTCTTTGTCTGGTTTGATATCTGGGCACTAATGGCTTTTGTCCTGCGGCGGTCCGTTGCAATAAGGTGACATGCCCCTAAAACAATGATAAAAAGGACCGTTGTCTGTAAACCCACCACCTTTCTGATCAAGGAGTCAATGGCAACGGCAACATCCAGGGCAGGCCCGGCAGAAGATGCTATCGTGTGTCTGAGCTCCTGGACCAGGAAAAAAGTAACCAACATAACAGCAATCATTATGCCAACGAAAACAAACGCCAGTTTTCGGGACAAGTTTAATTCTCCTTGACCGTTTTTTTTCGCTTCCTGGTAAACTGAATACGGTAGTGATTCATCTTTTGTCGAAGGGTTCGAGGCTTGATTTGAAGGAGTTCAGCCGCCTTGGCCCTCTGTCCACCCGATATTTCGAGGGCCCGCAAGATGAGATCCTTTTCCAGCCTTTCACGGGCCTCCCGAAGCGGCAGGATGGCACAATCCAATGGGGGGGGCAAAGTTTCTGAGCAGTTATGACGGGATTTCTGATGCTGGTTCTCTATCAAAACTGGGGCACCTTCCACAAAATCGTCTGGGAAATCGTCGACGTCGATAATCGGGCGTGAGGTCATCAAAAACATCCGCTCCAACAAATTCTTCAGCTGCCTGATGTTGCCGGGCCAATCATGGGACATCAAGTACCGCATGGCCCTCGGGGATACAGTGACCCGATCTCTATGATATAAATTAGCAAAGCGGTCCAAAAAATAGCGCACAAGATGGGGTATGGCCTCCTGCCCCTCCCTCAGAGGGAGAAGGTTTATCGGAATGACCTGGAGACGGTAATACAAGTCCTTTCTAAAGTGCCCCCGTTTCACTTCCACGGCAAGGTCCTTGTTAGTAGCGGCTACGATGCGAACATCTACTCTGATGGGAGTTTCACCTCCAATTCGACGGAAGCTCCTATCCTCCAGCACCCGCAGAAAGCTCACCTGATTGGCTGGCGAAATTTCAGAGACTTCATCCAGAAAGAGTGTTCCCTGGTGTGCCTGTTCAAACCTACCCTTAGTGCGTCTGACGGCGCCCGTGAAGGCCCCCACCTCATGACCGAACAGTTTGCTTTCAAAGAGCTCGCCAGACAGAGTACCGCAGTTTATGGGGACAAAGGGCTTATCCCGCCGATTGCTTTTCTGGTGGATGAGGCGGGCCAAGAGTTCTTTACCGGTTCCGGATTCGCCAAAAATGAGAACATTCACATCAGCCTTAGCAATCTGCTCGACAATCCTAATGACGGAGCGCATGTGCTCTGTGGCAACGACAAGTTCAGGAAAAAGGTCTGCTTCGATTTGGCCATGCAATGTAATCGATTTGTAAGGACTCATATAAACCCATATTTTCTTTGGCCCCTCTTCACTTTAGAGGGGCCAAAGTGTCTCGGAAGAAGAGCAGGCCACCCGTCTGTCACCATACAATCTTATGTAAATAAAGCTTATATATAATAAAGCGGCATAAATACGTCAATGATTATTTTTAGCTTGCAAAAGCGGCATAAATCTGCCGAAATCTAAAAACCAGGCGGCCTCTATATCTAAACATAAAATCCGTAAAATCAAAGTGTTAGCTAACATCAAAAGGGAACTTGCCCCCTGGCATATCTGTTGCTATCAAAGGTTTAAGGATAATCAGACGAAATCATTCCTTTCAAAGAGAATGGGGGATGGCATGTTTAATATCTTTTGCCTGTGGCAGATGGGCAACTTGAAAATGGAACATTAATAAACAAAGGCATGATAAGAGGTGGCTCTTGGTGTATCGAGTCATTTCCCACAATACATAAATGTATGAAAGACGAATAAAGGACTTGATGCTAAACATAGAGGCATTTCGACGTATATCGCCCCAAACCAAGGTTGCGGAAGCGGTGATGGCGCTTGCAGAAAAGCGCTCAGGCACAGACCCGTCTTTCTTACTGGTCATTGAAGAAAGCGAAAACAAGGAAGAAATCCTGGGTATGCTTTCCATTGATAATATCCTTGAACGTATCGAGCCTCCTGCTAACCCAATGGAGGACATGGAGGACATTCCTATCTTCTGGCAAGGTCAGTTTTTGGCGGAATGTGAAGCAATATTGGACAGGCTGGTCTCCGAAATCATGTCACCAGTCATTTACGTCACGCATAAGAACGGCACCCTTATGGAGGCCCTGCATCTTATGAACTCTAAAAAGGTGGATAGCTTGGCAGTGGTGCAAGGTGAAGATGTCGTGGGAATTCTTTTAAAAGAAGACCTGTTCAAGGAAATCCTTCGAGTAATAAAACCCCGCCCGTCAGCATAGTTGCACGGGCCGAGGCTCTGTTCGCCCCTTTGCTTACAAGCTGTTTCAAAACAGCTTGCTTGTAACGGTTTTGACTGCACCCGGGTTTGCCCTGTTTTAATTTGGTGTTTCAAAGGGTGGTATCCCGTGCTATGAATCTGAGCGGGTGGCAAGTAACTCATAGGTTCGTTGCTTATTATGGAAAGGAGGGGAAAATGCCGAGGAAAATATTGATCGTGGATGATGAGCCGGATATTATTACCTTTCTCAGTTCGGTTCTCGAGGAAAACGGTTATACAAGCGTGAGTGCTAAAGACGGGGTTGAGGGGCTAGAAATCCTGCGCAAGGAGAAGCCAGACCTGGTACTCCTCGACCTGATGATGCCAAAGAAAAGTGGCATTACCATGTTCCAGGAGTTGAGAAAGGACCCGGACATGAGCCATATTCCCGTTGTCGTGGTGACAGGTGTCTCTGACGTAACAGGCGTCGATTTCAGAAATTTTATGTACAAACAGCCGCTACGGGATGAAAAAAAATTTGCTGAAACGACAGGATTGACCAAATATACGATACCGGACGGTTATCTTGAAAAACCGATCGATCCAGACGAGTTGGTTAAATTGGTCAAGGAAGCCTTGAAAGAATAGAGCCTCTATCTTGCCCGGTCAACGGTCAGGCGGCTTGGACTGAATACGGCTTAAGACCTCAATCTCAGTTTTATGCTTGTTGCTATGGACCGAATCACGTGCAGGACTGACGCGCGGCGCCTTTTTCAAAGTCCCCTTCCCTATCTGTGACCGAGGGAAGCTACAAAAGCTATGCTGTAATATTTGGGAAAAAGCTCTTTTTGTAATGATGTCGGCAGTGCTGTTTCCGTAGCCGTAATAAACAAAGCATTCTCCAGGGAGCTAGCATCTTGCCCTGGGCACCCCTCCACAATCGCTCCTGTATACCCGTCTCCCTTCATGCAATGAAATCTCCAGGATCGTCTGGCCGGTACACATCCAGAGGGGGCCTGGTCTCCAGGCTCATGCCTGCCTCATAGTTGTAAAGCTCGAGCACATCCTTTTCCAGTTTCTTGGTAAACCGCCGCACCTTAATCCCCATGGGGCAGGCACGCTCACACGCCCCGCAATCCGTGCAGCGACCCGCGCAGTGAAAGGCTCTGAGCAAATGAAATGTCAGGGTATCTGTCGGATCAATACTTTTCCCTAACCACTGCGGTCGCGATTCATCCACAAAGCAAGTAGGACAATAGCAAAGGGGGCACGCGTCGCGGCAGGCATAGCAGCGGATGCATGAGGCGACCAAATCTTGAAAGTGCTTTGAGCGCTCATCAGCGCCCATGCTCTCCACCGCTCGCACATCTGCATACCGGTCGACGCCCTCCTGTTCAGGCACAGGGTCTCCCATCAGTTCGTCATAGATCACCGGATTGCGGTGGATGCAAATGGCGCAGTTGTCCTGGAGTACATCGGCCTTGTTGAAGGGCATGTCAAAGCTGTTACCCTTTGCCACAATCGTGTCTGCGCCTTCCGTCACTTCCAGGATGTCCTGGTCCTTCAATGCTCTGGTGATCTTCCGGCGGTCTACCATGCCTTTGCAGGGGATCCCCATGACAAAGACTTGATCCCGCTTGATTTGATTCTCCAGGATATGCACCACAATATTTCGGGCATCGCACCCCTTGGCCACGACTGCAATGCGCCCTTGGCGTTTGGGCAGATAATTGGCCAGATTCACCCCGCAGAAACTATCCCAATGAAGCATGTCAACATCTTCTGGTCTAGTGATGAGCACAGGCTGACACATCATAGGCACGGTGCCCTTCTTAAATCCGATCACAGCATCTACTTGGTGATCTGTGAGCAACCGTCTTGCAGTTTCACGAATCTTTGATCTGTACGCCAGCATTTAAGCCACCCGTAACAACTGTGAGGTATAAAGCAAATGGAAGTTTTTCTTTAGCCTTGAGCCGTTGGCCATCAGCCAGCCGCTTCCAATCGATCACGCCAGTACGCCAAATGGGGCGACCCCAACGTTCATACTCTAGCCCTCGTTTTGATCAGATGTTTGGCCGGACCCAGGGCCTTCACCTTGTCGTTTACCATGTTGGCCATATCCACAAACTTGGTCGCCTCTGAAGAAGAAATCCAGGAAAACCAAAGTCGCCCTGGTTCGATCCCGATATGTTCCAGAAAGTTTTTCAGCAGAGCAAATTTTCTCCGAGCATAATAATTACCCTCCAGGTAATGACACTCCCCGGGGTGGCATCCAGAGACCCACACCCCGTCAGCCCCGTGACGAAAGGCATTCAGGATAAACTTGGGGCTCATGCGGCCCGTACAGGGGATGCGGATGACCCGGATATTGGATGGATAGGCCAGCCTGCTCACACCCGCCAGATCAGCAGCGCTGTAACTGCACCAGTTGCAGAGAAAGGCAATAATCTTGGGCTCCCATCCCTTCATGCCTTTTGTACCCCCTACGATGCCAGGGCCTCATTGATCATAGCAAAGGTCTGGCTCTGGTCAAATCCCTTCAGGTTCAATGCCCCTGAGCGGCACGATGCCACACACAGTCCACACCCCTTGCACTGGGCTGGATTGATCTGCGCCTTGCCTGTCTTGGCATCAAGACTTGCAGCCCCAAACGGGCAGATGTCCACACACGTTCTGCAGCCCGAGCAATAGGCCGGATGACTATACGCCACTACGGTGCTCATACAAATGGTCTTTGATGCAAGCAAGGCTGCGGCCCTGGCAGCGGCAGCCTGTGCCTGGGCAATGCTTTCCTCTACAGGCTTAGGACCGTGGGCAAGGCCGGCCATATAGACGCCATCTGTAGCAAAATCGACAGGCCGTAGTTTTGCGTGGGCCTCCTGAAAAAAACCCTCCTCGTTCATGGCAAGCTTGTATAGCCTTGAAAGGGGCTTGCCATCTGCCGGAGGCACAATGGCCGACGCAAGGGTGATGATGTCTGCATCAATTTGGACCGGCACCTCAAGCATCTGGTCCATCACCGTGACCCTAAGCTTATCGCCTAAAATGTCCATCTGTGGTTTCTCTTCCAGGCTATAACGGACAAAGGCAATTCCCTTTGAGCGGGCTTCTCTGTAAATCTCTTCTCTTTGGCCGTAAGTGCGAATATCACGAAACAGGATATAAATGTCCATGTCTGGGTTGAGATCTTTCAGCCTTAAGGCACTCTGAATAGAGTGGGTGCAGCAAACCTTGCTGCAGTAAGGCCTTTGCGGTTCTCTTGAGCCCACACACTGGATAAAGACGGCCCCTTTGACATTCTTGAACCTTTCAGGATCAGTTTCAATGGCCCGGTCAAGGTCCAGGGAGGCAAAGATGTTGGGGTGTCTGCCAAAATGATATTCATTGGGCTTGAGCTGGTGTGCCCCTATGGCGATAATGACTGCACCGTGCTCAACGACCTCGGTCTCCTTCCCGATTTTTATGGTAGACCTGAAATTCCCCACAAACCCTTCAGCCTCCACCACTGTGGATTCCAGGTGCACGGAAATAAGCGGATGGCTTTTCACCCTTTGAACCATCTCCGCGACAAAGGCCCCTATGTCTTCACCTTTCCAGGTTTTCGCCAGTTTATTGCCGTGGCCCCCCAGTGCCTTTTCCTTTTCAACCAGATGGACCGGGAAGCCTTGATCTGCAAGCCCCAGGGCCGCGGCCATGCCTGCCAGTCCACCCCCGATGACCAGGCCTGCCTGGGTCACATCCAGCTTCACTTCTTCCAGAGGTTCCAGGCGCACTGCCTTAGCCACTGCCATGCGCACAAGGTCCTTGGCCTTTTCAGTCGCCGCATCCGGATCATTTCTATGGACCCAGGAACACTGGTTCCGAATGTTAGCCATCTCAAAGAGGTATTTGTTAAGGCCTGCCTGAGTCAGGGTCTCCCGGAAAAGGGGTTCATGAGTTCGGGGACTGCAAGCAGCCACCACAATGCGGTTAAGGCCGTGGTCTCTGATCACCTCTCCAATCTTGTCCTGGGTATCCTGGGAACAGGTAAAGAGATTCTCCTCCACATAGGCCACGTAGGGTAAGGTCTTTGCATAAGCTGCCACTTCCGGTACCCGGACAATCCCGCCGATGTTCACACCGCAGTTGCACACAAATACCCCCACGCGTGGGGGTTCCCCGGCTACAATGCGCTCAGACACACTGGGTTTTTCTCGCGCCAGGGTGCCCCGTGCAGTGGCGAGTCTGCTGCCTGCTACACAGGCCGCAGCGCTCGCCTGCATCACCGAGTCAGGTATATCTTTTGGCCCCTGGAAGACGCCACAAACATAGATTCCAGGCCGGGATGTCTCAACCGGTCTAAAGTTGCTTGTGGCTGCGAAATAATATGGGTCAAGCGCTATGTCCAGTTTTTCGGCCAGCAAAACCGTATCTTTCCGTACGCTCAGCCCTACAGACAGGACCACCATGTCAAATTCTTCCTCAACCCTCCTCCCCATTGCATCGGTATATCGAATCATGAGGTTTGCTGTGTCATCCCCAGGCATGAGGCTGGTGATCTTTGATTTTACAAACCGAATCCCCTCCTCTCTGGCTCGCACATAGCACTTCTCAAAGTCCTTACCCTGGGTGCGAATGTCTATATAAAATATAGCTGCATCCAGGGCCCCTGTGCTGTGCTCCTTTGCAATCAGGGTCTGTTTAATGGCGTAGGTACAGCACACGGTTGAACAATACCCGTTGGCACCGTGGTGGCTATCTCGGGAGCCCACACACTGAAGCCACGCAATTCTTTCTGGTTCCTTTTGATCAGAGGGCCTCACCAAGTGTCCCTGGTAAGGGCCACTGGCACTCAGTATCCGTTCGAACTCCAGGCTGGTCACCACATTGGGATGTCGGCCGTAGAAAAACGTGTCGCACTTGAGGGGACTATAGGGAACAAATCCCGGACACAGGATCATAGCCCCCACCCGGATCTTGCGGACCCTGGCCTTGTCCTCAAAGTTCACCGCACCGGTTGGGCAGAATTTCTGGCACGCCTTGCACCGCCCCCCTTTTTGAAAATAGATACAGCGCTTCGAATCAATCACATACTTTAAGGGAACAGCCTGGGGATAAGGAAGATAGGCGGCCTTTCGCTTGCTCAGGCCGGCATTGTAAAAATCAACAATACGCTTGGGGCATTTTTCTGCACAGGTGCCGCACCCCATGCACCGATCCATGTCGATGTAACGGGGAGACTGAAAAACCGTTACCTCAAAGTTGCCCGCCTCCCCGGATACACTTTGTACTTCAGAAAGAGTCAGCAGCTCGATGTTGGTATGCCGACCAACCTCGACCAGCTTGGGGGAAAGGATACACATGGAACAGTCATTCGTGGGAAAGGTCTTGTCCAGTTGAGCCATGGTCCCGCCGATGGCAGGGGAGGCTTCAACCAGGTAAACATAGAATCCAGCGGAGGCGAGGTCCAAGGCGGATTGCATTCCGGCAATACCGCCCCCAACGACCATAACCGCACCAACCGTTTTCTGGGCTTGTCCAGAGTTCATCTCAGTTCCTTGGGTAGAAAAATGGCTTTTAACAAAGAAGACCCAACAAAATCAAGACTTAAGTTGAAGATAAATCTCTGCCACAGTGACGGCATGTGGTGGCTCCAGTCTCGACAATCTCCGTACAAAAGGGGCATTCCTGCGTACGGTTAATTTTGTGTATCCTTTTGATTGCATCTGGTACCCTGGTTGCTATGCGCTGATCTTTAAATTCGTGGTTGCGCAGAGGCTCAATGGTTTCGATCAGACCCAGCTCTCCTATCAACTCGGCTGCCTTCAAGCGCACCTTGTAATAGACTTTCTCGTCAAAAACGCTGGTCAAAAGAGATTTCACATCTCTGCACTCAAAGCACCGGACCAGCTCTTGCACAGCGGGGTCTTCAGCGGTCCCACTGGCCCTATCTGCGGCTATGACCTTCTCATCCACGATGCTTGCCTTGCCGTCATGTTGGGAAAAGACCATCATCATCTCAGTTTTTAGCGAATCAGGGAAACAGATGCACCGATATGAGCACCTCCGGCCATAGTTACTTTTCATCGCTTTCCAGCCTTTGACAAAAGCAGGGCATTCGTCGTTGAAACAGACAAAAAGATATGGAGTTCCCCATCCCGAGCCGCATGAAAGGCCGCTCTCATGACATTCCCATACCTTCATCTCCTTGGCGCAATGAGGGCACACCGGCCTTTCGGCAAATATGACCTTCTCATAGATGTCAGCCTTTGTAACAACCACTTTCCCCTCTTTTTCTTCTTGAGTTGAGACCTTTGCACAACCCCTTTGAGCGGTCATTATGAATTTTTTGGGGTACCCATCCGGGCGAAGTGAACGGCCCACGCCAGTGGGCAAATCCTAAACTGTTTGAGGCCCTTGGGCCGAGTTTGAGCGCAAAGGTTGCGCCTGACGGCTTGAACAGAGGCACTCCGCTTCACTCCGTGTTAGGATTTAGTGAGCAAGCCCGTAGATGGGTCAAAAAGTTCATGTAAATAAGTGAAAAGGGGTTGTGCAAGGTCTCGAGTTTTTTCAAAACCCTTTCCAATATAAATGGGAGCAGTCTTTTCCATATCTTGATTTTTGCAAAATGTAAATCATAGCACCCAAAAACTTAAGGATGTTTCATTCAAAACTTCTGAAACCCCACATCAAAGGCCACTGTGTGAAGGGGATTGATCGGACTCCAGAACAGATTGGTGAAACATCAACAGTGAAGCCTCCCTGCCCTCCCGGGCGGGGGTTCTGTCTCACGGCAGTGTTTTTTTTTCGTACTGGTTAGGCTATAAAAAATGCATGAATGCTGCGCAGCAAACTTGGAAGTATTCCATGAGGCGTTTTATATGAGGGATAGAAAAGAAAAGGCTTCGGGATGACAAGACCAGAAAGGGGTCGTAAAACGCCTTGGAAAGATCCCTGGATCCATGTCGATTAATCGTCCAAAACCTTCCTCACCATTTGAGACAGCTGTTTAATGTCAAAAGGTTTCTGTATAAAACCGTCACAACCACTTTCCAATATCTCGCTTGCCTCACCATTTATGCTGTAACCACTCGAAAGGAGAGCTTTGATTTCAGGTTTAATCTCCTTCATGCGGTCATATACTTCTCCTCCACCCATGCCAGGCATAATCATGTCCAAAATAACCATGTCAATCCTATCCTTGTTTGCTTTATAAATATCAAGAGCTTCTTCACCCCCTGACGCCACCAGCACCTTGTACCCGAGTTCTCTTAGCAGCTCTTTGCCTACATCCAGGATGTTTTGCTCATCGTCGACCAAAAGGATTGTTTCGCTGCCCCGCTTGATCTCTTCCTCCCTAGCCATGGATCTCTCACTGTTGACCGTGGTTTCTGCAGCAGGCAGATAAATATTGAAAGTGGAGCCATGCTCCTTTTTGCTGTAAACATTGATGATACCACCATGATTCTTGATAATGCCATAGGCCGAAGCCAATCCCAATCCTGTCCCCCGACCCATCTCTTTTGTTGAAAAAAAGGGATCAAATATCCTTCGTCGGGTGGCTTCATCCATACCAATGCCGGTATCGGTAATGGATATTTTAACATATCTTCCATGTCGCACATTATATGGTTTTGTATAGTTCTCATCCAGGGTGACGTTGCTCGTCTCCAGGTAAAGATCTCCACCACCCGGCATGGCGTGCCAGGCATTTACGTAAAGGTTCAAAAGGACCTGTTCGATCTGGCCTTGATCAACTTCTACGGTCCAGACATCTTGTTCATATTTCTCTCTGATGGTGATTTCCTTCTTGGTGCGGCCAAACATGCTTGAACTTTTTTTAACAATTTCATTAATGTCTGTCGGCTTAACTTCACATTTTCCGCCTCTGGCAAACCCCAAAAGCTGTCTCGTTAACCCTGCTCCACTCTTAACGTGATTTTCAATGCGTCTTAGCCACTGATAATGAGGGTGGGTCGAATCAAGATCTTTTAATATCAAGGAGGCGTATCCCTGAATCCCCATGAGGAGATTATTAAAGTCATGGGCCACACCTCCGGCAAGGGTGCCGATGGACTCCATCTTCTGAGCCTGTAGGAGTTGGGCCTCAAGACGCTTCGATTGCGTAATGTCCTTGAGGGTATGGGTATAACCTGATAGCGTTCCCTCATGATCCAGTATGGGAGAAGTTGAGCATATGTAAGTCCCACCTATGTTGGGCTCGGTTATCTCTTTGGTATGGGGCTCTAATGTTTTCATGGTAAGAAGCAATGGGCATTGCTCGATTGGGTGGTTTTCCCTGTGCACCACCTCATAACATTTTTTGCCCATCAGGCTTTCCTTGGTGGTATTGAAAGCTTCGGCCGTAGCCTTGTTCACACGAAATATTCGGTGTTCACTGTCCAGCAGCATAACCATGTCGGTTATGGCATCAAATGTATTTTCCCAGCCCTCCTTGGCTTGAACCAGTGCCTGTTCGGCTTTTATTTTTTCCGTAACATTTCGTGCAATCTCAATAACACCGACGATCTGACCAGATTCATCCCTGAGCGGCACGCCATAGTCTTCCCAATAAGATTCGCCCACAGTATCCATGGCAGGTTGATACATCGTTGCATGTTCAGTGTTGCCCGTTTCCAAGGCCTTTTTACAGGGGCAACCCGGGCAAGGAGCCTCGGCGTTCTGAAAAAATTTATGACACGTATGGCCTATCAGATCCTCAGGGGTTTTATTAACAATGCTGGCTGCCATCTTGTTTGCCCAGACGATCCTCATCTCCCTATCAACTTGCATGATCATATCAACCGAAGCATCCAGAATGGCCTGTTTCTGTGCTTCACTCTCCCGTAGCGCTTTTTCCGCCCGCTTGCGGTTGGTTATTTCCTGCCTTAATTCTTGGTTTTTCTTCTCAAGTTGTGCAGCCCTCCTCTTTTCGATTCTGTAAAGAGCAAACCCTCCAGCCGAAAACAGCAACATGAAAAGCGATGTAATCTCTAGATAATTCATTGCATGCCTTCGAATGGGTGCTGCAATTTCAGAATAATTCATAGAAACACCAATTGACCATAACTGGTTTCCCATATGAATCGGGGCATAAGCTATAAGCCTCGTACCGCATGGCGCACAATCATAGATGCCGACACCTTCTTCCCCCTGTGTGGCTTTTACTACAATATCTTCTAATGCCGACCAATCATGATCGGGAAACACCTCTTTTCTTGAGGCTATTATATGTTGACCAACCTGTTTTGGATCAGGATGGCTTAATATTGTTTTTCTCTGATCCAATATCCATACAAAGCCTTCCCTGCCCACCTTGGTTGACTGAACAAAATGTTTAGACAAAGTATCCAAGCTTATCATCCATCGCACAAGCCCAGCAAATTGATCTTTATAAAATACAGGTTCTGAGATAGAAATAACGGGTTCACCTGAGTGGTTATAAAACCATTCACTGACATACGGTTTATGTTCTCGTATGACATATGCTACACCTGGCTTATCAGAGTGATCCGTTCCCGGCCTGCCTTTTATAAATGGATGCCTGTGCAACATAATCCCATCGGCATCCAATGCAGTAAAGGCATCAACATCACCTTTATGAGATTCATAAAATATTTTGATGGGACAGACATCTATTCCGGTTTGCATAACCCTATTTTGGATCTCTTCTTGGAGTGCCGGTTCCATTGCAATAATCTTCAACTCTCTTGAAAGGGCGTCAGCAAATTCTTCTAATCTGTCCGCAGTCGCCTTTGCAATTGTCAGTAACTGCTGTTGAGTTTGTGAAATCACTGTCTCCTCAAAGTTCCTGTGGCAGAGGTACGACACATATACAAAAATGGCAATAACAGCCAAACCAGCTGCGCCAGCCATCAGCACTTTCCTGGATAATCTCTGTTTTTTCATAAGATTCGATCTATCCTGATATCTCCAGGTGCAAAGAGCCATGGAGACGACTGTTGTTAATGCAATGCACAGAACTCTGAATCAGATTAACATAGCTTAACTTCGTCGATTTCTGTTGGCTTTATCCCTTTGGTACCGAGATGGCCACTTTCCTTTTTACGCTTTTCGATCAACCACCATAGAGATTTTTCAATAGTCTCGGCCGTGAATGGCTTTTGAATAAGATCATGGATTCCTATCCTGATTGCCTCAGATGCAATGTCAATATTGCCGTACGCTGTGACGAGTATCATTATGGCATCCGGATGAGACTCTTCTACCAGCTTGAAAAACGCCAGCCCGTCCATGCCTGGCAGCCTGTAATCGCTGATAATAATGTCATAGCTTTGCTTCTTTAGTGCTTCCATACCCTCTTCGGCAGTCTCAACGGCCAGCAAATGGCGCCCTTCGGCTTCAAAGAATAGGCTCAAAGAATCTCTTATCCACTCATCATCATCTACAAGTAGTATTTTTATATCTTTTAGCTTGCTGTACAGGCCCATCTGCTTAACTTTCGTTGCAAAAAGGATTTGAAATATCAACACTGGTTTGCTCTGTGGTGACCTACTAAAGCAGGAGGTATGCCAAGAAAACGCGACCCTGATAAAGATTATAAATTTCGGCAGGTTAGGCTTATTTGCCCTTGTACACAGTTGTGTGTTCAGCAGTCGAATTTAGAAAAATTGCAAAATCGAATTTAGAAAAATTGCAAAATGGGCAGATGGGATAGTGTTGGTCGGATGGAACTATTTTATTTGCAATTTTTTCCTGCGGTAGCGGAAGGTGTGGTGATTTATGTTAAGAAGCTGCGCGGCCTTGCTTTCATTGCCTCCGGCCAATCTCAGAGCTTCCGCAATATAGTATCTTTCCAAAGATTCTTGTACAGAGGAAAAATCGATACCTGTCGGGGGAATAGGAGGAAAGGCGATTTCGGCCCCCGGCTTGGAGGGGCCTACGCCCTGGAGGGATTGCTCGCTGTGGGTTTCACCCTTGAGATATTCTATGCCAAGGTCTTGGAGCGTCAGCTCTGGCCCCTTGCCGACCAGGACCCCCCTTTCAATGACGTTTCTTAACTCACGAACATTGCCCTCCCAGTGGAACTTCTTCAAAGCATCTTCGGCCTGGGGAGAAAGTCCGCTAAAGGTCTTACCGTGCTTTCGACCAAACTCTACCAGAAAGTGTCTGGCAATGGGGACAATATCATCACGGCGATTATTTAAGGATGGCACCTCTACCTTGATAACCGCAAGGCGGTAGTAAAGATCTCGTCTGAAATCGCCTTTTTCTATCATGCTCTCCAGGTCTTTATTGGTGGCAGAGACGACCCTGGTTTGGATCCGGAGCTTTTTACCCCCCCCCAGTCTGTAATACTCGCCGTCTTCAAGAAAACGCAAAAGCTTTGCCTGGGCTGCCATGCTCAAGTCACCCACCTCGTCCAAGAACAGGGTTCCATTTGCGGCCTGTTCTACCAACCCCTTTTTACCGGAGGCGCTTGCGCCGCTAAAAGCCCCTCTCTCATATCCAAAAAGTTCACTTTCGATAAGATCATTTGGGATGGCGCCACAGTTTACAGTGACCAGGGGGCCCTTAAAATTGGGGCTTCTGTAGTGGATAGCACTGGCAATTAATTCCTTGCCTGTTCCTGTCTCCCCAAGAATGAGAATCGGGGTGTCCGGACTCTTGGCCACCATTCCTACAAACGCCATTACATCCTGGATAGCATTGCTTTCTCCTATGAAGCAAGGAAGGTTCTCCTTAAGATATTTTTCCTGAAGGAGCTGAACCTCTTTTCTCAGCCTGACCGTTTCAAGAGCATTCCGGATAGTCACCTCCAAGGCATCCATATGGATGGGTTTTACCACATAATCGTGGGCCCCAAGCTTCATGGCAGAGATCACAGTATTGATATCCTCATAAGCGGTTATCATGATAGTCAAAATATCAGGGTAAAGCTCTATGATTCTGCCAAGCGCTTCGATTCCATCCATACCCGGCAGCCCGATGTCAAGCAGAACCAGGTCGGGGGGATTGTTATTCATGGCCTCGATTGCAGCTTCGGCTGAAGAAAATGCTTTTACCTGGTAGTCTGTCTCAAGGGCCATGGTGACCCCTTCCCTTATGGTTTCTTCGTCATCAACGACATATATGGCGTATGAAATCATTTACGGCTCATCCTTTTTTCCACTGGAATTTTAATCCTGAACTCAGCCCCGCCCCATTTACTCCTAAATACGTCCAAAGATCCACCGTGGTCTGTGATAATCCTGTGACTGAGGCTCAGCCCTATCCCTGAACTATCGCTCTTAGTGGTAAAGAAGGGATCAAAGATCTTGTCTCTAATGTTTGAGGGCATACCCGGGCCCGAATCGGAAACGCGTATAATAATATAGTTATTCTCTTGAGAGGAGGTTATCTCTATTCTCTGGGGGCCGTCGATCATTTTCATGGCCTGGGCAGCATTTGTAATCAGGTTCAAAAGCACCTGTTCAATTAAATGAGAATCCGCATAGCACCGCGGCAAATTTCGAGCCAGTGATTTTTCAAGTTTAATTCCGCTTTTTCTCAAGGTAACCGAGGAAAGGTTCACCGCTTCTTCGATAGATTCATTAATGTCTGTCAAAGCCAAGTTAGGTGTGCTCGGCCTTGAAAAATCCATGACCTTTCTGATAACCAGCTCTATCTTGTTTGAAGCAGATTGGAGCTGTCCGACAATTCTCTTGACTTTCTCAAGGGTCTCCGGTTCGAAGCTATCCGAACTATCGTAAATCTTTTTCAGGGTCGCCAAATAAACATTAATGCCGGAAAGTGGGTTTCTTATTTCATGGGCGATGCCAGCAGCCACATGACCGAGGGAGGCCATTTTTTGCCTAATCGATACAAGATGCTCCAGCTCTTTGGCCCTGGTAATGTCCATCATATTGACCAATATCGCTTCCCCCTGGTATTCAATCAAACTTGCCCGGCAATGGACCCATCTCATGTTAACCCCGCCATCCAACTTACCAGCAGAATAAAACCTAAATTCCGTATCCAGCGTTCGAGCATCTCCTGAAAGCACCCTCTGATAGAACTGCTTGAACTTTTCAACATCATCCGGGTGGATGTTTTCAAAATCTGTGAATTTAAATGACTCAGGCAAAGGACCAAAGAGTCTTTCCTGTTCCGGATTTTTATAAACGATTTGATCATCCTGGATAATAAAAATGCCAGTAAGGCAGTTCTCCACCAAATCACGAAAGCGCTGCTCGCTCTTACGTAGCGCCTCCGCTGATTCAGCAATATGTTTCAAATACTTTGTCTCTGCTTCAAGATCCGCCTTTCTCTTCTGGATTCTAAGAAGAGCAATGCAGCCAGCTCCAAATAACAATATGACAAGTCCCGAAAGCCCAAATGTATTTCTCGCATGGGCATAAATGGGTGCTGCAATTTCAGAATAATCCATAGCAATACCAATCGACCATAAGTGGGTCCCCATACGAATAGGGGCATAAGCGATAAGTCTCTTACCGCACGTCGGGCAATCATAGATGCCGACACCTTCTTCTCCCCGTGTTGCTTTTTCTACAATATCCTCTAATTCTGACCAATCATAATCAGGGAACGCCTCCTTTCTCGAGGCCATAATATCATCACCCACTTGCTTCAAATCAGGATGTCTCAATGGTGTGCTTAAAATTGTTTTTTTCTGATCCAATATCCATACAAAGCTTTCCCTGCCCACCTTGATTGGCTGGATAAAGCGCTTATACAGATTATCCAGGGTAATCGTCCATTGAATAATCCCTGCAAATTCACCCTCATAAAATACGGGTTCCGAGATAGATATGACGCCACCTAAATCATGATGAAACACTTCACCCACATAAGGCTTGTGTTCCCTTAGCACATGAGCGATATCCGGTTTTTCAGCGCAATCCGCTCCGATCCTGCCCTGTACATAAGGATGAGTACACAAGACAACACCATTGGCGTCAAAAAAGGTCAGTGCATCCACCCCTGATTCGTCAATTTTGTAAAGCGTTTTGATCGGACAATATTTACGACAAGGTCTGAAATGTTCAGTCTCTTTGAGGGGTTTTTCTTTGCATATTTTTGCTCTTACTTGCACTAAAGGGTTCATTGATATCGTTTTTAGAGATCCTAAATGCTCAACCATGTAATCTTCCAATCTACTCGCGGCCGTCTTTGCAATTGTCAACAATTGGTGTTGTTCCTGGGAGACAATTGTCCTTTCAAAAGCCTTTTGGTTCAGATAAGACAGGTATATAATAGTGATGATAATCGCTAAACCAGCTATGATACCCAGTAACACTTTCCTGGATGATCCATGTTCTTTCATAGGCTCTGCTCCGCTGTGGTATCTCGAAGGATAAAATCAGGATTCTTATGGCCAGCATATCACTATCCCGACTCATGCTTTTGGGGTAAAGATCGAGATAATTGCCTCAGATTTTCAAACAGTATAAGAAAAAGTGTTATAAGCGTCAAGGATCAATGCCCAGCCTTTTACTATCAATTTACTAATGGGAGCATCAAATCGTTTACATCGAAACATCTTTACATTATTTATTGCAAACAATAATATTATGCTCTCCTTAGTAAGTTGAAAGGTGGAGCCCTCTCTTTCATCAGTGTTTATGAAAATCGGCAACTTAGTCTTAGAGAATCCCCTTATTCTGGCCCCCATGGCTGGCATCACCCAACTCCCTTTTCGACGCTTAGCCAGAGAAGCGGGATGTGCCTTAGTCGTTACAGAGATGGTAAGCGCAAACGGCCTTGTGCACGGTTCGAAAAAGACCACAGAGCTTCTAATAAGCCATCCCAATGAGCGCCCCCTTTCGGCCCAAATATTCGGGGCAGACCCAGAGATCATGAAGGAGGCTGCCCTGATCGTACAGACCGCGGGTGCCGATTTGCTTGACGTGAATCTGGGGTGTTCGGTCCGAAGGGTGATCAGACAAGGAGCCGGTGCGGCCCTGATGCGTGAACCAGAAAGGCTGGAAGCGGTTTTAAAGGGGATCCGGAGTGCAGTCAGCCTTCCCTTGACCGTTAAGATGCGAACGGGTTGGGAGCCTTCAGGGAAGCAGGCGATCAGAGCAGCGCGTATCGCTGAATACTGCGGCGTTGATGCGGTAGCTATCCACCCCAGGACGGCCATTCAAGGGTTTAGCGGCAGGGCAGATTGGTCTTTAATCGCCCGGCTCAAGGAATCAGTTTCTATGTCGGTCATAGGCAACGGCGATATTCGCGGGCCAGATGATGTGCTCAGGATGCAACGGGAAACCGGGTGCGACGGTGTTATGATAGGGCGGGCCGCTATCGGAAATCCCTGGATCTTCACCCAGGCACTTGATCTTATGCACGCCAGACCCCCCAGATGGCCAGATCGCCCCAAACGCCTTAACACAGTGCTTCGTTACATTGACTATGCCGTCAATCATTTTGGGGAAGGTCGGGCCGTGCGTATCCTTCGAAGCCGTCTTGGCTGGTTTACCAAGGGGCTTCCCCACAGCAGCTGTTTCCGGGCCAGTATCGCCCGTTTAAAGACCACACAGGAAATGGTGGATGCAGTGCGGACCTATTTTGAGTCCTTGGAGACCGCAGATCTGAGTTAGCCGATGCGATCGATACTCCATAGATTGCAAGCTTAAACAATATAATAACATGACACCCATCTGTTTCTGATCTAAGGCGTTGTAATCATTTTGACTTTTCCTCTTCCTTGATTCTATCCCCCCAAGGCCTGTTACCCCCTAGAATTCTTGACAAAATCGCAGTATTGTGGCAAGCTGCCCTTAAATTTTGGTACAAATCATTTTAACCCTAACACGAAGGGGGCCATAAATTGAATACCAAGACCCTGTTTCTCATCAAGAGAGGCAGGGTTTTGTGCTTTTGGAGAAATTGCAAAAAGGCGGGGAAAGGAGAGTGGTAATGGAAATAGCAAATACGATTATCCTCGTTATAGGGCTCATCATTTTGGGATGGTACCAAAAAAGCCGAATCAAGATTTTGGAAAAACACCTCGCTTCACAAAAAAGTATACTCGATATTTTAAAAATTTACCTTGATATTTTTGACCCACAACAACTTCAAGCCTGGGTGAAAATCAGGCAAAAAACCATTGAAAAACAAAATGACCTGGAGATCGATAAAATGCGGGCATGGATGGCAGGGCTCATGCAAGAACGATTTGAAACAGGAAAGTGGGTTGAAAGAGAAACGAACGCTGCAATGGATCTCATCATTAGGTTGCTTTTTTATGCGCCACCCAACGTTCGAAAAAAGTCCATAGCAAAAATGCCTAATAGTATGTTTAAGGATGTCGTCAAAAAGATTTTAGATCGAATGCCGGAATATGGCGAAATTTTGGCAGCAGGAGGTATAGCTACAGCATCACCTAATAGCGGAAATGAAAAGGCGTAAGCTATAAACTATGGTGACCTCCCCCTCCCCCTTGAATGCCATTTGGGCAACCCATGAAGGGCTTGACAGATGCATCACAAAGTCTTTTGCCAACGAAGCGCCCGCTGTCGCCATAAAAGGTTTGGGGGATTGCGTAGCGATCTATCAAATCTTGGGAAGGGCTTGTTCCTAGGGCTTCAACTTAACGTGACTGCTCTTTTGAAGATCACTTCCAAGGATTCTAATAGCCTCGGCCCGGTCTCTATGAACCTTTGTAATCCTGATCTCGCCGATCTTGGGACCAGGAACCAAATAGATCTGACCTGCCGAGCCCTTGATGGGTTCACTCGTTCCGAACACCTCCAACACATCTCCGATGGCAAGCCCTACGTCTTTGCCTGCTGACAGCGTAAATGTATTCTCCGAACATGAGGTGATATATCCCTCCCAGGGCTCATCGCCTAACAGCTCACAGATCCTTTTACATATCCCATCTGTGGTTTTGGCCAGAAGCCGATCTGCAATCTCCTTGCGGTATCCACTCCTTTTTTTGAGATTGTGCCAGTCATCTTCTGAGACCTCGACCTCGCCCTGAACGACCTCATCGAAAAGGATCGCTCCGGTTTCAATATCATAAGCCCTCACGCACACACAGAGTTGCGCGAGCATACAGGTGTCTCTGAATCCCCAAATGCCGCGCTTTTCCGCCAAACATTTAATCCCAGAAAGGCTCTCCTCCAGTACCACATTGAGGCCGAGGGACCTGCCAAGTTTGGCCAGAGCCAGGTTGTCGAGCTGCCCGGATGGAAGGCGGGGTACCTCTTTCAGGAGATTGCGGGTTTTTTGCGAATCCACGATATATAGGCCATCGCAAAAGCGCTTCAAAAAAGTGTTAAGGTGAATTCTGGCTGACGCTTGAAAATCTTTCCCTCCGTAACCCGCTTCGTTCACAATGGGTAAGAATGCGATCTTCTTCTTTAAGGCCTTCCCCTCGCCAAGGATGTCTTGGGTTATTTTCTTGGTGGCAGCACAGCCAATAGCCAAAAAGATGGCCATTAAGACGGCAATCATCATGCTACCCTTTATGCGTATGCTTCTCATCCCATTTTCCTCCAATAAGTGTTGAGTGCCTAAAGTTCATAGATTAAGGTGAAACCAATTGTTACAAAAAGTTTCTTTGAGGCCTTAACGTTAGTTCACTTTAGGCATTTTAAGCATTTTAGCTCGCTTGACTTTGTGTAAAAGAGACTTTACGGGCGCCACAAAAGGTTTTCCACCAGTAAAAGCACAAAATTCACAACCAAGAAACTAAGTGTCCAGAGAGCAGATGTAAGGCTTCAAGTCCACAATAGGTGTTCCATCCACAGCATCCAGTCCACGAACTTTGAGGACTGGCCCTTCCACGGCAAGCACATCTACCAGACAAAGGCCAATGGGGTTGGGACGGTCCGGACTTCGGGTTGCAAAGACCCCCCGCTTGGGAATAGCCGGGTTTCCCTTAGGATGAACCCTGAGGGTCTTGCGGTCTGCCATGTGGAGCCAACACAGAACGAAAAGTTTATCTCCGGTCTGAATGCCCTCCAAGCCCTGCAAGACCACTTCCTCTATAATGAGCTCAGCCTCCACACCGGCGCGTCGGCCCTGATGTGGAGCCTCGTGTCGCTCTTTTAAGGGAGATCGGACCCAGCCGATCGGCCTGATCTTATAATCACTCACAGGGTTTTATCCTTCCCCCCTGTATTCTACCCGCACTGTCGTGGTTATGCCGCCCCGGGGGGTAAAGGTCCCCACCACCTCCATAAATTTTGGGCGCACGACCGAAACCAGATCTTCCAGAATTCGATTAACCACGTGTTCGTAAAAGATCCCAACCCTCCGATACTGCAACAGGTAATACTTCAGGGATTTCAATTCGACAATCTTATCATTTGGGTGGTAATGAATCGTAATACACCCAAAGTCCGGAAGACCTGATATGGGACACACAGAGGTAAATTCAGGCTGCTCAATCTTGATCTCAATATCCCTCTGTGTCCTGTAGCCATAGTCGAGTACCTGAAGCACCCTCGGCTCTATAGTGTCAGGGCTTTCAATTTTATTGAGCAGGGCTTTTTTCATGCCTGATATGTCCATGCCTGACTCCTTTCTATGGTAAAGGCACAAAAGAGGGGGGTGCCCAGCAGGACGATCATGAGTTTTAAAACAATTGCCCCAGGATCATTTCTCCCAAACGCGAAACGACCCCCCAAAAGCCAAGGTCGATAACCTTCGGCGGACCGGCCTGTAGGCAGAGTGCTTTAATTTTTTCGTGCCCTATAACACAATTGGCCCAGTAGTAAAAGACCAACCCGAATAAACCAGTATCTGGGCCGAGCCCTTGACAACAGAGCCACTGGAGGACCAAACCCTTGACACTCTGAACCCTCTTTGTTAGGTAAGATGAGGGGCGGATTTCTTGTGAAACTCAAATATTACGGCGTCAGGGGTTCCATTCCCACGCCAGGACTGCATACCGTAAAATACGGCGGTAATACGCCGTGTGTTGCCATTTGGAACGCCGATAACCTGATGATATTAGACGGTGGCACGGGCCTCCGGGTGCTTGGCGATGACCTCATGAATACCTCTTTTGGTCGTGGACAGGGAGAGGGGACCTTCCTGTTCAGTCACCTCCACTGGGATCATATCCAGGGCTTTCCCTTCTTTAAGCCAGCGTATATAGCCGGAAATCTTTTCAAACTGTATGGCCCTTCTCATGTAGACGTGACCCTGGAAGATGCCATGAGACAGCAACAGCAGTACCAGAATTTTCCGGTCTTGATGGAAGATATGCCCGCCGCCTTCACATTTACGGAATTAAAAGAGGGACAAACCTTGGAAGTCAATGGCATGGAGATCACAAATCGCAGGTTAAACCATCCGGGAGGCGTATTTGCTTACAGAATCTCCAGTCAAGGCAAATCAATCGTATATGCCACGGATACGGAGCATGACTCGGTATTGGATCCGAAGCTCTTGGAATTGGCTGATAATGCTGACATCTTGATTTATGATACGACTTATACGCCTGAACAATATAAGGACCATGTGGCCTGGGGCCATAGTACATACAAAGAAGGCATCAAGATTGCCAAGGCTGCTAATGTCAAGGCGCTACATCTCTTTCACTACGACCCCTCCCTCTCAGACGAAACGATCGACGCTGTTTTAAAAAAGGCCCGAAAGGATTTCCCGAATACCTTTGGAGCCCAAGAAGGATGGGAAATTACCCTGTAATCTGTTTAGCTTCCCCTGGTTCACCATTAGACATCCTGGCGCGGAGCTGTCCACAGGCCGCACAAATGTCACCCCCCTTGCTGTGACGGATAATGGTCGTGTAGTGATGATCCAAAAGAACCTTTTGAAAAGTCAGGATGGCACCTTCCTCAGGTCTCTTAAACTCAGCCCCCTCATACGGATTAAAGGGAATCAAGTTGATCTTGGCTCGCAAAGGTCTCAACAGCCTCGCCAAACGCATTGCATCCCCAGGCGCATCATTCATCCCGGCAATTAAGACATATTCAAACGTGATCATCCGGCGAGAGGGAAGAGGAAACCTGCGGCACGCAGACAGGAGCATCTCGATCGGATAGGTACGGTTGATGGGCATCAATTTGTTTCGGGTATCGTCGTCTGCAGCATTCAAGGAAACGGCCAGATTAACCGTAACATCCCTTCCCAGATCATCTATTCTCGGAACCAACCCCGCTGTAGAAAGGGTGACCCGGCGATTGGAAAACTGAAGGCCGTTATTGCCCGTAATGATTTGGATAGCCTGCACAACACTGTTGTAGTTAGCAAGCGGTTCCCCCATCCCCATGAAGACGATGTTGGTCAGAGACCTGGGGTCTTCAAGATCGTCTCGTACGGCACAGATCTGGTTAATGATTTCCGAAGGTTCGAGGTTGCGAACCAATCCCCCGCGACCAGTGAGGCAGAACTTACACCCCATGCCACAGCCTACCTGACTCGATACACACAGTGTCCAGTGACCCCGCTCCGGAATCAACACGCTCTCGACATTTTGGCCGTCCTCTAGACGGAAAAGGTATTTTTTCGAGCCATCCATCGAACTCTGGACCTGTTCTGGTTCAAGACGGCTTATGGCCAGTCGGTCTGACAGAAAGCGCCTGAGGTCCTTGGAAAGATCGGTCATCTCTGAAAAGGAATAGACGCCTCGGTGGTAGATCCATTTAAGAATCTGGTCAGCCCGATAAGAGACAACGCCATACTGCCCGAGCCAATGCACGAGGGACTCATGGGTCAAGTTTTTTACGTCCTGCTGAACGAACATAGCGGGTCACACATGCAATCTACAATCCAATCGTGTCTCAATTTTTTGCCAAATCCAAGTTCGAAATATTTTCTTGACATACGCTTGGAACAATAATTATTATAATCGTTTTTGTAGGAAAATCTACCATCATGTTTGAGAATCTGACCGACAAACTGAACCTTGCCTTTAAGAAGCTTAAGGGCCACGGCAAATTAACAGAGAAAAACATCGATGCCGGGCTAAAAGAGATACGCATGGCCCTTCTTGAAGCCGATGTCCACTACAAGGTCGTCAAGGACCTTGTTGCCGCTATCAGGGAACGTGCCATCGGCCAGGAGGTCCTGGCTAGCCTGACACCAGGGCAGCAGGTTGTCAAGATTGTTAATGAAGAACTTACCCAGCTCATGGGTAGCACGCACGAAGGGCTGCGCCTGACTGGTAGCCGACCCGCTGTGGTCATGCTCGTTGGCCTGCAGGGTTCCGGAAAAACCACGACGGCCGGCAAGCTGGCCAAATTCATGATGGGCCAACACCGCAGACCCTATCTGGTGCCTGCTGATCCTTATCGCCCGGCAGCCATTGATCAACTGAAGAAGATCGGAAACCAAGTGGGTGCAGAGGTCTTTCCGGCCACCCAGGATATGGACCCGGTGGATATTTGCCGAGATGCCCTTCAAATGGCACGTCAAGCCGGGTTTGATACCCTTGTGATTGATACAGCGGGCCGCCTCCATGTTGACGAGGCCCTGATGGCCGAGCTGGGGCGGATCAAGGAGACTGTGCATCCGTCTGACATCTTGCTGGTGGCCGATGCCATGACCGGCCAGGATGCGGTCAATATCGCCAAGGCCTTTCATGACGCCCTTGATATTGGTGGGGTCATTCTCACCAAGATGGAAGGGGATGCGCGTGGTGGGGCGGCCATTTCTATAAAGGCGATCACCTCCGCGCCTATCAAGTTTGTAGGTGTGGGCGAGAAACTGGACGCCTTGGAGCCGTTTCATCCAGACCGTATGGCATCCAGGATCCTGGGCATGGGTGATATTCTATCTCTCATTGAGAAGGCACAGGAAAGCATTGACGAGAAAAGGGCTCTGGAACTGGAAAAAAAGCTGCGCAAAAGCCAGTTTACCTTAGAGGATTTTCGTGATCAAATGGTGCAAATCAGAAAGATGGGTTCCTTGGAGGATTTGTTGGCGATGATCCCTGGGATGGGAAAGCTCAAACAACTCAAACAGCTCAAGGTGGACGAGAGGGAGCTAGTGCGTATTACTGCCATTATCGATTCCATGACGGCCCAGGAACGTCGCAATCACAATATTATAAACGCGAGCCGACGCAAGCGGATTGCCAAGGGGAGTGGAACAACCGTTCAGGAAGTCAATCAACTCTTGAAAAATTATGTCCAGGTCCATAAGATGATCAAGAAATTGAATAAAGGCGGCTTCGGTTCCCTCGGCCGGGGAATGCTGCCGTTTTAAGGAGGAATAGGAATCAGATGTCTGTTAAGATTAGATTGGCTAGATACGGCGCCAAGAAAAAACCGTATTATCGAATTATTGTGGCTTCGAGTGACGCATCTCGGGATGGCAGATTTCTCGAACTCGTCGGGACGTATGACCCGCTAAAGGAACAGGCTGCTATTACCTTAAAGCACGATCGTGTCAAGGCGTGGATTGAAAAAGGGGCCATACCAACGGCAACTGTCAAGAGTATTTTAAAGAAAGAGGGCTTCTTTTCAAAAACAGCGAATGTTTAAAATGGACTTTGCGGAGTAGCTTACCTTTTTTCGAAACGTGGGTTTTCTCTTGTAACGTTGCTAGGAGGTCGGGGGAATGAAGGACTTGATCAAGTACATAGCCCAAGCACTGGTGGATTATCCTGAGCAGGTAGAGGTTTCGGAAGTGGAAGGCGAACAAACCTCGGTCCTTGAACTAAAAGTGGCCAAGGAGGACCTGGGAAAGATCATTGGCAAGCAAGGCCGCACAGCACGTGCTATACGGACCATTTTGAGCGCTGCTTCTGCCAAGATCAAAAAACGATCCGTGTTAGAGATCATAGAGTAACGTACCATGCGTGAGGATGCCCTCACCCCCATAGGTAAAGTTGTGGGCACCCACGGGATTAAAGGCTACCTTAAGGTACTTTCCTTCGCCGAATCCACAGCTTCATTTGCACCTGGCAAGCAGGTGGCCTTAAGGCAAAAAGGTAAGCCGCTTGTTGCATTTAGGATAGAATCGGCCCGGCCCCATAAGCGCGGCTTGCTTCTAGCCTTAGAAGGCATAGCCTCGGTTGACATGGCAAAAAAGTGGGTCGGCTATGAGCTATGCATTGATAAAACCACCCTTCCTGAACTTGAGAAAGGCACCTACTACTGGCACCAAATCATCGGCCTGGAGGTCTTGACGGTGGATGACCGCCGCCTCGGCCGGGTGGCGGCCATTGTTCCCACTGGGAGCAATGATGTATATGTGGTCCGGGACGAAAAAGACGAAAGAAAGGAGGTCTTAGTCCCTGCGATCGATTCAGTGGTGGTGGATATCGATCTGAAACAGGAGGTTTTGCGGGTGGACCTTCCCGAAGGTTTAGAAGATTGATGGTTTTGCAATAAGTCCATTAAAAGGCTGGCGCGGTTATGTGCTGGCCTGGGGTCAGGGTCGAATGAATTTCACGATTCTTACGCTATTCCCTGAAATGTTTTCTGCCCTGCTGGTAGGAGGCATTGTAAAGAGGGCGGTTGAGCGTCAATATATATCGATCGAGCCCATAAACATCAGGAGCTTTGCCAAAGACCGTCACCGCACCGTGGACGACCGTCCCTATGGCGGCGGGTGCGGCATGGTGATGAAACCAGAGCCTCTGGCAGAGGCGATTCGACATGCCAGGGAAAAACATCCTGAGGCTTACACGCTTGTACTTACGCCTCAGGGTCGACTGTTTAACCAACAGGTGGCCCAAGAACTTGCAGGATGTGCCGGGCTCATCTTAGTCTGTGGCCGTTACGAGGGTATCGACGAGCGAGTCCGGGAAGACCTTGTAGATGACGAACTGTCTGTCGGAGATTATGTTCTGACCGGTGGTGAACTTGCCGCCATGGTGGTCATCGATGCGGTGAGCCGATTGATTCCTGGCACACTTGGAAGTGAGCGCTCGGCGCAAGAGGATTCGTTTTCAACTGGACTGTTGGAGTATCCACAATATACGCGGCCAAAGTCTTTTGAGGGATCCAACGTGCCGGAAGTGTTGCTTTCTGGTGACCACAATGCCATTAGGCGGTGGCGGCGACAGACCTCTCTGGTTCGCACAGTATTGAAAAGGCCTGATCTGCTGATGGACCAGCCTCTTACAAGAGACGATATAGAGTTTATGAAAAAGCTCCAGCAAGATATCAATACCATTATAGGTAAGCAGTCCATAGCATCTTGACAGCCTCTGGGAACCTTTACTTGGCCCTGATACACCATCCGGTGTATAACAAAAATGGCGAGGTGATTGCCTCGGCCGTCAGCAACCTCGATTTGCACGACATATCAAGGGCTGCGAAAACTTATGGCGTGCGGGCCTTTTATATCGTCACCCCGCTCTCTGACCAACGGGAGCTTGTTGAGCGGATTATATCTCACTGGACCGAGGGTCTGGGCGCTAGGTACAATCCCGACCGTCGCGAGGCGTTAAGACTGATTAAGATCGCAATATCTCTGGATACTGTACGAGACGAAATCGCCCGTAACGGTGATGGTTTGCCGGTAACCGTTGTAACCCATGCCAGACCCCACCAGCGCAATATCACTTATGGGGCACTGGCAAAGATGATAAAATCCAATCGACCTTACTTGCTCCTTTTTGGGACAGCGTGGGGGCTGACACAAGAGTTCATTGACAAAGCCGATTATGTTCTGGCTCCTATTATGGGCCACACAGGATATAATCACCTGTCAGTTCGCTCGGCTGCGGCCATTGTGCTGGACAGGCTCTTAGGAAGAGAGGAGAAAATTTTTTCAAATCCTGAACTTTAGTTTGTGTCCATCTATAAATAACCTGTAAAACGCCGCTCATCAGCGCGAAGCGTCGCCCGGCGACAAAAAGAGCCATTTATGGATGGAAACGAGTTCACTTTATGTGGAGGAAAAGAGATGGAAGCCATCAAGGCCATTGAAAAGGAACATATGCGATTTGACCTGCCGTATTTCAAGCCTGGTGATACCGTAAAGGTGCATGTTAAAATTAAAGAGGGGGACAAGGAACGGATTCAGGTCTTTAAAGGGATCGTCATCAGGAAGCGCAAAGGCACCACGAATGCCACATTCACGGTGCGGAAGATCTCATATGGGGTCGGAGTGGAACGCATTTTCCCCCTGCATTCTCCCAACATCGAGAAAATTGAGGTGGTTTCTCGTGGCCGGGTTCGTCGCTCGCGTCTCTATTACCTGAGAAAACGGCGGGGCAAAGCAGCCCGGATCAAGGAACTGCGTCCCCATTAGCTCTCAACAGGCTGTTGTCCAAATGACCACAATTCAGGTGTCCCGGTTTTTTCTGTTGGAAATCTGGGTATACGGCTGTTTGGGCAATGGTCTGTGAAGCTCCCCACCCACAGGGCCGGGGGGTGTCTGCCTGATGGCAGCGCTTCGCGTGGCAGGAAGCAGGCCGGTCAAGATCGGCAATACCAGGTTTTCTGGATCATGAACTGTGGACATTGATCGAGAGCTGTTTGAGAAAAAGGCCCGGCAACACGGATATTCAAAGATTGCTGGCATCGACGAGGCCGGAAGGGGCCCTCTGGCCGGCCCAGTGGTGGCCGCAGCAGCCATCCTCCCTCAAGAGTTTGATCTGCCCTACCTTGATGACTCCAAGAGATTGAGTCCCAAAAGACGAGAAGAGCTTTTCAGCGCGATCTATAAACAGGCCATTTCTATAGGGATAGGGATTGTTGATCCAGTAGAAATCGACCGGATCAATATCCTTCAGGCTTCCCTCTTGTCCATGCGTATGGCAGTGGATAATCTTAGACCAGCCCCGGATTACTTGCTGGTTGACGGTACCTTTACAATTAGATCTCCGGTTCCCCAGCAGGCCATCAAACATGGTGACAGGCGGTGTCTGTCTATCGCGGCAGCATCCATTATTGCCAAAGTAACCCGGGATCGACTCATGGGACTTTATGACGAAGAGTTCCCTGAATTTGGCTTTGGCAAAAATAAAGGGTACGGCACAGAAGAACACCGTGCTGCAATTCGCACTTTTGGGTATTGCTGGATTCACCGGAAAACCTTCCGCGGGGTTAGAGAATACGTCAAGGGTCTGTTGTGATTTGAAGCTGGGCTGTGCATATGGTTAGCAAGAGGATTCGAAGACCAGAAAGCCGATCCAATGACGTGCGACGCCACATTGGAGAAAGCGGCGAATCCCTTGCTGTGAAGTTTTTGAAAAAAAACGGATATAAGATTATCCAACAAAACTATCGTTGTAAATTGGGCGAGATCGATATTATCGCCCGAGACGGGCGTGTGCTGGCCTTTATCGAGGTCAAGGCCCGACGAACTGACCATTTTGGAGGGCCCAAGTGGGCTGTGACACCGCGCAAACAGCGGAAGATATCGATGGTGGCCCTCGAATACCTGAAAGAAACTGAGCAGATGGGCAGCAAGGCCCGCTTTGACGTAGTAGCCATCCGCCTGCTGCCAGGCGACCCGGATGTTGAAATCATCAAGAATGCCTTTGACCTTGCCTACTGACCGAGTCACGCCAACCAATCCCACCGCACCTGGGACACTTTTTGTGGTAGCCACACCTATCGGCCACATGGAAGACATCACCCTGCGGGCGATCCGCACCCTAAAAGAAGCAGAGCTGATCGCGGCCGAGGATACCCGACAGACCCGGAAGCTGCTAACACGCTACGAGATTTCCACACCACTTGTCTCATACCATGACCACAATAAAGAGAAACGGACCCCGGCGCTTCTGGAAAAACTCCAGGCTGGCAAATCCATCGCCCTTGTAACGGATGCAGGCACCCCGTCCATCTCAGACCCGGGATATTATCTTGTCCGGGCAGCCATCCGGGCGGCTATTCCGGTTGTCCCAATCCCGGGGGCCTCGGCCGTGGTTGCCGCATTGAGTGTATCAGGGCTTCCTACAGACAGCTTTGTCTTTGTAGGGTTTGTTCCCCGGAAAGCCGCCAAGCGCAAAGACTTTCTAAAAAAACTAAAAGAAGAACCCCGAACCCTCATTTTCTACGAATCTCCAAAACGACTCCCGGCCCTGATGCAGGAGATGATCGAGCTGATGGGAGACCGAAGCGCCGTGGTGGCACGGGAGCTGACCAAGATTCATGAGGAAATCATCAGAGGATCATTGTGCTACATCCTGAAAGTGTTGAAAGCTCGCCCTCCCCTGAAAGGTGAATATACGCTCCTTGTGGGCGGCTGCGAAGAGGCCGAGGGGTTCGACAGAAACCTGCTCGTGAATGAGCTGAGGCGATTGCGCCTTGAGACGAATCGCCCTTTGTCAGATCTGGTAAAAGAGGTTGCTAAGAAATACGGCCTTTCAAGAAAAGTCGTCTATGAGGAGGCCCTAAAGCTCAAAAAAGAAAGTTAATCCGGTTGCATTTTTGCTCGGTCAAGTCTAGTGAAGCCTCCCCGTGCTTCCGCACGGGGGTTCTGCCTGACGGCAGCGCTTTGCGTCCGGAGAGCAAGCCGGTCAAAATTCCATCAATGGGCTGGTATTTTACCTTTACACAACCTGACAATGCAATTACTGTAAAACCCGATGACCCAGAATATAGAAAAGACTGCTTGGCCTAACAAGTCATTGTGGATTGGACGGAAAAAGGCGGATGCCTTTTTAAAAAAAAGCGCCTGGACCCACCGCTCGATTCTGACGTTATCTTTTTAGTAGAGTAGAGAACAGGTTCAGCTACCTCCCAATGCAGGTACATCCAGAGGGCCTATCCTGCTCCCCCTCATCAAACTGTGCATGAAGTTCTCCCTCACACAGCTTTCCGATGCTCTTCA
>Ga0180301_10000112_pt1 | contig 56298 bp, 76 predicted proteins | sample GuaBasSediGuay16_FD_121797 | JGI IMG/M metagenome (GOLD analysis project Ga0180301, IMG submission 121797) | Subseafloor sediment microbial communities from Guaymas Basin, Gulf of California, Mexico - Guay16, Core 4569-2, 12-15 cm | ecosystem: Environmental > Aquatic > Marine > Hydrothermal...
ATAATATATATTATTATTATTAAGAAAAAAGAAATAATCAAAGAAAATCATCCTTCACAGCCTTCAAATGAACATCTATATACTGTTTGAATGGTTCTCCCCAAATTTTCATGTGAACTTTCACAAAGTTACATTTCAAGTCTGGATTGTTATAATACTTGTTTACATAGTCATTTGAATAGTATTTCCAGCTATCTTCACAGAAAAACCTTTTGTGGGTGGGGTCATTCACAGCTGACATAGTAGGGAAACGTGGCACTGTAATCTTCATTAAACAATTTGGTTTCAAAACTCTCCAGCATTCGTTCATCAAATGATAAATATTTTCAATATGCTCTAATAAATGCTCTGCCAGAATTTCATCTATAGAATTGTCTGGAAAAGGCAAGTCTTCATATTCTAAGTTCAAGACCAAGTCTACACCTTCAATAACTTGTTTGTCTATATTAATGTAATCCTTTAAAATCTTTCTACCACAGCCTAAATTCAATTTCTGTTTAAAACTTAAAAGCTGAATTGCCTTGTGTTTAATTGATAATTGCTTTTCATTTCTTCGTTCTGCTAAAATTCTCATCATCTGCGCATAATTTGACAAATCATCAAGATTATCAAATAGATCTTCACTTATTATATCTGCATTAATTATATTCTTTATTCTAACGAACTTTCTATTCAAATCTTGAAAAGCTTCTTTCAAAGTCATATTAAAAAAGAAATCTCCATATTGTTTATTCTTCTTAGCAAATATATCTAAACAATGTTCAAACCTTTTCCTCATCTCTTCCTTCATATTCACAATAACTTCTCCTTTAATTTAATAGCTTCTCTCCAGACATCATGAACCATCATTCTTGGCTGCCAGCAAGCGTATCTGCCAAGACAATAAATATTGCTCTGCTCTAAACTTTTTATGATATTAGCTGAATTCATAGAAGGAAGGATTTTCCCTGGATATAAAATCTTATCAAACTCAAATTTGTCAAAAGAAACACTGGCCTCTGAAAATTCTTGAACCATATAGTCTTGATAAAAAGTTACTCGATAGTATGGAATATCAGGATCAGGGAAATAAAAAGTCTGGATCAAATTTTCAAATATTGAATATACTGGTGTAAATTTCAGTCCAATTTTGTAATATTCAAAATCTGGCTGATAGTCTATTTCATGAGGAGAGCTATAAACAAGCTTACATATGTTGATTAAATCTATAGTGAATATCACTATTTCATGAATATAAGAGTCCTTTATGCCAATTAAACATTTGCGGTCAGAATAATTAACAAAATCAATAATTCGATCTTTAACATCAGGATTAGGTAATCTGTTCCAATTTAAAATCCATCCTTCATTTGTATAATTGCCAATAGAACTATCTAAGCCACAGGCAACTCTGCTTCTTGTTTTAATTAAATAATTGTGTTTCTGATTTTTTTTGTCTATAGCTATTACTCTTGAACTCACTAATATTTCTCTGTCTGTTAGTTTTGAGTCAAGAAATCTGTGGATATAGAAAAATGGCATTTTATTCGATTTGCTAATCTCTCCATACAATGTAGCTTTATCACCAAATATATATTTAGCAATTCTTCCAGAAAGACCTGCACCAATTATGGCAACCTTATTCTTCATTTTAGCCTCCCAATTATGTCATCAAAATTTTTAACTCTTATAACTTTATTATTAGTTTTGCCTTTATTGTAAGACTTATCAAGTAAAAACACTTTAATTCCCAGCATAGCAATCTTATTCGCATTATCAAGATTGTCTTCAACAGCAAATGCCAAATTTGGGAAAGAGCGATATACTGCTTCCTCTTTTTTTTCAGACCAAACAATACCATCAAACATCATATCATTCTCTCTCAACCATTCCAAAGTATCACCATAAATCCTTTTGTATTTTTTATATTCACGAGCCGTCATCAATGTTATTCCAAACCCCATCTGTTTCAAGCTTTTCAGAAATTCTCTCGATCCATCAATGGGCAAGCCTTTCTTTAAATAGCCAGATTGTCGATATTCGTCTTTCAATCTTGATAAAACTGGGATTGAAAATTCTTTAGATAGCTCCACATATAAATCATAATTCTTTATTTCTCTTTCTATTTTGATACCTGTTTTGTCTTGTATAAATTTGAAAAATTCCTTAGGATAATCATACAAAACTCCATCAATATCAACAGCAACTATCTTATCAAACCTATTAAGCATTTGCTCTTGAGTCCATCTCTGTTCAACGACAGCAGACTTCCTCCAATATTCTTCCCATAATTGCTTAGCATCAAATTGCCAAATTAATCCGATGCTGAGCCAATATTTGAATATATCAATCCATTCTTCCAGGAGATTGCTTGGAATAATTCTAATATCTTCTTTTCTGTGTACTTTCCAAGCAATCTCCCTCAATAGCTCATTACACTCGCTAATCAAACACAATATCAGCTCTTTAGTCCAATACTGTTTTTCAGATTGTGATAAGTCTTTAAGTCTTTTACCAATTACTTTTTCATTGAATTCTTTTTGATTTTTCCACAGCTCATTTATTTGCATATTTACTCACCAATCGAATGATGAGTTCCTTATCTTTTTTATATTTTTCAATTCTAAAATTCATCAGCTTTTTGTCTTTACCTGCCATCATTATCAATCTGTCCAATCTTGCTTTTGGGGAAGAGAGGACATTATGCTCTTGAAACTTTTCCATGACTCTCTCTAACAGATCCTCATAAGTCCCACCCAATAATAATTCTTCAAATACATAATATGCACCAGAGCCTTCCTCATATGGATTTTTGATATTGGCTGGTCTCTGTTTCAATACTGTTTCTATTTTTGCTTCTTTTTCTTTGATCTTCTCTCTGACTTCTTTCTGTTTCTTTTTACTTTTTTCAATCTCCTTTTCTACCAATTTATCTTTTACTTTACTTGCCTTTTCTAAAACTTTCTCAGCCTGCTCTTCTTTCTGTTTTTCTCTCATTCTCTGCTCTGTTAGCCTTTTGCATTCTTTTGCATCTACACACTGGCGACATTCTTCAGCTTCATCTGAATAATACTTACCAAAACAATCCTCCTCCTCTTCCTCATAATCCTCATTTTTAACTTCGTTTTCTGCCATATAATCCCTCCTTCTTAATCTCAAAAATTTTTTCAATTCTTCTGATATATTATCCTCACCGATTAATTCAGCAATATCTAAAATTTTTAATTCCAATGAGTCAAGATTCTTCTCTGCTCTAATACCCAGTTCATCAGCAAATTTCATCAATAAACTTTTTTCAGTGTCCATAATTCACCAAGCAAGATACAATCAAATACATACAAAACAGCACCAGCCAAGTTAAGGTGATAGTGCTTAATTTCATCTCTTATAATAATAAACGCCAACTCTGCCAAATCATGTCAGCTGAAATTCCTGGCGACAGATAGCCCGAATTTCTTTCATAGCCATCTGTAAAGCTCTGGTATCAATACCCAAATATGCCATAACCGCATTATAAAATACACCAGCAGGTCTCTTAACTATTCTACGACTTCTATATTGCTTCAAAACATTCTCAATAATTTGGTCATTCGGATCCAAAATCAAATCAAACACTTTTTCAGCTAACTCCGATAGCATTTCCTTAATACGCTTAATGTGCTCTTGATAGTATAATTGATTGTATATGCCTGATGTGTAATCAGCAATTTCATCTGGCAGCTCAATAACTTCTGCCAAATATCTTTTAGCTCTCAGATATCTCCTGACAAAACTAATATATCGTCTCCTCAACCCTACTGCAAATACTTTATCAAAATCCTTATTGATTTTTCCCATTTTTTTAGCCAGCTGTATCAGATATAAATACCCTTCAGCTTCCAATTCATCTCTCTGCATCAGAATCTCATTTGGTAGTTTCTGGCTGTAGATTTGGCTGTAATACTTAATTAAATTTTTTTTGTCTTCTATCAATTGATTTAAATTCTGATTTAATTTCATTGATTTTCTCCTCAGAGCTAAATAACCCTTTTATATAAGATTCCACAATCTTATATTTCCACTTAGGCTTTACCATCTTTAAAGCAGTAACAAAGCCAATAATAAACCCAAAAGCCTCATCATCAGCTTTATCTACCAAACAGCCCAGTTTCTCCACTCTTTTCAGAATATCTTCTTTCTTCATTATGCTAAAATAAAAGCAATTCTCATCAGCACTGGACTATTCGCAATCAGCTTTTTAGCTACAGAACGATTAGCATTTACTTCAGCAGCTAACCAATCAATAAATGCGTCTAAAGTTGGTTCGGACAACTTTAAAGAACTTGCCACCACCTGTTTAGGTTTGTCACTTACTAAACTTATCGCTACTAATTTATTCAAGTTTTTTTGATTAAACATTTCTTACTCCCTTTTAGTTTGCTCATATATTCCGTGACTTTTTCATTTATATCATCAGATGAGCATACTTCCATATTGACACCATTAAACCTAAACTTTACAATACAGCTATAAATTCTTGCAGCTGTTCGTGCTACTTGAATTGCTTCTTCAATAGCTGTGCCTGCAATGAACCTAAACTTTATCTCTTCTAACATTTTAATATCTCCTTTTCAAAATACCAAAAAGGGAGAGCAAATAATGCTCTCCCTTTTTAAATTATCAATTTCCCTGCGACTTTCTCCAGATATTGCTGTTTATAAAAATCTTCTTCTTCTTGAGCTGCCCTTGTTAACGCTTGAATAACACCGAACTTATTCCTTTCAGGTTCTTCACCAAAACACTTCAATATTCTTACTTTCTGTTCTTCAGTTAATCGATATTCCTTACCAATTCTATTGATTTCAGCTTCAACATCTACCTCAATATCTCTAAGTCCTTCAACTTTCTTGACAATTGACTCACAGCTATTTACAGCTCTATCAAATACTGTTTCAATCTCCTGCCAGAGCGATTCATTATCAGCTTTGCCATAATGAACCCTTCTGTAAAGACCTTGAATCTCTTCTCCTGAATAAATAAGACCATTATTACAGACCAATCTCAGCATTCTGGGATGAATTTTAAGTGCACCATGTCCAGTTTCTGAATTCATTATTTGAACTCCTGGCACCCAATCATTATCAATCATGTCATCCATAAATAGCAAGTTAATAGTCAAGTATCTGTCATCCAGATGAGCAAAACATTCAGCTTTAGCAAATTTTTCCATTGTTCGCTTGCCAATCAATTTCACAAGATCCAAATGATTCACGATTCTATACCCTTCAGTTAAAACTGCCCTAACTTCGTCCATTTCATATCTTATCAAGAATCGTTTATTAGCAAACTTTTTCAGCCATTTATTAACATTCTCAATTGCCAGATCTGGTAATTCAGTTTTCATTTTCTCAAAATATCTAATCGGTATCCCCAGCCTATATGCAAGACCTTTCTCTGCATCTTCTCTCAATACATGAACCTTTATTCTACCATTAGATACTTCCAGAGTTCCAATATCAGGATAGCGGAGCTGAGCTGCTGATTTAACTTCGTCTTTCTGGAGAGCTTTCAAACTTTCTAAGGTGTCCCACAGATCTCCAATTTTATTAAATCTTGCCATTTTAATACCTCCTTGTATTATAATTTTTGGTTCTGATTTTTACAAGAACTAATTTTTCATCTTTTCTAATTTCCTTTATTTTCCAGATTTTTCCATCATCTAATAGAACCCATCTTCCTTCTTTTATTTCTCCTGCTATCACTTCCCTTATCTCAACTTCTTTCTCTACTAATTCGATCTTAGAATTTTCCCCACTGCAGTAAGGACATCTGCTCTTCTCAGAAGCACTATAAGATATTTTACCGCATTTTTTGCACTTTAATTCTTTCATCTTTTCTCCTTTTTTCAGCCTATATCTGAGTTCGCCTGCAAGAAGGAGTCTCCTTCCCGAATGACCTTCCCATTCCTTACATCAATCTTCACTATCCTTTGTCCAACGTCTCTCTCGTTGAGTATCCAAGAAATATAGTCAACCGCATCAAGAAAGTCTTCGCATACCTCCCAAATTCCTTCACACCCTTCTTCTCTTACTATATATTTTTTACCCTTGTTTTCTATCACAATTCCGGGCATCGCTTACACCTCCTTTCATGTCTTTTCAATCAAATTCCTTTGTATCCAACCCACTCTCTATTCTTTGCAAAGCACGCCAGACAACCCTTTCCACCCAAGTATCATCGTATCGGTGTCTCTGTGCTACCTCATCGATGACATCCCATCCAGTATCATTGCTACACAGAGCATACATTCCTTTTGTGGCACCTTTTTCCTTCACAAATGTGATAAATTCTTCCCAATTCTTCCCAGCACACTCCACCGCTTCCCTGAGGAGTTTTATCTCTTCTCTAATGTGATTCATTTTTTATCCTCCTTTTCATTTTTCTTCATTTTTTCTCCAACTTCAAACCAAAATAATATTCACCAGTTCTTGCCACAATTAACTCATAGCCAATAGTACCAACCAACCTATCAAAGGTTTCAAGTAAACCATCAGTGTCATTAACTTCAGCTAACAAATATTCCTCAAATTTGTCCTGAAAACCCTTGCTGGCAGGATTTAAGCTGACTTCTTTCATTTATTTCTTCCTTATAACTTTATTATCGAAAGTTATCACTACCTTTGGCTTTCTCTTTCTCGTGCCTCTGACACAGTAATACTTTTCACAAATGTCACAGAATAGATTTCTTCTCTTTCTTGTGTGGGCAATATAATAGAATATCCTGCCCTTTTCAAAACAATATGGACAGAAATAGTACCATCTCTCTCGTGATATGTAGCGATTGTCTTTCAGCCCCACTCTCTTCGCAATTTCCCGAAAATGCTTGCAATGATGAATCCTGCATTGAGCATGCTGAGGTATTTTTTCTACAGCAAAGTGAATTAATTCATGTAGGATAGTGTTTCTGATTTCGCTTCGGGAAGCTTTATTAACATAGTCCCTGCTTAACTCTATTTTCTTGTTATCCCAAAGGAATGCCCGCCCATTGTAGCTCTTCAATCGGCCATTGAGAACAATTGGAACAAATTCCAGCTGAGGAAAATGTTTATCAATTAATCGCCTTTCGATTTTCTCAAGTTCCTTCAGACTATATTGCATTCTTTCTCTCCAATTCTTTCAACTTTTTTTCAATGCAATTCACATGTTTATAAGTGCCACAGCTGGAATAATACATATATTTTTGTCCCTTTACAATTAATTCTCCGCACAAAGTGCAAACCCTGGATAGAGTCTTAGTGGCAATTTTGGGTTTAACTTTGTGCAACCAATCTCCAAATTCATCATCGATGTTAGGTAAGCTTTTTTCACCAATCTCTTCAACTATCTCTGCTTTCATTATCCAGCCTAAACATCTGCCTTCCTTAACTTGTTGTATAGTATACTTCATGTCTTCCTTTAGCTCTTCGATTGTTTCATAACCTTCACATCTTCCCAGTTGTCTTGGTCCATATGTGGGTCCAGCTTCCCAAAAGTAATACCGCAGTGTAGGCTTTTCTAAATGTTGTTTCAAAAATTCTTTCCTTTCCTTTGCTGAACCTGTTTCAAGTAATTCTGTCCATTTTTCCCAATTGAATTCTTTTCCTTTTCCTTTTCCTTTTCTTTCTTCTTTTTTAACTTCTCTCATTTTTACCTCCTTTCATTTTATTCCACTATATATTATAATGGATTTTTCAAAAAAGTAAAGCCCCTAAAAATCCAGTAATTAACACAATCTTCACAATCACAGATTTTTGTCAATCCATTTTGCTGTTATAATCAGCATTACAGAAGTCAGAACTTATTGTAAATGAATTTTAAACTGCTTTCAACGAGAATTTTATTTACGATTTAAAATGGGAGAGTCTTTATTAAACAGTATTTTTAGCAACAAACGTAAACAAAATTAACTAATTACACTGTTCAATAATAGAGCATATTTCCTAAATGGGCGGGCTTTTTTCAATGTATTTTTAATCAACTCTGAGGAAGCTTTACCTGGATCTCCATATTCCAAAAAAGCGACAAAGAGCTTTGTCTCATCAAGGTAAGAATATAGCTTTTTAGCCAATACAATACTTTCAACTTTAGCATCACTGTCTAACATAATAACAATTTTTTTCAGCTTCTTCTGACTGATTTTCTTAGCCTGATAATTGCTGATATCTTTGCCAAATATACAGATACCTTCATCTCCCACTTTCATCGCATCAAATACTCCTTCAGTTATTATCGCTCTACCAATTTTAGCAGCCCTATCCAGATTAAAAACAAAATGAGACTTGCCATAAATATAACTTTTAGGTGGGTTCAAATATTTAGGTTCTTGTCCTCTAAATGTGCGAGCTTGATAATATACTAACTTCTTCCCTTCAAAAACAGGAACAATTATTCTGCCAGCATACCATCCACTGGTGCAATAACCTAACTTGTATTTCTCAATGTACTCTTTGGTAATTCCCCTTGATCTCAAATATTCTAAAGCTTCTTTACCCGCTTTAGTAGCAGAAAAATCAAAATTTGTCCCATTTGGGTATGATATAGCTGTTTTAATTGTCCCAGTAATAGTTTTATATCTATTTGTTAATTTGAACAAATTCTCCGGCTTGACATGCTGTGACTTTTTTATATTCAGCAGTCTGTATAACTGGGATTTATTGCACTTAAATCCACACCTGTGGCAATAACCTAAACCACTCAATCTATTCAGATAAAAATGCTGTTCTTTACCACACTTTGGACATTTTAAAATAAATTCACTATTATCGCCATTTAATCTAACTTCATCAAAATTCTCCCTTATAACTTGTTCAAGATTCATTGCTTCTCTCCCTTATCATCATTTTAGACCAATCAGCACTCACATTCACAGAACCATAGGAAGGATTGTGACGCTGATGTGCCACAAAAATACGCATCTCACCTCTTTCTCTTTCCTCTTCAGTTTGACTCAGACTCAATACAATATCAGCTGAAGCCAACTTCGGGAAACTGTATGCTACATGTTCCAAATCCACTATGGATTTATTTTTAGCACTTCGTATGATTTGGCTGGCGGTCCAGACTGGTATTTTTCTTTTTACTGCTAAACCTCTTAGTTCAGCATATATTTGTTTTTGCTCTTGCCAATCAGCTTCATAATATCTACTACTCTTCAACTCGTCAGCATAATCCACAATAATTAAATCTGGCACAAAGTCACTGCCACTCAGCATCTCTAAATGAGATTCTAAAGTTGCTACTGTGGCTGACTTGGTGGGATATTGTTTGATTATTAAATCACCTTTGAATAATTGGCAAATCCACTTTAGCCTTTCAGCAACTTCTTTAGAATATTCAGATAAATTGCCAGTTCCATAACCACTGAGTGCACTGTCAAGCCTAATAGCTATATGACTCTCACTCATTTCTAAAGTATAATAAACAACTTTCTTACCCTGGAAAATTGCACCTCTGGTCAACCAGATTAAGAATGCAGTTTTACCTCTACCTTTGAACCCTAATACTACTCCTAATTCACCAGGTCCCAAACCTCCTCCAATTTTATCGTCCAGTCCTTTTATCATTGTTCTGATGCGTCCTGTGACTTCTGATTCGTGATTAGTTAGTCTTTTTTCAGGATTATCAAAATACTTGATACCAATATGTTCAAGGTTCTCTCCTACTCTAATTGCATCTCTTACCAGCTGTTCAATTTGCTCATATTTATCCTGCTCTAATAGTTTAGCTGATTCTAAAATGGCAGACTTCATAGCTTGATGTTTAGCAAATTTGATTAACAATTCACAAGTATATTTACTCTCTACATTATAATTGATGCTATAAATCTTGTCAATCTCTTTCTCATAAACTTCAAGGTCTAATTGTAAATCCTTATTAGCAACCTCTTCTTTTAACATTTCTGGCGTTGGTAATTGTCCATAACTATCAGTTAGATTCAAGATTAGCTTGCACAAATCTGAATGAACAATTTTTTCAAAATACTCTGGCTTTAGCACTTCTCTAAATTGATAAATAAAATCTTTATTCCTTGCCATCATCGCCAATAAGTTTTCCTGAAAGTGTATGTTAAAATCGTATTTTGCACTCATTATTTCAGCTGTTCTAACCAAGCAATCACAGCTTCTTTATTATTGTTTTTTAACATTTCTTTAACTAAATATGCAAATTCTTTTTCAGCCTTTTTGATTTTTTCAGCTTCTAATAATGGTCTTTCTTCCAATAGCTTCTTTCTATTCTTTTTCACTTTCCATCTATCGTACCTGTCAATAGCAGCAACTTGTGTTAAACTCCTGGGAGTTGGAATCGGAAATTTCTCCCAATTCTCCATTTCTTCAAACTGTGCAATAATGAATTCACGCATGTCATAGTGATTGTCTTTAATAATCTGGTAGGCTTTTTTAAACCATTTCCAATTGACATTTTCTTTAGGTGATAATACCTTTCTCTTTTTATTCTTACCTCTACCAATAGTCACTGTCCTGGGATAAAATGTTTCATAAAACTTAATGCCTGTTTTCTCCCTACGCACTTGTTGATAAAACAGACCTAAATCAATTATTTTCAAATCCTCTTCTGAAAATCTATTAAATTTTACCCCTGGCAATAAGGATTGTCTGTATTGAAGAGCGTAATTCTGAAGTGAGTTCTTCCTTAGCCTTGGCTTTCTACGAGGTCTTCTTTTAATCATTACCCACTCCAATTATTTTAAATTTGTTTATTGGCAATGATATCAATTATTCTAAATGTCCCTTAATCATTACATCAAAACCCTCATTTTTATAATCCTTTATTCTTTTATTACTGTGTCTCCTTAAGTACACATTTGTATCATCATAAAAATCAGTAACATATAATATATTCTCACTATTTTGTTTTTTTCTTAAACCACGGCCAACTCTCTGAACATTTTTAACATAACTTTTACCCCCTGCTGCTATTACTAAGTGCTGAATGTTTGGTACATCTATACCTTCATCTAAGATAACTGTACTAATCAGACATTTAATTTTACCTTTCTTAAATTCCTCAATTACTTTATTTCTAAAATCACTATTCTCTTGGCCACTAATAAATTCACAGTTAAAGCCAGAATTGAGAAACAGATTTTCCAAAATTCTACCATGTTCCAGCAATTTCACAATAATTAAGGAGGGTTTATCAACTTCTTTACATCGTTCTAATATCAAATCATTTCTATATTTATTTTCACAGATACCAATCCTATAAGCATCTTCATAGTTGAGATTCTCGATATCTACAGGCTCTCTAACTGGAATAATTATTATTTTTGGTTCAGCTGAATAACCTTTTTCAATTAAATCCTGATTAGTTACACTATGGACAATTTCTCCAGTCATAGCTAATAACCGCCAATCTTTTACATCATTTTTTTGGAGAGGTGTAGCACTTAACCCAAATCTATAACTCGCTTTACATTTCATTGCTACTCTGTAAAATGTCTTGACCGAACTACCTAAATGATGACACTCGTCAATTATCAGTACTTTAAAAGGTAACAAAAAATTCTTTAGATCTTTCCTATTATATAGACTCTGAACCATCGCTACAGTTATTCTTTTAATATCCTCAATTCCATCACCTACTTTACCAACTTTAATGCCAAGTCTATCCTCAATTCTTTCAGCTGTCTGATACATCAGCTCCTTTCTGTGAGTTAACCAAATGGTAGGTAAACCTAAAACTTGAATAATGCCACAGCCCACTTCTGTCTTGCCTGCATTTGTGGCTTGAGCTATGATACCATTTCCTTTATTTAAAGCTGTCCAAATTGCTTCTTTTTGATAATCTCTTAACTGGATATCCTTAAGATTCAGATAATGCCAATCCTCCTGAGGTAATCTGTAACGGAAGTCTTGAATCTGATAAGCTAACTTCTGAATCTCAAAAAACTTAGTAGCTCTTTCCAACAACCCTGTCGGAAAGCTATGCCAGCTCCTATTATAAAAATGAATTCTACCATCCCATTGTCCACTACGAAAAGCATTTGAAAACCAATAACCATCTATCTTTTTGGCGAAGAAATTGTCAAGCAATTCGTCCACAACAAAGGAGCTACCCACTAAATAACTATATACATTCCTCACTTTTATTGTTAGCAAAAATTATCTACCTCCTTAAGTAAATAAACGCCAAATCTATTAAATCTTGCATAATTATTGAAAATTGTGTATGATTAAAGAGTCTGGAAAGGCACTATATGAATAAATTCAACCGTTGTACTCAAAATGATAGGGATCTACCAATTCAAAATCTCCTCCCCATCTATTGTAAGGATCTAATTTTTTCCAGTATTCTCCAAGTTTTTCATAATGTATTTTTTCTTTCAGCCAGTTACCTTCCTTGTCTAATATAAAAATATCTATTGCTAACTTGTCCTGATGTTTGGAGTGTCTGGCTTTACTATAGCCCATATATCTATAAACATCCTGCAAATCAAAAATAAATTCTCTATTACAATGAGGACACTTGAATCTTAAATGTGCTGGTCTATAAACTTCTCCTATAGAAAAGTTGATATCATTCTTTATAGACCAGCACAATAACTTGGTGAGTAAATTTCTAAAGTGAATCTGTTTGCGACTAAGTCTCATCTCCACTCATAAGTGATAGCCAACCCAAATCTACCGCTGGTGTAATAATATAGAAGTTGGAATCTCGTATTTCTAAACTCTTCCAAAGTAATCTTCTTCTGAAATTCAAAAGGTTTAGCATTCATAATTCCAATCGCATTGCCAGCTGGATTAGTAGACCAGATCCAGTTGATATTCTCACCTTCGACAATATGAATGTAACCACCTAACTTGTATCCTTCAGTAATGGCAACATTGAAATTCCCGCTTTTCATTGCTTTTTCCAGCATAGGAGTAATTAAGTCTACTACCACTCCCCACCAATCAGGAACAGAAATAGGATTCTGTTCAATTGATTCTGCAACTTGGTTGCTGGCTACCTCTAAAGAAATTACCTCTTCATCATCAACTTGCACAGCTACTACAGCAGTAGATAATCCCAAAACTAACACACAAGCCATCAGCAAAGCCAATAACTTCAGCAAGATTAATAACTTTTTCATCTGGCTAACCTCCTTTATTTTTTCTTCTTCTTACTTAAAGCACACTTAGCTACTTCATTGGTCAGCTCTTTAGCAACCTTACTCTCAGGGTTCAAACCTTCAGCCTGTAATCCCTTAATAATCAGATCAATCACAGCATCAACATTGTCAGGAGTTACTTCCTTAACATCAGTTAGAATTTTTACAATCACATTCCTGTACTTCTTCTTCGGGTCAATTTTGTAAGCTGACAGCAATAAAGTGATTAAAACTACAATAGGGTAAGTTAACTTTAAAATTAAATCAAGATAATCCATTGTATCTCACCTCCTTAAACATATCTTACAAATCTTGTTTTGTATACTTCTGTAATTTCATCCTCAATCCCTTCTGCTTTCATTTCCTCAAATAACTGATAGAAATATTCATCAACGGACTTACCTATTGTTTTCAGTGATGCTTTTCTTACCGCACTTTTTACCTTAGCCTGAATCAACGGCAGAGGAAATTTCTTCTCCTTTTTATGGCAGGTTGGTAGCCTTTTCGTAAATTCTTGAAATTTTTCTGGAGTAAATACTTTGTCATTCTGAGGCTCAATAAGTAAAACATTAAGTCCCTCAGCTAAGATGATACTGTTGTAGCTATGAACCCTTGAATCTGTAATTATAAAATGCCACTTGTTTTTAATGATTGATTTGGCAGTTAAGACCAAAGAGAAATCATCACAATCAAACCAATCTTTTCTATATTTGAATTTATCAGTTTCATCTTCTTTTAGAAATTGAATTACTTGACTCCTAACAGGTAGCCAATAGTTCTCATCTGCTAAGTAGAGAAAAGTAGTATTTCCAAAAACTCTTTTCAGTACTTTTTCAATAGTTTGCCAATTTTGAACACTGGCTCCAGGTTTTTTAACCAAAAGTGCACCAAAGAATAAAAAAACAAACCACCAGATGAAATTTTTAATCTTGCTCATCCTTATCAACCTCCTCTTCAGATGCACCATGAGCTGTGCATCCTTCTTTTAAATTTGTCGCTCCTTTTTCTTGTAAACTCTGCAAATAAGACTTAGAAAGTTCAAATGCAGGAGGATAAAAGTGTTTGAAATTTTTAAATTCTCTCAATAATTTCTTCATCACTATAATAGCATCCATCATTGTCCAGTGAGTATCAATTAGTCTACGGAGTGTCAATGAAAGGACTTTAACTTCATGTGACTTAATAGTCATCTGATTCCAATTGAATGCTAACAGACTAAATTCTATCGACAAATCTTTCAGAATTGGAACTATAGGATGTGTAATAACTATATTAATTAATAAATTTAATATTCTCCTAACCAAAGTCTCTTTATCCTCAGCATTAATGCTTTTACCATCCAAAACATCATCAATATCATTCTTCATAGTACAAACTGAAGATTTAATTTGTTGTAAATTATTCTGTCCAAATAGTTTTAACAAATCCTGCTTGTAAGTTAATATTTTCTCGAGTTTACCAACATTTTTCCTATAAAGTTCTACTGACATCTATTCCTCCATTATTTTTTCTATAAATCGAAATGACATAGCTTTTCGCTCATCAATGTAATTAAGTATGGTTTTATACATATTGACTTTTTTGAAACCTTTAATCATTGCCATTACTTTAGCGTGAAACAATTTACAGACCGTAGGAATCGGAGAAAACATATCTCCAGTCACTTCCAACATTGAGCCCAAACATTGTGCTTGGCATAAATATTTAATAGCACACACCTCACACTGAGGCTGAGAATAATAATGAAAAGTTTTAGTGCCAATTAATAGTTCAGGATTTACTGCTTCAATTCCAACGATTCTATTATTGTCCACTATGAATTTAGCTAATGTATTCTGTGGGTAGCTGATACGATGACAAGGAACAATTGCTAAATCTCCCATTCTGATATAAAGACAGGACTGGAGTGAACAGCCTATTCCTCTTCCAGTATTAGTCAATGGAGCTGATAGAATATTATAGCCTTTAAGGGTGAACAAAAATTTCATAAATTTCTTCGGATCACTTTTGCAAGGGTGTTTGAAAGTCCATTCAATTAAGAACTCAATAAATTTCATATATTCTTTAATCTGCCAGTCTGTCCATTCTACATTTCTAACTTCTAACAAATAAATATTAAAAAAAGGCAAATCATATTTCCTGAAATATGATTGAAACCATAAAAAGTTATCTATCCAATTTTCAATCAGCTCAGAATATATCATCGGGTGGAAACCAAATTTATGTTTTACAGCAAATTTGAAGCACTTATCATAGTATTCGTCGTCTCTATTATCAATGCCAATTTTTAACGGTCGATTTCTTTCACAATATTTTCCATCAAAGCTTGCACTTAAAGCTAATCTAATTCCAATCTTTTTACTTTTTTCAATCAGCCTTTCTACTTTTTCAGTTAGTTTATCATTTAGAATAAAAGTAAAATTCGTTGGAACGCAAATCATCATTGGCTTCTTCTCAGCACTTGCGAACTTATCAAGAATTAAATCTAAAGCATCAAAACCAAGCTTCTGCACAAAAGGTTCTCCGCTGAAAAAATCTATCTTTGGAGCCATCCCATTCTCGATCCACCAATTGCACAGCAATTCTAAATTCTGCATAATTCTATCATAGTTGATAATCTTTGAAGGATATAGTTGCTCACCAAAGTGAGTATGATAACAATATTTGCACTTTAAGTTGCACTTTGAAGATAAATAAATTTCAGCCCTTGAAAAATTCTGTAAGTTTATATTTGTAGGTTCTTTCCATGCCTTGAAATATGTGCTTTCAAGAAATGAACTTACCAATTGATTATTTTCTTGCTGAAATGTTAACATCTTTCAGAATCTCCTGAAATGCACCATTTGCAAATAACCTAATCATGCTGACTGGAGTAAAATGGATGCAGCCCGTATTTAACAAATTCTCAGTTGGACAAGAACATGCAGTATTGATGAACAAAGAAAATAGGATGCACAAATCATTATTAGTTAAGTATACCTTATCAGCCTGACCACAGAGTGCGAGTTCTTTCAGCATTGCAACCACATAACTATTCTTCAATTTAGTGAAATCATGATAATTTCTCAATATATACTTCCATCGTAAAGTATTATGTGGATCATCGACATTCACAATATATCTATTTCGGATAAAATCAATTTTCTTACCTTCAAACAGAGAGACGTCCCAATTGTCAATATCTTTTTGTGTGAGAATACTGTTCAGATATTCATCACAATTTAGATAAAATGTTCTGTGACAAATATGCAGGTCATCATCTATTCCCACACCAGAATTACTATCACCACCTGAACAGGTAAACATGGCAGGATTTACATTTAGCCTGTCCCAGTGGTCAAATACCTTTTTAAATCTGAAACAGTAAGTATTTGGATATTTCATTTCACGCAGATTTTTGAAGAATGTAGCCAATTGCTTCCCGTCTTCACTTGTGTATTTTCCTGGAACAACTAAAGTTGGTGAACAAGTGTTTCTGAAACTGACTTGTCTTTGCTTGTTAATTGCTTTGAATCGAGCCTGCATATCTTTAAAGTATTCAAAATACTGCTTGATTTTGTTTTTATCCTTATTCAATAATCTAATATTTTCTTTCGAGAAAGTTGATTTCACTTTAAACTCAACAGTTAGTTCATTCAAACTAACTGCATTCAACTCTTTTAATAGAGAGCAAAAGTTAGAAAGTATTTTCTCACTTGCGCCTTTCATACGGTTTTTATCAGTAATAAAGCTTGGACCATCTACAGAAATTTGGATCTTAAGTTTCAGTTTTTTATTGGTATTGGATAGCTGCTTAACAAAGTCGACTAATATGTTTGTATTGGTAAGCAAGTTTGTCGAAAAACTAATTTCTTTCAAGTTGGGAAAACTCTGAAGACATCCAATTATGAAATCCGTAGATTGCAGCAATGATAGAGTTGGCTCAGTACCCCAAAGTCCAAGGTATTCCAAATTACTTCTATAAATTGTAGCAAGGTTTCCAAAGTAATAATCTTTTCTCAGTTTTGTGACAATCTTGTTGTGGAGCTTAACCATTTCTTTACTTTTTGGTATATAACAATATTTGCAGTTCAAATTGCAGTAACCTGAAGTCAAAACTTCTACAGCTTTCATTCTGTCCATCTTAGCCCCTATAAAGAACTATCGTGTATTCCATCATATCCACTATCGTAAACGCCATCATACCCAATATCATGACCGCTATCAACATCACCATCTTCTCCTAAATTATAACCACTTTCGTGAGTAGCATAGTAAGACCCCTTGTCATCAACATCCACCGTAACATCATCACCGATGTCATAAGTACCTTCGTCAGCAGTGTCATATGTACCATGTTCATTGTTATAAATTGTACTATCAAATGCAGAATCTATTCCATTATCGTAATCAGCGTTGTAGGTACCCTTGTCAGTTACACACGCTTCGTTGTCTTTGATATAGTCAATATTCGTGCGTATCTCATCTATCGCTGATTTTATATGGACCGAACCAACCCCAATATCTTCTGTCCAAGAAAAAGCCATTTAATCTCCTTTAATAAACATTAGCTTCAAACCCACTATTATAATCACCATTATCTCCTGAATTCGCTCCAATGTCGTCTGAGGCATCATATCCAGCATCATCAGTTGAGTAATCCGATCCATAGTCAAGAGAATCATAGCCTGATACTGCAGTTGCATCTTCACTGCTATCAAAAGAACTATCATAACTTAAATCATAACTTGAGTCATAACCTATATTATCTCCATTATCAACCCCAGTATTGATATCATTATCAATTGTCGAATCATATGTAGCATCATGCTGTCGGCAGTAATTCATATCGTCTGCATAATCAACTTTATTACGTATCTCTACAAACTGAGCACTCTTTATAAAGTCGCCAGCATTAACAGGCAGATTAGTCCAAGAAGGTGCACCTAATAACAAATCAGAATATACTATTTCAATATTCGTTTGTATCTCGTCAATAATGTCATCAAGTTCAATATCACCCACTAAAATTGAAGTCCAAGAAAATCCCATTTATCTCACCATCACCAATGCCCAAATTCTTTTTTTCTGTTTAGGCAATAAATCCTCAAGTGCTTTAGCTACAACCGCTCCAATAGGATTCCCTCTCATGGCATAGCCTTTTATATTACTTGTAGTTAACAAATCACCAACTGTCACAGGACCAATTGTCTTAACTTTAACCCTACCAGAGATAGCCACTGGCACATAGCCTTTCTCAATAGCTTTCTCAATTGATTTTTCATTTTCTCCTCCAAGACAGTACCCAAAAGTATCAGAATAAACACCAACCACCCTTTTGTCCCCAATAATATCAGTTCTTCCTACTCTACCATTTTCCCAGATTAATACATCACCAGGTTTTAAAGACTCACTTGCTGGCATTAATTCTGCAAGATCATTATAAACAGCTCTCCATACTTTAGCAGAATCATCAATAATGGTATAAGAAGTGCCGCCAGAATCATTTTTAATCAGCAATTTACCAGAAGCAAGTTCTATTTGAGCGGTAATCATTGGTGCTCCTGAATGGCCTTCGGCAAGTGCTGTAAAGTTGTCTTGATTCTGAGTCATTTTTGTTGAAGTTAATAGTGAGCCAGAAGGATAAGTCAAATCTGTCCAAGTACCTCTAATAAATCTTGGTCCAAGTTTATAGCTGAGTTCAAGATAGCAATCAGGACAGACAATAGGCATCCTATTCGTACCCAACTCTGACAAAGAAGGCAAATATATCCAGCCAGGATAGCCAATACCATAGATCTTCTCCTTGTGCTTCTTTCCACATCTTGAACACCTGACTATTCGAGGCTCTCTAACTGTTATCTTATTGCTTATTTTCTTTAGACAATCTGGACAAACTTCAGGAGCTTTGCCTTCAATATCTAAACTGATCGGGAGAATTGCCCATCCAAAGAAGCCTTCATTCGGATATGACTCTTTGACGTGCTTTTTACAGAAATGACAATCTGCTGTGCGGAGATATTCATTATTCCATCTTAATGGTCTTACTTTATGTTTAACTTTCCACTTTTGCCATTTTTCTTTAATTAAACTTTCAATTGTTTGTTTGTTCATTATTAAATACTCCTTCTAATTTAAAATGTTTATTCCTGTTAATATTTATAAACTCAATAGCTTCCGCAATGGAAACTCATATCCTGTTGCTTGTGAATCCGCTTCATAAAACCAGAGTGCACCCCAAGAAAAATCTTTTGAATAAGCACGAGCTCTATCCATTGATACCAACAAGTATCTTGTTTCACCCTGTCGATAATAAGGGATAATCATTGGATGAGGATGTCGATGACCTGTTTTAACATTTATGGTTATATTAGAAACAGAAGTAAGATTAGGATAATCCCAATAACCAAAATTATCACTATTATTGGAAACAACATAATATGTGCCATTGACTTTCACAATTTTTGTTCCTTCCGCCTCTGTTGCCAAGGAGCTACTTGCAACAGCAGACCAGCTTGTAAAATCTCCTGTACTTTCTGCAACAGCTACTGTTCCTATTCCTTTAATATATGCAATACGCCATTTTTCCACACTATCATCATAAATAACAAATGGGTCATAGACATGTACAGTACCTGTTCCTGGTAGTGAACAAGAAGAGCTCAGAAGATAATGAATTCCGGTTAATAAATTTTCTCTGGCTTCACTATATTCAACAGTACAATATGTGTTATCGCCTAACCGTTGCGCTCCCCAAGTAGACCAAAACACATACCACTTTTCTGCATCTTGGTCAAAAAATATATGAGAAGCATGGTCTGGACGAGTCTTGCCATTACTATTCTCTCTAAATAACAAAGACTCAAGACAGATATCATAAGAGCGCGGATTAAAGCTGATAATCCCTTGGCAAGAAGTTCTTATACTCCATCCTGCCAGAGTAACTCCTAAAAAAATTCTTCCATTTTGTATAAGGGGAGCTCCGTCTTTCCATGTAATCACAGTAGGATCACGCATGCCCAATGGAGTAAACTGATAGATAGTAAAGTTATTGAATGTACACGAATTAGTATCAGCCAAACGGTAACCGAAACCAATATCCCAATCATCTCTTACTGCCGGATCTAACAAGTCAATCTCAGTCCAGCTATGTGTGCCAACAAAGTGCCAATCTTTATTGTTCTCTCGTGTAAAGATTGCAATGTCATTCCCAGCCATCAAAACTCCCAGCTCATAAGGTGGAGTTGGTATTGCTGCTTCAATCGTAGTAGCAGCTCCAGTTCCACCAAACATTTCATATACTTCTACTCTACTTTGAACCTTATTCACAACTATAACTATGTAATTATTCACATCTTTGTCAATACAAATCATCACATTACGAGAACCCGATGTACCAGAAATGGATTCCACATCCAATTTTATAAATTGGAATGGATGCTGTCCTGTCCCTCTAACTAAAAAATGTTCTTCACTATCTGCCCCTGTTGAATTCGTGATTGTTAATTGTCCATCATTAATAGATTTAGTAGAAGCAGATCCTGTAGTTACAATCGATTTGAAATAATTTGTATTAGTTGAATCAAATAAATTAGCTCTAAAATTCGACCTGTGCTGAATTCTATCATCAATAAGACGGAGTATTTCACGACTAACATTCATAGTATTGAAAGTAAGAGAGCCAATATCAGTACCTCCACTAAGAGACTGGGTGACTTCTGAATACAAATAATATTTTCCTTTAAATAATGACACATTGTCAGCAGAGTGAAAGTTAAAGTCCAAGTCAGCACGAAGTTTACCACCATCTCTCAGATCCTTATGGTGTGCATTTGAATCTTTTATGTGAGCTTGTAAGTCTATTAATGCCATTTCTACCTCTCAATATAATGGATTATAGTCTTGGTCCAAAAGTCCATAATATGCATCATCCAGCCAAAAAGCAACTAAAGCCTCATCACTAATTTCTCTTGCTTTAAATTTAACCAAACCTGTTCTCAAATCTATCGATTCAATTTCTTCAACTCTTGCTGGATTTGTGTTCAAACCTTTTAAATCTTCAGTTACAGTAATATCATCACCCAACTGGAGTAAATAACCTACCATTGTTGCTGTGATGCTTAAGACTTCTAAAGGCTGTTTGTTCTTATCAACTACCCTATCAGCGTAACTTTTAGCACTTCCTGAGGTGCTGTGCCAAACTACTTTATTTTCAATTATCTTTTCTTTTATTCCATAGTTTGATTGGCTTGTAGCATCTTCTGCGGTATAGCTACCAGTAAAATCATCTGAATCTGGATCGTAGCCATAATAACACACAGCCTTGTTTATCAAGTTACCTTTGTCCAAAGAAGCATCAATTTGAATACAGTTGCTTCTATTAAAATCAATTAATTCTCCTGGTGCATATGGAGGTATTGGTCGCTTAAAATGAAACTTACCGTCTCCATCTACCCAGATATAACTATTAGTTAACTCTGCAATCATAGACAAAGCAGTTTTAATTGTGTGTCCGGTAAATCTGGCTTTCAATCTGAAACTCAAAGTGTCACAATCTTCCTTCCACTGAGACCAGCTACTATAGTCAATATCTTCATTGTAAATACTGGTCGTTGGATCTAATTTCCCCTGATTTACTAAAATATCCCAAACCAAATCAGCAGGATTCCAATCACTACTATAATAATCCATAGGACTTTGGCCACTTCCAAGTTCTTTTTCCAACATAGGGAGCATTCTATCTTTTATGTGCAAAGATATTTTAGCTCCACTGTGATAAACACTTTCAACAGTGCCAGTAAATACATCCATATATTCGTCACTACCCACAAACTGAAGTCGCAATTTGCCCAGCTTACCCAAGTTCGTTTTATCTTCTAAGAAAATATTCCAATCTTTATTTATGTTACTCAATTCTATCGATGCGAATCCAGAAGTAATTTCAGTGCTTCGTGAAATCTGTGAAATACCAATTAGCAAATCTTCTCCAGCCCTCTTTAAAGAGATATCATCAAAATAAACTTGTCCAGAGGTTTCATTCGCCAATTCAAAATAAACCCAGTTATCCTCAACGGTTGGCTCACCTGAAGCTTCTGAATATTCCCAATCTGTATTTGCTTCAATGATTTTAGCTTCTGCCCAATAATCATCTACCGGATTGTAAACTCTTGCATAAGCTGCTCCTGTAGTCCTTTCAGGAAAATATATCCAAGCACTGACTAAATGTGGCTTATTGGTTTCCAGAGTTACTTTCTGATAACCTCCAAACCCTCTTCTGTCGTTAATCTGAGTTGCCAATTTAGCTGCATAATAATCACTATGATAAACATAATCTTCTTTATACAAATCCCTAACTGTATCCAAAATATTCCATTCATTCCACTGGTCCAATAAATTACCTGTCCATTCTTCCAAACCCCCATCCACAACTAACTCATCCCCAAAAAGAAACCTGATAAAAGGTTTATTTACTTTAGCTTCTAAGTTGTTTCTAAAACTGTCAGATACTGATTGCACTAAGAAACCTCCCTTAGTATCAGTTCACCTTCGAAGTAAGTTTCCCAACCAGGGTCAAACATTGCTTGCAACGGTCTTTCTTCATTGATAATCCTAACACTGATGCTATCTGTAGGATCATATTTTAAATCTGGATAAAAAGTTAACTTCGTTAAATTCTGCCACCAGCCCACAAATATGTCTCTATCGTCTCTACTTATCTTTGTTACAGGTACAACATACTTCCTTTTATTGCCCCATTCGTAGATATAAAGTTCACCATCTAAAGTTTTGTGAGCAGTTCTCGGTCTATCTTCAGGTACTTCAAAGCCTTTAGCAGGAGAAAATTCTATTGAAGTAACTCCATCAGTTAATTTCATTACTCTCATCTTGCCACCAGCTCTCCAACTAAGTCTGAGGATAAAATACCAGATCTTGCAGCATCTTTAATAGCAGGGATAAATTTTAGCCTAAATATGCGATTTATCTTGCTCTGGTCCAAATTCTCTAAATCAACATTTGGCAATTCTATAGTTACATTAATATCACCAAATCTTATAATGTTACCAGCTCTCCCTCCAATCAATTTGACTGGCACTGCTCCTCCTTCTAAAGGAATAATTGCTTCTGGTCTTCCTCCTTCTCCAACCAATCCTAAAGTTGGTTTAGTTACTATTGCTCCTCCTTGTGCTTCTAAAGGTTCAAATCCTCCTTTTGCCATTCCTCCTTTTTCAAAGCCAATAATCCCTGCTACGAGCCTGCCAATTCCTGCAACTACTGCTCCAGCTGCTGCCAGACCTAAAATCGGACCTACAAAAGGAATTCCTGCAAAAGCTGCATATGCTGCAGCTGCTGCTTTAGCTGTAAACAAAGCTATTTCTTTCATAACAGTGAAGACAGTTTTAGCCAACATAACTCCCATACCCCACAGATACTTAGCAACTATTGCTAAAATAGACTTCTCTTCCACTTTCTGTCTGGTTTTTGCACCTGCAATTGTAGCAAGAGTCATCATTACTTGTTTAGCTATCCATTCACTTGCCATTTCAGCAACACTGCGGTAAAAAGATGTTTTAATTTCTTCCCAAATCCTATTTGTAAAATCTTCCCAAGTACTCAATCCTCTCATCCATTCTTCAACTACAGGCACAAATCTACCTTTCATATCCTCATAGAATCCTGCAAACATCTCTCTCCAGGTAATAGTACTTTCGAGAATTTCGTCCGTAACTTCCCCAAGAGCAGTCTTTACTGGTGCAACTATTTTCTCCCACTCATAGAATTTTTTGTAAAACTTACTTACACTGCCTCTGGCTCTGTCCATTGCTTCAATTAAAGAATCTGTTGCTACAATCGTTGTACTAATTCCATATGCAGGTGCCTCTGGAAATTTACGAGACATTAAATCGTACATCTCACCCCAAGATTGTCTCGCTCCTTCCATCCAGTAAATAAATTCAGAGCCTTTTGTGCTAATATCGGACAAGCCATAAGCTGGTGCTTCAGGAAACTTCCTGAAGAAAAGATTATAAAACTCCTGCCATGCTAACCGTGATTTTTCAATATAAGTAGCAAAATCTTTAGCCAATTCAATGAGCGTTGAAATTCCATACGCAGGAGCTTCTGGGAATTTGCGGGATAAAACATCGTAAAATTCTTTCCAAGCCATTCTTGCCTTCTCAATATGTACAGCGAAATCCTTAGACTTCTCTGTAATATCTGGAATACCGTATGCAGGAGGCTCAGGAAACTTTCTGGACATAAGATTATACATCTCCTGATATTCTTGCCTTGCTCCTTCGATATATACAGCAAAGTCTTTGGATAATTCTATGATATTTGAAATACCATATGCTGGAGGTTCAGGAAACTTACGAGATAGGATATTATAGAACTCTTGCCAACCTAATCTCGCACTTTCTACCCAAATAGCAAAATCTTTAAGTTTCTCTGTAACATCTGAGATACCATAAGCTGGAGATTCGGGAAACTTTCTGGACATAAGGTCGTACATTTCTTGATATTTTCCTCTTGCTTCTTCAATATACATAGCAAAGTCCTTAGCCAAAGCCATAGTTGTGCTAAAACCATAAGCTGGAGCATCAGGGAATTTACGAGACATTAGGTCATACATTTCTTGATATGCCAGCCTTGCTTTTTCAATATAACCAGCGAAGTCTTTAGACAGAAGTATAAGTCCAGCAAGCCCATAAGCTGGAGTTTCTGGAAATTTACGAAGTAATAGTTCATAAAACATCTGCCATTCTACTCTCGATTCTTCCACCCATTCAGCAAGTTCTAATCCTATTATTGATTCTATATTCTCGTCTAATTTCACAAGTTCTTTATTCAAATTGCTCAATTCTCTCTTAAATTTTCCAGATTCTTCTGCTCCTTGACCAAATTCATCAGCAAGCTGACTTGTGCTACTGGCAGCATCTAAAGCTGACCTTGAAGTTTCATTTATATTTTTTTCAACTTCTTCTAAGCGATTTTCAAGAATTGTAAAAGCTCTATCAACACTTACTCCCACCATTTTAGGTAACTTTTCAGTTACTGGCTTGAAGCCTTCTAATAAAGGAGTCCAATCGGGAGGTTCAATCTTCTTAAACCAGTTTTTAGGATTTAATTTCTTTATTACCCAGCCGACCCAAGATGTAATATTTTTGCCTAAATTAGTAAAAACAGTTAGCACTGCCTTACCAGCATCAATAAATATATTTGGGAAATTACTTATAAACCAATCAATAAAATTCCCAATATTGATACCAACTGATTTAAAACTTTCAATTATTATTCTACCAAACCATTCAATATATGCACCCGCTTTCTGAACAGACTTTCTAAAAGTTTCACTTCTTTGATATAACAAATACAAACCAGCAGCTGCTACAGTAAGTCCCAGTATAATCCACCCACCAGGCCCCATTCCAGCAAAAGCTGCCATCAATGCTGGACCTAACTTTGATAAAACTGAAATAAAGAAACCTATTGCTCCCACAGTTTTCATTATTGTAGGAGCCATCATTAATAAAGGTCCTCCAACTGCTAATAACCCTCCCAATACCATAGCAAATTTAACAAGTGCTGAAGTAATTTTAGGATGAGCTTTCGTCCATTCTCCAATACTTCTAACTATATCCTTTATGTTTTTAATCATAGGAGTTAAAGTGGGCAATAGCACATCACCAAGGACTAATTGTACTTCTTCAACTGCTGATTTCAATAACTTTAAAGTGCCTTGCCATGTGTTAATTTGTCTTTCTGACATCTCAGCAGCTTTATTCGTCCCTGTAATTCTATTTTCAAGTTCTTTAAGAGCTTCAGAGCCAGTAGCTAACATCCTTACCATTGCAGGACCAGCTCTCAATCCAAACAATTTCATTGTTTGTTCAGTAGTAATACCAGCTTTGTTTAATGTTTCAATTATTTCAGTAAATTTGTGTGTAGTTGGTGACACATCTTCGATAGTAAGATTTAATTCAGCTAAAGTATCTCTCATTTCTTTGGTAGGATCCATTAATCTACTTAAAGCTCCTCTGAGAGCTGTACCTGCCATACTGGCATCTATACCAGCATTATATAATACACCTAATGCAGCCGCTGTTTCTTCTAAAGTATAACCTAAACCAGCTGCTACAGGGCCGACATATTGCATAGAAATTCCTAATCTGTCCATTGTGGCTTGTGAAGAACCTATTATTGCTGCAAAAGTATTAGCTACTTTAGTAGCATCTTCAGCTTGCATTTCAAATTGATTTAAAGTAGAAACTACTATTCTTGTTGTTTCAGCTAAATCATATTGTGTAGCAGCAGCGAGATCCAAAGTTCCTGGTAAAGCCTTCATCATTTTATTAACATCATATCCAGCACTGGCCAAGTAATACATTGCATCAGCTGCTTGAGAAGCCGAGAATACGGTATCAGCTCCCATTTTCCTGGCAAATTCACTCAATTCTTTCATCTGTTCAGAAGTGGCTCCAGCGACAGCTCCAACATTTGCCATAGAATATTCAAATTTCCCAGCAGTATGTAAAGCAAATCCTAAACCAGCAACAATTGCCCCACCAGCTACAGTAGCAGCAAGTCCCATACTTCTGAAGTGCTGCTCGTTCTTTTTAACGAAATCCCTTAGTCCTTTAGATTTTATTTCAGCTTGTTCAACTTTACTGCTATAATCTCTTAAAGGCTTGCTGTAAGCATCAATAATTGCTAACTTGAGACCAAAACCTTCTCCAATATTAACAGGCAACTAAAACCTCCTCCTTCTATATAACCCTTTACTCCTTTCCTCAGCTTCTCTTAATTTTTGTTCTAACCTCATTTCTTTTTCTCTTTTTTTTCTTTCTTCTTCTAATTTTTCATTTCTCCATTTATCATAATATTTCCATTCTACAAACTCCTTAGCACTCATTCGCATCCCCAATTCAGCTCGGGTCATGCCTAATCTTTCAGCTAATACAAAAGAGTAAATAAAATCTTCATCTGTCTCAAAACCTGCTCCTTAAAGCTTCCTCCATTTCAGCCCCAAAACCAGAGAGCTCAGTTATTTTTCTTGTGATTCTATCTAATACTGAAGCATTCTTTTCTCTCAATTTTTTAATGTCAGCCTTAGTAAATACTTGATTACCGTCCTTGTCTCGAATGCCAACTATCAATACAGCCATTTGAAAATTTTCTCCTCTTTTTAGCTCATCTTCATCTCCAGTTCTGGCTGCTTCTAATGCTTCGCTTCTCTCTTGCTGAGTGAGTGATTTAATCCAAATAGTCACTCCCCATTCCTCAATTTTCATTGGCTCAAATTTAATATCTTTTGCTGTGAAAATTTTCTCTCTAAGCTCCTCAGCTGTTAAATCTTTTTTTGCTGTCATTATTCTCTCCTTTAATAATTTATAAATCGTGGAGGCTCAGTAGCAACAAAAATCAATCTCGATTTTAATGTTTTACCGACTTGTGGCTGTCCTCTGGGTTTACATTTAATTAATATCTTGCTGGATCCAGCCAATAAAGATAATTCATATTCACAGTCAGGCTCATACCAATATTCATTAAAATAGTATGAGTCTACCTGAACTTCTATAGGATTTCCAGTCATTGAAAACTCCCACTCACCAACACTACCTACTACCAAGCCTCCACGTAATATATGACCAATTTTTCCTTTAATTACAGACTCACCAAACACATTCACCTCCTAACTAAAAACCAGATTCATGCAACTGTCCAACTCCAGTCAAAGTCCCTGAAATATCAATAGCACCATCCACAGGCACATCAAGATCAAAATCACACCAAGCATCACCATAAAAATATTTGGTCAAATCACTTTTTTCTGGATACAGATACACATCCTTTTCAGTAGTAGAATTCACCACATCATAAAACTTACCCACATTGGCTCTATCATAATAAGCAGAGAAACTACCAGACCAGCTACCCTGACCTCTTACTGAATCTTTATATTCTTCTCCCTGCTGTGGTGTATCAACTATATCTCTGGAAAAACTTAGGCTCCAACCATGTAGCTGATCTACCACTCCTATCCCTTCAATAATCAAATACCCACCTTTTCCGTGAACCTTAGAAATTTTAACCACCCCCTTTTAATTTTTGAAACACTTTATTCTTTTATAATTTAACAAGTTGTAAAAGCTTTTCAGCTCTATTTAAATATGTGTGTTTCTTAATTTTTCTGTTACCACTTTGAGCAATTTTTTTTCTCTCTTCTTCATGTTCCAAATAATAAAATATCTTTTCAGCTGCATCTTTAGCATCTTTATAAATCACAAGATCCTCACCAGGAACAAACAAGTCATCAATTTCTTTTCTATAATCAGTCATTAAGAAACCACCAGCAGCTAATATTTCATACACTCTGGGATTTAAGCTGTAAGGCTCTATTTCTTCAACTCGGCTTTCTCCAGTTTTAATATTCCTTACTATTTTTTTGGACTCATTAACTCTAAAATGATTCAATACTATTTTTGAATTAGCATAGTACCGAATAACTTCATACTTGCTCAATGTAATTGGAATATAAAAAGGTTCCAGCTGTGGACACAATCCCTTATCTATAGAAGGAAATACTCCAAAAATTTTAAAAGCCACCTTTCCTTTAATATAAGAGACCAAATCTGTCAAGAATTCAATTCTTCCAGGCACCTCAGATCCTACAAAAAACAAATCTGGGGTATATACAATTTGTTCCCATCTTTTCAGTTCAGTTTTCCATTCATAGTGGGAGTTATAACCTACTGGCAAATAATAACTATTCGGATTAAATCTACGATATATTTTCTCACAAGCTTTATCACAAGTAAACACATAATCATATAATGGTGCTCTTTGAATTTCATGAGCAATATTATAAGGTGACTCCGTAAACCAGATAACCTGTTTCATATGAGGAAATCTCTCCTTAATCAAAGCTGGCACCCAAGCTGGTATATATTGACCTGTGATATAAATTATCAATTGTGGCCAAAGATGGACAACTGTAGTAATCAGCCCTTGGCAAGCTGCTGAATAAACATCTTTCCAAGCAACTCTATCATTAGTACCTTTTAAAAAAAATTGCACTGCCTGACGATAAAACTTCAGTCTATCCTTTAACTCAAAAGGATATACTTCTTGTCCCATCATTTTAAGAGCATCTCCCAATCCATAATAAACATCTATAGTGCTAATGCCGTGACCAGGTGAAACTAACAAAATTCTTGGCTTTTCTGCCATTTTATCCTCCTTTAATATCCATCAACTCTCCGCCCCAACCAGGCAAAAGCTGGTTGCCCGATCTTGTTCCTCCACTTCCTCCAACCATATCTTACAAGTCTGGATACAATACATTCAAAATGATTATCAACTATATTTCTAAACCAGCTGTATGTTAAACTGTGTTTGTGTGCTGGATGTGGGTTAATTATACTATTATTTATACAACAATGAACAGCTAAAAAACCTCCTGGTCTCAATATTCTCCACATTTCTTTGATAGCTTTAGTTGGATTTTCAAAATGGTCCAAAGCATTCATACACAGAACCAAATGAGCAAAGTTATCATCCAGTGGCAAATTCTCTGCTACTCCCTGAATCCAAACTATAGATGTATCTCTGGGAATCAATTTAACATATTCGTCAATTAGAGGGTCAACAGCAACTTTCATAATAGCTTCTGGTATATATACTAAAGCTGAAATTGGTCCACTACCTACATCAACAATTATTTTATTGTCCAATCTCAGCAGGTTAACCCCCATTTCTTCCAGCATCTTTGGATACCTAACTTTTTCTCTCTCAAGTTTTTCCCATCTTTTTTCTTCATCTGATAATAGCCAAGTTGATAATTCAGCTTTCAATATTTCATTCATTTGGCACACTCCCAAAAATTAAAGGTTTTTTGCTAACCCCTACTTCTTTACCTTTCCATCTCATGCTTGTAAAAGGTTCACCAAACCCAAAATTGGTCACTAAGTCTATTTTTGGCAAAGCTATCCAATACCCTTCTTTTTTTAAGTGCATTTTGTATTCATAGTCTTCTCCAAATGCCCACGAGCCTTCAATAAAATCTCCATATTTTTCATATATCTCTCTCCTAAAAGCCATTGCTGAGCCAACCTGATCCTCGTGAATTTCAATAGTCAAACCATCTCTGGTAACTTCTTTAACCAACATTTTTCTCCAATCACAAGGGTCATACCAATATTTGAACAATCCCAAAACCCCAATCTCTGGAAATGTTTCAAGAATTGCCACAGCTTTTTCAAGCCACAAAGGCTTAAATTCCAAATCAGAGTCCAACTTGAACAAATATTTTCCGTGAGCACAATGGAAACCTTTATTAATTGATGCTCCTACTCCTTGATTCTTGCCTGCATTTAGAATTAAACAGCTTAATTCTTTAGCTTTATATAACCTTAAAAGAAATTCCACATTCTCCTCTTCCATCGAACCATCATCTACTATTATGAGTTCGTACGGATATTTGGTATTCTTCTTCAATGAAGCGATTGTAGTATGAAGAAACTGTGGCCTGTTAAAAGAAAGAACTACCAAACTTGCTAATGGTTTATTTCCTACTGTAATGTATGGTATTCTATTTTCTTTATCATCTAAAAATTTCTTTTGCATTATTTAACTGCCATCAAAGTTGTAAATAAACCTTCGCCTTGAACAAAATTTTTCAATACTTCAAATCTGGCTTTAACTCCGTAAGCTTCTCTGTCTCTATTATCAGCTGAAGGCAGCCACCATGACCATAAATCTGGGTGAATTAATCTTTTGTGGTCAGGATGTGCATATGCATATTTAGATGTCCACAGAGGATTAATCATTTCTAATATGCCTTTTCTTTTCAGTACTCTCCAAATCTCCTCCATAACAAAAATCAAGTTGTTCACATGCTCCATAAAATGTGAAGCAAAAATAAAATCTATAGTACAATCTCCAAAAGGCAAACCATGTTTATCCACATCCCTAACAATATCAACTCCAGGATATTTATAATTATCAATTCCTATAAAACCAGGAGGAATTTGCCTTTTTCTATCTCCACAGCCAAGATCAACTTTCACACAATTTGGATTTGTTAATGGTAAAGCTATTGAATCACTACTTGTTAATCTCAACTTAACTTGAATACTTTCAATCATAGTATGCTACAAACCCTTTTTCTATTTTTGTGTGCCCAATCCCAAATTATGTCTATTACTTGTTTTGGATTGAGTTTTGGCTGCCAATACTTCGAGACTTTCCTGATATCACTTACATATACCAAGTGGTCAGCTGGCCTCCAATTTTGATACACCACTCTATATGGCCGTTGGTCTAAATTAGATAGATATTCCAATACTTCAATCAGTGATACAGTATTATTAGGTCCACCACCAACATTATACACTTGGCCTTTGTGTATATCTATATCTTCAATCTCTTTCAAAAACAAATCAGCCAAATCTCCAACATATAACACATCTCTAACTTGCTTACCATCACCATAAATATTTATCACAGCATCAACCATTTTAGCATAAACAAACCAAGATACCCACCCTTGTTCTTCTTTACCAAGCTGCCTTTCCCCAGCTATACAGCTCATCCTATTCACAACAGTAGGAACACCATAAGTATGATAATATTCTTGGCAATATCTATCTCCTATATATTTAGAACAACCATATGGGCTATAAGCGGCTCTACCTCCAGAGTCAACTGGAAAACCTTCAGGGATACCTAAAATAAATTTTTTGTCTATCCATTTTCTCTTATTGTCAAAGATCTTAGATTGAATTTCATTTACTTCACAAGAATAAACTTTATTAGTGCTACAATAAATTACTGGTATTTTACCATTATTCTTGGCCAACTCAAGCACATTTAAAGTACCTAAAGCATTTACTTCAAAGTCATAAATGGGATCTTCAATTGAAGCTGGAACTCCTGGCTGTGCTGCTGTGTGAATAATGGCATCAACATTTTTAATTCTGGACAGCTGGTCATAATTCCTTACATCTCCCTTTATAAAAACAAAATTATGATTTTTGCTCAATTCCTCTAAGTTGCTTTCTGAGCCTTTTCTGCACAAATTGTCAAAAGCAACCACACTGTACCCTCTACTTAAAGCTTTCAATGCCACATTTGTACCAATAAAACCACAGCCACCAGTAATTAATATTAGCATCTATGCTCTCCTTTCATTCTTAACATATTCTCCAATACATTCTGGAATCACTTCCTCAATATTTCTTACTTTAAAGCCCGATTGTTCAAGTTTTTGAGTGGACAAAATCAGATTAGTCCTATTAAGTCCCAATTCCTCAAAGTCAATAACTTTATATTCAAACTCTGGGTGTGCTTTTTTGTAATATTCCATTAATTGTGGGTATCTTAGCCCACCTTTATTAACAACATTATATATTCCTCTTGCATCAATTGAAATCAAATGTTCTACAGCTTTTATAAAGTCAGGGATATATGTAATAGAATTTGGAATATCTATAACTTTTTTATATTTAATTAGCTTAGTCAGAAGATTATGTGAATGAACCTTTATATCCAGAGGAATTCTAATCCTGACGATTAAAATTGGGTAACTTTTAGCTAAAACTGATAATGCCCTTTCTGCATAGATTTTGGATCTTGAATAAAAAAGCTTGAAATAATCTGGCGGTAAATTCTCTGTGATCTCAGACCCATGATAATGATAAATACAACCACTGCTAATATGAACCATTTTAATTCCTTTCCTAATAGCAATTTCAGCTAAAATAATAGGAATTGCCACATTAGCAAATATTGTTTTATCTTTATCCAGTTCACAGTCATCAACATTATTAACTCCTGTATAACCTATACAATTGATTATAATTGATGGTGAATACTTTTGGATCTCATTCTCAGCATCCTCAAAAGTATAAATCTTACGATCTGATATTTCACATTGTAACCCCTCCAAAAGCCTACCGCCTATAAATCCCTTACCGATTATTAGAATTTTTTGTTTCATTTTCTATAACCTTTGATGCCTCCAATAAATTTGCAGCAATTGTTGGACTTAAAGGACTCTTAACCAAAATGCTCCTGCAGCCCAAAGTATCAGCAGCTACTAAATCAGACAGACTATCTCCTATTACATATGATTCCTTAATATCTATATTCCAATCTCTAATAGCTTTCACAAACATACCCAATTTCGGCTTTCTGTCACTACTATAATCTGGACAGACATAAATCGCATCTATAGCTATTCCAAACTTTTCAAACCCTTTTTTCAAATGCTCATGAATAGCTTTTACTTCTTGATCCGTCACTTTTCCAAGACATATACCAGCTTGATTTGTAACAATAATTATCAGATAACCCAATTTCTTAAGTCTTTTCAGAGCACCAATAACTCCAGGGAGGACCTTAAAATCTTCAGCCTTATTAACATATTTTCCTGGCTCAACACGATTAATCACCCCATCTCTATCTAAAAATACTGCTTTATTCATTTTATTCTCTGTCCTTCAAATAATTTGAAATTGCATGCGCTATGGCAAGATGTATATCTTCTACCATTTCATAGCTCTTTAAACCAATCCCTAAATACTTATCGCAATATTCAGCTACCTGTCCACTACCCGAAAAACCCAACAAAGCAAATACAGTCATTCCAATCTTTTTAGCAACTTTTGCTGCTTCAACCAAATTCTTCGAATTACCAGAAACTGAAATTATAACCAATATATCTTGGTCAGTACCAAACAATTTCAGCTGCTCTGAATAACTTTTTGAAAAATCTATATCATTTGACAAAGCTGTTACCAAGCCTGAATTGTCAACCAGCGAGATAGCTCTAATACCACAGTTCTTCGCCAAGTCAGTAGCGAAATGGCTCGCAGTTTCAGCAGATCCACCATTCCCAACAATATATATTTTACCTTCACATATTTTCATATACTCAGCCATATAGCCAATATCATCTATATAATCAGCAATTGACTCCAAGAAATAAGCTGTCAAATGAGCAAAATAATCATCAATTTTCATGTTATTCCCAAAACCTCCCTCTTAATCCATTCAGCTGTCAGTCTAATTGCCTCCTCTGGTGGTACTTTTGGATTATAACCCAGCACTCTTCTTGCTTTTTCATTGGAAAATAGCTCCCTCTGTCCAAACTCACCAGGTCTATAAGGCTTTTCAATAATTGGCACTCTTTTCCCGCAAGCTTTCATGCACAACTCAGCTATATCTCTCACTTTCAGCTCTTGACCATAGCTAACCTGAAATTTTTCTCCGACCACTTTTTCCTTTGGTGCTTGAATAGCTAACTCCCAAGCGTCCAAAACATCATCAACATAAGTAGTATCTCTTGTTTGGTCGCCTCCTTCCAGAATTATTGGTTTATTTCTCAAAATATTATAAATCCATTTGAATACAAAAATTTCCCTTCTCATGCCAGGACCACAAATATATCCATTACTCATCACCACAATTGGAACCTTATAACTCCTATACCACGCCCAACAAGCCAACTCCTGTGCACATTTACTCCAGGAATAAGGATTGTGTGGCATTAAGGGATGATCTTCATCTATAGGTAAATACAATGGTCTACCCCATTCATTTCCACTGCCAGCATATATTAATTTCTCAATTTTGACTTTTCTGGCTGCTTCCAACAATGCCACTGTACCCATAGCATTTTCCCAAGCAGTCCAGACTGGAGAAGGAAAGCCCATTGGCACATCCGCTTGTGCACAGAAGTGAACAACAATATCATGGCCTTCAATATCTTCAGGTTGAATATCATGAACAGCTTTCCACAAATAATTTAGTTTTGGATTATCAATATCTAAACCTGAATGCAAAGGAGCCACAATATCCAGAGCTGTTACTTCATAACCTTTTTTCAGCAGCCTCTTAGTTAACCCAGATCCACCAAAACCAGCTGCTCCAGTAATTAGTACTTTCAAGGTATACCTCCTTAATTAACATAAATTATCCTTGAACCCTCGAAATCAAATCTGAAAGGCACTTCTATTAACGGCCAAAGCGATTCTCTAACTTTTTGGCGATTATATTTTTCAACAAATAAAAGAAGAAAACCTCTGCCCCCAGCTCCGCACAGCTTACCACCTAATGCTCCTGCCTTTTTCGCTGTTTCATAAATTGTATCAATATCTTCATTCGTGATTAATTTAGATAATTTCTTCTTCAGCTTCCATTCTTCATCTAACAGTAAACCAAAATCTGTAAGTTCTTTACCTTCTTCCAAACAATCTTTCATTTCATATGCCAATTCTCTCATCTCTTTCAAGACCAAATAGTTCTCTTTAAAATTATAAGTAGAAATTACATCAGAAGCTTTTTTCCGCTTACTTATACCAGTATAAATTAACATCAGACTCTGATTTAATTCATCTTTAATCTCAAGTTCACAAAGTATAGGCTTGATGTTTACCGCATCATTAGATTCAAATTCTATAAGGTTCAAGCCTCCATATGCTGCAGCATATTGGTCTTGTTTTCCTATATGCTCCTTAAGAATATCTATCTCTATTGCACAGGCTAACTCTGCCAATTCTGTTCTTGACAAATATTTACTTTTCAGTGCACACAAAGCATTCAGCAAGCCAACAGTAAAACTTGAAGAAGATCCTAAACCTGTCGCCTGAGGAATATCTGCAATCGAAGCTATATCAATACCACTCACATTGATTAGTTTTAAACATTCCCGAATAATAGGGTGTTTAATTTGATTAACTTTTTCAACTTCTTCCACTTCAGAATAGGATGCTCTTATCCCACCATCAAATCTTCTATTTAGAAAAATATACATATAGCGATTGATAGTCGTAGAAATTACTGCTCCTGTCTCCAAACCATAAAAGTCCTTGATATCAGTACCGCCACCAGCAAAACTAATTCTAAATGGTGTTCTTGAGATTATCATTGGCAAATCTCCTAAATTTTTAATAACACATTTTTAAACCCCAACCATTTCTTTTTTAAATTTCTGCAGCCCAGAAAAAGTTCCAATATCATAAAACCTATTCTTACTTACATATGTTTTTACTTGTCTTTCAGAGATTAACTTCGGTAATACTTCCTTTTCAAATGAAATAAAATATTTATCAGGAAATAAATTGAATATACCTTTATTCATTACCGAAACTCCTGCATCAATATAAACTGAGTCGAAACCTAATTTGCTATACTCAATTAAATCACCACGCTGACCAATTTTACAATTTGCTTTTTCAGCTTCGCACACAACCATCATCATTAACCTATTGGATCTTTTAAATAACTTATATAACTCCAAATAATCAATATCTAAATAAGTGTCTCCATTAACTATAAAAAAATCCTCTCCCAATAGATTTTTAGCTAATTTCAGTGAACCACCAGTGCCTGCTGGAATAACTTCATGGCTATATTCAATATTAACACCAAAAGCAGCTCCATCTCCAAAATATTTTTTTATCTGCCCACCTAAATAGCCAGTGCAAATAACTAAATTAGCGATCTTATTCTTTTTCAGCAGCCTAATCACATATTCCAAAAATGGGTATACACCTATCCTAATCATGGGCTTTGGCTCCAAATATGTCAAAGGTCTTAACCTTGTACCTTGCCCACCTGCCAAAATAACTGCTTGCATTCATCGCTCCTTTAACACTCCCCAGCTTCTCCCAACGTTAACTTTCCATTCATTAGGTTTCCTTGATTGCATCTTTAAATAATTTTTCTTAACTAACTCTGGCTGCCGAGCATATGAAGGTGGAGGTTCATGATATAGATGTATAGCAATTATCTCGTTCGTTCTAACTTCCTCAATTCCATAATATCTCAGTCGAGTTAATAAATCAATATCATCATAGCCTCCAGCTCCTCCATCTAAAAATTCTTCATCATAACCACCAATCGCCAATAAGTGTCTCTTAAATATTATTGCTATGTGATGAGTACCTCCATTTGGGAAATAAGTAATTGTGTCCGGTGGTGAACAATAGCCTACATAATAATCATACACATTTGGCAATTTAGTTATTAAAATAGGATTTAACAATTGCTCTTCAGTCAACCGCCTTAAAGCTATTTCGTACACAGCATATAAAGGATTAGCAATTAATATCTTATTTTCATTCCCAGGTTTAGAAAAAAATTCTTTAGCAATCTTAACATCTGGTGTTGGATGAAGGATTTCTGGCTCTGTTAGCATAATTAAATCTCCAGTAGCTTTCTTAATACCACAATTCATCCCATGAACACAAATAGTCCAACCTGGATTGTTATTATAATAATATTTCAAATTTACTTCAGGATGTTCTTTCATAAAATTCTCAATAATTCTACCAGTACCATCTACAGAGCCATCATCGATGAAAATAATCTCATCAGGTGGCACTTGTTGGTTAACCAAACTCAATAAACTCCACCTAATAAGCCCACCTCTGTTATAAGAAGACATTACAGCCGATAATTTCACGTCCTTATTACTCCCCATTCTTTACCTTTATTTGCTATTATTGGCTTGTTAGGATCTTCGTGTAAGGTCTTATTGTAATTCCATTTTTCAAGACATCCTGTATAACCATGAGCTAAATGAACCACTTTTATACTTTCATCAGGAATACACCTGACGCCAAATCTGCTTAATCTTGATTGCAAATCAATATCATCCCACCCCCAATGAGGCAAAAATCTCTCATCAAAACCACCAATTGCCATCAGCCACTCTTTTCTCACTGATGCACAATAGCAAGCTGAAACTCTTCTTGATACAGCAATATCTTCATACTGAGGGATATAACCTTCTCTCCATTCAACCACTTCTTTTATTTTTGTAATTAATTCGGGATTTCTAAAATGTTCAAGACTTAAAATCCTAATAATCCCAGCAAACACAAAATAAACCGTCCCTGCTGACACAAATAATTTAAGCTCTTTTTCGTGCCAATCCACATGCTGTTTAATAGTATTGCCTATATGTAACACTTCTGGCTCTGTAAAAATAATCAGCTCTCCTTTAGCTTGTTTAATCCCGATGTTTTTTGCCAAACAGCAATTTGTATATCCTGGATTATTGTTATAAATATATCTAATATTATGATTAGGATATTCACTCTGAAATGTTTTTACTAAGTCAGCCGTATAATCCTGACTACCATCATCAACTATAATTACCTCATCAGGTTTATAATCTTGATTCAACAATGTATATAAACCCCTATTTAGATGTCCTGCTCTATTATAAGTTGTTATTATTACTGATACTTTCACCTTTTCTTTTTCTGATGTTTCTGAAATTTAACAAATTCTTCTGCAAGAGTTGCCAGTTTATCTAATTTTTCACTAATAGTGGCAAGTTTAGAATTTATATTCAACGATCTATCTTCCTTTGGTTTTGGCCAAACAAATAATACGGATTCCAAAACATAATCCTCTTTTTTTTCTACAATCTTCTTTAACTCTTCTACTGCTGTATCAAAGTCCTTGATATAATATTCTTCTGATTTATTCCATCCTTTAATAACTACCTTTATCATCTTTGCTGGGTCAATTAATGCCATTTAATGCCTCCTTTTATGTTTGTTATCTATATATTTTATATTTTTCTTCAAACTTTCTATGTTTGCTTCTTGATTTCTTTCATGCCAAATATGCCAACCCATCACCTCATCTGTAAAAATGAACTCATATCCAAGTTCGTCAATCGTTTGACCTAAATCATTGTCCTCTCCCCCATGCCCAACGATATTTTCATCAAAACCTCCTGCTTGCAAGAACGCATCTTTAGGTATTAAAACATTACCACCAAATAAAGCACCACCAGATCCTGAAACTGGTCTCCTTGATGGATTGTCTCTATACCTTTTATCTCTTTCAAATAACGACTGTCTTATATCAGCACCAATTAATTCACCCTTAGGAATATATTGAACATTTACCCTATTGCTTACCACCAAATCAAACCTAAATAATATATCCTCCAAAGTAAGTTTCATTGGTAATAAAAAATCATATCTACCACAAATAACACAATTCGGAAATTGTGTGTGTAGCTTATGGTAAGTAGCCAACCAATTATCTCTAACGATAATATCAGAATCCATAAATATTATTGCATCAGAATTTTCGTCCATCAATTCAACACCTCTATTACGAGCTTGACCTGCTCTAAACCCTTTATCTGGTTGCCAAAAATATTTAATATTAAAATCAAGATTAGCAAATTTCTGCACAATAGAAAGAATGTTATCCTGAGAGCCATCATCACATACAATCACCTCAAACTTATCATGCCTAAACTTCTGCTTAAATATACAAGTCAAACAGCACTCCAATCCGAACATTCTATTATATACTGGTATCACAATGGAGTATTCAATCAACACCAAGCTCCTTTCTTTTTTCAGAAGAAATAAATGTCCCTTTGTCGCAGTAAATCATGTTTTTCTCTGGCTCCGCAATAATTCCATATTTAATGTGCAAATCTCGATACTTATTTTCTATGTACTTAATGTTCTTTTTAACATCCTGCTCATTCTGAGCTTGATTCCTCGGATGCCAGATATGCCAGCCGATCACGTCTTCTGAAAACAATGCTTTTGCTCCTCTTCTGAACAACTCCCATCCTAAACAGCAATCTTCTCCTCCGTGTCCTTTTATATTCGCATCAAAACCTCCTGCTTCCAAAAAAAGCTTTTTAGGGATTAGCAAATTACCCCCAAACATCCCCAAAGCAAAAGGTTTACCTGTAACTGGCGATAAACTACTCGGCTCTTTCCAAAATTTTGTCTTTTCATCTTGCCACCTTGGGTCAATTCCTGGTAGTGGACCAGCAGAGATAGGAGCTACTTGTGGAAACTGATTACTTACTACTTTATCAAATTGATTTGCAACTAATTCTTCAGTTATATTCATAGGCATCAACCAATCATATCTGCCACAAATTATTGTCTCAGGATATAAACTGTGTAACTTATCATAGGCTTTCAAAGCATTAGGATTAAGAATCACATCTGAATCCACGAATATCAGAGCTTCTCCAATAGCAATTTTGCTTGCCAGATTTTTTGCTGGACCTGGATTACCTGTTTTGCCTATTCTCCATAGATACTTTATATTCATTATAGTTGAATACTTCTGAGCTATCTTCACAGCAGGGTCTGTACCTTCATCGCTAATAATGACTTCCCAAAATTCTGTAGGGAAGGTTTGTTTTGCTAAAGCCATTAAACAACATGATAAATTCTGATGTCTATTATAGGTAGGAATTATAATAGAAAATTTAATTGACATATTTTACTCCTTATATCAATCTGCGATATAACTGACGCCATAAGGGCCGTCAAGAAAACAACTTGGTTTAAAACATTTATCACTCAAAGCCTCATAACCTACCAAACACCACTCTTTAGTCCTACCCCAAACTCTTGGTATATCTTTTAAGTGAGCCAATGGCTCTCTTTCGTGACAAATTGAAACCATTAAATCAGTATTAACCACAAGCGATTTCCTATAAGCTTCGCAAGGTTTATGAACACCTTCCCTCAAAAAATGAGGCAGAGCAAAAACAAATTTGTCAAATGATTTCATGTAGTCAGGAGCACTGTTCATTATCTTTTCAAATTTATCAATCTTCTCGCTCGTCCACTTACCCAATACTTTACCGCCAAAATAACTTCCACTTACCCCTGCTCTTATACAGAAAGTAATTCCTAATTTCTGGACCAAATCAATTAAATATGGCAACTCATCAACTGTATCTGGATATACAGTAATACTAATTCCACATTTCCTTGGCCAAATAGTATTCACAATTCTGACAGTCTCAACCGCTTGCTGAAAAGTTCCCTTAACTCCTCTCAGCTCATCATGAACCTCTTCACTACCATCTATAGAAACCCTTACAACAAAATTGCCTCTTAAATTATTAGCAATTGTTTCCCAAATTTTTCTCTGATTTTCAGGTAGAGTTCCATTCGTAATTATACCAATTTCAGCACCTTTCCATCTATCTGCACAGATAGCAATTAAATCTACAATTTTATGGAATAAGGTTGGCTCTCCCCCAAAAATTGCAATATTATTTATATTATTAAAAAATTCATGTGAGATCCACTTCTGAAATTCATGTATATTAATTTCTTCTTCCGATTGTTTTTTCCATATATCACAATGCTTACACATTAAATTACACCTCCAAGTAGCAGCGACAGCCATCCAAAATGGAGTAATAACATCCAATCTTCTATGATGAATCCATTTATCCTTAAACAAAGTCTTATTCTCAGCTTCATGTAGAAATCTACCTTCAGAAGCAAAACGATGATGCAGTATTACAGCTTCTGCACAATAATAAATTCTAAAGCCTGCTTCCCTTGCCCTTAAACAAAAATCTACATCTTCCCAACCATTAATAAATTCTTCACAGAAACCACCAAGCCTTTCAAATACATCTTTTTTCACCAGCATACAAGCCGCAGTCACAGCCTCAGCTTCTCTGCTTTTATTACAACTATAATCATCTGCCGGTCTTCCCTGACCATACTCATAAGGATATCCAGAAGCTGCCATGAACTTAATTCCTGCATGCTGTATATATTTACCATCAATTGTCAGCAATTTGGCACCAACTATTGGAGATCTGAAATAATTATCCTCAGCTATTTTCAGCATATATTCCAAAAATCCCTTTTGTGGCTCTGTATCATTATTAAGAAATAGTACATATTCAGCTTCTAAACTCTTAGCACCTCTATTACAGCTTTTAGCAAAACCAACATTTGCTTCATTCCTAACATAATTAATTCCTGAATGTCTTTCTGCCCATTTATCAGTGCCATCTATAGAGCCATCATCTACCAAAGTTAATTTCCAATTTATCTTATTCGATATATTCTCTTTTAAACATCTCCATAAAGGATCTAAAAACTTCTTGCCATTATAAGTTGGCACAACAATATTTACTTTATACATATAACAGCCTCCAACTGTGCTCTTCTCTTATTTCCAGAAGCAAAAGCATTATCCTGCAATTTAAATTCAATAATTTCTTTATCAGCAAATACTTCTCTAAATATCTTCCTCCACCAATTGATATTATAACAACTCACATGTGTAGGATCTTGTGGTTCATTAGGAAAATGTTTAGCTATACTTCCATAATTCTTATCAAATACTGTAATACCATGATATATATATTTATCACTCACTCTCCTACACTCAATCAGACACCTTAATATCTCTTCAGATTTTAAGTGTTCCAAAAAATCCCAAGAAAATACTAAATCAAAATAACAATCCTCAAATATCCCCAGCTCAGTTGCATCTCCTTGCATAATATATTTTTTCATTTCAGGATGACAATTAGCTACAGCATATTCAGATATATCAACCCCATATGCCTCAACTCCAATCATTCTCATCGCTTGAACCAAAAAACCTTTTGCACATCCTAATTCTAAAAATTTGAATATCTTAAATCTTCTTATTAATTGTTTAGCTATCTCAATATAACCATCATGCCAATAATACAAACCATAGCCCTTCCTATTATCATATTTAGGATCTTTATAAGCTCTGGGATCTCGCATTCCATCAAAATAGTTTATATCAATCCAATTAGATAAATCCTCAGGTCTCTCTCTGCTCTTTCTGGATTACCTGGAATGAATACTGGCATAAACTACTCCTTTTTATGAATTTTATGAATTACTATTTATAAATTTTTTAGTTTTATCTTTTAAAACTTCCCAATATCCATCAATCATGCTTCTAAATTTCCTTACTATATCCTCTTCTGTTTCTCCACCCAGAGGTGTAATATTACCTAATTCAATATCAGCAACAACTAATTCAGAACCCGCATCAGGATTGCCACTATTATCAAAACCTTTATAGATCTGAATTCCATGTTTATTACCAACCTTAGAAGACAGAATCACTCTCCTCACAAGCTCTGGTAGCTCTCTTTGCTGAGAATAAGTCTGACAATAAACTCCAATAGTAAAATTAAATCTCGCTAATCTTGATTCTGTGCCTTCATAATCAGGCTGAACATTCACATCATGTTCTTCTAAGTAAGAATGAATAAGAATGAAAGGTAATGCTAAATCTGAAAGATTTAAATCAGGATGACTGATATAAATTCTATCATCAAAATCACTTTCCAAATCTGCTGAGCTTCTTAAGAAGTATACCAAACTATTATAAAAAGCTTCTCCAAGGTTATTGACTAAAGACATCTTTAATTCCCTGTTTTTTACTATTGTTTAATCTTATTTTTCTTTCATAAAAATGCTGACTACTCTTAAAAAGGGAAATAAAAGTCCCCGCATCGCTCCAGAATCCATCAAGTATTCTATATGTTAAACGGTGATGAACAAGGTAGTACCGATTAGTATCAGTAATTTCTAACTCTCCTCTATCTGAATATTCTTGGCTTCTAATTACATCAAAAACTTCACAATCATATAGATAGAAACCTGTTACCGCTAAGTCACTGATAAACTTCTTAGGTTTTTCAATAATCCTCATTACTTTGCTATCTCTAATTTCAGCTACTCCAAATCTCTGGGGATCGCTAACTTTCTTCAGAAAAATCTTAGCCCCTCCAGTAAAATCAAGAACATCAGACTTGAAATCCTCTTCAAAAATATTATCTCCCAAAATTACTGCAACATTATCATTCTGAACAAAACCTTCAGCTAACAATAGTGCCTCAGCAATTCCTCCCGCTTGGTCTTGGACTTTATAAGTAAACTCTACTCCAAAGTCTTTTCCGCTTCCCAAAGTCTGGATAACTGCTCCCATATGTTCCCTGCCAGTAACAATCAGAATTTCTCTAATCCCTGAATTAATTAAAGTTTCCAGAGGATAGAATATCATTGGTTTATTGAACACTGGTAGAAGATGTTTATTCGTTACCTTAGTGCAAGGATAAAGCCTCGTTCCTTTACCACCTGCAAGCAATACTCCTTTCATTTATCATCCTCTCTAAGTTTTAATTTCTTCCACCACCACTCATTATTAATATACCAATTAATGGTTTTATTCAAATTTGTTTCTAAATTATCTTTTATTTCAAAACCTAATTCAGTAATTTTTTTACAATCAACTGCATATCTCCTATCATGCCCAGGTCTATCAGGAACAAATTCTATAAAGTACTCATAGTCAAGCGCCATATTCTCAATTATAAACTTGATTAATTCATAGTTAGTCACATCATCATATAAAGAGCCTATATTATATATTTCTCCAAATTTCCCTTCGTGAAGAAGAAGGTCTATAGCTTTACAATTATCTTCTACAAATATCCAGTTTCGTATTTGGTCTCCTTTCCCATAGATAGGCACTTTTTTATTTTCGAGTAAATTTGTTATTGCGAGAGGAATTAGCTTCTCAGGATACTGATAAGGTCCAAAGTTATTAGTACTCCTGCTGATAATATATTTAAGTCCATAAGTTCTTCCGTAAGCTTGTACTAACAAATCCGCTCCTGCTTTACTTGCTGAATAAGGAGAAGAAGGCTTTAAAAGGGAATTTTCGTCCGCAAACCCATCAAGCACTTCTCCATATACTTCATCTGTACTAATCTGAAAAAACTTACAATCATGCTGAACTGCATAGTCAAGAAGTTTCTGCACTCCTAAATAATTGCTTTTTATAAAAGGGGAAGAATCTCTTATACTTCTGTCAACATGACTTTCAGCAGCAAAGTTGACTATCCAATCAGGAGGATCCAAAGGGAAATCCTGGATATCACATATGTCCATTTTAATAAAAATATAATTAGGATTATTTTCAATATCCTTCAAATTATCAGGATTGCCTGAGTAGGTGAGTTTATCTAAATTGTAAACTTTATAGGTAGGATAGCTTTTAAGAATATGACGGATAAAATTAGACCCAATAAACCCACATCCCCCAGTAATTAATAATTTTACACTCAAATCTACCTCCTTTTCAATTACCACTTAATCATTACTAAAGCTGAAACTAAAGCGCCAATCACAGTAATTAATAAAGAGAAAAATATCCTCCTTGAAAACTTTTTGTATTCATCAATACAACTTGCCAGCCTATCAATCTTGTCATTAGCCACTTTCAGCTGTTCATATATATGTTTAGTCTCATTACTTATCAGTTTTTCAACCATTTCCTTAAAACTCAATAAAATAGCTCTTGTTTCCCTACCATAAGAACAGCCATTTTTTGTATTCTGTTGAGTCAAGTTACATCACCCCTTTTTTCCAAAAATCTCCCAATATTTTGGTCAATAAATTGGCTGCTTCTTTTTTCATTGGCTCTTTCACACTCTTAACACCTTTGTGAATAAAATGGCTCTTAGTTTTGTGTTCAAATTCTTGTTTAGCAGCATATGGCAAAGCCGAACCAACTAAATATGTTAACTTATCTACTTTCTGACCTGTCACAGCAGGATAAACCCTATTTCTATAATCTACAGAAGCAGCCAAACTTTTTTGCAGAGTACCATACCTGACTGGGCACAAAGGCTTAGCATTTTCCGCAGCTTCAACTGCATATCTCTTGACAACTCTATCTAAAGCTTCTGTTATAGCATCATCACTTTTACCAACATTTTCAGCCTTGTCCCAATTAAACATTTCTGCTGGCATTTCTATCCGCCTGCCTTTTTACTCAAATAAATTATCTGCCTCGTTATTTCAGAGCCTAAACCAGTCTTGTGCACTTGTTTGATAACATAAGTTTCATCTTTGTAAACAGCCTCGTAGTATTGAGTATCTCCTACAACAGTTGGTTCAGATGTATCTATTTCTTCTTTTCTCCAATCAATCGTAGCAATTATATCTCCCCGTTCAAGAAAGCCTGGTGCAGCTACGATTTCTCTCTCTTCACCTTTCAATATCTGAATTACTGGCTCACAATATTCGTCTGTATATGTCCAACTTTTTTCATTCGTAAATGGATCAATGCTATCCAAAGTTCTTTTCTTAAAATAAAATTCTCCCGGGCTACATCTCCTTCCTCTATAAATACCGAGCTCATTCAGCTTTGTCCATTTTATGTCTTCTTTAGTTAACATTTCTAATCCTGATAAATCCCTGTATAATCATCTTCATTCTCTGAATATATCTCAGTTCTCAATACACCTACAGCTAAGCTTGCTGCTTGTTCTTCTTTAGCTTTCTGTTCAAATGCTTCTGCCATTCTCAAGAAATTCTGGCATTCTTTAGTTTTGTCTACTTTCTCGTCGCCTGACCAGTAAACGAAGAATTTAGCAGCATTTGTTGCTAAAGCTCTGCAGCAGTGAGCAGCAGCCATATTTATATCGTTGCCATAATCCGATAGAATCTGGTCAAGCTCATCATCACTGAAAGCATTGTATTCATACTTCTGAGCTTTCAATATAGCTCCATTACTTGGAGCTGAAGTCATTGTGATCAAACCAGTATCATTGTCAATTGTGTAGTCAATATCTCTTGTTTGTGAACTATTATTTAAAACGATAACTTCAGTAGTTGCCCTAACTGGATACATACTCAATTGAAAGTACTTATTACTCCCATCACCAACACCAAATTGGTCATTAACCATTATTTTATTCTTATCTCCAATTAAAAGCCTTAATTTTTCCCTATTAGTCAATTACATCACTCCTATTTGTAAATGGAAATGGTCTCTAACTTTAAAATGACTAATATCAATATTTTCAATCTTGTTAATTCTTCCTTCTTGAATAAGTTTATTCACAACATCTATTCCTTTCTGGAGCATATATTCAATAGTTTCAGCTCTGTAACTTTCGTACGGTTTGTGATAAGGCTTCCCATTAAAGACAACTAAAATTCTCAATTTGAAGTTCTTACTATCTAAATCTTCACAGACCACCAAATCTTTTTCTTTCAAAAACCACTCGGTCTTTTTCTCTATTGAGCAAAAAGGACAATCTTTCATTTAAACCCATTGAAATAATAATTTATCAAAAATCATTTCTTCTCAAGGAGATGCTACACCGTTTCTGTCAACCTGGAAGTATAGCCCAAGATGAACAAGGGCAGCATCAGAGCCGTAATCGTCTGCCCCATTATCAGCATCTCTGTAAATCCTCATCGAGATAGTATCCTTAGCCTGAATTCCTGTCCCTGATATTGTTATGAAATCTGTTAATAAAAGTTCATTTGCAAGACCTTCTGCTGAATCAGTTACAGTTGCGGTAGTAGTTGCAGCTGTTAGAACTTCATCGTTATCTGGAGTTACAATCGTATATTCCGTTGCCCAAACGACATCGCCCGTTGATGCATCAGTTGGCGCCCAAGCAAATCTTAACTTTATATCAGAGCCTGGATCATAATTATCAGGCACTGCCCACTCATAATATATCTCTTCATCAACAGTAGCATCAAAGAGAAGAACTGGAGTAACGCCGATTTCACTTTCAGCAGGATAATTAGTTCCAGGTTTATAAAACTGTGCAATATGAGCCCTTTGCTCCTGGTATACCGGCGTCCACTGAAGCTCTCCTGATGCATTTTCAAAGCCCACTTTATACTACGTTCCTCCCTTATCCCAAATGAGCCACCAACGATTATCGTCTGTGTCTTCCCAGAGGGCTACTGTATCACTACCTATATCTGGTTCAGCAGTTTGTGAATATGTATCTATTCTGGTTACAAATACAGTCATTAATTTTTTAGTGTCAGTTAACCGAAGTTTATCTAACCATGTTATTGCGTCACTCCCACTTGATACAGCTTGAATTATCAGGTCGCTGTCAACAACTAATCGTACTCTCCATGCCCCTTTTGATTCATCAATCCTGTACCAGTTACCGCTTGCCTCATCGTAGTAGGCATTGGCTACAAGGTTAAGCTCATCTTTCCCTCTTATCCGCTCAACATTGAATAATTCGTGGTCATTAGCGTCTACATCTCTCATCCAATAATAGATATCCGGAGAATAACCCATATAACGAGCATTACAAATTGATGCTATATTCAATAATAAAACTGTTATTAGCCCAATAAATTCAAGTTTTTTCATCTTTAACTCCCTTCAAGTATTCTCACATCTTCAGTCCCTGAAGCCACTACCCCATACAAAACTACCCCTACATCCAATTTAAAACTATATGAACCTCCCGGGGGCATCGGCAAGCCATTTCCCACAGTAACATTCGCATCTCCGAGGTAAACAGTATTTGAGCCGTTGTTATATACGATTATGCTTCTTCGGTGATTTAGTGCTGTGGTGGGTAACGGAGTAGGAGTAGTTCCTACATTAACCTGGTTTGGTTTAATAGCTCCTGTTAACCAGTCTCCTACTGGTAGTCTATTCTTAGTTAATGCCATTAGTTATCACCTGCTTTTTGGTCTTCTTCTAATCTTTTCTTTTTTCAGCTTCTCCTGTCTCAATTTTGCTTCTTGTTTTTTCTTCCTCTTAATTTCGTCCAACTCTTGCCATTGTTTCAATATCTCCTTATTGGCTGGTCTCTTAATAGGTTTAATCACCACAGGTATACCACTATACCCTGAAGAAATACTCATTTAATTAACCTCCTTTAAAAAATGGGTAGGAGCCAACACAAGCTACCTACCCATATTTGAAGAGGAGCGACAACATACCAGCTCCTTTATCTCAATATTTTTAATATTCTGTCCTGACCCATTTATCTGGTTCCAAAATATCAGCATCAAATCTTGCCTTAGCTCTGGCATTTTCTGTGTCTCGTAATAAATCTTGCCATTGCTTAATCTGTAGCATTAATCTCCTTAAAAATACACAGCCTCCTCCGGTCTTCGCTTTCCCGATGTAATAATAATCAGAATCCACATACGGAGAGCATATAATATTCAGCACATTCTGAAATACATTAGTTCCACCAGCTGCTACAGTCCCACCAATATTAGCAGTTACAGTTAGAGAAGTATTAATTAATTCCCTGGCCTGATACAAATGAGTAGGATCAACAATTATCACATCAGGAGCAATAGGATCTCTCTCAGTTCTTCCTCCTGCTGTTACAGTTCTGTTCATCAAGGTTGCAATAGCCGATTCGAGAGCCGCTGCATTCAATCCAGTATTAGTATTCTGATTCATCGAAGCTCCCCGAGTAGTAAAAGCCCCAAAAGCTATTTCATCTTCTTTCTGTTTAAACCTGTGACCAACTACCCTTAAACACCACCCCATAACATCAACTTCTGCATCTTCCAGCATCTCCTCAGTGAAACCCAGCAAACACTCAAATTTCCTTGGCTTCATAGTTGCTTCACCAGACACAGGTCCAGTAAAGTGTTTCTCCTGTCCGCTAATCGCCTCATAAACATGAATGCCTTTCAGTCCTGGAAAATCAATCTCCTTACCTTTAGTCATTGTGACCAAATCAAAAACCTGAGGCCACAATGCCACATGCTCCATATAACCATCCAGCAATTTCGTATTAAAAGCTGTCCTTAATAACTCTGGCATCTCTGAAGTTGTACGAGCTTCCTTCAGCAGTTTTCTAATCACTCTTTGCTGAGCTTCTGTCCAACCTGAAGTTTGAACCGCTGTTTCTCTTAAGTCTTGCACACTAATCAACTCTGTATCGTTATTTTTCATTTTATTAAATCACCTCCATCGCTTTCAAGCTTAAATTATAAGTACGGATTAGCCTGGTTATAACAATATGGTGAACGCTTCTGAACTGGAGTAATAAATACCTCCACAATTTCACCACTCGCAGATCCTGGTGTTGAAGATTCTGCTACTCCTACTGAAATTTCTTGGTCTCTACCACCACCCAAATCAACTGTATTGCTCCCAGTAGCATACACATAATTTCCAGGTTTTATTGCCTGAGCAACAGAAGTTGTAAATTCAAATACACCAGTCTGCCAAAGCAAAACTTCTTCTCCTTCAGCAGCTTTAGTCTCAGCCACACCTGCTATCCCTCCTCTACCAAACAGTAACATAGGGTCAGCTGCAGGTCTTGCTTTACCTGCTCCGTCTAAATAGCACATATCTCCAGCTTCAATATCTGCCCCAGCTGTAAACTTACTCAATATTCCTGCTCTCACATAGTTCTCTAATGAAGAATTATATGTCATTATTTTCCTGCTCATTTAATTAAATCACCTCCTAATAACTCTCTGTAACTTAATCCTCGTCTTCTTCATCATAAATTTTCTGTATATTCTCAGCCAAATTCCACAGTTTCTCATTACCTTCTTTTAAAATATCTGCTTCAGTTTTAGCTGTTGTCCTTGTCTTTCCTGCTGGAGGTTTACCATACACTAAAGTCTTCTTCTCTCTGGTAAGTGGAACCAACTCCTTAATATAGTCAAGCTCCGCTTTAAGTGACTCTTCTACTTCCTTTTCATTACTACCAACCACTCTCTTCCTCAATAACTCCTTAACCTTATCATCAACATCCAATTCCTCAATTTTCTTATTAATAAACTCTTCTAACTTTTTCTGCTCTATTTCTGCTTTTAATTTATCTCGTTCTTGCTCAGCAGCCACTAATTTAGTCTCCAGCTCTTTAATCTTCTCTTGTAATTTATCAAATTCCTCTTGTAGCTTTTCTTTTTCAGTACTCAATTCCTCAACCTGTGCAGCTAAAGTCTCCTTAGCATCCTCAATCAGATCCTGAACTTCGCTCATCTGGAGTAATTCCTCCTTTGTCATATTTTCAACACCTCCCTTGTTTTCATACACTTCTTTAACTTTTGCTCCTGGTATTGCTCCCTCTAACACGAGATCAATACCTTTTAAATGCATTTCTAATACTTTTTCTCTTTTATGACCATTGACTTTTTCAGTCATCAAACTACCTTCTGCCCTTATGGACAGCTCCTGTGAACCAGGAGGTCTAAATTTCAGTAATTCTTGCGCATCCTTACCCAAAGATGTATTATTTAACTCAGCAACAAAAGTAACTTCCCCATTGTCATTTAAATCTATCTCGACAGGTCTGCCAACAATCCTACTGGGATCATCACCTGTCGGATGACCCATCATAATTGTTAACTTTTCAATATTCTCTTTAGCCTCTTTAACCGCCGATTCTACTACTTCTCTCGGATAAAATCTGCCATTGGCACTTTCTGCATTTGCTTTTAAAGCTACCCCACTGAATCTGAATGGTTTTTCTTTATCTTCTTCTATCCAGTCTAAACTAATAACATTCTCTGTAATTTCTTGATTCTTGCGAATTGCGCCTTCTGATAACTTTGGAGTTCTTTTTGGAGGTTTACTTTCTTTAATCAATTCAGCTATTTTATTCAGCTCACTAATATTCATACTTTTCAGTTTAGCTATTGCTTCAGTAGTATTCTGGATGGCCAATTCCTTAGAAGCATAATAACCATATTTGGGTGCTAATAGATTCCTAATCTGGGTTAACTTGGTTTGTGTCGCTTTGTCTTTTATTGTCTTAATTAACTTATCTAACAGACTGAGAGCTTTCTTAAACTGTTTGTTATATTTGCCATAATAACCATAGCCATAATAACCATAGCCATACTTGCCATAATCACCATATTTCCCATAATTACCATACTTCTTAGTTACTTTTTTAGCTTCATCAGAGCCTCTCATCATATTGCCACATTTTGGGCATTTTATTTGGACACAAGGAATCGACTTGCCCAACCCAATCTTTTTGTGAACAACCTTATAACCACATACTGGACAAACACAATATTTAGCTCCTCCATCTGCTTGAGGGTAACCTCCTACACCTTTACCATAGCCTCTTGCTTCTACAATGCCCAAAATTTTTCACCTCCTCTTATAATAATCAAAATATGATTTTTCATTCATCCTTGAAAAAAGTTTGATCCTTAGGTCTTTTGGCTATCCAAATTCGCTTGCCGTCAGCAATTGGAGCATACATGAATAACCATCTACCTGACAAATTTTTGTTCCTTGTGAAATTGAACTCAAATTCTTTAATATGCTCTTCTTGTTTGTGAGCTTTCCAATCTATGAAATCTATTATTATCATTACTGCATATGACTTACTGAATGCGCCCACTTCTCCTGGTTCAAATATAGCTGGACTTTTCTTACCAAAATCCAGCCATGACAAAGGTCCTCTAATTACTTCAGCCTCACCTTCACCTTTCCTGGGCTGTTTCCACATAAACCGTAAGCTGTCTCCAGGTTTATAATCTGCCAACTTATCAAGTCCTTTAATATTGCCGATTAGTATTTCTCCACCTTCCCAATAATTCATACCTGAAGGATGTAATCTTAAGTCTATGTGACAACCCGCTGAAATTAACGATTGCATTATATCTCTAAAAGGTTTAAGACCTTTTCTAACGGCTGCCATGATTCTTAACGAATTCCTCATAATTTTTTTCACCCCATCCTCAGTTAAACCCATTATGTGTAGTTGAAGAACTCCATCACCTTTCATTCCTTTAGTAATAGTAATATTCCCTCTCTCTCCTGCTTCACCTTCCTTTTTTGCTTCAATGATAGCAAAACTTTCACTTGATGATATCAATTTACTTTTCTTCAGCTCATCCCTCACATCAGGACTAATCTGCAATATACCTGCAGCATAAGCTCTCTTAATTATTTCTTCAGCTGTTTCTGGATTCTTTCTGGCTAATTCTATATCTCGAACTGCTGGCACAACTGCACCAATGAGCCAACGACCATCTTTGAATTTTGGTATAATTTCTTGTGCGGTTATGGTCAGTATATCGCCAGGATTTGCTTTCACAGTTGTGTTAAAAGTTTTACCCAAAGTCTCCAGCTTACCTTTAGACAAATACCCAACAGTATAATTGAACACATTAGTAGTACCTTTAACAGGATTCCTTTTTATTACTTGAACCTTGAATTCAACTATTGTTTTAATTTTAGCCCAAGCAGGAGTCTGTCCAGTTAAGGGATATGTAGAATCAGTTACTTTACACACAGCCCCTTCTGAACCCTCAACTTTACTAACTTTTTGGATATCTTTTATCAAGTCTGCTTTATTATCAGAAATATTTTTAGGAGACAGCTTGAAAATCTTAAAGTCATATTTAGCAAAAATATTCTCCAATTGTTCTCTGCGAGTAGTCCAAGGTTCATTGTGCAAATCTTTATCATCATAATACAGACAGTCAAACACATGACACACTAAAGTTCCTTTCACTCCTGCTGGTGTTTCAAACTTGCGATAAACTTTATCCTTAGTAGTGCCCCAGTAAGCTAAGTCTTTCCTGGCTATAACTTTACCACCTGGACCAATAGCTCCTAATTCAGCGTCCAATATAACTGGCTTGTCTATAACTTTCAAGTCTGCCACCAAGTCTGGAAATTGATTGCTTCTGTCTCTTTTAGAATCCTCAAAGTAAATTAAAGTGTTACCATTGTCCTTCTGCAAAACAGTTCTCCAACCGTTGTATTTAATCTCTGTGTCTATTTTCTTACCTCTCTTCAAGTAAGCATCAGCCCACTTATCAACAAAAGTTTTAATATCATAATATTCCTGCATAGTATATCCACTCGAGGTCTTAAGTGGAGTAAAAATCTGGAGAGGCTTGAGATTTTTACTTTCAAGCACTTCATCTATCCCAGAGTTCTTAACACATCTTAACTTACCAACCAAATACACAACATCCCACTCAGGATCGTCATATTCTTCCAACTTTTCTATTTCAAACTTGGGATATATGAAATGGCTCTTGCGCAAATTGTCTTCACAAAAAAATTGTATAGTAACCGCATTCCACAGGCTTTTGTGGGTAGGATTGCCGAATGCTCCTTGTCCTTTAGTACTGGGAAATTCAAATTCAAAGATGCCTCCAGGTTTCAATACTCTCCAAATTTCCGACATAATGAAAAAATGGTTGCTCAAATGTTCAAGTGAGTGTTTAGCCAGCACATAATCCACAGAATCATTGGGAAATGGTATGCCATGTTCCAAATCCCAATATAAGTCAGGATGTCCAGTAATATCAATATTAACAAAACCAGGTAGCTTATTATCACCACAGCCTAAATTCAGCTTGATAACTTTTTTCTCCTCATTTCCATTCCTGTTTTCATTAACCTTAACAATACCTTTGTCCTTAGCCCTTAACACCAAATCAAACAAAGGCACATAGTCATCATGAGGACCTTCTGGATTATATACCCAATGATAATCTTTATTCTGCCTGCCGAGAGTCTTAGCTATCAATACTTCTAAGCTTGGATCTCTGGGTGGTCTTCTGAACAATATGTCTATGTCTTCATAATTGTCTTTCTTGACACTGCTACCTATCTGGCACACAAAGTCAGGAATATATACTACATCTTTTTCGTTCTTTAACTTCAAGCTTTCTGTCACATCTGACAACTTCTTGCCAATTCTATTCAATATTTTTTTTAATAGCTCTAAACTACTTTTCTTCATCTTGTCTGGGTGGAAAACTATTATCTTTCTCTTCAGCATTTCTCTCATTACTTTTTCAGCAAATTCAATCAAATCCTCAATTTTAGCAAATTCAGTCTTCCCACCTTTCTTCATCACGCTATACTTAGCACACAACAACCTCCAATCATCCCTCAATTGGTCATCTCTTACTTTACTCGCATCATAGCCTTTAACCTTGAATTCATTTATTTTTATTTTTATCACCCCTCACAATAAACAATTTTAATTCCTCCAATTCTAAACAGAGCTTCTCCACTAAGTCACTAAAAGCCACACTCTCCTTTTTTAACCATTCTTTTAATTCATCAATTTTGTATTCAATTTCTTCTCTCAATCTGACCATCTCACTGGTGTACTTTTCTTTGGTTTCAAATCATATTCTCTCTCCAATTTATCAATTACTATATCAGCCACAGCTTCACCAACTTCATCAATGTTCAAATAGTTGACAGCTCTCACTCTATCTTTCATCAAGCCCCTATAGTCCATCATTGTCTTGACTATTAACTGTTTTACCTCATTTTTTTCTTCCTGTGTCATTTTAATTCCTCCTTTTGAAAATATTTTTTACCACTAAAAAATTGTAGCGGGAAATCAATTTTTGGTCAATTTTCAATCGTATTTCAAATGGTCAAATTTGTCAAATGGTGTCAGGGATGGCAGGTTGGGGCTTTAGTGAAATACTGAAAAATAAAAATTTGAGTGTAACTCCCTAACCTCCCAACCAGCCATCCAGCGAATCAATTAGGGTTTCAAAAATCCAACCATCATGAAAAATTATTCACCAGCTACTGGACAGCCAGCAAATAAATATGATACTAATCGTCCTTTGCAATTTTCTTTCCTATTTTCCAACAAGCTCCCAATATTCCAATCACAAAAACAATTATAGCAAATACAGCTGCGAAGACTATTACACTCTCCATTTTATTTTCTCCTTTTTTTGTATTTATTAACTATCTTATTTATCTCTCTTTTTCTTATTCCTTCTATAACACTCCATTTAACAACTACAATAACCAGATTTACAATAACGCAAATCCCAATAATTGCAAACAACTCTTTCATCTTTTAATCTCCTTTTTATTGTCACAAATAAATACTGCATTTGAACATTTTCACAGAATTTACTCTCGGAGATCCTCAAAAATTGGGATACCACATCCAGATTGTGTCAAATAGCGAATTTGAAAAAATTGATGTTTTTTCTGCCCATGAAAACAATGAATTTTTGTTCAAAGTCAATAGCCAAGCTATTCATCCACATTTCTCAAGTCCTTTAAGTCTATAATGATATCATTCTTCTTAATTATAACTGGCGCTCTCATTCTCTTCAATCCATCATTCCAATATTCCCTAAGCTCTCTCCAAGGAATAGCAAACCTACAATTTTGTGTCACCCTGCGAGAATGCAGAGAAGTGGGAGATTTAGCAAATTGAAATAATAACTTAGATCCTTCTCTATATACATTTACATATTTATATTGTGTAAAGTTATATATCTTTTCTCTAACATAAACTGGCAAGTAAACCTCAAGTCTACGACTATGACCAACCCTACAAAAAGTGATTAATTCTTCTTCTATATTCACTTTCTTTTTTACTAACTGCCAAGTCATTTTTATTTCTCTCACAATCTCCTTTTTTATTTATCAGCATTCCCAAGACATCCAGCGATTGCCAAGATGCTCACAGGGACACAAATTGAGCGAGCGATGGGCGATATTCCACCCCTGACACCCAGCGAATCATACCCAAATTTCATATTGCCTAAAAAGTGATACAGTAAAACTGAAGTAAAATTGAAATTGATAAAAATTGGATATTTTATTGTATA